>Ga0316228_1001503_pt1 | contig 23736 bp, 30 predicted proteins | sample TBH18021metaG_FD_206005 | JGI IMG/M metagenome (GOLD analysis project Ga0316228, IMG submission 206005) | Freshwater microbial communities from Trout Bog Lake, Wisconsin, USA - TBH18021 | ecosystem: Environmental > Aquatic > Freshwater > Lake > Hypolimnion/Profundal zone | place: USA: Wisconsin... | reverse complement strand
CGGACTCGGCCTTTACCGCCGCCGAGGTGTTGACGTAGGTCACGATCGGCACGCCCGGGTAGCGGGCCCGCAGGCCCCGCACGTCCTCGGCGGTGATCGAGTCGGCGAGCGAGCAGCCGGCGCCCATGTCGGGGATCAGCACGGTCTTGCCCGGGTTCAGGAGCTTGGCCGTCTCGGCCATGAAGTGGACGCCCGCCAGCACGATCACGTCGGCGTCGACGCTCACGGCCTCGCGGGCGAGCGCGAGGCTGTCGCCGACGATGTCCGCCACCGTGTGGAAGATCTCCGGCGCCTGGTAGTTGTGCGCCAGGATCACCGCGTTCCGCTCCCGCTTGAGGCGCAGGATCGCCTCGATGTCGGGCGCCAGCGCCGGCCACTCGATCGCCGGGACGTGTCGGCTGACACGGGCGAAGATCTCCGGGAGCGGCAGGGACGATGCGGGGGCGCCGCCCGGAACGGGGCCGCGGGGGAACGGTTGACTGGTCGCCGCCATGGCGTCCTCCATTATGCTCAGTTTGAGCATTGCGCCGCCTAACTTAGGCGGGCCGACCGCCCCTGTCTAGATATGCTGAGAGTGAGCATAACGGTTTTGCGACGCACTGTTATGGGTGCGGCGCGAAGACGAGCGCGCCCGCGTTCGGCATTCGTGCGATGCCGGCCCCGCCTCGCGACAACGCTCGGGCACGCGGTGAAATCTCGCGCGGCGGGGCGAACAGGGGCCGCCTTCGTGCCCTCGGATCAGCTCAGGACAGCGATCGAAACGGGGCGCCACAAGCTGAATTCAGAAAAGGTTCCATAGAAAGGCAAATATTTGCGGCCGATCTGAGGGAAGGACCGGCAACCTATGTTGCTGCGCCCGCCCCGGCACGGCGCGAGAGTAGGGACAATCCGCGAGGCCGCGCACCCGACGTCTCTCGCTCAACGTTCCAGTGCACGAGGTCCGATGTCCGGCACCACCTGTCCGACAGACGCAACAGCTGCCCCCGTCCTGTCCGAGGGGATCCGCCAGCATCTCGGCACCCAGCTGCAGGAAGCCTACGCGGCCCTGCGGCACGAGCCGCCCTCCGCGCGCATCGCAGATCTCGTCGCCAAGCTCGACGCGGCCCTGGCCAAGGCGCAGGACGCGGACGAACGCACCTTCCGCGCCGGCCTGCTGGAGGCGGTGCCGAGCCTCCACAACTTCGCGGTCTCGCTGACCCGCAATCCCACCGCCGCCGACGACCTCGTGCAGGACACGCTGCTGCGGGCCTGGCGCAGCCGCGGGAGCTTCAAGGCCGGCACGAATCTGGGCGCGTGGCTCTTCACGATCATGCGCAACGCCTTCTACAGCGTGCACCGCAAGCAGGCCCGCGAGGTCTCCGACACGGACGGCGACCACGCCGCCCGCCTCGCCACCGTGCCGGCCCAGGGCGGCCATCTCGACCTGCAGGACGTGCAGGCGGCGCTGCAGCGGCTGCCGACGGTGATGCGCGAGGCGCTGATCCTGGTCGCGGTCGAGAACGCCTCCTACGAGGAGGCGGCCGAGATCCTGAACTGCCGCATCGGCACCGTGAAGAGCCGCGTCTGGCGCGCCCGCGACCAGCTCGCGCACATGCTGGGCTACTCGGGCGCCGAGGTCGGCGCCGACCACCTCACCCTCTCGGCCCTCGGGCACGAAGGGCTCGCGGCCGAGATCTAGCGAGATCCAGCCGGCGCGCGCCCCGCGCCGATCCGGCGCAGTCCGGGTCGGATCCAAGCCGTCCCGCCCGCGTTCCCCGCTCGCACGGATTGCAGCGCGGGCCTTCCCACCACCCGCGCCGGGGCCGGCCCTGAGGCCGGCGCGGGATGATGGCCATGACCGATACGAACGAGCGCGGCGCGTCCAGGTTGACGCGGCGCACGGCGATGCAGGGCTGCGCGGCGGCCTTCGGCGCGGCGGGCTTCGGCTGGCCGGGGCGCCCGGTGGCGGCCCCCGCTCCCGACGATCCGGACCCGCAGATGCTGCCGGTGCGGCTCGCGGTCAACGGCACGGCGCGCGACCTCACCCTCGACAGCCGCACGACGCTCCTCGACGCCCTGCGCGAGCATCTCGCGCTCACCGGCACCAAGAAGGGCTGCGACCACGGCCAGTGCGGCGCCTGCACGGTGCTGGTGAACGGCACGCGCATCAACGCCTGCCTGACGCTCGCCGCGATGCACGAGGGCGACGCCGTCACCACGATCGAGGGGCTGGCGGAGGGCGACGCGCTGCACCCGCTCCAGGCGGCCTTCCTCGCGCATGACGGCTTCCAGTGCGGCTACTGCACGCCCGGCCAGATCTGCTCGGCGGCCGGCATGCTCGCCGAGGTCGAGGCCGGCTGGCCGAGCCACGCGGGCGCCGACATCACGGTCGCGGCCGAACTCAGCGACGACGAGATCCGCGAGCGGATGAGCGGCAACCTCTGCCGCTGCAGCGCCTATCCGAACATCGTCGCGGCGATCAAGGACGCCGCCGGCCGCAAAGCCTGAGGGGGCGCGCCATGAAGGCTTTTTCCTACGAGCGGCCGAAGACGGTGCAGGAGGCCGCCCAGATCGCGGCGGAGCGGCCGAACGCCCGGTTCATCGCCGGCGGCACCAACCTGCTCGACCTGATGAAGCTGCAGATCGAGACCCCGCGCACGCTCGTCGACGTGAACCGCCTGCCCCTCGACCAGGTGGCGGACACCGGCGACGGCGGCCTGCGCGTCGGCGCGCTGGTGCGCAATTCCGAGCTCGCCGCGCATCCGCGGGTGCGCCGGGAATACGGCGTGCTGGCCAAGGCCCTGCTCGCGGGCGCCTCGGGACAGCTGCGCAACAAGGCGACCACCGCCGGCAACCTGCTGCAGCGCACGCGGTGCTACTATTTCTACGACACGACGAAACCCTGCAACAAGCGCGCGCCCGGCTCCGGCTGCGCGGCGATCGGCGGGTACAACCGGATCATGGCGGTGCTGGGCGCCTCCGAATCCTGCATCGCCACCAACCCCTCCGACATGAACGTGGCGCTGCGGGCGCTGGACGCCACCGTCGAGACCGTGGACGCGGCCGGCGCCGCGCGGACGATCCCGATCGCCGACTTCCACCGCCTGCCGGGCGACACCCCCGAGATCGAGACCGCGCTCGAGCCCGGCGAGATCATCACGGCGGTCGTGCTGCCGAAGCCCGTCCCCGGCACCCACGTCTACCGCAAGGTGCGCGACCGGGCCTCCTACGCCTTCGCCACCGTGTCGGTCGCGGCCGTGATCGCGCACGAGGGCGGCAGGCCGAAGGCCGCGCGGCTCGCCTTCGGCGGGCTCGCCCACAAGCCCTGGCGGGTGGAGGCAGCCGAAGCCGCGCTCGTCGAGACCGGTCAGGCGGAGGCGGCCGCCGACCGGGTTCTGGAGGGGGCGAAGGGCTACGGCTCCAACGACTTCAAGATCCCGCTGACCCGCCGGACCCTGCGCGCCGTGCTCGCCGAGATCGCCTGAGGCTCCCCATGGACATGAACCAGCCGGTCGGCGCGACCCCGCTCGACAACCGCCCCGACGGGCTCGTCGGCAAGCCCATCGACCGCTACGAGGGCCGCCTCAAGGTCACGGGCCGGGCGCCCTACGCCTACGAGGTGCGCGAGCCGCGGGATCCGGCCTACGGCTTCATCCTCGGCGCGGGGATCGCCAGCGGGCGCATTCGCGCCCTGCAGGTCGGCGCAGCCCGGCGCGCGCCCGGCGTCCTTTACGTGATGACGCACGAGACCGTGCCGCCCCAGGGGGAGAAGACGGAGCAGGTCTTCCCCCAGCTCCAGGGCACGGAGATCCGCCACTTCGACCAGCCCATCGCCTTCGTGGTCGCCGAGACCTTCGAGCAGGCCCGCGCCGCGGCCGCCCTGATCACCGTGCAGTACGACGCCGCGACCCCGAAGGCCTCGCTGCGCGCGGCGCTTCCCGAGACCTTCAAGCCCAAGAAGGCCCAGACCGAGCCCGACAGCGCGCTCGGCGACTTCGAGGGCGCGTTCCAGGCCGCCCCGGTGCGGCTCGACGTGGAGTACACCACCCCGCCCCAGATCCACGCCCAGATGGAGCCCCACGCCACCATCGCGGAGTGGCGGGGCGACCGGCTGGTGCTGCACACCTCCAACCAGATGCTGAACCGCGGGCGCAAATCCATCGCCACCGTGCTGGCGATCCCGGAGGAGCGGGTGCGGCTGGTGAGCCGCTACATCGGCGGCGGCTTCGGCTCGAAGCTGCAGCCGCAGCCCGAGGCGATCCTCGCCGCGCTCGCCGCCCGGGTGGTCAACCGCCCCGTGAAGGTGGCGATGACCCGCCAGCAGGAGTTCCACGTCGCCACCCACCGCACGCCGACCATCCAGCGCGTGCGCCTCGGTGCCGACGAGACCGGCCGCCTCACCGCGATCAGTCACGAATCGTGGTCGGACGCGACGCCGGGCGACCAGTTCTTCGAGACCTCGGCCAACGTCACCCGCTCGCTCTACGCGGCCCCGAACCGCCTGACCCGCCACCGCATCGCCAACCTCAACGTGCCGGTGACCTCGTCGATGCGCGCCCCCGGCGAGGCGGTGGGCCAGCTCGCCTTCGAGTGCGCCATGGACGAGCTGGCCGAGCGGCTGAACCTCGACCCGATCGAGCTGCGCGTGCGCAACGAACCCGCCCAGGACCCGGAGAAGGGGGTGCCCTTCACGGTGCGCCAGCTCGTGCCCTGCATGCGCGAGGGCGCGCGCCTGTTCGGCTGGGACAGGCGGCAGGCCGCGGGCACACGGCGCGAAGGGCGCTGGCTCGTCGGGCTCGGCATGTCGGCCGCGGCCCGCCTCAACCCGCTGATGCCATCCTCCGCCCTGGTGCGGCTGAACCCGGACGGCACGCTCACCGTCCGCATGGCGATGACCGATATCGGCACCGGCACCTACACGATCCTCGCCCAGATCGCGGGCGAGATGATGGGGCTGCCGGTCGAGAAGATCCGCGTCGAGATCGGCGACACGGCCTTCCCGGCGGCCGCGGGCTCGGGCGGCTCCTTCGGGGCGGGCTCGGCGGGCTCGGCGCTCTACGTGGCCTGCGACAACCTCCGGCGGGCGCTGCTCGCCAAGGCCGGCATGAACCCGGAGGGCGCCGACTTCCAGGGGGGCCGGGCCGTCTCCGGCAACCGCTCGGACGCGCTCGGCGACCTCGCGGGGCCGGAAGGGCTGGAGGCACGGGGCGAGATCAAGCCCGGCAGCCTGAAGGAGGCCTTCTCGCACTACTCCTTCGGCGCGCATTTCGCCGAGGTCGGGGTCGATCGCGACACGGGCGAGGTCCGGCTGCGGCGGATGCTCGGCGTGTTCACGGGCGGGCGCATCCTCAACGCCAAGACGGCCCGCTCCCAGGCCATCGGCGGCATGACCTTCGGGGTCGGCGCGGCGCTGATGGAGGACGCCGTGATGGACCCGCGCTCCGGGACCTTCGTGAACCGGGATCTCGCCGAGTACCACGTGCCGGTCCACGCCGACATCCCGGCCATCGACGCGGTCTTCCTGCCCGAGCTCGACGACAAGGCGAACCCGCTCAAGAGCAAGGGCCTGGGCGAGCTCGGCATCTGCGGCGCAGGCGCGGCGCTCGCCAACGCGATCTACAACGCCACGGGCGTGCGGATCCGGGATTACCCGATGACGCTCGACAAGGTGATGAAGGGGTTGGAGGAGCAGGAGGGGCGCGGGGCGCGGCGGAGCTAGCGGTGCGGCCCGCGCCGATGGTGCCGGCGGCAGCATTTGCCGCCGCCCCTCCCGTCTCTATCGATGGTCCGCCGCACGTGCCGCCCGCACAGGTCACGGCGGGGCGGCCCGCCGTGACACATCCCCCGCGCGGGCTTCGCGAGCTTCATTGACCGGTCGTCGAGCCCGTCGTGGTGGTCGATTTGACCGGCTTCGAGCCGGGTTCGTGCGACATGGTCTTCGTACGGGACTCGACGCTCTCGCCGTCCCGGACCTTCGTCTTCGTGTGCGACTTCGAGAACGTGCCGCCGTCGTGGGCCATCGCCTTCGACTGTCCGTTGAGCCCGCCATTGCCGGTCTCGTTGACGTGCGAGCGGTCCATCGTCTTGCCCCCGGCCGCGCTGCCGCCGGTCGCCAGCGACGAGCCGGTCGATCCGTTCGCGCCGGTGGAGGTGCCCCCGGTCCCGACGGTCGAGGCGGATGTCCCCCCGGCCGCGGCCGAGCCGGCGCTGCCCGCGGTGGCGCTCCCCCCGGCCTGGGCCTGCGCGACCGCCGGGATGACCAGCAGCCCGAGGGCGGCGACGGGAACAATGAACCTTGCCATCATGTCAGCCTCACTTTGAGCCCTTGGGAACGGTGACGACGCAGTCGCCGTCGCCGGTGGTCGTCACGGTGCCGCCGCCGGAGCTTGAACTGGCGGCCGAGCTGCTGGTCGATCCGTTCCCGGACCGCGTGGTCACCGAGGGACCACCCGTGGTCGAGCTGCTCACGCCGCCGGGGCCGGCCGTGACCGAGCTCGAGAGCGTGCCGGAGTTCTTCGCGTCGTCGGAATGCACGACCTTGCACGGCCTGCCGTCCGGGCCGGTCTTGACCGTCGTGCTGCCCGAGACGCCGTTCGGGCCCGTCGTGACGGTGCTGGTCTGGGCGTGGCTTGCGGCGACGCCGGCGAGGACGAGGGCGCCGCCGATAAGCGGCCTGAACAGGCGAACCATGGTCCGGTCTCCTCGAAGACAGGGTGGGCGCGGTCTGGAGGGACCGCGCCCGATGCTCGAACCCGTCGCGGGCTCAGCGCTTGTTGTGGCCGGGGGCGTTCTCGGAGTTGCCGGGACCGCTCTTGTCGTGGCCGGGCGCGCTGCCCGACTTGCCCGCTCCATCGGACATCCCCGCCGAAGAGCCGCCGGTGCCGACCGACGAGCCGCTCGTGCCCTTGCCGGCCGACGAGCCGCCGGTGCCCAGCGTCGAGGAGGAGCCGCTGCCCGAACCGGCCGACGAGCCGCCGGTGCCCACGGTGGAGGAACTGGTGCCGCCGCCCGCCGACGAGCCGCCGGTCCCGAGCGTCGAGGACGAGCCCGAGCCGCTGCCCGAGCCGGCCGACGAGCCCCCGGTGCCGACCGTCGACGAGCTGGTGCCGCCGCCGGCCGACGAGCCGCCGGTACCGACGGTGGAAGAGGACTGCGCGAGCGCCAGGGCCGCACCGCCGACGATAAAGGTGGTCGCGAGGGCCGCGACGCGAACGTGCTTCAGCATAGAGAGACTCCAATCTTCAGTCGTACGGGACCAGAAACGGGCACCTTTTGCAAAACGTTCCAGCAAAATGCGGGACTAATAGGCAAAAGGAACAATCGTTTGCAAGATTTCCGGCCGATGAGCCGAGCCCAATACTCAAAGAACCGCGAGGCTTGGGTGCCTCCGGTTGCAAGTCCGCCATGTCGCCGTGGTCCGGGCCATCCCGGCAGAGGTTCTGCCTGCTTGGGTATCCGCCGAAGCCCGGGCGTGTCGGACCGTCGAACTCTGCAATGCTGGTCCCCGCCCGGGGCGCCGTTGGTGACGCAAGCCGGCTCGGCCTGCGGGCGGCCCGTTCCCGTGCGGGGATGTCTTTCCTAGTAGCGGTCGCGGTATCCGTAGCCTTCGTAGCGACGCCCCTCGTAGACGCGTACGTCCCTGCGGCCGTAACCGCCGTACTCCCGATGGCGACGGTAGCCGTGGGCGGGGGCCCAGGGCGGGGGACCGCCGTGCCGGAAGCCGCGCTCGCCCCGGGCCCAGGGCGGGTCGGCCATGGCGGGCGAAGATGCCCCGAGGATGCCGGCCGCCAGGGTCAGTGCGCCGAGCATCGTCAACATCGTTTTGCGGGCCATTGAGCGCCTCCCTCCGGCCGGCTCGTAGCCGACCACGGACCAGAGACGGAGAACGGAGCCAAACCGTTCCGCCAATCGCGACGGGCCGGGCGGCCTTCCCCCGCGGCCGGCCGAGCATAGAGCATCGGAGCGCGTGCGCTGGCCATCGAACCGCGATCGATCGCTCGCTCGCCCCCTGTCGGCGGCCTTCCGTCGCCGGCGCACCGCATGGCCCCCTCGGGTTCGGCCGCAGACGATCGAGGAAGGCCGGACCGCCGACGGCGAGGCGCAGGATCCCCGTTGACGCTCCCACCGCGATACCCGACACCCGGACAAAACATGCGTCCGGGAGCGCCCCCTTGTCCGACCGTCACCCGCCCGCCCGCTTCAACGCCGCCCGCTACTGCCTCGGCGCGAACGCGGCGGCGCGGCCGGACAAGACGGCGCTCGTCATGGTGGGCGACGGCTCCGAGACCACCCGCCTGACCTTCGGGGAGGCCGACCGGGCCGTGCGCGGCATCGCGGCGGGGCTCCTCGGGCTCGGGCTGGTGCCGGGCGACCGGGTGATGATCCGCATGGGCAACGAGGCCGACTACGTGCTGACCTACTTCGGCGCGCTCGCCGCGGGGCTCGTGGCCCTGCCCTCCTCGCCGCAGCTGACGCCGGCCGAGGCCGCCTTCCTGATGGAGAATTCCGGGGCCCGCGCGGTGGCGCTGGCCGGCGGCTGCCGGATCGAGCCCGCCGACCTCGGCGACCGCCTGCTGCTCGGGCCGGAGGACATCGCCCGGCTCAAGGGCCACGCGCCGCTCGCCGACTACGCCGACACCGCCGCCGACGACCCGGCCACCCTCGTCTACACCTCCGGCACCACCAGCCGGCCGAAGGGCGTGCTGCACGCCCACCGCACCATCTGGGGCCGTAGGCCGATGCTGGCGCACTGGCTCGGCCTCTCCGAGACCGACGTGATGCTGCATGCCGGCACCATGAACTGGACCTACACGCTGGGCGTCGGCATCACCGACCCCTGGGCGGCCGGCGCCACCGCGGTGCTCTACAACGGGCCGCGCGACCCGGGCGTCTGGCCGCGGCTCATCGCCGAGCAGGGCGCCACCATCTTCGCCGCGGTGCCGAGCCTCTACCGGCAGATCCTGAAATACGGCGACCTCCGCGCGCACGACCTCTCGCGCCTGCGCCACGGCTGCACCGCGGGCGAGGCGCTGCCCGTTGACCTGCTGGAGGCCTGGGAGACCGCCACGGGCAAGCCGCTCTACGAGGCGCTCGGGATGAGCGAGGTCTCGACCTACGTGTCCAGCGGGCCCACCATCCCGGTGCGGCCGGGCTCGCCGGGCCGGCCCCAGCCGGGGCGCCGGGTGGCGATCCTGCCCCGCGAGGGCCACCCCGAGCCGCTGCCGGCGGGCGAGACGGGGCTGCTCGCCGTCCACCGCTCCGAGCCGGGGCTGATGCTGGGCTACTGGAACCGGCCCGACGAGGAGGCGGCGGTGTTCCGCGGCGACTGGTTCTGCGGCGGCGACCTCGCCCGGCTCGACGCGGCGGGCTACCTCTGGTTCGAGGGCCGGGCCGACGACCTGATGAACGCGATGGGCTACCGCGTCTCCCCGAACGAGGTCGAGGGCGTGCTGGCCCTGCACCCGGACGTCGCCGAGGTGGGCGTGAGCGAGCTGCGCGTGCGGGCCGACGTCTCGGTGGTCTGCGGCTTCGTGGTGCTGCAGCCGGGGGCCTTGCCCGACGCCGAGGCGCTGCTGGCGTGGTGCCGCGAGCGGCTCGCCGCCTACAAGTGCCCCCGCGAGATCCGCTTCCTGGCAAGCCTCCCCCGCACGCCGAACGGCAAGGTGCAGAGGAAGCGCCTGCCCGAGGCCGCGGCCGCTTGAGGCTTGTCGGGCGCTTGCCCGCCCGCGAGGGCGCCGCTAGGGCGGAGTCCATGTCCGGATCCGCCCCGCTTCCGCTCTCCGTCTTCATCATCGCCCAGAACGAGGCCGACCGCATCGGCGCCGTGATTCGGGCGGTGGCCGACCTCACCGACGACCTCGTCGTAGTGGATTCCGGCTCGACGGACGGGACGCAAGCCTTGGCCGAGAGCCTCGGCGCCCGGGTGATCCACAATCCCTGGCCGGGCTACGGCCCGCAGAAACGCTTCGCGGAAGCCCAGTGCCGCCATCCCTGGCTCCTCAACCTCGACGCCGACGAGGTGGTGCCGCCCGCGCTCGCCGCCGAGATCCGGGCGCTCTTCGCCGCCGGCGAGCCCGCCCGGCCCGCTTGGCGGCTGGCCATCGCGGAGATCTTCCCCGGCGAGAGCCGGCCCCACCGTTGGGCCTATACGCTCACCCCCGTGCGGCTCTACCGGCTCGATGCCGGCCGCTACGCGCCCTCCCCCGTCCACGACCGGGTCGAGCTGAGGCCCGGCATCGAGCCCGGGTTGTTGCGGGCCCGCGTCCACCACTTCTCCGTGCGCTCGCTCGGCGATCAGTTGATCAAGCTCAACCGCTACTCCGACCAGCAGGCCGACGACCTCGAGGCGCGCGGCGTGACGATCCCCGCCTGGCGGGTCTTCGTGGAGCTGCCGGGCAACTTCCTCAAGGCCTATCTCGGCCGGCGCCACTTCGCGCGCGGCACCTACGGTTTCCTGACGGCGATGAACTACGCGATCTCGCGGCATCTGCGCGTCGCCAAGCACTACGAGCGCCGCCGCCGCGCCGCCGCGGGCAACCCGCGCTGGGCAGCTGGTAGCCCGCGGGCCCCGCTTGACCGGAACGGGCCGAACCCGTAGAGCCATCAGCGCCGGAGACGTGGCCGAGAGGCTGAAGGCACTCGTTTGCTAAATGAGCATACCCCTAATAAGGGTATCGAGGGTTCGAATCCCTCCGTCTCCGCCACCTATGCACGACCCTGCCTAAGTCGTTGCAATCTAACGAAGTCCGGACCCATCTACGACCGACTTCGTACCGCAACTGTACCACGGCGCCCAGGCGAATTCTGCACCACGGGCGGGGCCCCTTCCACAGGTTCGATCCGCCGATCCTTGCCGCCTAGGCCGACGCGCGCCTGACGTAGGGCGCACGTGCGCCACCTGTGCGCCCGTGAAAATGAACAACCGTTCAGAATTGAAGGTTGGCGAGGGCCTCGGCGTCCCCGTCCGGCAAGGAAGCCGGTAAGGAGGGCTCCACCCGCTCCGGCGCCTTGGCGTTCCTGACCATGTAGTAGAGCGTCTGGAGCCACCGCTTCTGGTCGGCGAGATGCATGCCGCGATGCGCCTGCTCGAACGTCGTTCGGGCATCTGACACCCGCTCGACGAGCCCCTTCAGCCGGGCGAACTGGTCAGGGAACCGGGTGAACCAGGCATCCGGGACGGCGGCCCCTATGAAGCACAGGACGCCGACCTGCTGGGCCACCTCCTCCGCGATCGCCTCGGCGTGCCGGATCCGGTAGGCCTCGCGCTGCGGCGCGCCCCGCTCGCTCCGGCCGGCGACGGCGTCGATCCGGCGCCAGCGGCCGCTGCCCATCCGTTCGAAGATCGGTTCCCTCCGGGCCATGCGGAAGCGGCGCGTGCCGAACTCGAACTCGCCCTCCACCAGGACCTCAAGGCGTAGGCCCCAGCCGACCAGGTTGCCGACGGCGTCGTGCAGAAAGGGGCCCTGCCAGTTACGGCCGTAGCCGAAGAACCCTGGGTCCCGGGCCCGCAGCGCCTCGTGGACCGGCACCAGCTCGTCGATCGACAGGACGTCTCGGTCGCCCCACATCGCTACCAGGCGGGCATGGAAGCCGGCGAGCAGGCCGTAGTCGGTGCGAGCCCCGTAGGTTGGGGACCGGATGGCGCCCAGCAGGGCGGCCTCGTCCGTGACGTCCCGCAGATGGCGGTAGTCGGGCTTCTCGCGGCGATTCCAGCGCGGCATGTCAGGCCTCCCCCTCAGCCGGGACGTCCCACTCCCGCCACGCCTCGGTCACGCTGCCCGAGGCATCGATGTAGCCGTCGGCGAGCGCGAGGGCGTGGGTCCGCTCGTTCTCGGTGAGGGCCTGGAACGCCGCGAGGCAGGCCCGGTCCGCGTCGGTCCACTTGTCGCGCTTCTGCGCGGCGCAGAACGCCACGCTGTCATCGCCACAGTTGTAGTCCTCGATGGTGACGTGGAGGGGCCCGTAGTGGTTGGCCTCCTGCGACAGCCGGGCGGCCTCGACGATCGCTGGCGTGATCTCCACGGCCCCGAACTCGTCGCGCATGCTTTTGAAGCAATCGAAGCACATCGCCCCCTCCCTCAGTCGCAGGCCGACCAGCAGGCCGGCAGCCCCGTGCTCGCTCGGGCTCGCCCCGCGGGCGGGACGGCCAGGCCGGTCATGACGACCCGGCCGAACTTCCGGTGCTCCACGACCGGCGGGCGCGCCGGGGGCGCGGGGCCCCGATCGGGGACCGGGCTGCCTGTGACGCGAGCGCGCCAGACGGCGTGCCTGGGGGACTGCGCGAACCGGCGGGCGAGCCGATCGAGCAGGGCGGCCGAGGGCGCGGGGCGGGTCATGGGCATCTCCTCAGGCCTGCGCCGCGCTGAAGGCGCAGCGGAAGTCCGTGACGTCCTGGTCGATCCACCAAGCCTGCCCGAACTCGTTGTGGTGATCCGGCAGCTTGTGGAACGCTGCCGGGTCGGCGGTGACCTCGTAGACGACCGTACGGCCGACCTTCATCGCCCAGGCCATCGCGCCCTGCAGGGTCGTGAAACCCCGCACCGGCTTCATGATGTGGCCGGTGGCTCGATAGGCCCTGGCCTGGGTCGGCGAAGCCGCGTGGTAGAGGATGGTGGGACGGGTCATCCCTTCCTCCTCATGGCCGCCTCGGCCCGCCTGCAGGAATCCCGGCACTCCGGCTCGCCGGCCGCCCTGTCGCGGCAGCCGTCCTGGCAGAGCTGGTAGGCCCGCATGCCCCGGGCGAACCGGCTCTCATCCGGGTCGGCCGGCAGGTACCGGGCGACGGCCTCGCGGGCCCGGGCCGGCGCGTCGGGAGTGGGGTGGCTCATGCCGCGACCGGCTCCGGGTGCAGCAGGTCGAAGCGGGCCAGGCTCCGCGCGGCCTCGGTCCAGTTGGCGAACGCCCTGGCCTTGGCCTCCTCGGACGCGGGCGTCAGCTGCCCAGTCCGGGGATCCCAAGCCTCGTAGGTGCGCGCCACCTTCACCTCGGCGATCGCCTCGTCGAACAACGCCTGCAGGCCCCGGCGGGCGAGCGCGACCATGTCGAAATCGGTGGGCTCGATCGTCATCAGGCCTTCTCCCTGCAGTCCGGGCACGGGACGGCGTTCTCGTCGTCCCCGAGCAGTCCGGTGTTGCCGCAGCGGTTGCACTGGCCGTCCACCCAGGCGGCCCAGAACTCGTCGGAGGCCTTGCGCATCTCCTCGGCGTTCGCGAGCTCGGCCGCCTCGGATTCGAGCAGGCAGGCCGTGGCGTTGAGGCAGTAGCGCTTGATCGCGAACCGGCCGGTGTCCTCGTCGATCACGACAAGCGTGTCGTACCGGTCCCCCGGCGCGATCCCCGAGCAACCGCACATGTCGCAGACGTGCCCCTTGCGCGCGGTCTTCTGGTCCTTTCGCAGGATCCGGTCGCCTTCGGGCCGGCAATCGTCCGGGCAGTCGAGCATGGGTCACCCCTCCTGCATTGAGGGTCCCACTTCGCCCGGATTCGCACAGAGGCATCCGGGCAACACAAGCTGACTACCGAGACGAACCTTGCCGGCCCTGATGTTATTTTCGGGTGACAGAACCGGATCTTGTCACCCGAAAATAACACGACGACCTGCGCCCAGGGATTCATCAACCAATACTGGTTCGCCCCTCTTGCCGGGGGGGGGTCCGCCCAGGTCATGTTGTCCTCATGAGCGAGCTGTCGAAACCGAAACGCGCCTGATCCCCCGCCGCCTTGAGCACCCGCTCGGCGGCATGCGCGCCCCCGTTTCCAGCGAGAACTCCCCATGTCGTCGACTGCCCGCCGCGCGGCCCTTGCCGCCGTGCTCAAGAACCTGCGCAGCTACACCAAGCCCCGCTGGCCGAAGCCGGGCGAGAAGCCGCACAACACCATCGAACTCCTCTCGGGCGCGGAATTCGAAGGCGGCGACGTCGTCCGCGACATCGGCACGTATCTGAGCCCCATGCTGGAGCCGGCCTGGCCGCACAAGCTGCCCAAGCGGCTCCTGAACGCCATGAAGGGCCTGCGCGCCGAGCCCAGCCTCGCCCGCCTGCGCATGGTCGAGGACGCGGCGCAGACCGCGCTCGACGAGGCGGACGCGGGGCGATCCCCGGTGCTCGCGCAGACCATCTCCCTGCTTGAGGACCTTGTCGACCGGTCGATCGTCTACGCCGCCGCACTCGGCTGCCAGCGCGCCGCGGCCCGGTGCGCCGTCCTCTGTTGCCGGCACTGGCGGGGGCGGCCCACTGGGTTCAGCGACCCCGTCACGCACGGGCTCATGCTCAGCATGCTCGACTACCTGCACCAGGCCGACCTCGACGGCGATCCGATCGACGTCCGCGGCTACATCCAGGAATCGAGGCATCTGCAGATCTGGCAAGCCGCCGGGGACGCGCGCCGGCTCACGCATCTGCTGTCCCTGGTGCAGGAGGCGATCGACACGCCCGAGCCGGGCGCGTCGGCCAAGGACGACCCCGAGGACCGGGCGGCCATCCTGGAGGACCGGGTCGGCATCATCCGGGACGCGCCCCCGGCGGCGCCCTCACCCGAGGAGGCCTCCGCTTGGTTCAACCTGGACGGCCAGACCTACGGCGAGGGGGACCCGCCCCTGGCGCCGGGCATGATCGTCGTCGGCGATGTCAGCCACGTGAAGAAGGGCGGCAAGGGCGACAGCGACCCGGTCAAGGAGGCGGAGGCCATCATCGGCAAGCGCCTGCTGCTCGTCCCGCCCCCGGCCGACCTTGGCGCGGCGCGGGCCGAGCTGCTCTCGGAGTTCCCGCACGCCGAGCGCATCGTCGACCGGCTGCTGCGCCCGCTCGCGTCCCAGGACAGCGTGCGCCTGCCTCCGGTCCTCATTTGGGGACCGCCGGGCGGCGGCAAGACCCGGTTCGCCCGGCGCCTTGGCGAGGTCCTCGACCTGCAGCCCGCGGTCCTGTCGATGGCAGGCGCCACCGACTCTATCACCCTGACCGGCACGGCGCGCGGCTGGTCGACCGGAGGGTTCTCGATCCTGGGGCGCGAGCTCATCCGCACGAAGATCGCCAATCCCCTCATCGTGATCGACGAGGGCGACAAGATCGGGACGAGCCGGACAAACGGGAACGCGTGCGACGCCCTGATCAACCTCATGGGGGTCGAGACGGCCGCTCGGTACCGCGATTCCTACCTGCAGGCCGACATCGACGGGTCGCGCGTGCAGTGGATCATCACGGCGAACGGCCTGGATACGATCCCCCGCGCCCTCGTGGACCGCTGCCTCGTGATGCGCCTGGACGAACCGGGTCCGGAGCACCTGCGGACGCTCGCGACCTCCATCCTGGCGGACGTCCGCGCCGACCGGGGCCTGGACGAGGTGTGGGCGCCCGCCTTCGATGGTGTCGAGTGGGCGGCCCTGGAGGCCCATTGGGCGAAGGGAGGCAGCCTGCGCGCCCTCCGGCGCCTGGTGGAGACCGTGCTCGACGCTCGCGACGCGGGGCCCCGGCAATGAGCCCGGTCCTCTCCGAGCTCCGGCTCCTGCGCGAGGCGATCGAGGAGGACCTCGACCGCAAGCGCGTCGACGAGAACCTCGCCCGCGGCGTCTACGGCTACGTCGGCTGCCTGATCCGCCTGGTTGAAGACGGCGACCGCGATCCTTCCCGGTCCCTGAACGAGGCCCGGAGCGCGGCGGGATTCCTGCGCGCCGTCCCCCGCCTGCCCGACCCCCGCACCCGTGCCTGGAGGCCCGAATGCCCCGCGTGATCCCTGCCGAGGCCCTCTCCTACGTCCGCGGTGCGCTCGACGAGGCCGGCGCCGTCGGCATCAGCGTCATCCGCGTCGACCCGACACCGCAGGGCCCTCGCGTGCAGTTCGAGGTCCCGCCGCTTCGCCGGCGCCGGGGCGACACGAAGCGGCTGCCGGACCGCGGGGCGATCTGCGAGCTCATCAGCCGGATGGTCGCCCTCCGGTGGAAGGACAGCCCCGTTCCGCGGGAGGTCCCCGAGAACCACCAGATGGACCTCGCGGTGGCCCACCCTGTCGTGATCGGGGATTTCACGGAGACCGCGGCCGGCTGGCACTGGATGCTCTCGGCCGCGGCCGGCTGGATCGAGGAGACCGGCGTTCCGGCGGGTTTCCGGAGCGTCCAGATCAAGGAGAAGTTCGGGACGCTGCGCTGGTACTGCAGCGCCGCCGAAGACGAGGATCGCCTGCAAGCGGGCAGGATCGTCCAGGCGACCGAATGGGTCTCCGGCGCGGTCTGCGAGACCTGCGGCGCGCCGGGGCGAACCCGGACCGGCGGGTGGATCCGGACGCTGTGCGATGCCCACGCCCGGAAGCGCTGACGTGTACCGCAACCTGACCCGTGCGGCTTGGTCCGTGAGGGTCGGCGGTCGGGTCGTCGGCCACGTCCCAGCGATCGCGCTGCGCGACGTGGTGCTCCGATCCTCGGAAGCGGCCCGGCTCCGGTGCCTGCGCCTCGGGGCCCGCGACGTCCACGCTTGGGCCCGGGGCGTCCCGACTGACGCGCCCAGGCCTCCCGCTGCAGTCCGCTTCCGGTACCGGCTGACCGAGCCCGGGTTCAGGCTCGCCGATGGGCAGGTCCTCCTCGCGGCGGCGGCCGCCTGGTTCGAGGCCGATGGCAGCGCGTGGTGCCTTGCAAGCGCCGGTGCGAACGTGCCCCCAGGAGGGACGACACATGGTTAGGATGACGCGATACCCGGGGCAGGCCTTCGACTTGGCGCACCTCGATCGCGCCGGGCTGCTCGACGATTGGGAGCTCCGGCCCGAGCGCCGGGGCGACGGCTTCGTGCTGCACGGCGTCGACGAGCGCGGGCTGCAGCGCGAGACGGGCTGCGTGCAGGGCCTCGACACCGACGAGGGCTGGGCTTGGGCGTGGGGCTCCGGCCTCGTCCGGCTCGGCTCGCCGCGCCACGCCCTCCCGACCGCCGGGGTGACGCTGTGAGGGTCCGGACGCTCACCCCCGGCGAACTGGCGGAGATCGAGCGCCTGCGGGCGGCCGCTCGCGTGACCCTCGCGCAGATTCGCGCAGGGTGGGTGCCCGGCGAGGCCGCCCTCGCGGAGGCCCCGTTCCTGGACGAATGGGACGAGCGCACCCATCCCCAGGACGGCAAGCCGTGCCTGACGGGCAACTGCTACGGCCACCCGCGCCTCGGCGACCTGTGGATCTGCACCTCGCCGCTCCTCCACCGCGGCGAGGGGTGGGCCCTGACCGCGAGCCGCCTCTACATCCTCGGCAAGCCCCGTCCCGACCGAGTCCTCGCCGGCCGCCGCGGCCGGGGGCGCTCGCTCCTCGACGGGCTTCCCTCCGTCCCGCCGACTGCCGGTCCCGGTGTCCCCGGGGCGGACGACGATCTCCCGGAGCCCTGACATGCTGACCCGCGCCGATATCGAGGCCGCGTTCGAGGACCGGGACCGCCTCGCGGGCGGCTGGGAGCCCACCGGCTACGTCTGGGGCGACGCGCCCCTGTTGAACCGCTGGGCGTACGGCGTGCACCCGACCTCGGGCACGATGGCGCTCGTCGGCTACCTCAACGGCCAGGCGCGGACGTGCTCGCCCGTCGTCGCGATGCTCACCGGCCCCGGCGGGATCGGGTGGTGCCGCACGCTCTCGGGCTGGCTCCGCCTCGTCCTGACGTCCGACGAACTCCACCAGCAGGGCCGCCACCTCCTCCCCGCGCACGCCCGGGACCTGGAGCTCGCGGCCTTCGACGCCGGCTACCGCGCCCCGCGGCGGTCCCTGCGCCCCGAGGGCCCGATCAACACGGACCCCCGCTGGCACGAGGCGGCCGACTTCATCGAGCGGACGTCCAGGGATCCGGAGATCGGCTTCGCGGTCTTCTACGCCCGCCAGAAACGGCTGACCCTCGCCGAGGCCCGCCGGGCCATGGAGACCTTCTGGCTGTCCCGCACGCTCACCTTCGATTGAGGCTTACCATGCGTACCGCGTTCCTCGCCGCGGCCCTGGCCGCGCTCTCCAGCCCTGCCCTCGCCGGCCCCCGGCTCCCCGCACCGGGGCTCTACTGCCCGGTGGGACTCGACGTCCCGCCGATCCTCGTCGACGCCGACGGCGGCATGGGGATCGACCTGCTCGACTGCTCGGGCGTGCGCCTGTCCCGCGGCCGCGCCCGGGCAGCGGCGTGCTTCGCGAACGGGGACGCCCAGGTTCCCCTCGACGTCGACCTCGTCGTGCGGCGGGACGGCACGCTCCGGCACGACGGCGTCACGTTCCGGCTCTATACCGGCCCCCGGCCGTGCCCAGCGCCCTAGCGCCTCGCGGAGCAGATCTCACCGCGGGTCAATCTTGCCGCGCTCCTGGTAGGTTTCGATGAGGAAGGTTGCGACAGCGCCGGCCACGTTCACCGCAAGGCTGGCGTGCCGGTGCGACGGTCGCACCCGCGGGCGCTCGTCCGTCGGCGGCTCGTCGGCGTGGGCGTCAGAGAAGCGGTTCCGCAGCGTGCCGAGCCCGTTCACCAGCGTCATGGCCCCCCCGAGGATGGCCTTGATCGGAACGTCCCGGTGCTGGTCGGGGGCAAGCTTCAACCCGCCAGCGACCAAGCCGTAGAGCTTCGGCAGGTCGTCCTTCAGGCCGTAGGCGATGCCGAGCCCGTCTAGGATGTGCTTGCACACCGCCTCCACCAGGGTGCGCGCGACAGTGATGGCGCCCTCGGGGTCGGAGGTCCGGCGTGCGAGGGCCTTGGTCCAGACCGCATGCACACCCTCGGGGTCGAAGCTGACTAGGGCATCCGTGACCACCCCGTCGCTGGGAGCGCGGTTGCACGCTTCGAGGTGGTCCATGACCGGCGCGAAGGCAGCCCGAATGTAGATCCGCCGCTCCTCGTACCGGTCAAGCTGGGGCTTGATGTGCGACCAAAATGCTCCGAGGTCGCGGCAGGTGCGCACGAATTCCGGCACCAGCGCCCGAAGCTCGACGTCGGCGAGCACCTCCCGGCGCAGGTACTCGTACGCATGTCCGTCGGGCGAGCCGCCGGTCGCTCGCGAGATGAGGATGCCTTCCATCATCGCGACCTGCTCGATACGGGATTCGGGTATATCGTCCATCAGGCTTCTCGGCCGGGGGCCCAGGCTAGCGTCATACTTCGTCGTTTGCACGCCAGATGCTGACGCGGCACCCAGCCCCACCATGGGCTCACGCCGACGTTCCGGAGGACGCCCGGAATTCGCGTCCATCACGGCAACCTAACGGTAAGGCGCTCCCGGCACGGTGCCGGTATGCGCCTCTACCACTTCACCTCCCTCGGGCACCTTCCAGTCATCCTGGCCACTGGAGGCCTTTGGCGCGGCGAGGTGCCGGTCGGCGACGGCAGCGAGAGCTTGCGAGGAACGTGGTTCACGTCGGACCCTGATCCTCGGGGGCATGGTTTGGACGGCAGCTCCGCCGACAAGCGCGAGGTACGGATCACCGTCGTGCTCCGGCATGGCGACCGCGCACTCGCGCACTGGCTCAAGTTCGCGCGGGGGCGCCTCGCCTCAGACTGCATCGAGGAGTTGATGCGGACCGGCGGCGGCAAGCGGAAAGCGGAGGCCTGGTACGTCTACCCGAGCCAGATACCTCCGTCGCAGTTCCGGGCCATCGAACTCCGGCGCGAGGGCGACTGCTACAGTCCGGCGTCCCCGGATGAAATCGCCGCCGCCGTCCCCCATGAGGGGCTGCTGGAGGCCGTTACTGAGGACTTCCGCGAGATGCGCGCCAAGATCTCATGACCGGTTCCACCCCAGCGGCTATTCGGGCAGTTGCCGACCAAGGTCCGGATGGGCGGAAGGTCGCTGCTCGAAGGTTGGATGCATAGCGTCAGGCTCGCGCCATCAGCGGACCTCCGACCGAAGACATCGGAATGGCCGCTTGGAGGCCAACAGCTGTTGTTGAGATGGAATGGTTGCTCAGACCACCATAACCGTCCTCGGCAACGAACCGCTGCCGAAGCAACACGAACAAGAACGCTCCACCGTGATCGGTGGTTGGTCCAACAGCAAGGCACTCAACAAACGCTTGAAAGTATTAGTCGGATTACTTGGCGAGATGACCGGAGGTGCGGTCACGTCCGTGCTTGGCTCGATGCCGTCGGTGCAGCAAACATCTTGCCCTGGAGCAGTAAAGCCACGGTCATGATGGTAAGGCCGACGACGAGGCCGTTCGCTGCCAGGAAAAGCACCGGGGCGAGGACGGCGACCGCTCCGGCATCGCCATGGGCAACCAGGCGAACCGGGGCCGTTGCCATGGCAGTCGCGCCGAAGCTGAAGGCCCAGAGCCCAGGGACAGCGCCGGCCTTCGCGATCCACGGCGAGAGCCGGGCCAGAACCAGAACCTGGAGCAGACCGTAGCCGATCAGGGCATGCGCGAAGAGGTCCGGCGCTCCGCCCCCGACCGAGAGGTAGGCCACGGCCCCCACCGGCGCGGGCGCCAGCTGGATGCCCAGGGTCGGGCGCAACGCGGCGGGCTTCTCAGGCCCGGTCAGCAGGCGGTGGAGCAGAACCGATTCCATCGCGAGCCAGGAGAACAGGCCGGCGCCGAAGGCGAGCTGACCCCAATCCTGGTAGCCCAGGGCCGACGCCCCGGTCGCCGAGACGAAGCTTCCGGCCACGGTCGGCAGATACAGCACCGCGGTGGTGGTGCCGTGGTCCCGGCCGCCTTGCCAGAGGCCGCCCGTCCGCCAGACCGCGAAGCCGAGCGTAAATAGGAAGCCGAGGCCGAACAGGACGGTTGCGGATCCGGCCGAGTAAGGGATGAGCCCGCTCGCGACGAGCATGGTCGCCACTCCGGCGAGGCCGATGAAGCAGCACTGGACCGCATGGGCCGCCTCGACCGCCAGCTTGTCCGGGGCGAGGACGGCCTTGAGGGCATAGAGGACGACGAGCACGGCCCAGACTGCGCCGGCGAGTACGTAGACCGCCTCCCCGACGACCGTGGGCAGGTGCCAGGCGAGCGCGGCCGCGCGCCAGGCCCCGCCCAGGCCGGATAGCCCCAGGACGATGCCGAAGTAGGCGGCCGGCGTGTTCGCGGCGACTTCCCTAATGCGCTGCGCGAGGTGGAGGCGTGGGCCGGCGACGATAGAGACCGTGGTCATGACCGTTCTCCTGTGAGGTCGGGATGTTGTCGGGCGGGCGCTGCGCCCACCGCTTCTCGACAAGGATGATAATGGACGACGGCCCCGATCTTTATTCCTCTCTCGGCAATGGAGAGGTTCGCGACGCGATGCTTGAGGGCAGCCGCTCAGCCACCGATCTCGGCGTCTTCGAAACATGAAGAAGCGGTGGTGAAGATGGATAGGACCTGGTTCGTCACTGGCTCGTCGCGTGGCCTCGGCCGGGCCTTGGCCCAGGCCGTCGTCGCGGCGGGCGAGCGGCTCTGCGCGACGGCGCGCGACCCTGCCGCGCTCGTGGACCTCGTCGAGGCCGGCGGCGAGCGCGTGCTCGCGTTGCCCCTCGACGTCACCGACGAGGAGGCGGCGCATCGGGTAGTCGAGGCTGCCGTAGAGCGGTTCGGACGCGTCGACGTCGTCGTCAACAACGCCGGGTACGGCGACGTCGCGCCCATCGAGGACACCGACCTCGCCTCGTTCCGGGCGCAGGTCGAGACGAACCTGTTCGGGGTCGTCAACGTGACCAAGGCGGCCATTCCCCTCTTTCGGACGCAGCGCCGTGGCCACTTTCTGCAGGTCTCCTCCATCGGGGGGCGAACCGGCGCGACCGGTCGCGGCCCGTACTCGGCCGCGAAGTTCGGCGTGGAGGGGTTTTCCGAGGTTCTCGCCATCGAGATGAAGCCCTTCGGCGTGCACGTCACCGTCGTGGAGCCCGGCGGCTTCCGGACGGACTTCGCGGGATCGTCGACGCGCATCGCCGAAGGCAGTCCGGCTTACGCCGAGACCGTCGGCCAGGTCGCCGCCATGCAGCGGGCCTACGACGGCAAACAGCTCGGCGACCCAGAGCGCGCCGCCCGGGCGATGATGACCGTGGTCTCGGCGAAGGCCCCGCCGCTGCGTCTGGTGCTGGGTAGCGACGCCTACGCGCGGGCCGAGGCCGGCGACGAGGCGCGGCTGGCCGAGTTGCGTGCCTGGCGCGAGCTCAGCCTCTCGACCGACTTCCAACCTTGACGCCAGGTCTCCCCCGCAGATGCCCCGCTCTCACGATCACCGAAACGCGGCAGGAATGCCAAGGACCGCACCCCCATGAAGGGAGCGCGGTCCGCGTCGCGCCTACCAGCCAGGCCCCTCAGAAGGGTCAGCGCTTCGCCACCTGCTTGTCGAGGAAGCCGCGGATGAGGGGCGCCATCTCATCCAGCTTGTCCTCTAGCGCGAAGTGGCCAGTGTCGAGGATGTGCAGCTCCGCGTCCGGCAAGTCCTTCAGGTAGGGGTGCGCCCCTTCCTCGGGGAAGATCTTGTCGTTCTTGCCCCAGACGATCAGCGTCGGCGGCTTGCGCTCGCGGAAGAATGCCTGGAATTGCGGGTAGAGCGGCACGTTCGTGCGGTAATCGTAGAATAGGTCGAGTTGGATGTCCTTGTTGCCGGGCCGGTCGAGCAGGGCCTGGTCGTGGACCCAGTTGTCCGGGCTGATCCTGGAGACGTCCCGCACGCCGTCGGTGTACTGGAAGATCGTCGTGGGGAGGGTCACCAGACCCGACAGTGCCTCGCGGCTCTTGGCCGAGCCGTCGGCCCAGTAGGCCTTGATCGGATCCCAGAACTCGCGCAACCCCTCGTCGTAGGCGTTGCCGTTCTGGACGATCAGGCCGGTCACCCGGTCGGGGTGCTTGAGGGCGAGGCGGTAGCCGACCGGCGCGCCGTAATCCATCACGTACATCGCGTAGGACTTGGCGCCGAGTTGGCCGAGCAGGCCGTCCACAAGGTCGGCGTAGTGGCCGAAGGTGTAGGCGAACTGGGTGTGGTCGGGCGCGTCGCTCTGGCCGAAGCCGGGGTAATCGGGCGCGATGACGTGGTAGCGGTCCGCGAGCGTCGGGATCAGGTTGCGGAACATGTGCGAGGAGGTCGGGAATCCGTGCAGGAGCAGCACGACCGGGCCGTCGGCCGGGCCGGCCTCGCGGTAGAAGACCTTCACGCCGTCGACCGTCGCGGAACGGTAGTGGACCGTCGCCGGTGTCTGGGCGGCGACCAGGGCCTGCTCTGCCTTGGCATGAGGGGGAAGGACGGTGCCGGCCGTCGTGAGCATCAGGGCAAGCAGAAGGTGTTTCATCGGTGTCTCCTTTCGCGGGGGCGTCGAGGACCTCGCCGCCTCATGGAGACATCATCGGTGTTCAGCTTGCAGGCGTTAATCGGCGTCGTGTGGAAGGCATTGTTGTCGCCTGCGGAATAGATAGTATCGCTTGGTGCCGATGACCTCGGCTAGGTCGAACCGACCCGGACCGACGCCTCGCGTCGACCCTGTGCCCGCTCAGTTGAGCAGGCGGTTGGCCCGCAGCCGCGCCACGGCCAGGTCGACGAAGGTCTTCACCTTGGCCGGCGCCTGCCGCCCCTCGGGGTAGACCACATGGATGGGCAGCGGCTCCTCCTCGTAGTCGGCGAGCACGACCTGCAGGCGGCCTCCCAGCAAGGCGGAGCCGATCTGGTAGTGCAGCACCCGGGTCAGGCCCCAGCCCGCGAGCGCCGCGGCGATGCCGGCCTCGTTCGTGTTGCTCATCAGGGCGGGATGGACCGTCACGCGCTGATCCTGCGCGAACCGCCACTCCGTCGAGGCCCAGGCGCCCGTGGACATGGCGACGCGGTGGTCCCTCAGGTCCTGCGGTGTCTGCGGGACGCCGTGCCGCTCG
>Ga0316228_1001499_pt1 | contig 23752 bp, 19 predicted proteins | sample TBH18021metaG_FD_206005 | JGI IMG/M metagenome (GOLD analysis project Ga0316228, IMG submission 206005) | Freshwater microbial communities from Trout Bog Lake, Wisconsin, USA - TBH18021 | ecosystem: Environmental > Aquatic > Freshwater > Lake > Hypolimnion/Profundal zone | place: USA: Wisconsin... | reverse complement strand
TCCCGGAGGCCTGGCGGAGCCTCGTTCAGGCCGGGGCGGTGCGGGATCGCTGCCGCCAACGATCGGTGCGGTCGGACGGCCCGCCGCGTCCCCAGCGGCCGTCGCCGGCACGGGCGTCGGCCTCAGCGGCCGCCGGCCCAGCGACCTCGGGATCGGATCAAGGATGCGCCGGATCAGCCGCGCGCGATCCCGTGAGCCTTGATCCGCGAGGCCAGCGTCGTCGGGCGCAGGCCGAGGAGCGCCGCCGCGCCCCCCGGGCCGGAGATCCGGCCGCCCGCCAGCGCCAGGGCCGCGACGATCTCGGCGCGGTCACGTGCCCGGCGCTCGGCCTCCGTGGCGGGCCGCCCGTCCTGCGCCGCGGCGGGCGCCGCCGAGTCCGTGAACCCGGTCGCCTCGCCATCGGGCAAATCGAGGCGGAGGCGGCCCCGGGCGGAGAGGATCACCGCCCGCTCGATAACATTCTCCAGCTCGCGGACATTGCCGGGCCAGGGATAGCGGCAGAGGCGACGGACATCGCCCTCCGAGAGCCGCGGCTCCGGGACGGTGAGGCGGCGCGCGGCGACCCGGAGCAGGTGCTGGGCGATCGGCGGGATATCCTCGGGCCGCTCGCGCAGGGGCCGCGCCTGGATCGGGAAGACGTTGAGACGGAAGTAGAGATCCTCCCGGAAGCGGCCTGCCCGGATCTCGGCGCGCAGGTCCCGGTTGGTGGCCGCGACCACGCGCACGTCCACGGCCCGCGTGCGCGCTTCGCCGACCCGCTCGAGCGAGCGCTCCTGCAGGACGCGCAGCAGCTTGCCCTGGAGGTCGAGGGGGATCTCCCCGACCTCGTCGAGGAACAGCGTGCCGCGATCGGCGAGTTCGAACCGGCCGACCCGGTCGCGGAGCGCCCCGGTGAAGCTGCCCTTGGCGTGGCCGAAGAACTCGCTCTCGAACAGCTCGCGGGGGATCGCCGCGCAATTCACGCGGATCATGGGGCCGGCGCTGCGGCGGCTCGCGTCATGGATCGCCCGGGCGATCAGCTCCTTGCCGGTGCCGGATTCGCCGGTGATCAGCACGGTGGCGTCGGTCCCGGCCACGCGCTCGATCTGCCGGAGCGTCGCCGCGATGGCCGGCGAGCGGCCGATGATGCCCTGATGCTGGCGCTCGGCCCGGATTTCCTCCTTGAGATACGCGTTCTCCAACTCGAGGCGCTCGCGGAGGGAATCGACTTCGGCCAGCGCGCTCGTCAGGCGCGCCTCGTCCTCCCGGCGCTGGCTGACGTCGCGGAAGACGATGACGGCACCGAGCAGGCTTCCCCGGTCGCGGATCGGCGTCGAGGTGTACTCGACCGGGAAGGAGGTTCCGTCGGCGCGCCAGAAGACCTCGTGATCGACCTGATGCACGGCCCCGTCCCGGAACGCCGCATAGATCGGGCAGTCGCGATGGGGGTAGTGGCTGCCGTCCGGGCGGGTGTGATGCACGGCGGCATGCATGTCCCGGCCGACGAGGTCGGCGGCCTTGCAGCCGAGCATGCGCGCGGCGGCCGGGTTGACGAAGGTGGTCACGCCCTCCGCGTTGACGCCGTAGATCCCCTCCCCGGCCGCGCGCAGGATCAGCTGGTTGCCCCGCTCGATGTCGCGGAAGATGCGCTCCATGCGCTGCCACTCGGAGAGGCCGGCGCGCATGTGGGCCTCGGCCTCGCCATCGACCTGACGGCGGTGGATCGCGTCCGGGTCCGCAAGCGTCACGAGGAGGCGCATCGGCCTGCCGGGAAGCGGGAAGGCCACGGCCTCGACCCGCAGGTCGCGGCCCGCCGCGTCGCGCGGCGACAGCGTCCGCGTCCACCAATGCCCCTTCGCCAGGGCGGCCTGGGTGAAGACCGTGAGGGCGGCGCGCTGGCCCGGGAACAGCCCGCTCGCCCGCGCGCTCCGCAGCGCCGAACGCCCGTGGCCGAGCAGACGCGCCGCCGCCGGATTGGCGTCGGCGATCCGATCCTCCTCGGGGGCGAGCACCAGCATGGGCTCCGGGCTCCCCTCGAAGACCGGCCCGAATGGGCCGGGAACGCCGAATTCACGAGATATCGTCATCAGCTCACGATATCTCGTTTCTGACGAGATGTCGTGATCGGCATCCAGCCGGCCAAGCTCTTGTCGGGACTGATATTTCCGTGACGGCGACAGGTGGCACACCGTTTGCCGAATGAGCGGGCCCGCGTCCGATTGCGACCGCATCCCCTCACGGTTGCGATCCCGACGCGCACCTCGCATCGGGGTGGGTGAGGCCGCGGGCCAAGCGGCCTCACCGGACCGATCGACAAGTCAAACCTGGGAGCCGACGATGAAGCGCGAGGACCTCACCGAGAAGCTGCTCGACATCAAGCGCGAGAAGGGCTGGAGCTGGAAGCACGTCCACGAGGAGATCGGCGGCCTGTCGCCGTTCCTGATCACCGCGGCCTGCATGGGCCAGATGAAGCTGCCGAAGGCCCAGGCCAAGCGGGCCGCCGAGCTCTTCGGCCTCACCGCCGCCGAGGAGCGGATGCTCAACGAGCCGCCCTATCGCGGCTCGATCCCGTCGATGCCGCCCACCGACCCGCTGATCTACCGTTTCTACGAGCTGGTGATGGTCTACGGCACGACCTTCAAGGAGCTGATCCAGGAGGAGTTCGGCGACGGCATCATGTCGGCGATCGACTTCAACATGGACATGGCGCGCGAGGCCAACAACAAGGGCGACCGCGTGCGGCTCACCATGTCGGGCAAGTTCCTGCCGTACAAGTATTACGGCAACGACGACGACACGCCGGAATATGGCTTCAAGGAGGGGTGAGCGACCCGGAAGGGCATCCCCCGATCAGGATCCGATGTTCATACATCCGGATCGGGCCAGCGATACCGGCGGCGGAGCGCGACCCGCCCCTCTCCCGAACGGGAGAGGGGACCCGCGGCTCGTCCTGCCGCCGCGGTGCCTCACGCCGCCGCCGGCCGGCCCTCCGGCTCCAGGTAATCCTGCACCGGCTGCGCAGCGCCGCCGCGCATCAGCACGTAGAGGAACGGCACCAGCAGCAGGGTCGCGGGCGTCGCGAAGGCGATGCCGCCCATCACGGCCCGGGCGAGCGCCGCGTTCTGCTCGCCGCCCTCGCCGGTGCCCAGCGCCATCGGGATCAGCCCCAGAAACATCGCCGAGGCAGTCATCAGCACCGGCCGCAGCCGGGTCTCGCCGGCGGTGATCGCCGCCTCCAGGGCGCTGCAGCCCGTCGCCTCCCGGTGCTCCTTGGCGAAGGTGACGAGCAGGATCGAGTTCGCCGAGGCGATGCCCACCGACATGATCGCCCCGAAGATCGACGGGATCGAGAAAGCCGTTCCCGTGACGAACAGCGCGAAGGTGATCCCGCAGAAGGCCATCGGCAGGGCGGCGATCACCACGAACGGGTCGCCCCAGCTCTGGTAGTTCACCGCCATCAGCAGGTAGACGGCGATCAGCGCGATGCCGAGGCCGATCTCCAGCCGGAAGAAGGCCGAGCGCATGTTTTCGATCTGGCCGCGCACCACGATCTTGTCGGGTGCCTCCAGGTTCTTCTGCTCGTCCTGCACGATGGCGTCGATCTCGCGGGCCACCGAGCCGAGGTCTCGGTCCTGCACCGAGGCGAAGATGTCGAAGGTCGGCTGGATGTTGACGTGGCTGATCATGGTCTGCGTCGGCATCCGGCGGATGTCGGCGAGGCTGGAGAGCAGGGTCAGCACCCCGGGGCCGGAGCCGGAGGTCGCGGCGGCGCGCACGAACATCGGCGTGTTGCGCAGGTCGGTGAGCGAGCTGTTGCGATATTCCGGCGTCTGCACCCAGAGCTGGTAGGGGATGCCGGTCTTCGGATCGGGCCAGAAATTCGGCGTCACCTGGTAGCTGCCGGACAGCGAGATGTTCATGTTCTGCGCCACCTGCTGCTCGGTGAGCCCGAGTTCGGAGGCGAGGCGCCGGTCGACATCGACGTAGAATTGCGGGGCGTTGACGATCTGCTGCAGGTGGACGTCGACGAGGCCCTTGGTGTGCTTCAGACGCTGGACGATGCGCTGGGCGACCTCCAGATCCCTCTCCTTGTTCCGCCCGGAGACCTGCACGTCGATCGGCGTGAGGACGCCGAAATTCAGGATCTGGGTGATCATGTCGGCGGGCTGGAAATAGACGGTCACGTCGGGGAAGCGCTTCATCAGCACGTCGCGCAGGCGCTTCGTGTAGCCCGCCACCGGGCCGTGCCCCTCCTTGAGGCTGATGAGCATCTGCCCGTCATTGTAGGAGACGAACGAACCGTCCGAGAACGCGAAGTTGTAGTTGTTCGAGGGCAGGCCGAGATTCTGGAGGATCTGGTCGACCTCGCCCGCCGGGATCACCTCGCGGACGGTGGCCTCGACCTCGGCGAAGACCTGCCGGGCGGTCTCGATGCGCATGCCGGTGCGGGTGCGCAGATGCATGGTCATCTGGCTCGCCTCGATCTGCGGGAAATAATCCTGGCCGACGAAGACGAACAGCGCGCCGGTCATGCCGAGCACGCCGCCGACGGCCCCCAGGGTGACGATCCGGTGGCGCAGCACCGCGTGGAGCAGGCCGACATAGCCGCGGTGGAACCGCGCGAAGCCGCGCTCGAATCCGCCATGGATCCGGCCAGCGAGCCGCATCAGGGGAGCGCCGACGAGACCGAACGCCCGGGCGATCCGCCCCCGCCGGGGCGGATCGTGGGCATCCCGGTCCTTGGCGTGCTTCTGCCGGTATTCCGGCGCCACGATCACGTCGATCAGCAGCGGCACCAGGGTCCGCGACAGCAGATAGGAGGTCAGCATCGCGAACACGACCGCGAGCGCCTGCGGGGTGAACAGGTACTTTGGCGTGTCGGTGAGCGCGAACACCGCCGTGAACGCCGCGCAGATCGCCAGCGTCGAGATCAAAGCCGGCTTGGCGATGCCGGCGGCGCCGTGGACCACGCTCTCCCGGAACTTCTCGCCCTCCTCGAACAGGCGGTAGGTGTTCTCGATCGCCACCGTGGCGTCGTCCACCAGGATGCCGACCGCGAGCGCGAGGCCGCCCAGCGTCATCACGTTGATGGTCTCGCCGAGCGCCGCCAGCACGGCCAGCGAGGTCATGACGCAGAGCGGAATCGAGATCAGCACGATGATCGTCGAGCGCCAGGAGCCGAGGAACAGCAGGATGGCCAGCCCCGTCAGGGCCGCCGCGGTCAGCGCCTCGTGCAGCACGCCCTCGATGGCGTTCGACACGAAGACCGACTGGTCGAAGAGCGGCTTGATCGACAGGCCCTCGGGCGCGGCGGCGCGGATCGTCGGCATCGCCGCCTTGACGTTGTTCACGACGTTCAGCGTCGAAGCGTTGCCGTTCTTGATGATCTGCATCAGCACGGCCTGCTGGCCGTCGGCGCTGACCACATTGACCTGCGGCGGCCCGCCGTCGCGGACATAGGCGACGTCGCGCACCAGCACGGGCTGGCCGGCCACCACCTTGATCGGCGCGAGGTTCAGGGTCTCGATCGAGGGGGGGGTGGCGTTGAGCTGGACCGGGTATTGCTGCTCGCCGATCTTGGCGAGGCCGGACGGCACCGTCAGGTTCTGGGCCGTCATGGCGTTGGTCACGTCCAGCGGCGTCAGGCCCAGCGCCTGCAGGGCGTTGAGGTCGAGATCGACCATGATCTGCCGGGGTGCGCCGCCGAAGGGCGACGGCAGGGTCGAGCCCGGGACCTGGGCGAGGGTCTGGCGGATCCGGTACTGGGCGTAGTCGTAGACCTCGTTGAGGCTCTGCTTGGCCGAGGTCAAAGCGAGTTGGATCACCGGCACCGAGGAGGCGGAGTAGCGCACGATCACCGGCGGCTGCGTGCCCGTGGGCATCACGGCGCGGATCGAATTGGTCGAGGACACCACCTGGGCGATGGCGAGATCCAGGCTGACCGAGGGGTCGAAGTAGATCCGCTGCACCGCCGTGCCCTGGAGCGTCGTCGACTCCATGCGGCGGATGTTGTTGACGTTGTTGGAGATGCCGTACTCGGCGTAGGTCGTGATGCGCTGTTCCATCTCCGGCGCCGACAGGCCGGTATAGGTCCAGACCACGACGACGACCGGGATGTCGACGACCGGCAGCACGTCCTTGGGCGTGACGAGGATCGCGCCGACGCCGCCGAGCATCATCAGCACGGCGAGCACGTAGGTCGTGATCCGGAACTTGAGCGCGTAGAGGACGAGGCCCATGCGGTCTCCGCCGTCCGGCCCCGGGCCGGCAACTCCGCGTTGTCTACCGGCTCACCGGCTAAACCCGGACTGTTTCGCTATCACGTCCGGTCAGGCAAGGGACGGGCCGCGTCGCCGCAGGTTTGCGGTGGCGATCCTTTCATGCACCGCATCCCACCCGCGCCCTCATCCTGAGGGGCCCGCGGCAGCGGGCCTCGAAGGAGGGCTCCAGGGACCGCGACGCTGCCTGGAGGGCTCCTTCGACGCTTCCGCTGCGCTCCGGCACCTCGGGATGAGGGGGCGGCCCGGAAAAAGGAGGCGCCGGGCCGGCGCGTCCGCCGGATCAGCGCAGCAGGGCGGACTTGTCGACCTGCAGCGCGGCGGCGATCTCGTCGAGCGCCTTGTGCTCGACCGCGCTGATCCCGTCGATATCGGCCACGTCCGCGCCGATCAGGAACACGTCCTGGCGCTGCTCGATCGGCCGTTCGGCGATGGATCCGACCTGGCGCAGGTTCTCCAGCCGCCCGGCCCGGGTCTTGGCCCGAGCGATCGCCTCGTAGAGTTCCTGCTCGACCCGCAGCGTGTCGTAGGACTTCTCGAGAATCGGGTTGGCGCGGATGCCGCTGATCGCCGATTCGATCTCCTCCTCGCCCACATCCCCGTCCGCCACGATGACGTTGGCCGCGGACGAGACCGCAGCCTGCAGGAAGACCGCGTCGCCCGCATACGACATGATCGTGCGGCCGAACCGAAGGATGGCGTCCTGGAAAATGCTCATGCCGACCTCCCGTTAAGCCCAAGATGGCGGATATTGTGGCCACCGAGTCAAGATGCGGCCGAGCTTGCGCCGGGGATGCCGCATTCAAGTGGCCGGCTCGTGGCCCGGCCAGTCCCGTCCGAGATGGGCGGCCACGCGGGCCGGATCGTCGCCGACGGCCGCCACGGCGGCCTCGACCTGCTCCACCGGGACCATGAATCGGCGCGCCCAGTAGGCCCGCTCCCAGGCATGGGCGGTGTTGACGGCTTTGGGCTCAGGGGGATCCTGTACGCTGTCTTCGGTCATCGGCCTTCCGCATCTGGCGAGGGCTGGGCGGCCCTCCGGCGTGGAGAACGCCGGCCGGGCCGGATCGGGTCCAGATCAGCGGCAGCGGAACCTGGACAGGTGCGGATTCGCAGCGGGCGTTCTCGCGGTTGCGGAGAAACGCCGCCTCCACCGGTGCCCTGTCGGGATGGGGATGGCCTGGCCTCGGTTCTCACCCGGCATCGAGAGTCCGGGCAGCAGCCCGGAGGGCGCCGTTCATGCGGCCCCGCCAATCCCGACCGGTGGCCTGGAACGCCGCGACGGTCTCGGCACCGAGGCGCAGACTCACGAGCTGCCTGGTCGGCGGCTATTGCGGTCCACGGGAGCGGCACACGGTGGCCGCCAGCTCAGGAACGGCCGCGGCGCAGGCGCGCGGCCCGCGCCTGCGCCGCGGTGAGTTCGGGATTGTCCGGATCGTCCGTGATGCCGGCCCGGATCCGAGCCTCCTCCGCGTCCGTGATCGGCGTCGGGTCGCGCTTAGGCATTCTCGAACAGCAGGCGGTCGCGCATCCGCGAAGTCGAGGCCGTGCCTGGCGGGATCGCTCTCCCGCTTCGGCTCGTCCCGCACCAGAGGCATGCCCGACGGTACGATCCGGCCCGCAATCCCTCGATCAGATCGTAGATACGATTTGCAAATCCCGACCGGAGGAACCCGGTCCGTCGGCCCGCTGCTCAGCAGCAGCGGAAGCCCGACGTGTTGCCGACTCCGAAGCGGGCGTTCTCCCGGTTGCGGAAGAACTCCACCTCGGTCATCGGCGCCTGGTCGGGATGGGTGCGGCGGACATGCTCGGCATAGGCCGCGTAGTCCCCCTGCCCGACCATCAGCCGGGCGCCGTCGCAGACGCATTTGGACAACGTCCGGATCCGCTCCCGCAGGTTCGACGACTGCAGCATGGCGCGCCCTACTCCGCCGGGACCATGCGGGGCTCGGTTTCCAGCGCGGTCCAGCGGTCCGCGCGCCACGCCTTCAGGCAGGCGGCGATTCCGAAGCCCGCGATGGCGACGACGAGGCCGATGAACAGGGCCGCCAGCACCGCGTCGATCCGGTCGTTGAGGATGATCTGGCTCATCTGGTCGGCGTTCTTGGCGGGCGCCAGGATCTTGCCCTCGGCGGCAGCCGTTGCGTAGCGCTCGGCATGGGCCAGGAAGCCGATCTTCGGATCGGCCGAGAAGATCTTCTGCCAGCCGGCCGTGAGAGTGCACAGGCACAGCCACGCGGTCGGGATGATGGTCACGAACGCGTAGCGCTCGCGCTTCATCTTGAAGATCACCACCGTGCACAGCGTGAGCGCCACCGCGGCCAGCATCTGGTTCGAGATGCCGAAGAGCGGCCACAGGGTGTTGATGCCGCCCAGCGGGTCGGTCACGCCCTGGTAGAGGAAGTAGCCCCAGGCCCCTACCGAGATGGCGGTCGCCGCGATGCTCGGCCCCCAGGCGGTCGTGTTCTTGAAGGCCGGCACGGCGAGCCCGACGAGATCCTGCACCATGAAGCGGCAGGCGCGGGTCCCAGCATCCACCGCCGTGAGGATGAACAGCGCCTCGAACAGGATCGCGAAGTGGTACCAGAAGGCCATCATCGTCTTGCCGCCGATGGCCGACGAGATGATGTGGGCCATGCCGACCGCCAGTGTCGGCGCGCCGCCCGCCCGAGAGATGATCGTGTGCTCGCCGACATCCGCGGCGGTCTGGGTGATCACCTCCGGAGTGGTGGCGAAGCCGAGCTTCGTCACCGCGGCGGCCGCGGTCTCGGGCGTCGTGCCGACCAGCGCGGCGGGCGAGTTCATGGTGAAGTAGACGCCGGGGTCGATCACGCAGGCCGAGACCAGCGCCATGATCGCCACGAAGGATTCCATCAGCATGCCGCCGTAGCCGATGAAGCGGGCATCCGCCTCGCTGGCGATGAGCTTCGGGGTGGTGCCCGACGAGATCAGCGCATGGAAGCCCGAGACCGAACCGCACGCGATGGTGATGAACAGGAACGGGAACAGGCTGCCCGCCCAGACCGGGCCGGTGCCGTCCACGAACTTGGTGATCGCCGGCATCTGCATGTGCGGCGCCACGAAGGCGATGCCGAGCGCGAGACCCACGATGGTCCCGATCTTGAGGAAGGTCGACAGGTAGTCGCGCGGGGCGAGGAGCAGCCAGACCGGCAGGATCGAGGCCACGAAGCCGTAGCCGATCAGCATCCAGCAGAGCTGCGGGCCCGTGAAGGTGAAGGCCGGACCCCAGACCGGGCTCGACGCCACCGAGCCGCCGGCGACGATCGCCAGCATCAGCAGGACGAAGCCGAGGATCGAGACCTCGCCGATCTTACCGGGGCGGATGTAGCGCGCGTACACACCCATCAGCATGGCGATCGGGATCGTCGACATCACCGTGAAGGTGCCCCAGGGACTCTCGGCCAGCGCCTTGACGACGATGAGGGCCAGCACGGCCAGCAGGATCACCATGATCAGGAAGGTGCCGAACAGAGCGATGATGCCGGGAATCGTGCCGAGCTCGGCCCGGATCAGCTCGCCGAGCGAGCGCCCATCGCGGCGCATCGACACGAACAGGACCATGAAATCCTGCACGGCGCCGGCGAGCACCACGCCGGCCAGGATCCAGAGCATGCCGGGCAGGTAGCCCATCTGGGCGGCGAGCACCGGGCCGACCAGGGGGCCGGCCCCCGCGATCGCCGCGAAGTGGTGGCCGAACAGGACGCCGCGGTTGGTGGGGACGTAGTCGAGCCCGTCATTGTGGCGCACCGCCGGCGTCACGCGCTTCGGGTCGAGGCGCATCACCTTGTCGGCGATGAACTTGGCATAGTAGCGGTAGGCGATGAGGTAGACGCAGACCGCCGCGACCACGATCCAGAGGGCGTTGATCGTCTCGCCGCGCTGGCTCGCCACGATCGCCAGAGCCGCGGCCCCGAGCGCCCCTACGAGGGCCCACGGCCCATGCCTGCCGATCGCCGAACCCATGTTCCACTCCCTGACCGACTGCCTCGCGCGCGGCGCCCCGGAGGAGGCCGGCTGGGACTCGCGGGTCCCGGGCTACACGGGCGGTTTATCCTCTTCGTCCGCCGTTGACGCAAGCGATCCGAGCTGTGATGCAGCTTTGGCGGCGGCACGACGTCCAATCTGTCAGGTCGGGTCTTCGGCACGGCTCCGATCACCTTCACGAACCGGCGGCCGGGTCCCGTCGCCGCCTGCCGTGAGCGAAGGAAGGGCGCCGGCACGATCCGGCCCTGCGAGGAGCGGACAACCATGGCGAAGGTCGCATTCCTGGGTCTCGGCGTGATGGGCGGGCCGATGGCCGGCCACCTCGCCAAGAAGGGTGGCCACGACGTTACCGTCTACAACCGTACGACGCCGAAGGCCGAGGCGTGGGTGAAGACCTATGGCGGCGCATTCGCCCCCACCCCCCGGCAGGCCGCCGAGGGTGCCGAGATCGTGTTCGCCTGCGTGGGCAACGACGACGACCTGCGCAGCGTCGTGCTGGGCGCGGATGGGGCGCTCGCCGGCATGAAGCCCGGCGCGATCTTCGTCGATCACACCACGGCCTCCGCCGAGGTCGCCCGGGAACTCGCCGCGGCCGCCGAAGCCAAGGGGCTCGGCTTCATCGATGCACCGGTCTCCGGCGGCCAGGCGGGCGCCGAGAACGGCGTGCTCACCGTGATGTGCGGCGGCGACGCGGCGACCTACGCCAAGGTCGAGGGTGCGATCGGATCCTTCGCCCGGGCCTGCCGGCTGATGGGCCCGGCGGGGGCCGGCCAGCTCACCAAGATGGTCAACCAGATCTGCATCGCCGGCCTCGTCCAGGGCCTGTCGGAGGGCGTCCACTTCGCCAAGCGGGCCGGCCTCGACGTCGAGGCGGTGCTCGACGTGATCTCCAAGGGGGCCGCCGGCTCCTGGCAGATGGAGAACCGCGGCAAGACCATGAACGCGGGCAAGTTCGACTTCGGCTTCGCGGTCGACTGGATGCGCAAGGATCTGGGTATCCTGCTGGACGAGGCCCGCCGCAACGGCGCCAAGCTGCCGGTCTCGGCCCTCGTTGACCAGTTCTACGCCGAGGTGCAGGCCATGGGCGGCAACCGCTGGGACACGTCGAGCCTCGTGGCGCGGCTGGAGCGCTGACACCTTCGGCCCTCACCCTGGACTGAATGACAGCGTGAGACGCGACAGGCTCCCTGTCCCTCTGCCGACGGATCTCGGGCCTGCCCGAGATCCGCACCGGTGCGACCAAGTCGGGCAAGCCCGACTTGGTTGGAGAGCGGACCCGCGCCGATGATGGCAACGGGCAAGCCTCCTGCGCTCAGCGGATGGGCCGAACTCATCAGGTCAGGTCTTCGACCTTCGCCCCTTCCGGATCCACCCAGCGCCAATCCTCCCCCATCTGGTGGCGGAACCACGTGAACTGGCGCTTGGCGTAGGCCCGCGTATCCGCCTGCCCCCGGTCGATCGCCGCTTCAAGGCTCACAGCCCCGTCGAGATGGGCGATCAGCCCCGGAACGCCGTGGGCGCGCATGACCGGCAGCATCGGATCGAGCCGGCGCTCCCGCAGGCGGGCGACCTCGTCCAGCGCGCCCTCCGCGATCATGGTCCGGAAGCGGGCGTCGATGCGGGCGCGCAGCACCGCGCGGTCGGGTGCCAGGAAGATCTTCCGGAGGTCCCAGCCGGCGAGAGGGCCGGGCACGGGATCGCCGTAGAAGCTCGCGATCGGCCGCCCCGTCGCGCGAAAGATCTCCAGGGCGCGCATCACCCGCATCCGGTCGCTCGGCCGCAGGCGGGCAGCCCCCTCGGGGTCGTGCCGGGCGAGGTCGGCATGGAGCGCCTCGGTAGGGCGCCCGTCGGCCTCCGCCCGCACCTGCGTGCGGACCGCTTCCGGCACGGGAGGCAGGTCCGAAAACCCCTGCTCCAGCGCCCGGAAATACAGGCCCGTGCCACCGACGAAAACCGGCATCTGCCCACCGAGCGTCGCCAGCAGCGCCGCCGCGTCCCGCGAGAAATGCCCGACGGAGTAGTTCACGGCGCCGTCGACATGGCCGTAGAGCCGGTGGGGCACCCGCGCCTCCTCGTCTGGATCGGGCCGGGCGGTCAGGCGGCGCAGATCCGCGTAGACCTGCATGGAATCGGTGTTGATCACCACGCCGCCGTGACGCTCCGCCAGCCGGGTGGCGAGCGCCGACTTGCCCGAGGCGGTGGGCCCTGCGATGAGGATCGCCGCCGGGCGCCCCCCGGCCTCCTCCCGGTCTGGCGGCAAGGCGAAACTCCACGATGCTGGTCGCGGTCCTGATAGCAAACCCGGATCGGCCGTCCATCACCGACGCGGTGCTGGCCGAGACGCGCGCCGTGCTGCGGACGGAGCACCAGCCCCGAATCCTGCACGGGGAGGTCGCGGCCGAGGTGCTGGTGCCGGGTGAGCCCAGGATCGCCCTGGCCCTTACGGAGAAGCTGAGGGCGGCCCTGGCCGGGGAGCCGCTCGACCTCGCGGTGCTGCCCGCCGACGTGCACCGGCGCAAGCGCCTGTTCCTGGCCGACATGGATTCCACCATGATCGAGCAGGAATGCATCGACGAGCTCGCCGGGACGCTCGGCCTCAAGGACCACGTGGCAGCGATCACCGAGCGGGCGATGCGCGGCGAGATCGCCTTCGAGCCGGCGCTCCGCGAGCGCGTGGCGCTCCTGAAGGACATCCCGGTGGAGGTGGTCGATGAACTGATCGCCCGGCACCTGACCCTGACCCCGGGCGGCCGCACGCTGGTCCAGACGATGCGGGCGCACAACGTCCACACCTGCCTGGTCTCGGGTGGTTTCACCCTGTTCACTGGCCCGATCGCCGCGATGATCGGCTTCCACGAGCACCGCTCGAATGTGCTCGGTGTGGCCGAGGGGCGGCTGACCGGGACGGTGGAAGATCCGATCGTCGGCAAGGCCGAGAAGCGCGCGTCGCTGATCGCGCTGCGCGGGACGCTGGGCCTCGGTCACGTGGATACGCTGGCAGTGGGCGACGGGGCCAACGATCTCGACATGCTGGGCGAGGCCGGCCTCGGCGTGGCATTCCGGGCAAAGCCCGCGGTCGCGGCCGCGGCGCGGGTCCGGGTCGAGCACGGCGACCTCACCGCGCTCCTGTACCTGCAGGGCTACGCGGCGGCGGAGTTCGTGGGGTGAGGCTCAGTGCAGGGTGCGGGTCAGGGCGATGACCGCGCCCGGAACCGCCAGGGTCTGAAAGCCGATCGCACCGACCAGCCAGCGCTTCGTCTCGACCTTCGCGGAAGCGGTTGCGCCCTTCAGGGCCTCGATATCGCTGCGAACGACCTGGATATCCGCTTTCACATCACGGATGTCGGCTTTCGTGGCGATGTTTCCGTCAAAGGCGTCGACAAGCGCGTCGGCCAAGCCCTCCGCCTGCTCGGGCGACAGCTTCGCCGTCTTCCGCAGGGCGCGGGCGAATCTCAGGGCGTCGAAGGCGACGGCCGTCATGGGGCCGGGATCGTTCGAGCCGCACCGACTCGCGCCGCCCCACAGCGCCGCGTCAATGCGCGGGCCCCTGAACGCGCGAGGGCCGCCGCTCCTCGCGAAGCGACGGCCCTCTTCAGTGCAGATGAGGCCGCTCAGTCGAGGCCGACGGCCACGAAGCGCACATCGCCGGTGGCGCTCGCCACCAGCAGCAGCACCGACTTGCGCCCGTCCTTCTTGAGGGCGTCGATCCGCTTGGTCACCTCCGCGGGGGTGCTCACCGACTCCTGGCCGACCTCGACGATCACCTCGCCGGGCTGGATCCGCTTGTCGGCGGCGGTCGAGTTCGGGTCAACGCGGGTGACGACCACGCCCTTCACGGTATCCTTGATGGAGTACTTCTTGCGCAGCTCGTCGGTCATGCCGGAGAGGTTGAGGCCGAGCGCCTGCCGGGTCGCGCTCTCGGGCTCCGGCTGGCGCAGGTTGGCGAGTTGCGGCTTGTCGCTGTCCTCCAGGCGGCCCAGGGTGACGGGCTTGGTCACCTCCTCGCCCTTGCGCATGACGACCACGTCGACCTTCTGGCCGACCGGGGTCGAGGCGACGATGCGCGGAAGGTCGCCCGAAGCCTTCACCGGCGCGCCGTTGAACTTCAGGATCACGTCGCCGACCTCGATCCCGGCGGACTTGGCCGGTCCCTTCTCGTCGACGCCGGCGACCAGGGCGCCGCGCGGCCCACCCTTGAGGTTGAGCGCCTCCGCAGTGGCATCATCGACGTTCTGGATGCGCACGCCGAGCCAGCCGCGGCGGACCTCGCCGAAATCGCGGAGCTGGTCGATCACCGGCTTGGCCGTGCCCGACGGCACCGCGAAGCCGATGCCCACCGAGCCGCCGGTCGGCGACAGGATCGCCGTGTTGATGCCGATCACCTCGCCATCCATGTTGAACAGCGGCCCACCCGAATTGCCCTTGTTGATGGCCGCATCGGTCTGAATGTAGTTGTCGTAGGGTCCGGACTCGATGTTCCGGCCCCGGGCCGAGACGATGCCGGCCGAGACCGAGCCGCCGAGCCCGAACGGGTTGCCGATGGCGATGACCCAGTCGCCCGGCCGCATCTTGTCGGAATCCCCGAACGGCACGGCCTTCAGCGGGCGATCGGCAGTGGGCTTCACCCGCAGCACCGCGAGGTCGATCTTCGAATCCTTGCCGACGATCTCGGCCTTCAGCTTGGTGCCGTCGTGCAGGATGACCTGGATGTCGTTGGCGTCGCCGATGACATGGTTGTTGGTCACCACGATCCCGGAGGCGTCGATGATGAAGCCGGAGCCCAGGGAGTTCGACTTGCGCTGCTGGCGCGGCGCGTCGTTGTCGCCCCGCTCGCCACCACCGCCGCGGCCGCCGCGGCGGTTGAAGAACTCCTCGAACAGGTCCTCGAACGGTGTGCCCGGAGGTACCTGCGGCCCGGCGCGGCCGGCGCGCGCTTCGACCGTCGTGGAGGCGGAGATGTTCACCACCGCGTCGGTAACCTGCTCGGCGAGGTCGGCGAGCGAGGCCGGCCCCTTGGCGAAGGCAGGAACCGGCAGGGCAGCGGTCGCCACGGACGCGCTGACCAAGATCGACGCCATCAGCGCGCGGGCGCGGGATCGGGGCTGCGCCTTGGCGCGGCCGAAGGGCGCCTCAGCGGCGCTCGCGACGGGGTGCATGATCGACCTCTTCATGAACGCGTTTCCGGCTCCGCGGGCTCCCGACCGGAAGTCGACCGCCCGCGGATTTTGACTCGTGGGGTGTCGGGGCGCCAGCGCGCCGACACCCGCCCGATCAGCGCCCCGTTCCGGCCGTCGACCCGGTCATGGCACTCGGATCGACCGGTCCGCGCGGTCCGCGCGCCGCCGAGGCAGCCGCGCGTCCCTGCGGGTCGCTGAAGTACCGGAAGAAGTCCGAGCTCGGGCTGATCACCAGACGGGTATCGGATCCCTTCAGCCCGCTCTCGTAGGCCTGCATCGAGCGGTAGAAGCTGAAGAAGTCCGCATCCTTGCCGAACGCGTCGGCGAGGATGCGGTTCTTGTCCGCGTCACCCTGTCCGCGCAGCTGCTCGGATTTCTGAGTGGCCTCGGCCAGGATCACCGTCACCTCGCGGTCGGCCTTGGCGCGGATCGTGGCGGCAATCTGGTCGCCGTTGGCGCGGATGTCGGCGGCCTCGCGCTCGCGCTCGGTCTTCATCCGCCGGTAGACGGCGGCCGAGTTCTGCGCGGGCAGGTCGACGCGGGTCATGCGCAGGTCGACGATCTCGATGCCGAGCGCCTTGGCCTGCCGGTTCACGTCCTCCTGGATCTGGTGCATCAGCTGCCCGCGATCGGTCTTCACGATCGCGTCGCGGGTCGAGCGTGCGAGCACGTTGCGCAGGCCGGAATTGGTGAAGCTCGCCAGCCGCTGGTTGGCCAGGCCGATATTGCCCACCGCCTGATAGAAGCGCAGCGGATCGACGATCCGGTAGCGGGCGAAGGCGTCCACCTCCAGGTTCTGCCGGTCGGCGGTGAGCACCGTCTGCACCGGCAGGTCGAGGTCGAGCACGCGCTTGTCGAAGATGACCACGTTCTCCATGAACGGGATCTTGAAGTAGAGGCCGGGCTTGTCCTCGCCGGTGGCGTTGAGGACGGCGCGGACGCGGCCGAACTGCAGGACGAGCGCCTGCTGCATCTGGCCGACGGTGAAGATCGAGGCGTAGAGCCCGATCGCGACGATCGCCGCGATCGCGATCAGGCCGGTGCGGAGTGCCTGTTTCATCGGGCGGCTCCCGTCTGGCTCTGGGCCCGGGCGCCGAACTCGGAGAGCGGCAGCACCGGCAGCACGCCGGCCGCGGTCGCGGCGCCGGGCTGGGTGCCGTTCTGGTCGATGATCACCTTGTTCACGGAGCCCAGGACCTTCTCCATCGTCTCCAGGAAGATCCGCTCGCGGCTGATCGCCGGGGCGGCCTTGTAGGAGGCATAGACCTCGCTGAAGCGCGCGGCCTGGCCGGTGGCGTCGGCGGTCGCCTTCGTCCGGTAGGCCTCGGCCTGCTGGACGATCTGGGACGCCTTGCCGCGGGCCTGCGGCACTTCGCGGCTGGCGTAGGTCTTGGCCTCGTTCTGCGCGGTGTCGGCGTCCTGCTGGGCGGCGTTCACGTCGATGAAGGCGGGGCGCACCTCCGGCGGCGGGTTCACCGAGACGAGCTGCACCACCTCGATGCGCACGCCGGCGCCGTACTCGTCGAGCCCCTTCTGGACCATCTCCTTCACCTCCTGGGCGATGCTCGACTGCTCGTTGGTGAGGATCGCCTGGATGTTGCGGCGGCCGATCACCTCGCGCATCGCGCTCTCGGAGATCGCCTTGATGGTGCCCTCCGGGTTCTGGAGGTTGAACACGAAGTCGGAGGCCTTCAGCGGATTGATCCGCCACTGCACCTCGAAGTCGAGATCGACGATGTTCTCGTCGCCGGTGAGGATCAGGCTCTCGTCGGGCACGTCGCGGTTGCGGCCCTGGCCGCCCGGGCCGGAGCGGAAGCCGATCTGGATTGAGTTCTGCGATCCGACGTCGGGCTTGACCACGCCGCCGATCGGATAGGGGAAGTTGTAGCGCAGGCCCTCGCCCTTGGTGCCGACATAGCGGCCGAAGATCGTCTCGATGCCGACCTGACGGGGGTAGACGGTGTAGAAGCCGGTGGCGAGCCAGATGGCGATGGCCAGGACGGCGATCACGGCCGCACTGCGGCCGCCGCCGACGCCGGTCGAACCGCCGCCGCCATAGCCGCCGCCCGAACCGCCGCCGCCCGGGATCAGACCGCGCAGACGGTCCTGCCCGCGCCGGAGCAGATCCTCGAGGTTCGGCGGCGTCTTGCCACCGCCGCCGCCACCACCCCAGGGACCGCCGCCGTTACCGCCGGGCCGGCCCCAGGGGCCCCCGCCGCCGCTCTGATTGCTCCAAGGCATCCTAGCCGTCGTCTCCTGCCTGTCCGCGCCCAGCCCGCACCCCGGCCCGCGCCCCTTGCCTGAACGGCCACGCTCGCCCGCCTAGTCCCGGCCATGCGGACCGATCGCGATGCGACCTCGTCCGCGTGGAGGCCCTAAGAGCCTGCACGCGCGCATGTTCCCGCAGGATGCGCATGCCCGGCGTGAGCCTGCGCACCTGACAGGCACCTGCGGGCGCACGCCCCATGCTGTCAAGGCTGGCAGGTGGGCATGCGCGGTGCGGAACGCAAATGCGGCGGCGCGCCTCAGCGCACGCGCTCCCAATCGACGAAGGCGAAGGCGTGCTCGTCCCGCGGTCCTGCCGGGTGCGCCTCGCGGAACGTCTCCCGGAAGCGGCCGCGGTCGACGACCGGGAATCGCACATCGCCCTCGGGCTCGGCCGCGACCTCGGTGAGATGGAGCCGGTCGGCATGCGGGAGCGCGAGTGCGTAGATCTCGGCCCCACCGACCACCATCAGCTCCGTCCCGGCGGCAGCCAGCGCCGATTCCCAATCGTGGACGGTCTCGACCCCCTCGGCGCGGAAGGCGCGATCCCGCGTGAGCACCAGGGTGCGACGCCCCGGCAGGGGGCGGCCGATCGAATCCCAGGTCCGGCGCCCCATCAGCATCGGCTTGCCCATGGTCAGGGCCTTGAAGCGCTTGAGATCGCTGGAGAGATGCCAGGCGAGCCCGTTGTCGCGGCCGATCACGCCGTTACGGGCGACGGCGGCGACCAGGGAGACGATCGGGCTCATACCGCCACCGGGGCCGCGATGGCCGGGTGCGGCTCGTAACCCTCGATGGCGATGTCCTCGTACCGGAAGGCGAAGAGGTCGCGGACCTCCGGATTGAGCCGCAGCTGCGGCAGCGGGCGCGGGGTCCGGCCCAGCAGCGTCCGGGTCTGCTCCAGGTGGTTCCGGTAGAGATGCGCGTCGCCCAAGGTGTGGACGAAGTCGCCGACCCCGAGGCCGGTCACCTGGGCGATCATGTGGGTCAGGAGAGCGTAGCTCGCGATGTTGAACGGCACGCCGAGGAAGGCGTCCGCCGAACGCTGGTAGAGCTGGCAGGAGAGCCGCCCATCGCTGACGTAGAACTGGAACAGGCAGTGGCAGGGGGCGAGCGCCATCCGGTCGAGGTCGGCCGGGTTCCAGGCCGAGACGATCAGGCGGCGGGAATCGGGATTGCGCCGGATCTCACCCAGCACCCAGGCGATCTGGTCAACCGTGCCGCCGCCGGGCTTCTCCCAGGAGCGCCATTGCTTGCCGTAGACCGGCCCGAGATCACCCTGCGCGTCCGCCCACTCGTCCCAGATCGTCACGCCGTTCGCTCTGAGCGCGGCCACGTTGGTATCGCCGGTGAGGAACCAGAGCAGCTCGTGGATGATCGAGCGCAGGTGCAGCCGCTTCGTGGTGACCAGCGGGAAGCCCGCCGAGAGATCGAAACGCATCTGGTGGCCGAACACCGAGAGGGTGCCGGTGCCGGTGCGGTCGTCCTTGACGGCGCCCTCGTCGAGGATGCGCCGGAGCAGGTCGTGATATGCGTCCATCGGGCACTCCTGCATGCCAGAATGGCGGCTGGCAGGTTCCAAGCCGGTATATGTGCATGGCGAGCGCGAGTCTCGATGCGGGACGGCTCTTGGGCGTGGTTTCTGACGCACTCTTCAGGTTCGGACCGGCGTCTTCTTGGGCGGCGAACGCATCACCCCGGCCAGAGCAGGTAGGTTACGAGGGCGAGGTTCGACCAGCCGTGCAGGGCGATGCCGGGCCAGAGCCGACCGGTGCGCCAGCGCAGCCAGCCGAGCGCCAGGGCGAGCGGCAGCAGGGAGATCGGCCGGGCGAGCCCCCAGGACGAGATGTGGGCGGCGGCGAAGATGAGCGCGGTGACCACGATCGCCCCCGCAGGCCCGACCACCGCGCTGGCGCGCGCGAAGGCCTCGCCGCGCAGCAGCAGCTCCTCGGCCACGGGCGCCAGGATCGCGAGATAGACGAGCCATGCAGTGACCGCGGCCTGGCTCATGAAGGGCGACAGCCGCACATGCTGGCCGAAGCTCGCGCCGAACAGCTCCGCCGTGCCGGTGACCCAGGCGATGTGCAGCACCGGCCAGACGAGGAGGAGGCCCAGCAGCGCGACCGGCCGCATCCCGTTCGGCCGCTCCCGGTCCAGGGCAAGGCGGCGGCGCCAGGCGGCCCGGTCGCGCCACCACGCGCCGCCGAGCACGAGGGCCGCGAGGAAGACCTGGCGCAGGGCGTCGATCGCGAAGGCCCGGTGGGCGAGTTCCACCGCGCCGAGAAACGGGCGCCGCTCCGGGGGCAGGAACGGGTCGATCCCGTTCCACAGGTCGAAGCCGACGCGCACGGCGGCCAGCGACAGCAGGCTCGCCGCGCCGAGATAGAGGATCACGAGGGCGACGATGGCGCCGAGCCGCCATGTCGCGGCAAAGAGACGGCCGAGAGGACCTCGGGTGCCGGGCGCGCGCGATTGCGCACTTCCGGCAACAGGTTCGCCCGGAGGCTCCAAATGAGACGGCGGCGCGACACGATCGGGCTTCAAAACCGGACCGATCCCCTCTATATCTCGGGAGCCGGTCGCGAGGCCGGCTATGGCGATAAACGTTCTTCGCAATAAACCTATCGGACCCGGGGGCGGTACCCGGCGCCTCCACCCAAGCCCAGGACATGCTGCCGCAAGGTGCATGGTCGGAGCCGGGGCTTCGGCGGGGGCGAAATAGGATCGACGAGGGCGTAAAGGTTGAGCTTTCGCTCGGCATGGTTCCGCCGTTATCGGGCCTTTGCAATAGTTGCCAACGACAACTTTGCTCCGGTGGCGGTGGCCGCGTAAGCGGTCCCCAATACCGACCTAAAGTCCTAGCGGGTAGCACCGCATAGGCGGGGTTCGGGGGCACCTGGCAACAGAAGCCTCCACTTCATTCCTCGGTCCGGCCATCCGCGGCGGGGCGCCGGGCAGACCGGGCGAGAGCGCGACCGCAGATGGCAGACGACCTGATCCGCTACGATCTTCTGGTGCAGGACGCCCTGCGCGGCGTGGTGCGCAAGGTGTTGACCGATGCCGCCCGTGAAGGGCTGATGGGCGAACACCACTTCTACGTCTCGTTCCGGACGGAGGCGCCCGGCGTGCGGATGTCGCAGGCCCTGCGCGAGAAGTACCCGCAGGACATGACGATCGTCCTGCAGCACCAGTTCTGGGACCTCAACGTCACCGAGCACGCCTTCGAGGTCGGTCTGTCCTTCTCGGGCGTGCCGGAGCGGCTGCTCGTGCCGTTCGACGCCCTATCGGGCTTCTTCGATCCCTCCGTGCAGTTCGGCCTGAAGTTCGATCTCAGCGAGGCCGGCGAGACGCCGGAGGAGGCGAATGCCGCCCCGGCCAAGCCCGGCCCCCGTGGGGCTGGTTCGGAACCCGGCGAGGTGCGGCCCAAGAGCGCCGGGCTCGCCACGATCGGTTCGGGTGCGCCGAAGGGGCTGCCCGCCCCCGCAATCCAGGGGGAGAAGGCCGCCAAGCCGGACGAGAAGGCCCCCCGCCCCCCCGCCAAGAAGGACGGCGAAGAGGGCAGCGCCGAGGTCGTGAGCCTGGACGCGTTCCGCAAGAAGAGCTGAACTCTCCCCGGGCCGACTCGACTCCCGGGGGTTCATGCGGTGGACGGCACGGTCGCGCAGCCGATGCTGTCGGCGGGTGAGCGGACGCCGAGCGCTTCAACGCCAGCGCGACTCTGCTGACTCGTACCAGCAATGTGAGAACGCACGGGGAAGACGGTCAGCCCGCTCAAGCTCGCCGCTCGGCCTCCATGCGTAAGCCGTGCTCCGGCCGCAGCGTCACGCGGTGGAGCGGCGTGATCGGCGGGTGATCCTCCGGCAGCCGGAAGCGCACCGCCCGGACCACGTGGGCCAGCAGGATCACCGCCTCCTGGATCGAGAAGCTCTGGCCGATGCAGACCCGCGGGCCCGCCCCGAACGGCAGGTAGGCGAAGCGCGGGATCGCGTCCCGGTTCCCAGGCAGGAACCGCTCCGGCACGAACGCCTCCGGGTCCTCCCACAGCAGGTGATGGCGGTGGAGCACCCAGGGCGCCACCATCACCAGCGAGCCCCGCGGCACCTTGATCCGGCCGAGCCGGTCGTCCCGGACCGCCTGCCGGCTGAGGAACGGCACCGGCGGGAACAGCCGCATCGCCTCCTCGATCACCGCCCGGGTGAAGGGCAGGCGCTCGACGGCGAAATCCCCCGGCCCGGCCGCGTCGATCTCGGCCTCGACCCGCGCCTGCGCGGTCGGATCCTGCGACAGGCAGTAGAGCGCCCAGGTCAGGGAATTGGCCGTGGTCTCGTGGCCGGCGGCGATGAAGGTGACGATGTTGGCCTTCACGGCGAGGTCCGAGAGCCCGTTGCCGGTCTCGGGATCCTGCGCGGCGAGCAGCAGCGTCAGCAGGTCCCGGGGCGCCTCGCCCTGCGCCATCAGCGCCTTGCGCCGGGCGATGAGCGCGTCGACCACCTCGGCGAAGAAGCGGCCCGCCGGGCGCGCCCGCAGGCGGCCGATCCGCGGCACGAAGTCGGGTACGCCGAACACGTCGAGGGGGTCGATCGGCCCGACGGCCTCCAGGAAGCGGGTGATGGCGCGGCCCAGGGCGTCGGGATCGCTCGGCAGCCCCTGCGTGAAGATCGTCCGCTCCAGCACGTCGAGGGTGACGCGGGTCATCTCCAGGGCGACGTCGACCTGCTTGCCGTCGCGGCGGACGAGGCGGCGGCCGAGACGCGCCCCGGCGGCGTTCATCGCGTCGGAAAAACCCTGGACCGTGCGGGCGTTGAAGATCGGCGCCAGCGTCCGGCGCTGGAGCCGCCACTCGTCGCCCTCGGCGCTGAGCAGGCCGTTGCCGAGTCCCGGCGCCAGGACCCGACGCTGGAGGTCGTCCTTGCGGTAGTTCTCGGCGTTCTCGATCAGCACGTAGCGGATCAGCGCCGGGTCGCTCACCAGGGTGATCCGGCCCATCGCGCCCTCGGCCGCCACCACCGGCAACTTGAAATGCGCGTCCATCCAGGTGGTGATCGGGTTCTTCCGCGCCGCCCGCAGGAACGCGAACAGGCCGAGCGGCTCCTTCAGCGGAGGCGGCACGCGCGGGCGGAAGCGCGTGGCGGGCTCGGGCAGGTCGATCGTCGCGTTCATCGGCTCCTTGTCCGGCGGGAACAGAGCCCCGCCCTTGTCGGCGCGCCGGGGAAAACCGGCATCGCGATTCACCCGCGCCTCATTTAAGTAGGCACCGCACTGCACCAGACGTAGAGGCCACGATGTCGCCCACCGAGACCGCCACCCGCACCGAGTCCGACACCTTCGGGCCGATCGAGGTTCCGGCGCATCGCTACTGGGGCGCGCAGACGCAGCGCTCGATCCAGAACTTCAAGATCGGCACCGACCGGATGCCGGCGCCGCTGGTCCACGCCCTCGGCGTGGTGAAGCAGGCCGCCGCCCTGGTGAACAAGGATCTCGGCGCCCTCGACCCGAAGCTCGCCGACGCCATCGCGGCCTCGGCCGCCGAGGTCGTCGAGGGCCGCTACGACGACGAGTTCCCGCTCGTCATCTACCAGACCGGCTCGGGCACCCAGTCGAACATGAACGCCAACGAGGTGATCGCGAGCCTCGCCAACGAGCGGCTCGGCGGCCAGCGCGGCGGCAAGTCGCCGGTCCATCCGAACGACCATTGCAACCGCGGCCAATCCTCCAACGACACCTTCCCCACGGCCATGCACATCGCGGTGGCCCGCGAGATCCAGGGCCGCCTGCTGCCGGCGCTGAGCCATCTGCACGCGGCGCTCGACGCCAAGGCCAAGGCGTTCGATTCGATCGTCAAGATCGGCCGCACCCACCTGCAGGACGCGACGCCGGTCTCGCTCGGCCAGGAATTCTCCGGCTACGCCGCGCAGGTGGCACTCGGCGGATCGCGCGTCGCCGCGACCCTGCCGGGCGTGCTGGCCCTCGCCCAGGGCGGCACCGCGGTCGGGACCGGCCTCAACGCCCATCCGGAATTCGCCGAGCGCTTCGCCGCCAAGGCCGCGG
>Ga0316228_1001498_pt1 | contig 23757 bp, 23 predicted proteins | sample TBH18021metaG_FD_206005 | JGI IMG/M metagenome (GOLD analysis project Ga0316228, IMG submission 206005) | Freshwater microbial communities from Trout Bog Lake, Wisconsin, USA - TBH18021 | ecosystem: Environmental > Aquatic > Freshwater > Lake > Hypolimnion/Profundal zone | place: USA: Wisconsin... | reverse complement strand
ACGCGCACCGGCCGGCCGCCGCCGATATTGACGAGCCGGTAGGCCGCGCTGGGGCTCAGCGTGTCCTCGGGCCCGACGGGTGCGCCCTGGCCGGGGCGCGGCGGCGGGGCGTCCACGAGGCGGCGCACGGCCTCCACGAGGTCGTCGATATAGGTGAAGTCCCGCTCCGCCGCGCCGCCCGCGAAGACCTCGATCGGCTCGCCCGCCAGGATCTTGCCGGTGAACAGGAACAGCGCCATGTCGGGCCGGCCCCAGGGCCCGTAGACGGTGAAGAAGCGGAAGGCCGTCGTCGGGATGGCGAAGAGGTGGCTGTAGGAATGCGCCATCGCCTCCATGGCGAGCTTGGTCGCGGCGTAGAAGGTCAGCGGGCTCACCGCCCGGTCGGTCTCGCGGAAGGGCAGGCCCGCGTTGCCGCCGTAGGCCGAGCTCGTCGAGGCCAGCAGCAGGTGGCGCACCGGGTTGGCGCGCACCGCCTCCAGCAGATTGAAGCTGCCCACGAGGTTGGAATCGGCGTAGGCCTGCGGGTTCTCCAGGCTGTAGCGCACGCCGGCCTGGGCGGCGAGGTGGACTACGACCTCCGGGCTCGCCCGACCCAGGAGGTCGCCGAGCAGGCCCGGCGTCTCCAGCCGGCCCTCGACGGGGGTGAAGCCGGGCAGGCGCGCCAGATCCGCGTGCCGGGCCCGCTTCAGGCCGACATCGTAGTAGTCCGAGAAGGCGTCGAGGCCGGTGACGGCGTGGCCCTCGGCGAGCAGGCGCCGGCAGAGATGGTAGCCGATGAACCCGGCCGAGCCGGTCACGAGGACGCGCATCGCCTCTCTCCCGCGGCCCGGAGCGCCGCGCGGGGCCGTCGGCCGGACGCCTACACCGCCCGACGATGCGGCTCAAGCGCCGGGTCGGGCGCCCGGACCGGGCCTGATTCGGCGCCGGCTCGCCGCCGCAGGGTCGGCGCGGCTCGCAAAAACCACGGGCGAGGGTTGCGATGGCCACATGACCGGGCGTCCGGCGGGCGGGGCCCGGACCGGGACCGACACCTGATTTCGGCGCGCCGATTTCCGGCGCAACCCGCGACGGCACGCAGCGAACACACTATAGGAACCCTCCAGGACTGTCCGGAACTGCCGGACCCCGGCGGCGCGGCGGGCGGTCTCTGACGGCAACGCTTGTGCGCGGCCGGGCCGACGCGCGGCCGGTCTTGTTTTCCCGCGCCGGAATCCCAGCTACAACAATACGATGACGCCTGCGTGCCGTCCCGGACGGGATCGGGCCGGTGCCCGACCCGGCACCGGCCGCGCAGATTCCACGGCCATGTCCCTGCCGGGCCGGCGCCCCGAGACGGCAGGATCCCCGAACCCTCTCAAGTCGCCCGATGAACCAACTCGTCCGCATGTCCCAGATCGGCGAAGCCGAGACCATCAAGGAGCCCTCCGCCGACCTGCGCGTGCCCTTCGCGCAGTCGGGGGCCTTCGTCTGCAAGTTCATCATCGGCGAGCCGACCGAGCGCGCCGTCTGCTGCGGCGCGCCCGTGCAGGATGGCAAGAGCTGGTGCGCCTACCACCGCCGCATCGTCTTCGAGCCGACCCGGCCCGGCCGCATCCGCTGACCGCGCCGGCCGCGCGCCTCAGTCGAGATCCTCGTCGTCCCCGCGCGGGCGGTAGATCCTGAGGACGCGCCCGTCCGGATAGGCCACGTGGCGCCCGCGCACCGCGAGGTAGCCGGCCTCCTCGGCGCTCCAGAGGCGCTCCAGCCGCGGGTCCCGCGCATCGTAGGCCCGCGGCATCGGATAGTCGGGCTGCGCCGCCGGCTCGGCGGGCGGCCAGTCCCGGTCGTACGGCCGCGCGACCCGGACCGGCCGCACGACGGCGCGCCGCGCGCTCCGCTCGGGTCGCACCACCGGCCGGGCCGCGACCGCGCGGCGGGACGGGGCGGCACGCGCCGTCCGCGCGGGTTTCCTCGCGGCTATCTCGGCCCGTGCGGGCGCACCGGCAAGCTTGGCATCGAGCTTGGCATCGGGCTTGGCATCGGGCTTGGCGGACACCTTGGCAGAAGACTTGGCGGACGCCTTCGCGGCAACCGCCTCGGTGGCGGGCCCGCCCGCCCGTGCCGGCTCGGCGCGGGGCGGCGAGACGGCGGCCGGGGCGCCGGGCTTCGGGGGCGGATCCGTCCAGGTTCCGGCCGACGGTTCGGCGCGCACGCCGGACTGCGCGAGGACGAGGGCGGCCAGGGCGAAGCCCAGCCCGAGAGGGGATCGGAACGGCATCGGCATCCCTCCGTATGGCGGCGCGGGCCGGGAGCCCGATCACCATACGGTGAAGACTACCGAAAACACGGCCGGGCGTCCACGCGCCGCACGACGAAGATCAGCCCGCAATCTGTCGGCTCCGGACCAAGTCCAGGCTCGCGCCTGGACTTGGTTCGTCCGGTGACTTGCCTCGCGGCGTGACTTGGCTTGTCCTCCGCCGGGCGCGGCTCCGCTGCCGCGATCCGGCCGGCCCCTACTCGGCCGGCACGCCGTGCTGCGGCGGGCGCACGGTCCCGGGCTCCGCGCTCTCCCGCATCCCGGCCTCGACGTCGCGGCGGCGGAAGAGCCGCATCACCACCACGAAGAAGACCGGCACGAAGAACACCGCCAAGACGGTCGCCGAGATCATGCCGCCCATCACGCCGGTGCCGATCGCCTGCTGGCTCTTCGAGGCCGCGCCCGTGGCGATGGCCAGCGGCACCACGCCGAAGATGAAGGCGAGCGAGGTCATCACGATCGGCCGGAAGCGCAGCGTCGCCGCCTCGATCGTCGCCTCGACGATGTTGGTCCCCGGCTTCCAGAGGTCCTTGGCAAACTCCACGATCAGGATCGCGTTCTTGGCCGAGAGGCCGATGATCGTGATCAGCCCGATCTTGAAGTAGACGTCGTTCGGCAGGCCGCGCAGATACACCGCCGCGACCGAGCCGATCACGCCGAGCGGGATGACGAGCAGCACCGAGAACGGGATCGCCCAGCTCTCGTAGAGCGCCGCCAGGCACAGGAACACGATCAGCACCGAGAGGGCGAGCAGCAGCGAGGCCTGGGAGCCCGCCTGCTTCTCCTGCAGCGACTGGCCGGTCCAGGTGTAGCCGAAGCCCTTGGGCAGTTGGCCCATCAGCCGTTCCATCTCGGCGATCGCCTCGCCGGACGTGTAGCCCTTGGCCGGCTCGCCGGTGAAGCGCACCGACTGGTAGCCGTTGAAGCCCACGATCTGGCTCGGGCCCATGCTCCACTTGAGGTCGGCGAAGGAGGACATCGGCACCATGGTGCCCTGGCTGTTCTTCACCGCGTAGTTGAGGATGTCCGCGGCCTGCATGCGCTGCAGCTGCTCGGCCTGCACGTAGACGCGCTGCATCTTGCCCCGGTTCGGGAAGTCGTTGGTGTAGACCGAGCCGAGGTTCACCTGGATCGTGGCGTTGATGTCCTCGAACTTCACGCCCAGAGCCGCCGCCTTCTCGCGGTCGATGATCAGCTCGGCCTGGGGGGTCGCCGGCAGGCCCTCGATCTTGACCTTCTGCAGGATCGGGCTCTGTTGCGCGATCTTGAGGAGCTGCGCCTCGGCCGCCGCCAGCGCCGAGTAGCCCCGCTGCGCCCGGTCCTGCAGGCGGAACGAGAAGCCCGCCGCGTTGCCGAGGTTGTCCACCGGCGGCGGCTCCTGCGCGTCGATGATCGCGTCGCGGTAGCCGGCGAGCGCCGCGTTGGTACCGGCCACCAGGGCGGCGGCGGAGTTGTCGGCGTCGCGCTCGGACCAGGGCTTGAGGGTGACGAAGGCCTGGCTCAGGTTCGGGCCCTGGCCCGAGAACGAGAAGCCGTTGAGCATCGTCACGGTGGCGACGCCGGGTTGGGCGAGCAGGTGCTCCTCGACCTTGCGCACCGCCGCCTGCGTGCGGTTGTAGGAAGCGCCCGGCGGAGTCTGGATGTCGACCGTGAAGAAGCCCTGGTCCTCGATCGGCAGGAAGCCCTCGGGCAGGCGCAGGAAGGCGTAGCCGACGCCCGCCACCAGCGCGAGGTAGACCAGCATCACCCGGCCGGACTTCCGGATGAACCAGCGGGTGCCGCGGCCGTAGCGCGCGGTCTCGCGGTCCACCACCCGGTTGAACCAGCCGAAGAAGCCGCCCTTGGCGTGGCCGTGGCCCTTCTCGATGGGCTTCAGGAGCGTGGCGCAGAGCGCGGGCGTCAGGGTCAGGGCGAGCAGCGCCGAGAAGGCGATGGAGGTGACCATCGCGATCGAGAACTGCCGGTAGATGATGCCGACCGAGCCGGGGAAGAAGGCCATCGGGATGAACACCGCGACCAGCACCAGCGTGATGCCGATGATGGCGCCGGTGATCTGGTCCATGGCCTTGCGGGTGGCCTCCTTCGGATGGAGACCCTCCTCGTTCATGATGCGCTCGACGTTCTCGACGACGACGATGGCGTCGTCGACCAGGATGCCGATCGCCAGCACCATGCCGAACATGGTGAGCACGTTGATCGAGAACCCTGCGAGCAGCATCACCGTGACGGTGCCCATGAGCGCGATCGGCACGACGATGGTGGGGATCAGCGTGTAGCGGATGTTCTGCAGGAACAGGAACATCACGATGAAGACCAGCACCACCGCCTCGACGAGGGTGTGCAGCACCTTCTCGATCGAGGCCTCGACGGCGGGCGTGATGTCGTAGGGGATGTCCCATTTCAGGCCCGGCGGGAAGAACTGGGCCAGCTCCTCCATCTTGGCGCGGATGCCCCGGGCGGTCTCCAGCGCGTTGCCGTCGGGCGCCAGCGTCACCGAGATGCCGGCCGCCTCGCCACCGTTCAGCCGCGTCGAGAACTGGTAGGCGTCGCCGCCGAGCTCGATCCGCGAGACGTCGCGCAGGCGCACGTTCGAGCCGTCGGGGTTGGCCCGGAGCACGATCGCGCCGAAATCATCCACCGTGCTGAGCTGGCCCTTCACGATGATCGGCGCGAAGACCGCGTGATCGACCGGGCTCGGCTGGGCGCCGACCGCGCCGGAGGCGATCTGGATGTTCTGGTTGCGGATCGCGTCGGTGACGTCCTCGGGCGTCAGCGAGAGGCCGCGCAGCTTGTCCGGATCGACCCAGACCCGGAGCGAGCGCTCGGTCGAGTAGAGGGTCGCGCGGCAGACCCCGGGGATGCGCCGGATCTCGTTGATCACGTTGCGGATCAGGAAGTCGCCGAGCCCGATCTCGTCCATCTTCCCGTCGGTCGAGACCAGCGTGATGATGTTGAGCGTGGCCGCCGAGGCCTCCTCGACCAGGATGCCGTTCTGGCGCACCTCCGCGGGCAGGCGGGCCTCGACGCGCTTGAGGCGGTTCTGCACCTCGACGGAGGCCAACGCCGGGTCGGTGCCGGGCTGGAAGGTCGCCGTGATGTTGATCGAGCCGAACGAGTCGGTGGTCGACTCGAAGCTCATAATGTTGGCCGCCCCGTTCAGCTCGTCCTCGATGAGCCGGGTGGTGCCCGTGTAGAGGCTCTCGACCGAGGCGCCCGGGAAGGCGGTGGAGAGCGCGATCGAGGGCGGGGCGATCACCGGGTACTGCGCGATCGGCAGCATCGGGATCGAGAGGGCGCCGCCCAGGATGATGAACAGCGCGACGACCCAGGCGAAGACCGGGCGGTCGATGAAGAAGCGTGCCATGGCTCAGACTCCCCGGGGCGCGCTCAGCGGACCTGGCTCGCGGCCTGGCGCCGGGCCTCGCTCTCGGCCTCGTCCGGGTCGTGCGGCTTGCCGGCCTCGCTCTCGTGCGGCGCGGTCTGATCGACCGGCTTCACCTCGATGCCGGCCGAGATCTTCTGGAAGCCCTCGACCACGATGCGCTCGCCGGCCTTCAGCCCCTCGCGGATCAGCCAGTTCTGGCCGACCACCGGCCCGACCTCGACCGGCTGCAGGGCGACCTTGTTGCCCTCCTTCACCACCCAGACCTCGGGCTTGCCGTCGGCGGTGCGCTGGATCGCCTGCTGGGGTACCGCGATCGCGTCGGAATCGATGCCCTGCTTGATCCGGGCGCGGACGTACATGCCGGGGAAGAGCTCGTCGTTCGGGTTCGGGATCAGCACGCGCAGGGTCACCTGGCCGGTGCTCGGGTCGGCGGTGACGTCCGAGAAGAGCAGGCGGCCGGCGAGCGGGTAGAGCTCGCCGTCGTCCATGATCAGGTGGACGTTGGCGGTGTCGTTCTCGAGCTTCGAGAGCTCGCCGCTGGCGAGGTCGCGCCGCAGCTTGTTCAGCTCGCCGACCGACTGCGTGATGTCGACGTAGATCGGGTCGAGCTGCTGGATCGTGGCGAGCACGCCCGTCGCGCCCTGCTCGATCAGGGTGCCCTCGGTCAGCAGCGCCCGGCCGATGCGGCCGGAGATCGGCGCGCGCACCTCGGTCCAGCCGAGGTTGAGCTTGGCCCGGTCGCGCGCGGCCTTCGCGCCCGCCACCTCGGCCTCCGCCTGCTTCTTGCCCGCGAACGCCGTGTCGTACTGGGCCTGGCTCGCGGTGTTGCGGGCGAGCAGGGTCTCCAGGCGCTCGGCCTGCTGGTTGGCGAGCACCAGGGCCGCCTCCCGGTTGGCCAGCGTCGCCTCGGCGCTCATCAGCTCGACCTCGTAGGGAGCCGGGTCGATCTTGTAGAGAACGTCGCCCTCCTTGACCGCCGAGCCCTGCTCGAACAGCCGCTTCACCACGAGGCCGGAGACGCGCGAGCGCACCTCCGCGATCCGCATCGGCGCGACGCGGCCGGGCAGGTCGCGCACGTAGGGGATCGGCTGCGGCGCCACCGTGACCACGCCGACCTCCGGCGCGACCGCGGGGACGGGCGCGGCGGCCTGGCGCTGGTTGCAGGCGGAGACGGAGACGAGCACCGCGCCCAGGAGCGCCGCGACGGGCCACGCGATGGGTCGGGTCGGCGGACGGTGGGCGGGGAGGGGGTTGGCGGTCACGATACCTTCGCTCCTGCGACGGACGTCTGGGGAGGAGGGCCGCTCAGGGTCGGCCGTCCGGAACTTCGGGCGCGGCGCCCGGCCCTGGATGCGCTCCGGCCGGGCAAAGGGGCCGGCGGCGCATGGGCTGCGGCGCGTGCGCGCGGCGCTGCTCTCTGGCAAGCAGCGCACCATGGATCGGAGCAGGGATTATGGGCCCGGATCTTGGCATTCGCACGGCGCATCGCCGTGCAGGTTAGGATCCCGGTCCTTTCGAGACCGTTTCGCGGGGTCGAGGCCTCGAGACGTCGTCTCGTCTCGAGGTCCCGGACGGCTACCGCGCGGCTCCCCGGCGGTCAGGCCCGCCTGGGCGGGCGCTCGGGCAGGCGCGCGGCGGCCGAGGGCGGGACCGGGTCGGTGCGCGGCGCGAAGACGGGCGACCGGTGGGGCGCCGCGCGCGTCGAGGACCGGGGCGCGAGCGTGCGGGACTCGCCCGCTGGGTCGTCGGCATCGACCGAGACCTGGACGGCGAAGCGCTGGGCGGGGCAGGCGGGATCGCGCACCTTGGTGGCGGCGCAGGGCCGAGCGGGCCGGATCTCCGCATCCGCCGTGGCCGGCAGGCCGGCGAGGAGGAGGAGCGACATCACGGCGAGCAGGGAGAGCAGCGCGGCGGAGAGCGCGGATCTGGGGGCGCGTCGGCGACGCCGGGTCTCTGTCTCGCATCCGTGGGGCACGGGCGGAAACTAAGGGATCGGGGCGGTCCGGCGCAATCGCCTGCGACATCCTGGCATGATTCCAGTGAGGGGGACGACGGAACCGGGCCGCGCGCGGACCGCGGCCGCGATTTCCCCGCCGGCTCAGGCGCTTCCCGCCGTCCGCGCGCGGCGGCCCGGTCCCGGGCGGTCGCGTCGGGCAGGTGTTGCGCGGAACACACAGGCATCGACGCCCGCCCCCGATCCGGACCGACGGGCCAGAAGCTGCCGCAAACAGCTGGGCTTCTCCGCGCACCCTTTTGCACAGCTTGTACACAGGAGACCCTGCATGAAGATGCGCATCGCCGTGCTCGCCCTCGGGGCCGGGCTCGCGCTGGCCCCGGGGCCGGCCGCGGCCGGCCCGTTCGACAGCGGCCCGCTGGCCGACTTCATGAACATCTTCCGGACGCAGGCGATCCCGCGCGAGACCGTGGCGTATGCGGGCAAGGAGAAGCCGGGCACGATCGTGGTCTCGACCCGCCAGCGCCGGCTCTACTACGTGCTCGGCAACGGCGCGGCGGTCCGCTACGGCGTCGGCGTCGGCCGCCAGGGCTTCTCGTGGTCGGGCGTGAAGACCGTCACGATGAAGAAGGAGTGGCCGGCCTGGCGCCCGCCGGCCCAGATGCTGGCCCGCCGGCCGGACCTGCCGCGCTACATGGCCGGCGGCCAGGACAACCCGCTTGGCGCGCGCGCGCTCTATCTCGGCTCCTCGCTCTACCGCATCCACGGCTCGAACGAGCCCGAGACCATGGGCGCGGCGGTCTCCTCGGGCTGCATCCGCATGACCAACAAGGACGTGGTCGATCTCTACGACCGGGTCCGCGTCGGCACGAAGGTGGTGGTGCGCGACTGAGGCGCCAGGCCATCCGGGGCTCTGCCCCGCCTCCCAAGGGCCTGAGGCCCTTGGGGATCCCTCGGATCGCTACTTCGGCATGAAGGCCCAGTAATCGAGGTCGAGGATGACGGCCGGGTCATAGGCGTCCCCTTGGCCCTCGCCCTGGCGGTCCGGGTAGGCGCCGCAGGGCTGGTTCTTCGTCGCCACCGTGCGCAGGCGCAGCAGGCCGACGTCATCGCGGCCGACGTCGGCGGTGTCGAGGACCTCGCTCCAGGCGTAGACGGTGTCGCCCGAGAACAGCGGCGCCACGTGCCGGCCCGCGTTGATGCCGGCGAGCGCGAAGGCGTTGGCAAGCCCGTTGAAGCTGAGCGCGCGGGCGAGCGAGATCACGTGGCCGCCGTAGATCAGCCGCTTCCCGAAGCGGGTGTCCTTCGCCGCGTGGTTGTCGAAATGCACCTTGGCGGTGTTCTGGAACAGGCGCGTGGCGATCTGGTGCTCGGCCTCCTCGACGGTCATGCCGTCGACATGGTCGATGCGCTCGCCCCGGGCATAGTCGCCGAAGCGGTGCGGGCTGCCCGCGAGGTCGAGGTCGTAGGCGGCCACGTCCAGGCGGGGCAGGGCGCCCGCGAGGTCCTGCGGATCGACCACCTTGGCGAGGCTCGGCACGTGCTCCTCGGCGATCCGCGCCTCCGGGTCGCGCTTGCGCACGAGCACCCAGCGGCAATAGCTCAGCACCGTCTCGCCGGCGGCATCCGAACCGACCGAGCGCACGTAGACCACGCCCGTCTGGCGGTTCGAGCTCTCCTTGAGGCCGATCACCTCGGAGACGGTGGAGAGCGTCTCGCCCGGATAGACCGGCCGGCGGAAACCGCCCTCGGCGTAGCCGAGGTTGGCCACCGCGTTCAGCGAGATGTCCGGCACGGTCTTGCCGAAGACCACGTGGAAGGTGAGCAGGTCGTCGAGCGGGCTCCGCGGATAGCCGAGGCCTTGCGCGAAGGCGTCCGAGGACTGCACGGCGAAGCGCGGCCCGTAAAGGGCGGTGTAGAGCGCCACGTCGCCCGCGGTCACGGTCCGCGGCGTGGCGTGCCGGATGGTCTCGCCGAGGCGGTAATCCTCGAAGAAGCTGCCGGGATTGGTCTTCATGGGCGTTTCCTTGGCCATTGTTGTTCGTTGGACGGCGGGCGCCGCCGGCTCAGACCAGGAAGCGCACGAGATCGACGGTGATCAGGCGCTGCACGAAGAGCAGCAGCAGGATCAGGATGACGGGCGAGATGTCCACGCCGCCGAGGTTCGGCAGCAGGTTGCGGATCGGGCGCAGCACCGGCTCGGTGAGGCGGTAGAGCACCTCGCCGATCTGGGCGACGATGGGGTTGCGCACGTTCACCACGTTGAAGGCCACGAGCCAGCTCAGCACGGCACTCGCGATGAGGACGTAGATGAAGAGGTTGATGACCGTGTTGATGAGCCAGAGCAGGGCATACATGCGCGGCGTCGTATCCTCGGATCTGGGCGCCGCCGGTGGCCCGCACAGGCGGCGCGTCGAAAGGTTCAAAATCGGGAATTGACAGGCTGAGCCGCCCAAGCCTACAAGGCCGGCGTCCCGGACGGGGCTGTAGCTCAGATGGGAGAGCGCCGCAATCGCACTGCGGAGGTCAGGGGTTCGAATCCCCTCAGCTCCACCACCGACTTTCGCTTGAAAATTGGTGTGTGGCATCAAGGACTTGGGGAGTGGCAGCTCCCGGATAAATCCCAATTCCTCCCACGCTTCCGTTTCGCTAAATCCCAGGCGTGGTCCGGTTTTCGACAGGATATCCACACCACCCCCGCGCAGCTACGGGGGCAACCCTTGCTGTGCCTGACCCACGCCGTGCGCGTTGGTAGAGGGCGCGCCGGCCGGTGAATATCGAAGCCTGCACCGGCTTGGCGGGACCGCCGTCGTCCGGACCGGATGATCCAGGGATTCCGAGCGGCGGGGGCTACAAGGCCGCGCCGAGCCCGATTCGGAGGCGGTACTGCCACGTCAGCGAGAGGCAGACGCCTTCGAGGCTGGCCCAGATGTGGGCCGCATCCACGCCGAGCTGGAACAGGTTGCGCTGGAAGACCGCGCGGGTGTCCCGCGGGATCTCGAAGCTGTTCTCCGCCATGCCGGGCGGCGTCCACGCCGAGGCCGGATCGGGGTGGGCCGAGAACAGGCCCTTCTGGCTCGCGATGCGGGGCGCCAGGGCGGAGGGCAGCAGGAAGCCGACCTCGGCGATCTCGAAGGGGCCGGGACCCCGCTCGGGGTCGATCATGGAACTGCCGCCGAGCGGATGCGCGTACACGATGGCGTCCTCGTTCGCGGGCTGGCTGGCAACGGCGAAGAAGCAGGCGATGAGCGGATTGGTCGTCCAGTCGAGCAAGCGGGTCGGGAGACCGTAATGCTGACCCAGCGCCAGCCAGTCCCAATCCGTCGCCCCGGGCATCGCGACGTGCAGCCTGGCCTCGCGCTTGAAATCCTGGAACAGTTGCCGTTCGTGGCGCGGGTCGAACTCGGCGCCCCGGCCGGCGCTGGGCTTGCACTCGAAGGCCTTCGACGCGCAGCCGCGGAACACCCATCGTGAGTTCATGCGTGCCGCCAGGAAGGCGTGGAACGCCTGCCAGCGCTCCTGCGCCGGCCCGCCCTCTCCATCGCCGGACCCCGATGGTCCGGACGGGGACGGCGTGCGATCAGGCGCCCGCAGGCGCGCCGGAGCGGGTGGAAACCGTGGCGGCCTCAACGGGTGCCCTCCCGGCCGCCGATCACCGCAGGCATGCCACACACGTCCGGTAGAGCGCCGTGGCGAGATCGTGCGTCACCTCGCAGCCGCTTCCCGAGAACATCGTCAAATCCCCGCCGGAGGCCGTCTCGGCGAGCAGCACCACCGGCATGCCGTTGGCTTGCGCGTAGCCGACGTGAAGGTTCGTCCCGAGGTCGGCGACGTCGCCCAGGGCTAGGAGGGCTGAATGGGGCACGCGAGGCCGGGGCGGCCAATTCGCTCGCGTGGGTGAGCGGGGGCCGTCGTCCGCAAACGCCGTCTCCGTCCTGAACCCGAGCGCGTCGAGGTAAGCGGCCGCCTCGTCGAAGAGCCATCTTTGGGCCATGGTCCGGCGCGGTCCGGACAGGTAGACCCGGCAACCCGACGCGGGGCGCCCGGGCACCGCCTCCATCCCTTCGAGCTCGTCCGGCGGAGGCAGCGGCAACCGAGCCCCGTCGTTGAACCACGCCACGCAGCGGGACGCGAGGTCGGCCGCCCCCACGGCGTCGAAGCCACGCTCGCCCCAATAATGCGCGAAGGCCGCGCAGAAGACGTCGCCGGCCCCGATCCTGAACCAGCGGCGGGCGGCGTACGCCGGCACCGGGATGCCGGGGGCGTCGCCCCGGTACACCGTGGCACCGCCGAATGCGTGGCGCGACACGACGAGCGTGGCGCCCTCGCGGGCCATGACGCCGGTCGCGGCGTCGCGCGGGTCCGGGAGCGGCCCGAGCCGGACCAAGTCGGCATCCTGCACCACGTAGGCGAGTTGCTCCGTCGCCCGCGAGCCGGAACGCACGAAGGAGGACGCGGGGTCGGCGGAGCGCGGGTCGTAGACCGCCCGGCCGGCCGTGAGCCGGGCCGTGCCCTCCAGCATGCCGAACCCGAGCACGACGTCGCCGGTGACGGCCAGGTCGGCGTAGCGCCGGCCGGCCTCGGGAACCCAGCTCTTGCGAAGGGGATGCCAATACTCGAATTCGAGCCGCTCCCCGATGGCGACGATGTCCGTCTCGACCTCGAAGGCGGCCATGGTCGCCCGGAGGTCGCCGGCCGACTCGGCGTAAGCATACGTGCTCAGGCGGGTGCCCGGGGACAGCGCGCTCACCGCCATGGCGGCGCGCGCGCCCGAACCGAACAGGCCGGCCCAGGCGGGGAACGCGCAGCTCTCGAAATATGTGCCGCCGACGACGTTCACGCCTCGGCCCTCGTGACCGTAACGGTGCAGCGCGTCGCGCCGACATCCTCGATGAGGGCCTCGAACCGCACCCCCTGGTCGAGGCAGCCGAGCAGGCTCACGAGGCCGCGGAACGCGGCGAGGGCGCCGACGGTCGCCCCGTCGGCGGTGCGGCAGACTGCGGTGCTGGCGCCCGCGCCGGCCACGAGGTCCACCTCCAACACGTCTCCGGCCTGCAGGCCGCGCGTGGCGTCGCGGCGGACACCGATCAGGTCGACCGTGAAGGTCAGGTCGCACTCGTCGGACCCTGTCCGGACCTGTCCCATGCCGTACGGCATGCGGCGGCGTTTGGGTGGGAGCCCTCCGCCCATTCGTCAACCCTCCGCCCGCGCCGCGTCCGGTCGGTCCGGGGCCGCGCGGGATGCCTTCACGTCGGACCGCAGGCCGAACGACCGCAAGGTCTCGCGATGCTTCTCGCATCCGCGGCACTGCCCGCAGGCATATTCCATGACGTGACAGGAGAATGTCGCACCGAGCGCCGAGGCGGGAAGGCCGGACGCCGCGAGAAGGGCCGGCCCGCTCAGGTGCCGTGCGGGCGCCACGACGCGCACCCCACCCTCCTGGAGCCGCATCAGTCGGTCGAGCGTCCGCAGGAATGGGGCGCGTCCGTCGGCGTGGACATCGGTCGCCACCGTTCCGATGAGGATCTCCGACAGGCCTTCCGCGACGAAGCGCATGCCTGCGAGGGTGACCAGGATCTGGTTGCGGTAGGGCCACCATTCGGGGGCACGCGCGAGCGCGGCGGGCTCCCCGCCGGCCAGGGGCCCGAGGCCAAGCCCGGACAGGTCGACCTGAAGCGTTTCGAGCCGCAGCCCGAACTCGGCCGCGATGGACGTCGCAGCCGCCCTTTCGCCCGCCGCCGGCCGCTGGCCGTAATCGACGAACAGGCAGGCGTCCGGCCTCTGCCACCAAGCGAGGGCGGTCGAATCGAGGCCGCCGGAAAACAGCAGAACCCTCATCGCAGCGAGGCCCACACGACCCGATAGAGGGCGGAGGCGAAATCGTCGACGACCTCGCAGCCGGTGCCGGCCAGCATGGTCAGGTGATGCTCGTCGAGGCGTTCGGCCAGCACGACCACTGGGATGCCGCGCGCCCGCGCATGTCCAACCTCGAAGATCGAGCCCGGGTCCGCCCCGTCGAGCAGGGCGAGCACGGCTTGGCAGCCGTCGAGCCCCGCGAGGTCGGCGGTGGCGAGGGCGACGGCGCCGCCCCCCGTGCCCACGTCGTGCAACGGCGAGAAGACAGACGCGCCGAGGGCGTGCAGCCGGTCCCGTGCCTCCTCGACGAGCCAGCGTTGGGCGATGTGGAAGAACGGGGCCGCGAGGTAGACGCGGCCGGGCTCCCCGCCCACGGGTGCGAGCGCCTGGTCGGCGAGGTCGGCGGCCGCGGGCAGCGGCAGCGAGCGCGTGTCGACGAAATGGTGGACCGCGCGCGACGCCAGGTCGGCCGCCGCCGCGGCGTCGAGGCCGCGCTCGCCCCAGTGATGCGCGAAGGCGGCGCTGAAGACGTCGCCCGAGCCGATCTTGAACACGCGGGCGGATCGATAAGCGGGCACCGCGACGGGGTCGCGACCAGGCCGGTGGACGGTCGCGCCCGAGCAGCCACGCTTGACCACGACCACGTCGGCCGCGTGCAGGGCGAGAACGGCCTCGCCTGCGGCCGGCCCCTCCTCGCCCGTCGCCCCCTCCGCCTCCCCCTCGTTCAGGACTACGGCCAGGGCCTCGGCCCGGGACCCGTTGGCGCGGAACGGGACAACGTCGTCGCCCTGCGGGTCGTGGACCGCCCGCTCCGCGGACACGACCGCGTCGCCCTCCACGAAGCCGAAACGCAGCACGACCCGCCCGTCGACCGAGAGGGCCGGGTGTCGCGTCGGCACGCCGGGCCGCAGCGTGGCCGGCGACAGGGCATGGAAGTAGCCGAAGCTGATCTCCTCGGCGATGGGCATTACCGTCGCCGTCACCCCGCAGGCGTGCATCGAGCTCTCGACGTCGCGGGCCCAGCCTGCGAAGGCATAGGTGTGAAGGCTGCTGCCCGGCGAGAGCTGCCCGACCGCCGCGGCGGCACGGCCGCCCGAACCGAACAGCCGGCGCCAGCGCGGGATCTCGCAGATCTCCAGGTAGGACCCTCCGGCGACGATCAACCCAGCACCGGTGCGATGGCGACGCGACAGAGGAGGCGGCCGACCTGCGTCACGGTCGCCGCGTAGGGTGGTGGGTGCGCAGGCAACCGAGAAGTTCGTCGAGGCCTTCGACGTTCGCCAGCGTGCCGACCACCTGCCCGGCGGGGCGGGTACGGCACACGGCGGTCTCGAACGCACCCGCCCTGTGCAGCGCGACGTCCAGGACGTCGCCGATGCGCACGACGGCGACGACGTCGGCCCGGACCCCGGTCAGTTCGACGTCGTAACTGAGGTCGCAGGGCGAGCCCGTCGGCGCATTCCCGCCCTCCGATCCGGCGGTCGAGCTCGGCGCGCCCGGCCCTGCACCGGCCGGCGCGACCAGGCGACGGCCCGAACTTTTCTTGCTGCCCCCCGACATCCCGCTTGCCCGGCCACTGGTGAAGGAGACCTGATTTCTTATCGGCCTCCGCCGTCGCCGGTCAAACCGGTCCCCGGCCGATGTTGCGCATCGCCCGCCACATGACGGCATCGACCAGCGACGGCTTCGCGTCCAGGGCCACGCAGAACTGCAGGAAGCGCCGTTCGAGCGCCTCGTAGTCCCGCGGGAGGCGGATCGGCCGCTCGAACAGGCCGATCAGGAGGCCTGCACGGATGATGTGAATGTCGAGGATGGCGACCTCGTCCGAGCCCAGCCAGTTCCGGGTGACCCACGAGGCGGTCTTCGGACCGACGCCGGGCAGGCGCATCAGGTGGCGTCGGAAGGCCAGGGCGTCGCTCGACGGCGGAGGATCGGTCTCGATGAGCGTCAGCGCGTCGGCGAGCCTGCCCGCCCTCTGCTTCGGGAAGCGGTAGCGCACCGACCTTTCGCCGATGCGGACCGGCCTGCGCAGGAGGGCCTCGATCTCATCGGCCCCGGGACGACGGCCCGGCTCGAAGATCCCATCCGCGGCGAGCGCGCGATGGACCGCGTGGTTGACCTCGGCCGTGATGCCGTAGCCCCCGAGCAGACAGAAGCCGATCTCGTGGGCCAGGCTGACCTCCCGCCCCACGAACCCGTCGACCGGCTCGCTGGCCCGACCGACCATGAAAGCCCAGAACGCGGCACTCGGCACCCATTCCGGGCGCCCCCACCGCACCCCCGGCATCAATTCGGCCTCCGGGTCCGCGGGAATCGTCGCGACCGACCGCGTCCTCCCGGACGTCTGAGCCTGCATCCTGCGCGCCTTGATTATTCGTTATCATTCGATTTTATTGACTTCATGAGCGGAAGCAAGCGGGCGGCTGACGGCGGGGATGCGCATGCGCTGGCGATTGCCCTCGGTCGCGTGCGTCGAGAGCGCGGGCTTACGCAGGCTGCCCTTGCCAAGATCCTCGGCGCGAGCCAGGCGACCATATCGAAGCTATTGGCAGGGCAACATAAGCCTAGACCCGCGCTGCATCTCGCCGCGGTTCGGTTCATCGGTGCGCACCCGTCGGAGGATCCCGCGGCTTTCTCGAACCTGACGCTGCGCGTGGAGGCGGCTGCACGGCAGTCGGTCGCGTTCCGAGCGCTCCTGGAGGCCGCGGTGGCGCTCTTGAATGAAAACGAATAGCCGCGCCGGGCGGTGCGGCAAGGTCGGGAACCGTCGTTCTCGGCGCCGGATGGAACGTGCCCCGGGACCAGGCCGAGGCGGCGCGCCCGGGCGGCGGGACCCGGCGCCTCGATGACGAGCGCGGGTGCCGCCCCCCCCGGGCCTGGTCGCTCAAACGAATGCATCCACGGCGGGTAGGCCCCGGCATGATCGCGGCGCCCGGGCGCCGGCGGCGCTCGGCCCCTTCGGCGTGGGATGACAATGGTCCGGCGTGCGGATACGGCGTCGGCCGAGGTGTTTGCCGACTTCGAACGGATCGGCTCGCCCTCGGCCTGCCCGACGCGACGTCGCCCGGGCTACGCCATCGCCTTCCCATCGGCAGGAGCATTTGTCTCGGGGTGCCCCACGCCTTTCGCATGTTCAAGGCCATGACGGATCTCGGCTTCGCCCAGGGCGAGGCGCTCGCCGTCGGCGGATTGATGGAGATTTCCCGGCATCCCGATACCCGCTTCGACGGCGAGGCTTGCCTCGACCGGCTGTGCGAGGGAGGCTTCGCCGAAGAGGCCGCGGAGGCGGTGGCCAGCGCGTTGCGCCACTGCTTCCTGTCGGAGAAGGCCACCGCGCAGTACGAGCGGACCAAGCTGAAGACGGCGCTGGTTCGCGGCGGCATCGCCGCCGCGAAGGCGGACGCGTTCCTGACGACGCTGGAAGGTTCGGTCGTCACGCGCCGCACGGCCGAGGTCAGGCGGCCGGTTCCGCACGCTCCGAGCCCCGGCCGGGTCGTGATGTGCGATTTCACCTACCTCGTGAAGCCGGAGATGCAGAAGGAACGGCGGGCGATCGTCGTGTCCTCGCGCTCGGCCGGCGCCGCCGGGCGCTGCACGGTGGTGCCGGTGAGCAAGAGCCCGCCCCGGGAGAACAACACCCATCATTTCCGGTTCGAGCCGGGCACGTATCCCTTCTTCCACCAGACCGACCCGGTTTGGGCCGTCTGCGACCACATCTATACCGTTTCCCTGGTCCGGCTGTGGCAGGTCAACGTGAACCGCCGCCCGGCGCTGCCGTCCATCTCGCCCGCCGAGCTCGCCGGCATCCGAGCGCTCCTCGGAACCGTGCTGGGCCTCGATCATTGACCCGGCGAGGCGGATATGCGATATCCCTCTCACTCGCTGGAGGCGGGTCACACCGTCTTTTCAGCTGACCGAAGATGCTCGCCATCGGAGGTCGGGGTTTGCCCGCGGGTATTCCCCTCAAACGAAAGCTCCGCTCAGGCGGGGCTTTTTCGTTGGCGGTATGCGCCTCGAACGCACAAGGACCGCCGTACACCCACGCTGCGCTCCTTCCTGGCACACGTCACGGCCCGAGAGGCGAGAGCTTAAGCTTGGCGAGGGCCGGCCCTGCATCCGGGCGTCGGCGCCATCGGCCGACGCCGGCTAGGGCCGATCCGAGGCGGCACCCTGGCAGAACCGAACGAGGTCTGCAGGATCGACATCGTCGGATACGGCCCAGAACCAATCCAACAACTCGGGCAGCCACTGGCGACCGATGCAGCAGCGCGTGCGCCCGGGCCGACTCAGGTCGAGGCGCGACAGGGTGCCGGCCATGACCAAGCGCCGCTCTCGATGGACCAGGACGTGAAGTTCGGCACCGCTGCACGCGATCCGAACTCGGGTCTCCGGCGTGCCGACGACGAGGGCGATTTCATCGCCGCGCATCGAGTCCTTCGCTCCTAGGGAAGCGGTGCACTCGGCGAGGAACCGAACGAGCTTCGGGCCCGTGAGGCGGGCTTGGCGCGCCGGGAACCGTGCGACGAAGGGTGAGCGCTCGGAATGCGACCGGCGCGGCGGTACGAAGTTCCGCGGCGAGGTCTCGCCGGCGAACGCGCGCCATGGCGCAGCCAGTGCCTCCAGCACGGACAACCACTCTCCAACGAGGCAGTACCCGGTCGGCGGCGCCCCATCCCTCGCGGTCAAGGAGGCAACGAGCGTTCCCCGCACGATCAGGCGAAAGGCCCGCGCGCCCGCCGCGGTGACCAGGCCGCGGATGACCATGCCGGGAGCGATCTCGTGCTCGCTCATGGTTCCGTCGGCGGCCCGGCTGCGCGGCGGCGTCACGACCGAGAGCAGGGCGACGAGAGACAGGACGTGCAGGCGACGCGCGTCGCCGAACGAGGTGGTCATGTGCGCTCCGAGTCCATGTTTGCGTTGGATGGTCGAACGGGCGGTAGGCCGCGGGCTTGCCGGGTCTCGATCTCCGCCAGCGCCCTGCCTTCCTGCGCAGGGAGCCGATCTGCGAGGCGATGGATTCGCCTTGCCATGGGCGGGCGATCAGACCCGACCCGGCCCGGCGGGACCGGACCTGCCTTTGCTGCGGGGCCTCTTCGCCGACGGGCTGTAATGCGTCCCGTCGAAGTCGACCCAACCGGCCTTGCGAAGCCGCCGCATCGCGGCCAGGAGGGAATTGTCGCGCGCCTCGGTCCGCTCGCCCCCGTCCCAGTCCCTCAGCTGTCCGAGCAGCTCCCGGGATGTCAGGGGCTTGCCTGCGCGCTTGACGAGGTCGTACGCAGCGGCGCTCACCCCCTTGAGCGGGCGGGGGGACCTCTTGGGCCGAGGACCGGCTTGCGGTGCCGCGACCTCCTTGGCGCTTGGCGGCACCTGCTGCGCAGGCTCCGGGGATGGAGGCGGCGTGACAGCCTCGGCACCGCGCCCGATGGGCGCCGATGCCAGCCAGTTCGCCAAGGCAGGGGGCACGGCCGCCGTTCCGGACAGGAAGGCGTCGATGACGACGCGCTTGAGCACGGGTTCCGCGTGGAGCCGCCAGTATTCCTCAGCCCGCTCCGCCGCCCAATCCGAGTCGCCCATGGTGCCGCACCTCCGTTGCGCCACACTAACCTCCGACGGTTACACGTCCACATGGATATCTAAGCGGGGTTAGAGGCGACGCGATTTATCCACAGGGAGTTTCGCGTCACGGCGGAGGGATGGCCACGGCGGATTGCAGAGATCCTGGTGGACGTGGGTCGGCCGCCGACGTGGGGAAGGCGACAACGTACCCGACCGCTCCCGCGCTCGGCGACGGAACAGGCGCCCAGGTCGCGGACCAGGTCGCCGCCTGGGCGGCGGCGGTGAAGGGGCAAGGCGCCTTTCCAGCCGGACCTCGTCCTGGCCGGGGCGACCCGAAGCAGCTTCGGACGCGGCCTTGCCTTGACCGCTCCGTAGCGAGCTGAATCCATTGGCTCACCGTACGCAGTCCCATGGTCCGCGATGTTCCGCCCGTCCTCGATCTTCTTCGCAAACCGCAAGGTGCACGCCCTGCGCGCGCAACTCGCCAATGTCCGGCAGCCTATCGCCGAGGCGACCGCTCGACAGGTCGTCGCGCTGGCGTGGGGGTGGCAGTCCTGGAGCGAGTTGCTTTCGGCGCTTGAAACGCCCGGCACGCCCACGCCGCTCGACGAGGAACTCGTCGGCCCGGATGCCCGGGCCGGGGCCATGAGCCTCATCAACACGCGTATCGTGGGACAGCGCAGCAAGAGTTCAAGCTGCGCTCTCCAGACCGTCGTCGGCCTGCCGCCGCCAGTTTGCCTATCGCTGAGCGCCTTCCTGCGCCTGACCGGACGTCATCCCGTCGGCACTTGGCTGACACCTGAAGCATACCGTGAATTGTACGAAGCATCCGTCGCGCCGAGGCCGGATTGGGCCCTGGATCTCCTGGACCATAAGCGACGGTCGCGGGAGGTGCCGCAGCGGTTTCCGCTTCCGCCGGATCGACCACGCTGATCGAAGGACTCCGACGTACAGGTCACGTCGCCCGGGGGGGCAGCGGTTTCGGGCGGATCGGTCACGACTTGGATCAGGTGACCGGGCCATCGCCAGCCTTCCCCGAGCCGCGGATCGTGGCAAGCTGCCGAGATGGCCGGCCGGTCTGCCGGGTTCCGCTCGCGACCGACCGTATGGGCACGGCTCATGCGCTGCTAGACCCGTATCGACGCCTCGCTGGCTTGAGACCTGCGCATGCGTCGCCGACGAGGACGACGGCATCATCAGCGAAGCCAATATCGCGCGTGAGCGGCGGCGTCGCTGGGTGCCCTCGGCCTGTCGCTGATCGGCTGCGGACAGGAGACGGGCGCTGGCGGGCCGGCCGTGCGGGCGGATGACCGAAGTCGCGGTGTTCCACGTCGTGTGCATGGACGTGCGTCGCGCCCGCGGGGCGATGGCCCACGAGGGCGCTCGGGATCACACGGATGCTGCGCACTGGCTAATTCCAGTAAGCGCTCGGCCGCGGTGCTCCGATTGCTGCGGTTAGCAGACTTGAACACCACTCTAGCGACAAGGCGGCGGCAGCCATGCATGGCACGAAACTGCCGAGATGCCGTTCTTCGTTTCGGTTTCCGGGCCCGGGCGTAGGAGGCCAGTTATCTACTACAGGATCCTGAGGACACGTAACCACCCAAAATCAAAAAAATCGCGCATGTACAGATAGATATCGCAGAGAGCAGACATTTGGGCGACCGGCCTCCGCTGGCTCCCAAGCGGAGGCTCGGGAGCCAGCGGAGACCAGTCGCCCAATTTAGAGATGTCTGCCACAAATTGTTGAAAGATCAATGACATCGGGTGCTTTGCGCGGCCGCCAGAGGCCGACGTGGACGGGCCACTGCCGCCTGGATGTGGTGCCGAACCGGCCACCTTATGATGCTCAACCCGGTATTCCGGTGCCGGGCACCATTGTTCTGCACTGAAGCAACCTAGAGCGAAGAAGGGGGGCCGTTTCGAAGGCGGCCTTTCGGCTTGGCTGCTGACGCGAAGCACCTGTTCTTCGAAACCGCCTCGGCCTCGCCAGGGATGCCGACCGCTTCCGGTCGTGTGCCCCACAAGGCGCCTGCCAAACCGACGTTCGCGAGCGCGAGCACCGCCAGAAGGGCATAGGCCAAATCGGGGCCGCCGTAGGTGAGGACCGTGGCCCCCAGCGACGGAGCAAGAGCCTGGGCGATCAGGCTCGGCCGGGCGAGCCGCCCCGCCAGAACCGGGTAGCGTTCCGACCCGAACAGGGCGAGCGGCACCGTGCCTCTCGCGATCGAGTAGATCCCGTTGCCGGCACCGTAGAGCACCAAGGCGATGCCGACCGCAGGAATGCCCAATGCCAGGATTGCCAGCCCGAACGCCACGAGGGCCATGGCCACGTTTAGCGTCCAGAGCGGGTGGTGCCGCCCCTTATTGGCCATCTCGACAACGCGGGCTCCGACCTGGGACGGCCCGATCAGGGCGCCGTAGGATACGGCGGCGGCAAAGGCCACGCCGCGTGCCTGCAGCAAGGTAATCAGGTGGACCGAGATCAACGTCATCACGGTGCCGCCGAAAACCAGCACGCCGGCCATCAGCGCGAAGGCGCGCCGTTCCCGCGAGGTGAGCGGCGCCTCGCCAAGGTGTTTTACGTCCCCGCCGTTAGCCAAGGCAGGCGCCTCAGGGATCAGACCGAGCACCAGGGGAAGCGTGACGAAGAGGTGCAGCCCGGCATAGGCAAGACATGTCGAGCGCCAGCCGACCTGCTCGACGAGAAGGGCCGAGAGCGGCCAGCAGACGGTGCTGGCGAACCCACCCCATAGGGTCAGGGTGGTGATGGCCGGGCGCGCCTCGTCGCCGTAGAGCCGGCCGAGGGTGGCGAAGGCCGGGTCGTAGAGGCCGCAGCCCATCCCGAGCCCAATGACCAGCCAGCCGGACAGGAACACCGGAAGGTTCGGTGCCAGGCCGATCACCAAGTGGCCACCCGCTAGCAGCAAGGCCGCAGATACAAGGACCGGCCGACCCCCGTGCCGGTGGATGGCGATCCCGACCCGGGGCGAGGCGATTGCCGCGACCAGCAGGCCGACGGACAGCCCCCCGACCACCCAGGCGAGCGGCCAACCCGTGTCGGCGGCGATGGGCCCCGCGAGCACCGCCGGCAAGTAGAAGGACGAGCCCCAGGCGAGGATCTCCACCACGCCCAGGGCCGAGATGACGACGAGGCGGTTGTGGACCTCAGACCTCACGGGAGGCAGGCTTCAGCGCCGCTGCCTTGCCGGCCGCTCCACGCTCGTACCAGCCCTGCGAGCGGTTCACGATCCATACGACGGAAAGCATGACCGGGACCTCGATGAGGACGCCGACCACGGTGGCCAGCGCCGCGCCCGAGTTGAAGCCGAACAGGCTGATCGCGGCCGCCACCGCGAGCTCGAAGAAGTTCGAGGCGCCAATCAGTGCCGAGGGCCCGGCCACGCAGTGCTGCTCGCCCGCGGCGCGGTTCAGGATGTAGGCCAGTCCCGAGTTCAGGTAGACCTGGATGAGGATAGGTACCGCCAGGAGCGCTATCACCGCGGGCTGCGCCAGGATCTGCTCGCCCTGGAAGCCGAACAGCAGCACCAGGGTCGCGAGGAGCGCCACGAGCGAGGCCGGCCCGAGCTTGGCGAGCAGCCGGTCGAGCGCCGGCTGCCCGCCCGAGGCGAGGAGGGCGCGGCGCACGACCTGGGCGATGATCACCGGAACGACGATGTAGAGCACCACCGACAGCACCAGCGTGCCCCAGGGCACGGTGATGGCCGACAGGCCGAGCAGCAGGCCGACGAGGGGCGCGAAGGCCACCACCATGATGGTGTCGTTGAGCGCCACCTGGCTCAAAGTGAAGTGCGGCTCGCCGCGGGTCAGGTTCGACCAGACGAACACCATCGCCGTGCACGGCGCCGCCGCCAGGATGATGAGCCCGGCAATGTAGCTATCGACCTGGTCGGCAGGCAGGTAGGGCCGGAACAGGTAGCCGATAAACAGCCAACCGAGCGCCGCCATCGAGAAGGGCTTCACGGCCCAGTTGATGAACAGCGTCACGCCGATGCCGCGCCAGTGCCGCCCGACGTGGCGCAGCGAGGCGAAGTCGATCTTGAGCAGCATGGGGATGACCATGAGCCAGATCAGGACGGCGACCGGCAGGTTCACCTTGGCGACCTCAGCGTCGCCGACGGCGTGGAAGAAGCCGGGCATGACGTGGCCGAGGGCGATGCCGGCCACGATGCAGAGGGCGACCCAGAGGGTCAGGTAGCGTTCGAAGGTGCTCATGGTGTCCTCAAGCGGTGGCGACGCGGCGGCCGCGCTCGTCGACCACGCGCTCGCCGTCCTCCTTCACGAACTCCCCCTGCTGGGCGGGGAGGAGGTCCAGCACCGCCTCGGATGGGCGGCACAGGCGCACACCCTTGGGGCTGACGACCAGCGGGCGGTTGAGCAGGACGGGGTGCGCCTCGACCGCGTCGAGGAGTTGCTCGTCGGTCAGCGCCGGGTCGGCGAGGCCGAGCTCGGCGTAGGGCGTGCCCTTCTCGCGCAGGACATCCCGGACCGAGAGGCCCGCGCGGGCGAGCATCTGCTTGAGGAGCGCCCGGTTCGGTGGCGTCTTCAGGTACTCGACCACGTGCGGCTCGATGCCGGCGTTGCGGATCATCGCCAGGGTGTTGCGGGACGTGCCGCAGGCGGGGTTGTGGTAGATGACGACGTCCATCACGCGACCTCCGGGCGGGCCGAGGTCGCGCCGGCCATCTG
>Ga0316228_1001496_pt1 | contig 23786 bp, 25 predicted proteins | sample TBH18021metaG_FD_206005 | JGI IMG/M metagenome (GOLD analysis project Ga0316228, IMG submission 206005) | Freshwater microbial communities from Trout Bog Lake, Wisconsin, USA - TBH18021 | ecosystem: Environmental > Aquatic > Freshwater > Lake > Hypolimnion/Profundal zone | place: USA: Wisconsin... | reverse complement strand
AGAACTCGGTCCCGGCGATCGGGTGGCCGGGGACCAGGGCGACGCCCTCGGGCAGGTGCGGCCGGATCGCCGCCACGACGGCGCCCTTCACCGAGCCGACATCCGACACGATCGCGCCGGGCTTGAGATGCGGGGCCATCTCGGCCGCCGCCGCGCCGATGGCGCCGACCGGTACGCACAGGATGACGAGGTCGGTGTCGGCCGCGCCCTCCGCCGGGTCGCCCGTGACCACGTCGGCGATGCCGAGCTCGCGCACCCGGTCGCGCACGGCCTCGTCCCGGTCGACGGCCACGATGGTGCGGGCGAGGCCGTAGCGCCGCGCCGCCCGGGCGATCGAGGAGCCGATCAGCCCGAGGCCGACGATGGCGAGACGGTCGATGGCGGGCGTCCCGGCCCTGGGCGTCTCAGGCATGGGTGCCCCGCACGAAGTCGCCGAGCGCCGCCAGGAACGCCGTGTTGGCCTCGGCGCCCGCCACCGTCACCCGCAGGGCGTTGGGCAGACCGTAGGCGGTGACGCGGCGGGTGATCAGGCCGCGCTCCGTCAGGAACGCGTCCGCGTCGGCCGCCGAGCGGCCCGGCGCGTCGGGGAAGTGGATCAGCAGGAAGTTCGCGACGCTCGGCGTGACCTCCAGGCCGAGCGCGCGGGCGCCTTCGGTGAGCTTCGGCAGCCACTCGGCGTTGTGGGCGGCGGCCGCCGCCATATGCGCCTCGTCGGCGATGGCGGCCGAGCCCGCGGCGATCGCCGGCCCCGAGACGTTGAACGGGCCCCGGATGCGGTTGACCGCGTCCGCCACGTGCGACGGCGCGACCATCCAGCCGATCCGCACGGCGGCGAGGCCGTGGATCTTCGAGAAGGTGCGGGTCATCACGACGTTCTCGGCCTCGAGCGCCAGCTCGAGCCCGGCCGAGTAGTCGTTCGCCCGGACGTACTCGGCATAGGCGCCGTCGATCACCAGCAGGACGTGCGCCGGCAGGCCGGCGTGGAGGCGGCGGATCTCGTCGAAGGGCAGGTAGGTGCCGGTCGGGTTGTTGGGATTGGTGACGTAGACGATCCGGGTCCGGTCCGTGACCCGGGCCAGGATCGCGTCGACGTCGACGGTGAGGTCGCGCTCGGGCGCGACCACCGGCTCGCCCCCCGAGGCCAGGATGGCGATCCGGTAGACCAGGAATCCGTGCTCCGAGTAGATCCCCTCGGTGCCCGGCCCGGCATACGCGTAGGCGAGCAGCGAGAGCAGCTCGTCCGAGCCCGCGCCGCAGACGATCCGCTCGGGATCGAGCCCGTAGCGCCTGGCGATGGCGGTGCGCAGCACCGTGGCGCGCCCGTCCGGGTAGGTCTCGAGCTTGGCGGTCGCCGCGTGGAGCGCGGCCAGCGCCGCGGGGCTGGGGCCGAGGGGCGTCTCGTTGGAGGACAGCTTGTAGACCGTGCCGCCGCCGGGCCGACTGCTCTTGCCGGGTACGTAGGTGTCGATCGCCAGGACGCCGGGGCGCGGTTCCGGACGGGCGGGTCGGGGGGCGGACATTGCAGTGCGACTCGGGATGCGCGGGGTTCGGTCGGTTCCGCGTCCGTCTACAGCATTTCCTTTGCCGGTGAACCCGGGCTCTCCTCAGGAGGTGGCGGCCGGGTCCGGGCGGGCCGAAGCCGCCGCCGCGTTGCAGGGCCGCCGCGCCGCGCATTCCCCCGGCAGTACGCGTCCCTGCCGATCCCGGGCGTCCCCGACCGCGAAGACGATTCAGGAGGCATCCCATTCGAGAGGGATTGGACGGCGCCGGGGCGTCTTGTACGCCCGCACGGAGTCATGGCTGTATGCCGGTGCTACGCCGGCAGGCGCCCGATGCGAAGGACCGATCTCATGCCCCTCGAACGTTACCTGGATGGCGGCGCCCATCTCCTCCCCGCCGACGAGAGCCTGATCCGCTTCGGCATGACCAACGGCCAGCGGGTGATCGCGGTGGAAGTTCCGGTCCCCGTGCTGCGTCAGCACTTCGGCGGCGGCGCTGACCTCCCGCCCCTGGAACTGTTCGCCCGCAATCAGGCTGTGATCGAGGCCGCGGCGAGTCAGGCCTATGACCGGACCGCGACCCCGAACGACCTCCTGGATCTGGGGCCGGAGGATTTCGACACGCGGCCTGCTTCGGCCAAGCTCTGACGGGCAGGTTGCGACCGGTCGGGCCGGTTCGGGCGCGCCGCGGCAAATCGGCGACGCGCAAATGCCGCGGGGCACTCGCCACGTTTCGGCCTGTTGAACCGGCAGAACAGGGGCGCGTCGGGCGCGCCCCGCCCCGCAACCCCTGGATGGATCGACGATGCCCGGTGACCTGATCCCCTGCAGCCTGTTCCTGATCGGGATCCTCGTGTCGGTCGCCGCGGATTGCCGCCTGCGCCGGGTCGAGGCGGCTCCTTGGGCCAATGGCTGCATCACGGCCGCCGGCGCCGCCCTGGTCTTCGCGGCCTGCGCGGCTGCGATGCTCTGAGGAACCAGCCGTCGCCGGACGGACTTTCCCAGCGGCAGCCGGGCACGCGCCCGGAGGCGCGGCGGGCTGGGCGGGGTTTCCATGGTTTCGATGCAGGCGCTGATCGGCTGCGGTCTCGTGCTCACCGGCATCCTGATCGAGAGCGCGGCGAGCCGGCACTGGCGGGCGGGCGTCCGCGCGGACCGGCTGGATGTCCGGGCCGCCCTGGCGCTCGGCCTGCCCGCCCTGGGGCTCGCCGTGATGGCCGCGCCGATCGCGTGAGTGACCTGCCGGACACCGGTTCGCGCCCGATCGGCCGTGGAGGAGCGCCGGGGCCCGTGTTCCGCGGCACCTCGGGCGCCGTGCTCCGATCGTAGAGGTCCATCTCGAAAGGCGGAGCCTCGAGATGAGCATCGTAGCGGATATCGTTTTCTTCTTCCTGATCGACGCGATCGAGGCCGCTTGGCGGTACGGGAGGCGGCGTCTCTTCGGGGCAGCCCCCTCGCCCGGCCGGTCCCCGGGCGCGGAGACAGACCCCGACGCGCGGGATCGTCCGGGCCGCTAGACCCGGCCCGCGCCGGACGGAGCGGGGGCGCGCGTTGACGCTCGGCCCCCCGCGCATTACCTCCGCAACGCTGGCCGCGTCGGGCGAGTGCGGCGCGTCAGGCGGCACCGTGCTCTCCCGGTCCGGATCCGAACGGATACACGGTCGTCAAGACCCGCCATGGATACCCAAACGGACACGGCCCTGAGGCCGGACCCGATCGACGAGCCGGCACGGCGCGCGTCCGAGCGCTCGCAGGCGCTCGAGCCGAAGAGCCCGGTGGCCTGCTTCTCCACGGAGAGGCCGCTGCTCACCGATGCGGGCGTCGAACTCGCGCCCTTCCAGATCGCCTACCAGACCGCCGGCACCCTCAACGCCGCGCGCTCGAACGCGGTGCTGATCTGCCACGCGCTCACCGGCGACCAGTACTTCGCCCACACCCATCCGGTCACCGGCAAGCCCGGCTGGTGGGAGACCCTGGTCGGCCCCGGCAAGCCGATCGACACCGACCGCTACTTCGTCGTCTGCTCGAACGTCATCGGCTCCTGCATGGGTTCCACCGGCCCGGCCTCGATCGATCCGGCCACGGGACGGCCCTACGGGCTGAACTTCCCGCTGGTGACGATCCGCGACATGGTCCGGGCCCAGGCGATGCTGCTGGAGCATCTCGGCATCCAGGACCTGTTCCTGTGCATCGGCGGCTCGATGGGCGGGATGCAGGTGCTGCAATGGGCGGCGCTCTATCCCGAGCGCGTCTTCGCCGCGATGCCGATCGCCACCGGCGCCCGCCATTCCGCGCAGAACATCGCCTTCCACGAGGTCGGCCGGCAGGCGATCATGGCCGATCCCGCCTGGGCCGACGGGCGCTACCTCGAGGCGGGCACGCGGCCGGCCAAGGGCTTGGGCGTCGCCCGGATGGGCGCGCACATCACCTACCTGTCCGAGCCGGCCCTGCACCGGAAGTTCGGCCGCCGCTTCCAGGGCGGCACGGCGCCGACCTTCTCGTTCAACGCCGATTTCCAGATCGAGAGCTACCTGCGCCACCAGGGCCTGAGCTTCGTCGAGCGGTTCGACGCCAACGCCTACCTCTACCTGACCCGCGCGATGGACTATTTCGACCTCGCCGAGGACCACGGCGGCGTGCTCGCCAACGCCTTCCGGGGCACCAAGACCCGCTTCTGCGTGATCTCGTTCACCTCGGACTGGCTGTTTCCGACCCGCGATTCGCGGGCGATCGTGCACGCGCTCAACGCCGCCGCTGCGCCGGTGGCCTTCGTGGAGGTCGAGAGCGACAAGGGCCACGACGCCTTCCTGCTCGACGAGCCGGCGATGTTCTCCGCGGCCCGCGGCTTCATCGACGCCGCTGCCCGGGCGCGCGGGCTGTGACGCGGATGGCGAGCGGCAAGCTGCCCCTGGGCAAGACGCAGCACGCCGCGCCCTGGGAGAGCGCGGAGGCCCTCCCCCATACGGCCGAGGGCAACGGCGCCCGCGTCGACCACCTCGTCGTGCTCGGCCTCGTCCCGGCCGGCGCCCGGGTCCTCGATATCGGTTGCGGCGACGGCTCGCTGCTGGCGCTGCTGCGCGACCGCCGCGGCATCGACGGGCGCGGGATCGAGCTGTCCCGGGAGGGCGTGAACGCCTGCCTCGCCCGCGGCCTGTCGGTGATCCAGGGCGACGCCGACACCGACCTCGCCAACTACCCGGACGGCGCCTTCGACGTGGTGGTCCTGTCCCAGACCATCCAGGCGACCCGCAATCCCCGGGTCGTGCTGGAGCACCTGCTGCGCATCGGCCGGCAGGTGATCATCTCGTTCCCGAATTTCGGGCACTGGCGCGTGCGCTCCGAGCTGGCGTTCCGCGGGCGGATGCCGGTCACCGAGATCATGCCGGACGCGTGGTGGGAGACGCCCAACATCCACCACTGCACGATCCGCGACTTCGTCGGCCTGTGCCGCCTGATCGGCGCCCGGATCGAGCACGCCACGGCGCTGGACGCCCGCGGCCGGCCGATGCGGTTCTCCATGCCCTGGTGGGTCTGGAACCTGTTCGGCGCGCAGGGCGTGTTCCTGCTCCGGCGCGCGGAGGCCGGGCCCTAGCGCCGCTCCCGGTCGTGTCGCGACGGTTCGGAAGGACGGCGACCCCGGTCGAGACAGTCACACCATGCCCCCTCTCCCGTGCGGGAGAGGGTTGGGGTGAGGGACCGGACGCCTCAGGACGGAGCGCGCCGTCGACGCGCAGGGACGGCGCGCCTCTCTCCTGGGAACACCAGCCTCGGGCGCGCCCGCAGCGCCCCGGCCCGGCGCTGCCGACAGCAGTCTGAAATAGAACAGAAACGGAGCTTGGCTATTTCTGATCGCGTTCCCGTGATCGGACCGTGATTACGGATTCGTCTGGCGTTTTCCCGAGACGTGCGCGTCCACGAGGGGTCGTGGATTGTGTCCGGCTGCGCGGAAGACTTGCCGCAACCACGAATTCCAGCAGGGTCGACAGGACACGTGCGCCGCGCGATCGTTCACATCGGGATGCCGCGAACCGGCTCCACCGCGTTTCAGGAGGTGCTGGCCCGCCTGCGCCCCCGCCTCGTCTCGGTCGGGATCTGCTACCCGAACCTCGCGCCGCCGGGCGCCCCCGGCAGCGATGACGTCAATCACTACCGGCTCGGCCAGGCGCTGGACCGCCGCCGCGGCGCCGCGGAGCGCCGCGAGGCCCTCGCGCGGCTCGACGCGATCCTCGCCGCCACGCCGGCCGACACGGTCCTGCTCTCCTACGAGGATTTCGCCGTCCAGCGGCCGTTCTGGCGCGTTCCCGGGATCTTGGCAGATCTCTTTGCGCGCCGCGGCTTCGCCCTGGAGGCGGCGCTGGTGGTCAAGCCGCAGGCTGAGCAGCTGGCCTCGGCCTACGCCCTGCGGACGCAGGTCGTCGCCGAGGGCCGCACGTTCCGGGGCTTCCTGCGCTCCGAGGGCGCGTCCCGGCGCTACGACTACGCGGAAAGGCTCGAGCCCTGGCGCCGCGCCGCCGCGGGGCGCGTCACCGCCCTGCCGTACCGCGACCGGCGGTGCGACGCGCCGCTGCTGGCGCGGCTCGTCGACGGGCTCGGCCTGGGCGAGCGCCTCGCGCCGCTCCTCGGCCCGGCCGACCTCGCCTACCGCACGAACCGGAGTTCCGGTCCGGTCGCGGTCGAGGCGTCGCGCCGCCTGTACCGGCTCGGCGTGCACCGGCAGGTGACGGGGCATCGCCGGCTGCTCGGCCATATCCTCGACGATTGGGCCTGGGCGCGGGGGCTCGACGCGGAGCGGTTCCGCGGCGACGCGCCGGAGGGGCTGGCCCGCGTCGCGGCGCGCTACGCGGCCGGGAACGCGCGCTTCGCCGCCGCCTGCTGGGGGCAGTCCTGGGATGCGGTCATCGCGCCGGCGCCCGCCGCGCCGCCGAACGAACTCGCCGCCGGGCCGGTCGCGCCGGAGACGGAGGCCGCGGTCGAGGCGCTGGTGCGGGCGGCGGCGGCGCAGGCCGCCTTCCGGTCCCCGCCCGCGTGGCGGCGGCGGACGGCCCACATCCTGGAGGAGTGCCGGGAGCGCCTCGGCGAGGCCGTCGGCTACCCGGTCTGGCGCGTGCCCTAGGGGCCGCGCGCCCGTGTCGATGTCCGAGAACCGGCAGCCGCCTCCGCGGACGCTGCCCCAGGTGGTGGATATGTGCGTCGTGCAGAAGATCCCGCAGACGATCCCAGCTCGCCTCCCTCCGGGTCCCGTGACCTGGCACCCCCTCCAGGCGCGGGAGGCGCGCTGGGCGCGCCTCGGCCAGGTGCCTGTGATCGCGTGGCTGACCGGCCTGTCGGGGGCCGGCAAGTCGACCCTGGCGGCGGAGGCCGACCGCACCCTGGTCGCGGGCGGCCGGCACAGCGCGGTCCTCGACGGCGACAACCTGCGCCACGGGCTGAACGCCGACCTCGCCTTCTCGCCGGAGGACCGCGCCGAGAACGTCCGGCGGACCGCCGAGGTGGCGCGGCTGATGGCCGAGGCGGGGACGGTGGTGATCGTCTCGCTGATCTCGCCCTACCGGGCCGACCGGGCGCTGGCCCGCCGGATCGCCGGCGACATCCCGTTCCTGGAGGTGTTCGTCGACACGCCGCTGGGCCTGTGCGAGGCCCGGGACCCGAAGGGCCTCTACCGTCTGGCGCGCGCCGGCCGCATCCCGGGCTTCACCGGCATCTCGGCGCCCTACGAGCCGCCGGAGCGGCCGGACCTGACGATCGCCACCGAGGGCCGCGGCACCGGGCCTTGCGCCCGTGCCCTGAGCGCGCGGCTGATGCGGCTGAGCCGGACCGCCGCGGGGACGAAGCCGGGGCGGTGAGTGGCGCGACCGCGGTCATTCGGCGCCGTCCGTGGCCCAATGGGCTGCGGACGGGCTGACGAGCCGGGACCGGGCGAGGGGTCCCCTCTCCCGAGCGGGAGGGGGGCAGGTCGCGCGCGCCAGCGGCTCCGGGTGCCCTACCCGCCCGGCCAGCGCAGGTCCGCCCGCAGGCCGCCCAGCTCCGAGCGGCCGAAATCGAGCTGGGCGCCGGCGGCCTCGGCGACGTCGCGGGCGATGGCGATGCCGAAGCCGGTGCCCGGCCGGCTCTCGTCCCAGCGCTGGCCGCGCCCGATCCCCGCGATGGCCGCGGCGCTCATGCCGGGGCCGTCATCCTCGACGGCGAGGGCCGGGCGGCCGGCGGCCGTCCCGGTGATCCGGACCCGCCGGTGCGCCCACTTGCGGGCGTTGTCGAGGAGGTTGCCCAGCACCTCCATCAGCTCGCCCTCCTCACCCGGATAGGCGAGGGTCTCGGGCACCGCCACGGTCCATTCCAGGGAGTCGCCCTCCGGCAGCCGCCGCAGGGTCGCGACGAGGCGCTCCGCCACCGGGGCGACCCGGCAGGACCGCCGCCGCAGGTCGCCCGCGGCCGCGACCCGCGCCCGGGCCAGCGCCCGCTCCACCTGCCCGCCCATGGCCCGCGCCTGCTCGGCGATCTCGGCCGCCAGCGTCGGGTCGGCCGGCCCGGTCCGGCGCGCCAGGGCGTCGAGCACCGCGAGCGGGGTCTTGAGGCCGTGGGCCATGTCGGCGGCGGCGTCGCGGGCCCGGATCAGGGCGCGCTCCTGCGCGTCGAGCAGCCGGTTGAGGTCGGCGACCAGCGGCCGGACCTCGTCGGGGAAGTGCTCCGGCAGCCGCGCCCGCCGCCCGGCATGGACCGCCAGGAGCTCCGCCTGCAGCACCCGGAACGGGCCGAGCGCCCGGTGCACGAACAGGCCCATCGCCAGCGTCAGCACGAGGAACAGGGCGATCAGGGCCGGGATCAGCAGGTGCAGGAACGTGCTCCGGCTCGCCGCAAGGCTGCGCCGGTCCTCCGCAACCGCGACCCGCAGCGCGGTCTCGGAGCCCTGCGCGCCGATCTGGACCGGCCGCACCACCGCGATGAGCCGGCCGCCATCGGGCCCGGTCGTGTCGAGAGTGGCGGGGGCCTGCGCGCCCGTGCGGGCGTGTCCGAGGTCGAGGCTCTTGTCCCAGAGCGAGCGTGAGCGCAGCAGGTGCGATCCCGCCTCGACCTGCCAGTACAGGCCGCCATAGGGCGTGGCGAAGCGCGGGTCCGGCAGGTCCCGCGAGAGCGTCGGCGCCCCGTCCGGTCCGAGGCCGACCCGCCCGGCGATGAGCTTGGCGGTCCGGTCCAGATCCTCGATGGTGCGGGCATCGAGCACCCGGTCGAGGATCACCGTGAGGCCGATCCCGGCAAGAACCAGCGCCAGCGCGATCAGCGCGGCCGCCGCGAGGCCGAGCCGCAGGCGGAGGGAGTCGCGCCTCACGATCCGCCCGGTCCGGCAATCAGGTAGCCCTGGCCGCGCCGGGTCTCGATCACCCCCGGCCCGAGCTTGCGGCGCAGGCGGGTCAGGAGCGCCTCCAGGGCGTTGGCCTCGCGCTCGGTCCCGACCCCGTGGAGGTGGTCGAGCAGCTCGCCGGCCGGAACGACCTGCCCCTGCCGGTGCAGCAGGAAGGCCAGCAGCCGGTATTCCAGGGCGGTCAGCTCCGTGGGCCGTCCGTCGACGCTGACCGCGCGGGTGCGGGTGTCGAGCTCCACCGCGCCGACGCGCAGCACCGGCGAGGCGTGGCCGGCGGTGCGCCGCAGGATCGCCCGGAGCCGCGCCACCAGCTCCTCCATGCGGAACGGCTTGGCGAGGTAGTCGTCGGCGCCGGCGTCGATGCCCTCGACGCGCTCGCGCCAGCCATCGCGGGCGGTGAGGATCAGGACCGGCAGGGCGACGTCGGCGGCGCGCAGGCGGCGCAGCACGCCGAGCCCGTCGAGCCGCGGCAGGCCGAGATCCAGCACCATGGCGTCGTACGTCTCGGTCTCGGCCCGGAACCACGCCGCCTCGCCGTCCGCCACCACGTCGGCGACGTAGCCGGCCCGCTCCAGCCCCTGCCGGATATCGGCGGCGATGCGCGGCTCGTCCTCGACGATCAGGACGCGCACGGCCCGGCCTCCTCAATCATCGTCGTCCTCGTCCAGGATCCTGAGCGTGCCGGCATCGACCTTCACGGTCCGGCGCTTCCCATCGGCGCCGAGGATGCGCAGCTTGTACAGCCAGTGCCCCTCGTCGTGCTTGAGATCGACGGACACGACGTCGCCCGGCACCGCCGCCCGGGCCGCCGCCAGCACGGCGTCGAGGGGGCGGATCTCGCCGCTCTCCAGGGCGCGGCGGGCGCGGTCGGCATCCTCGGAGGCGCAGGCGGGAGCGCCGGCGAGGGCGGCGAGCAGGCAGAGGAAGGCGGCACGGCGGGTCGTCATGCGGGCACGCGGTAGCGCGGGTTGCCTGACGGGACGCTGACAGGCGGCGTCAGGGTCGCGGGGCGGCGCTTCGGCACAAGGGCGGCCATAGCGTTTCCGGAGACCTGAGACCATGTCGCTCTTCGTCGGTATCCTCCTCGCCTGCGCGGCCGGCCTCGCCGGCACCCTCCTCTGCCCGGACGACAAGGCTCGCCGCTCGCGCCTGCCGCTCCTCGCCGCGCTCCTGACGGGCGGCCTGTCCTGGCAGGCTCCCGCCCGGGCCGGCGAGATCCTGCGCGGCCCCGCCCAGGTGATCGACGGCGGCACGCTGCGCCTCGGCGCGCGGCAGGTCAGCCTGTTCGGGATCGCCGCGCCGGAAGCCGACGCGACCTGTTCGGATGCCCAGGACCGGCCCTACCCGTGCGGCCGGGACGCCGCCCGGGCCCTGGCCGACCGGATCGGCGGGGCCGCCGTCGCCTGCGAGCCGCGCGGTGACGCGAACACGGCGCTCTGCCGGGTCGGCGAGGCGGATCTCGGGGCCTGGATGGTGGCGCAGGGTCTCGCCCTGCCCGATCGCGACGTCGCGCCGGACTACGCGCCCGCGGCGGACCGCGCCTGGGGGCGCCGGCTCGGCCTGTGGTCGGGGGTGTTCCAGGATCCCGCCGAGCGGCGGGGCCGGCGCGCCGCCGCGAGCCTCCGCGCCGACGGGTGACGCCCCGTTCTCACGGGAACGCTCCCGGGCGCGCCCGGTTGGACCGGCAAGCCCGCCCGGGCGCAGGTGGAACCGCGGAGGCCCCATGAGGATCCTGACCCGTACGACGCTGCTCGCCGCCCTCCTCGCCGGCACGGCGGGGGCCGCTCACGCCGCCGAGGGCCAGGGCAAGGCCGAGAGCGCCAAGGATGCCGGCGCGTCCACAACCAGCATGGGCGCCGGCGGTCTCAGCGGCACCGGCTCCACCCAGGACGGCGCCCGCACCGGCTCGGTCGAGAGCAAGGGGCAGCAGAGCGGCGCGAAGCCGCCGTCCGCCCCGAAGGCCGGGGCGGGCCGCTGATCCGCCCGGTCCGGGCGACCTCCCATCCTGGACCTCATCCTGAGGCGGGCGCCTCAGGATGAGGACGCGAGCCGGAAATCCCGTCCGGCCGGATCGCGCTACTGCGAGCGGCGGCTGAACGAGACCGCGTAGGCCTGGACGCGGGCGTCGATCAGCGGGTCGTCCGAGACCTCGATCCCGTCGGTCAGGTTGTTCGGCATGAACAGCAGCGCCTTCTCGGCCTCGGCGCTGTCGGGCACGACCTTGCTCACCGTCACGGTGCCGAGATCGACGGTCCTGCGATCGTCGGGCCAGGGCTTGGTGGCGTCGTTGGTCGGGTCACCCGGCTCGGCGAGCTGGGCCAGCATCCGGAACTGCGCCGGAGTCTTGGCGACCCGCGGGCCGATCTCGGCCATCAGGAAGTTCGGATCGCGCTTGGCCGCGTCCTCGGGGGCAAGGATCTCCTCGCCCTCCACCGGCACGAAGCGGAACCGGAACGGCTGCCGCTTGCCGGCGGCGTCCACCAGGATGAAGGCGTTGACGCCGTTATAGGTCTGCCGGGCGAGGCTCGACGGGGTCTTGGCGGTCCCGCCCGCGGTGGCGGCAGCCGGGTGGGCGGCGGCGAAGCGCTCCAGCGCGGTCGGATGGGCGGCCTTCGGGCCGCTCTCGGCGGCGGCCTTCAGGAGGTCGCGGAACTCCTCGCCCGTAGCGACGGGGAAATACTTCAGCGCGTTGGTGACGACGTCCATCTCGGAGCCGTCGCTCAGCTTGAACTTGAGCGCCAGGCCGTGCGGGTTGGCGTCGGCGACGCCGTCCGGGATGGTCGGGACACCGGTGGCGTCCGAGAACCGGATCGTCACCGGCACCGCCGGCCCCTTGAACAGGGACGCCTTGCTGATCTTCGCCGCCTCGGGCGACGGGGTGAAGCTGCCCTCGGCGACCACGCCCTTGGCGTGGTTGGCCCGCGCCCCCGGATGCTTGCCGAACAGCGTGTTCATCACGTCGACCGTCTGCTCGGCGGTGGAGGCCTCCTGGGCCAGGGCCGGTGCGCTGGCCGCGAGCGCGGTGCTCAGCAGGAGGGCGAAACCCAATCTCGAACGCAGCATGGGAACCTCTCGGCAGCGCGGGCTCTCGGGAGCCGGTCAATGCGGACCGGCCCATCTTCTAGGGAGCCAACCGCCGGAGGCACAACCAAAAGCTATGCCGCTGCGGAGCTGGGGTGTGGGTTACGTCCCGGAGGCAGGCTGCAGGTTGAGAACTTCATCTTTGCGAGCGGAGCGAAGCAACCTAGGGCAACACAACGTCCGGCGGTCTGGCGCGACTGGGTTGCTTCGCTCCGCTCGCAAAGACGGTGAGGAGCCCGCTACCGCGCGCCGCGGTGGAGGTCGCCGTCGATCAGCAGGGCGCTGCGGCTGTCGAGCCGCGAGCGGTAGACCTGCAGGTTCTCCATCACCCGCTGCACGTAGTTGCGCGTCTCCGTGAAGGGGATGCGCTCCACCCAGTCGATCACGTCGACGTCGCCCTTGCGCGGGTCGCCGTAGGCGTCGATCCACTTCTTCACGTTGCCGCCGCCCGCGTTGTAGGACGCGAAGGCGAGCACGTAGGAGCCGCGCCAATCCTCCATCAGCTCGCCGAGGTGGGCCTGGCCGAGCTTGGCGCAGTAGGCGGGATCGCTCGTCAGGCGGTCGACGTCGAACGCGGCCGAGACCCGGCGGGCGGTGCGCTGGGCGGTGGCCGGCATCATCTGCATCAGGCCGCGGGCGCCGACGCCCGACTGGGCCCGCGGGTCGAACTGGCTCTCCTGCCGGGCGATGGCGTAGACCATGGCCCGCTCCACCTGCGGGACCGCCGTGAAGGTCTCGTAATTGGGGATCCCGATCGTCGGGTAGGCGTGGGCGTCGAGCGGCAGGCCGCGCTGGACCGCGAGCTTGCCGATCGCCACCAGGGCGCGCGGATCCTTCATGTCGGTGGCGAGGTCGCCGAGTGCCTGGAGCTCGCGGGGGTCGGAGAGGTCCCGGGCGGCGTCGATGTAGAGCGGCAGCGCCAGCTCCTTGATCCCGGCCTCGCCGAGCAGGCGCAGGGCGCGGATGGAGAGCCGCCCGTCGAAGGCCTGGCGCTCGGCGCCCTCGAGGTCGGCGGGCGCCCGCAGGGGCAGGCTGGTCTGGCCGAGCCGCGCCCGCGCCACCTGGCCGTAATAGGCGATCGGCTGGAGGGCCGCCCGCTCGTAGAAGCGCTTGGCCTCCTCCGCCTGACCCAAAGCCTCGGCCGCCCGGCCCTGCCAGTAGGCGGCCCGCGCCACCGAGATCGGGCTCTCCGCGACGGTGGCCATCCGGGCGAAATGCTGCGCGGCGCTCGCCGGATCGCCGGCGAAGCGCAGGGCGATCCAGCCGGCGTGGAACTCGGCCTCGATCCGCTTCTCGGGCGTGCGCGCCGCCTGCTGGCTCGCCACCGCGTAGGCGGTCCTGGCGTCGCCGAGGTCGAGGAGCTTGCGCGCCACGATCCGGCGCTCGACCCACCACTCGTCGCCGTCGACCAGCACGTCCGGGTTGCTCGGCGCCGTGGCGAGCACGGCGGCGGCGGCCTCGGGTTTGTCGGCCCGGCGGAAATACTGCGCCCGGGAGAAGATGTAGGACGCGTCGCTGCGCAGCGACGGCGGCACCGCGGCGAGCGCGGCCGCGGCGCCGGAGGACTTGTCCTCCACGGCCCGGCGGGCGCGCACGAGGCTGGCATAGGCGCCGCCCGCGTAGCCGGCCGCCCGGCCGGCGCTCTCCCAATCGTCCTTCAGGAGCGCCCGCTCCATTCGGTAGCGGTGGTCGACCCGGGTGAGCGTGTCCGGGAAGGCGTCGAGCACCTTGGCCTCGAGGCTGCGCCCGAAGCTCTCGGTGCGCCAGAGGTCGCGGACCATGTCGGCGGCATCGGCCTCGCAGCCGTCGGCGCGCAGCGCGAGCGCCAGGGCGAACTTGCCCGGCGCGCTCGACGGCTTCGCCGTGGCGAAGAAGGCCCGCACCGTCGCGGGGGATTTCCGCTCGGAGAGCAGCGCCTCCTCGGCCCGGCGGCGCAGCAGCGGGCCGGCTGGCCAATCCGGATTGGCCCGCACGAAGGCGACCGTGCGGTTGAAGCCGATGCCGGCGCCGGCGCGGATCGCCACCCATTCGAGCAGCGCCCGCGCGGCCGGATCGGTGAAGCCGTCGCGCATCCGGTCGCCGTCGGCGACCCGGCCCTTGCGGTAGAGGTCGATGGCACCGCGCAGCAGCGTCGGGTCGGTGTCGCCGGAGATTTTGGGCCGGGCCGGATCCGGCACCTCGGGCACCGGGGCCGCCGGGGTGACGGCGGCGTCGGGCAGCGGGAAGGCCACGGGTGCGTCTGGGTCCGCGGAGGCGTAGGCCGAGGCCGCGGCGGGCAGCGTCCGGGCGGGCTCCTCGCCCTTGTCGTCGCCGCCGGAGGCGTGGACCGGGTCGAGCTTCAGGGCGTCGGCCGCGACCGGGTCGGCGGCCTTGACGGCCTGCGCGCCCCGGACCTGCGCGGTCGAGAGAGCGGCATCGGTCGCCGGCGGTGTGGGTTGCGAGGCCGGCGGCGTCGCGGACGCCTCGGGGCCGGCTTGGCCGGCCAGCGCGACGCCGACGGTGGCGATGAGCGCCGCGGCGGTGAGGGACGTGCGCTTCGGGGCCGGATGCGACGCCGCGGATCGGATCACGATTTCCCCCTGCTGATCATCGAAGCGGGAAAGATCGAGGATGCGGTGGCGACCATTAAGATCGCGTTAACCGTCGCCACGATCTGTTTGCGCGCCGTGGCGCGACCGCCTATGTCTGCCCGTCCGCGCCCGTCAGGTGCGGACCCTGCGCGGCGCCGAGAACGCCGATTTCCCAATTGGGACCCTTTGGGACGCCTGAGATGACCGAGATGACCGGGAGCCGCCTGCGGGGCTCGCTCACCGCGCTTGTGACGCCGTTCCGCGACGGGGCCTTCGACGAGGCCGCCTTCCGAAAGTTCGTGCGCTGGCAGATCGAGCAGGGCAGCCACGGCCTCGTGCCCACCGGCACCACCGGCGAGAGCCCGACCCTGACCCATTCCGAGCACGACCGGGTGGTCGAAGCCTGCATCGACGAGGCGGGCGGGCGCGTGCCGGTCGTGGCCGGCGCGGGGTCCAACTCCACCGCCGAGGCGGTCGAGCGGGCGCAGCACGCCGAGCGCGCGGGCGCCGACGCCGTCCTGGTGGTGACGCCGTATTACAACAAGCCGACGCAGGCGGGCCTCTACGCCCACTTCAAGGCCGTCAACGATGCGGTCGGCATTCCGATCATCATCTACAACATCCCGCCGCGCTCCGTCGTCGACATGAGCGTCGAGACGATGGCCCGGCTCTTCGAGTTGAAGAACATCGCCGGCGTGAAGGACGCGACCGCCAAGATCGACCGCGTCAGCCAGCAGCGTCAGGCCATGGGGCCGAACTTCCTCCAGCTTTCGGGCGAAGATGCGACGGCGCTCGGCTACAACGCCCAGGGCGGCCACGGCTGCATCTCGGTGGTGGCGAACGTCGCGCCCCGCCTCTGCGCCGACCTGCAGGAGGCGACGCTCGCGGGCGACTACGCCAAGGCGCTGACCCTCCAGGACCGGCTGTTCCCGCTCCAGACGGGGCTGTTCGCCGAGGCCAACCCGGCGCCGGTGAAGTACGCGCTGTCCCGGCTCGGCCACATGAACGACGAGCTGCGCCTGCCGCTGGTGCCGGTGACCGAGCCCACGAAGCGGATCGTGGACGACGCCCTGCGCCACGCCGGCCTGCTGGTGGACTGAGGGAAGTCACGCATCATGGCCCCGAAACCGGAGCCCAGTCGGCGCATCGTCGCCGACAACCGCGCCGCGCGCTATCACTACACGATCGAGGACACGCTCGAGGCCGGCATCGCGCTGACCGGCACCGAGGTGAAGTCGTTGCGCGGCGGCAAGGCGACGATCGGCGAGGCCTATGCGGGCCCCTCCGGCAACGACCTGATGCTGTTCAACGCCTATATCCCGGAATATCTGGAGGCGAACCGCTTCAACCACGACACCAAGCGCCCGCGCCGGCTGCTGCTGCACCGCCGCCAGATCAACAAGCTGATCGGCGCGACCCAGCGCCAGGGCTACACGGTGGTGCCGCTGAAGATCTACTTCAACGACAAGGGGCGCGCGAAGGTCGAGCTGGGACTCGGCAAGGGCAAGCAGGCCCACGACAAGCGCGAGGCGGTCAAGGAGCGTGACTGGCAGCGCGACCGGGCGCGGCTGCTGCGGGACCGGGGCTGAGGCCGGCCCGTCATCGCGAGCGGAGCGCTTCCGGATGGCTTCGATCCGCGCGTAAAGACGGAACCGAGGCCGGGTGCCGAAGCCGGGAGGAGCCATCCATGCCAGCCACCCACGACGTCCTGCCCGACGGCCTGCCCGTCCCGGTCGACGACGGCGCGGCCGATCATCTCCGCGGGATGCGCCTGCCCGACGTGGCGCTCACCGCCACGGACGGCCGCACGGTCTCGCTGGCGCGGCTGCCCGGCCGCACCGTGGCCTACGCCTACCCGCGCACCGGCGAGCCGGGGCAGCCCGGCCTCACGCCCGACTGGGACGCGATCCCCGGCGCCCGAGGCTGCACGCCCCAGGCCTGCGATTTCCGCGACCATCACGCCGAGCTCAAGGCGCGCGGGGTCGCGCAGGTCTACGGCCTCTCGACCCAGACGAGCGCCTACCAGCGGGAGGCGGCCGAGCGCCTGCGCCTGCCCTTCCCGCTGCTGGCCGATCCGCACCGGGCCTTCGCGATGGCGGCGCGCCTGCCGGTCTTCGAGGCCGGCGGGCAGGTTCTGCTGCGTCGGCTCACACTGGTGATCGACGACGGCGTGGTCAGCCAGCTGTTCTACCCGGTCTTCCCGCCGGACCGGAGCGCCCGGCAGGTCCTCGACTGGCTCGACGGGACCGGCGCCTGAGGCGCTACTCCTCCTCGGCCTCCGGCTGGCGGATGCCGTAGCGGTTCTCCAGGCCGGGATTCCCGCGGCCCTCTCCGCGGTAACGGCTCGGTGCCTCGCCGGAGGTGCGGGCCGGACGCTCGCTGGGCTCCCGGCCGATCCGCCCCGCGAGGCTCGCGAGGTCCACGAACTCGTCGGCCTGCCGCCGCAACTCGTCGGAGATCATCGCCGGCTGGGTCTGGATGGTGGAGATCACCGTCACCTTGACCCCGCGCCGCTGCATCGCCTCGACCAGCGAGCGGAAATCGCCGTCGCCCGAGAACAGGATCATGTGGCCGATATGCGGGCTGAGCTCGAGGGCGTCGATCGCCAGCTCGATATCCATGTTGCCCTTGTACTTCCGCCGCCCCGTCGAGTCCGTGAATTCCTTCACGGGCTTGGTCACGACGCGGTAGCCGTTGTAGTCGAGCCAGTCGATCAGCGGCCGGATCGAGGAATATTCCTGATCCTCGATCATGGCTGTGTAGTAGAACGCGCGCAGGAGGTTCTCGCGCGACTGAAATTCCTTGAGCAGCTTCTTGTAATCGATATCGAAACCGAGGGCCTTGGTGGTGGCGTAGAGGTTGGCGCCGTCGATGAAGACGGCGCTGCGTTGGGTGGCTGGCATGAACAGGTCAAATCCCGAAAAATCGTGGGTGACAGAAATCGTCTGAACAAACGGCCAGGTCCGCCCGGGGGCGGAGGGCCAGGCGTGCGCCGCGGTCGCGGTTGTCACGCTCTGCAATCCGGGGTGGCACAGCGCGGCCCTCGATCCGCGTCCGCCGCCCTGGCTGGCGGACCATTCGTTTCAAACGCGCCCGTGTCAAGCAGAGCACGGACGCGTGCAGCCCCGAAGACCTGGGGCAAGGGGTCGGAAAGATTGATCGACACAGGCTTTTGCGACGAACAACGGGAGTTAGGGAAGTTGATCCCGTAAACCTCAGATGCATGGCGCCGGGGCGCCCGGCCTCAGCCGTTCACGCGCTCGACGCTGTTGACCGGGCGCTTGCCGCGCAACTCGGCGATGATGGCGTTGAGATGCTGGAGGTCCCAGACCGACAGGTCGATGGTGATGTCGGTGAAGTCCTGCGTGCGCCGCTTCATCGAGATGTTGTCGATGTTGCCGTCGTGGTCGGCGATCACCTGGGCGATCTGAGCGAACACGCCCGGCTCGTTGATCGACTTGAGCGCGAGGCGCGCGGGGAAGCGCTCGCCGCCGAGCGCCTCCGTGTCCCAGCGGACATCGAGCCAGCGCTCCGGCTCGTTGTCGAAGGCGGCGAGCGCCGCCGACTGGATCGGGTAGACGGTGACGCCGACGCCGGGCGTCAGGATGCCGACGATCCGGTCGCCCGGGACCGCGCCGCCGTTCGGCGCGAAGGTCACCGGGAGGTCGCCCGCAAGACCCCGGATCGGGATCGCGTCGCTCCGGTCCTCGGCCTGTCCCTCCTTGCCCTCGGCGCCCGGGAAGGTGAGCCGCATGGTCTGGTCGGCCGAGCGGACGAGGCGGCCCGCGCCGCTGGCGGCCCCCTGCGCGGCAGAGGGCCGGCGCTCGTCGCGATGGTCGGGATAGACGGCGCGGACGACGTCGCCCGAGAACATCTCGCCGCGCCCCACGGCGGCGAACACGTCCTCGGTGGTGGCGCGGGCGAGCCGCGGCAGGGCGCCCCGGAGCTTGTCCTCCGAGAAGGTCTTGGCCGCGCGCTCGAAGGCCCGGTCCAGGATCTGGCGTCCGAGCCCGGCATATTGCCGTCGCACGGCCGCCCGGGTCGCCCGCCGGATCGCCGCGCGGGCCTTGCCGGTCACCACCAGGGATTCCCAGGCCGCCGGGGGCGAGGCCCCGTCCGAGCGGCTGATCTCGACCTCGTCGCCGTTGGCGAGTTCGTGCAGCAGCGGCGCCATCCGGCCGTTGATCTTGGCGCCGACCGCGGTGTTGCCGACGTCGGTGTGGACCGCGTACGCGAAGTCGATCGGCGTCGCGCCCCGCGGCAGCGCGATCAGCCGGCCCTTCGGGGTGAAGCAGAACACTTGGTCCTGGAACAGCTCCAGCTTGGTGTGCTCCAGGAATTCTTCCGGACTGTCGCCCTCGGCGAGCAGCTCGATGGTCCGGCGGAGCCACTGATAGGCGCCACTCTCGGCCGCCAGCCGCGGATGGACGCTGCCCTCGGTCCGCCCGGCCTCCTTGGCGAGGTCCTTGCCGAGTTCCTTGTAATGAGCGTGGGCCGCGATGCCGTATTCGGCGATGTCGTCCATGGCGCGGGTGCGGATCTGCAGCTCGACGCGCTGGCTCTTCGGCCCGATCACCGTGGTGTGGATCGAGCGGTAATCGTTCTGCTTCGGCGTCGAGATGTAGTCCTTGTAGCGGCCCGGGACCATCGGCCAGCTGGTATGGACGATGCCGAGCGCCGCGTAGCAATCCTGCACGGTGTCGACGACCACGCGGAAGCCGAAGATGTCGGAGAGCTGCTCGAAGGCGACGGATTTCCGCTCCATCTTCGACCAGATCGAGAACGGGCGCTTCTGCCGGCCGCTCACCTCGGCGGTGATCCCTTGCGCGCCGAGCTTGTCGGTGAGCACCTGCGCGATGGTCTCGACCACGCTCTCGGATTTGGCGGTGAGCCGGGTCAGGCGCTGGGTGATGGTGGCGTAGACGTCGGGCTCCAGGTTGCGGAAGGCCAGATCCTCCAGCTCCTCGCGCAGCTCCTGCATGCCCATGCGGCCGGCGAGCGGCGCGTAGATGTCGAGCGTCTCCTGCGCGATGCGGTGGCGCTTGTCCTCCCGCATGTGCTGGAGGGTGCGCATGTTGTGCAGGCGGTCGGCAAGCTTGACGAGGAGCACCCGCACATCGGCCGCCACGGCGAGCAGCAGCTTGCGGAAGTTCTCGCCCTGCGCCGCCTGCTTGGAGACGAGATCGAGGCGCTTCAGCTTGGTCAGGCCGTCGACCAGGGCGCCGATCTCCGATCCGAACAGCCGGCGGATCTCTTCCAGCGTCGCCTCGGTGTCCTCCACGGTGTCGTGCAGGACCGCCGCCACGATGGTGGCGTCGTCGAGATGCAGGTCCGTGAGGATCGCCGCGACCTCGAGCGGGTGGGCGAAGAACAGGTCGCCCGAGGCGCGCTTCTGCGTGCCGTGCGCCTGCATGGCGTACACGTAGGCGCGGTTGAGCAGCGCCTCGTCGGCGGCCGGGTTGTAGCGCTTGACCCGCTCCACGAGTTCGTACTGGCGCATCATCCGCCGGGACGGGGCCGGCGCTTCCTGGGTCGTGCGTGGGGTCGGGATCACGCGCGATTGTTCCGCAACCGCCGTGCCGGCGCCAGTCCCCGGCGTCGGAGGGGTGCCGGCTGCCGACGGGCCGGCCGCGGAACGAGAGAACCCGGCGTCTCCGCCGGGTCCGGTCTCGGTCAGGTCCTGCGCATCCAGGCCCACGCCGTCAGGCTCACTCGCCCTCGTCGTCGGTCTCGACCGGCGGGGCGAGGTTCTCGAGACCGCGCAGGAGGTCCTCCTCGCTCATGCGGTCGAACTGGACCGCCGCATCGTCGCTGGAGGATTGGGGCGCCACCGCGGCGGCGGCCGGCGAGCTCGACAGCAGCGGCACGGTCTCGGCCTCCGGCTCGTCCACCTCGACGTATTTCTGCATCGAGTGGATCAGCTGCTCCTTGAGATCGTCGGCCGTGATCGTCTCGTCGCCGATCTCGCGCAGGGCCACGACCGGGTTCTTGTCGCGGTCGCGGTCGATGGTCAGCGGGGCGCCGGCGGCCAGGAGGCGGGCCCGGTGGCTCGCCAGCAGCACCAGCTCGAAGCGGTTCTCGACCTTCTCGATGCAGTCTTCGACGGTGACGCGCGCCATGCGGGGCGGCTCCTTAGGCTTGAGCGACGGATGATGTCGGGTATGGCGCCACTCTACACCGGATGCCGTTGTGCAACAAGCACAGCGGGTTGCGCAGGGCGCGCGCCCGGCGCGCGTGCCGGTCCGGTCGACCCGGCGCCCGCGCGGCACGTCGATGCGGCGCCATGGTGCGGCGCATTGTTGACACCCGCGGCCGCGGGTGCGAGTGCGCGCGCCATTCCAGAGTTTCGGCCGACACGGGCGGCGTTCGCGCGCCGACCGATGGCGGCGATCAGGACGCAACATGCGCGCACTCATCTTTCCCGGCCAGGGCAGCCAGGCGGTCGGCATGGCGCGGGACCTTGCGGAGGCCTTCCCGCAGGCCAGGGCCGTGCTCGACGAGGTCGATGCCGCCCTGAGCCAGAACCTGTCGCGGCTGATGTTCGAGGGGCCGGCCGAGGAACTGACCCTCACCACCAATGCCCAGCCGGCGCTGATGGCGGCCAGCCTCGCGGTGCTGCGCGTGCTGGAGGCCGAGCGCGGCCTCGACCTTGAGCGCGACGTCGCCTGCGTCGCCGGCCATTCGCTCGGCGAATACGCGGCGCTCGCGGCCGCCGGAAGCCTCACCGTGGCGGATGCCGCCAGGCTGCTGCGCCTGCGGGGCGAGGCCATGCAGGAGGCGGTGGCGCCGGGCGCCGGCGCCATGGCGGCGCTGATCGGCACCGACCTCGAGGCCGCCCGATCCGTCGCCGAGGCGGCGGCCGACGAGGCCGGCGGCGGCGCGGTCTGCGACGTCGCCAACGACAATGGCGGCGGGCAGGTGGTGCTCTCCGGCGACCGCCCGGCCGTCGAGCGCGCCATCGGCATCGCCACCAGCCGCGGGATCAAGCGCGCCGTGATGCTCAACGTCTCGGCACCGTTCCATTGCCGCCTGATGGCCCCGGCCGCCGAGGCCATGGCCCGGGCGCTGGCCGCCGTCACCCTGAAGGCCCCGCGCGTCACCCTCTACGCCAATGTCGCGGCCGCCCCGGTCGCCGATCCGGAGGCGGTCCGCGCGGCCCTGGTCGAGCAGGTCACCGGCACCGTGCGCTGGCGCGAGAGCGTCGCCACCATGGCGGGTTCGGGCGTCGACCGGTTCTACGAACTCGGCGCCGGCAAGGTCCTGACCGGCCTCGTCAAGCGCATCGCGCCCCAGGCGTCGGCCACCGCGATCGGCACCCCCGCGGACGTCGCCGCCTTCGCGCTCTGATCCCACAGGAGCCCCGCATGTTCGATCTCACCGGCCGCAAGGCCCTCGTCACCGGCGCGACCGGCGGTCTCGGCCAGGCGATCGCCCGGGCGCTGCACGCCCAGGGCGCCACCGTGGCGCTGTCGGGCACGCGCCCGCAGGCCCTGGAGGCGCTGGCGGTCGAACTCGGCGAGCGCGCGAGTCCCGTCGCGGCCGACCTCTCCGACAAGGACTCGGTCGAGGGCCTCGTGCCGGCCGCGGAGGCCGCGATCGGCCCGCTGGACATCCTCGTGAACAATGCCGGCATCACCCGCGACAACCTCTTCATGCGGATGAAGGACGAGGAGTGGGAGCAGGTGATCGCCGTCAACCTCACCGCCGCCTTCCGGCTGTCGCGGGCCGCCGTGAAGGGCATGATGCGCCGCCGCTCCGGGCGGATCGTCAATATCGGCTCGGTGGTCGGCTCGACCGGCAATCCCGGCCAGGGCAACTACGCCGCCGCCAAGGCCGGCCTCGTCGGCATGACCAAGGCGCTCGCCGCCGAGGTCGCCTCCCGCGGGATCACGGTCAACTGTATCGCGCCGGGCTTCATCAGCTCGCCCATGACCGACGCCCTCAACGAGAAGCAGCGCGAAGGTATCCTCGCCCGCGTGCCCGCCGGGCGCCTCGGCGAGGGGTCGGAGGTCGCGGCGGCCTGCATCTACCTCGCCTCCGCGGAAGCCGCCTACGTCACCGGCCACACGCTGCACGTGAATGGCGGGATGGCCATGTACTAGAGCGCGTATACCGGTCCTGGACTTGCGAAGACTGCTTGCGAATCACCCCCGCCGACACGCAAGTGCCACACCCATGAAGGCTTTCTGAACGGGCTCTCGCCAGGGCAGGAACCCTGTGCTACCACGCCCCGCAGCCGTACAGGGGGTTGACGGTTCAGCGGGTTTTCAGTCCAAGGCCTTCCGGCGGGGGCGTCCCGGCTCACGCGCCGGTTCACCTCAGAAGCACGCGCGATCGGACACCGGCCCGTCACAACAAGCCCGCAAGGGCGCGACGCGGCCACGGCACCACCCCGAGAAGACTGACAGACCAAAAGGACGAGGACGGAAGACCGATGAGCGATATCGCTGAGCGCGTGAAGAAGATCGTCGTCGAGCACCTGGGCGTGGAGCCCGAGAAGGTGGTCGAGAGCGCCAACTTCATCGACGACCTCGGTGCCGACAGCCTCGACACGGTCGAGCTGGTCATGGCCTTCGAGGAGGAGTTCAACGTCGAGATCCCGGACGACGCTGCCGAGACGATCCAGACGGTCGGCGACGCCGTGAAGTTCCTGGAAAAGAACTCCGCCGCCTGAGGCGCCGGGGACCGGGTTTGACGCGGCGCGGGTGAGGCGAAACAGCCCCCGCGCCGTTATGCGTTTCAAGGCTCGGAGTCGTGACGGGTCCCGGCGGGACCGATTCCGTCTCCGAGGACGTTAGGACGATGCGCGACCGCGGCGGTGCCGGCGGGGCGGCGCCTCAAGACGGGACAGGGCACATGCGGCGGGTGGTGGTCACGGGTCTGGGGATGGTCACGCCGCTCGGCAGCGGGGTGGCGCACACCTGGAGCCGGCTGATCGCGGGCGACAGCGGCGCCGGCCCGATCCGCGGCTTCGAATCCGCCGACCTGCCCTGCCGGATCGCCGCGCAGGTCCCCTTCGGCGACGGCACCGACGGCACCTTCAACCCCGACGCGGTGATGGAGCCCAAGGAGCAGCGCAAGGTCGATCCGTTCATCGTCTACGCGATGGCGGCGGCCGACGAGGCGCTGAAGGACGCCGGATGGCTTCCTAAGAGCCATGAGGATCAATGCGCCACCGGCGTGCTGATCGGCTCCGGCATCGGCGGCATCGGCGGCATCTACGACGCCTCCGTGACCCTGCACGAGAAGGGCCCGCGCCGGATCTCGCCGTTCTTCATC
>Ga0316228_1001490_pt1 | contig 23916 bp, 15 predicted proteins | sample TBH18021metaG_FD_206005 | JGI IMG/M metagenome (GOLD analysis project Ga0316228, IMG submission 206005) | Freshwater microbial communities from Trout Bog Lake, Wisconsin, USA - TBH18021 | ecosystem: Environmental > Aquatic > Freshwater > Lake > Hypolimnion/Profundal zone | place: USA: Wisconsin... | reverse complement strand
TCGGCGGCGGCGGCGGCAATGGTGGCAACGTGTCCGGATCGGCCGTGGGCAAGCTCGCCGTCAGCCTCACGCTCGGCGGAACAGGGGGCGTCGGCGGCAGCGGCGGGAACGTGGCCGTGTCCAATGCCGCCACCGGCGTGATCAAGACCGTGGGCGACGGGTCGCACGGCATCGTCGCCCAGAGCATCGGCGGCGGCGGCGGTATGGGCGGCAGCATCGCGGCGCGCGACGATACCGACCCGGACACGATCGGCACGATATGGCGCCAGATCAAGGATACGATCGGTGCCGCCGAATACGAGAAGTGGGCGAAGGACAAGAGTAACAAGGAAGACAAGCAAGCCCTTGATCAATTCGTGAAGGACATCAAGAGCAGCGATACGTACAAGAATCTGGCCGACAAGCTCAAGAATTCGGATTTCGGCAAGGCGCTCAAATCCTACAGCGGCAGCGTCTCAAGCTATCTCGACGCGCAGAAGAAGGGCGCCGCCAAGCTGCCGGACGTCTCGGCGACCCTGGCGCTCGGCGGCGACGGGGCTCAGGGCGGGAGCGGCGGCACCGTCACCATCGAGAATGCCGGCACCATCACGACGCGGGGCATCGGCTCGCACGGCATCATGGCGCAGAGCATTGGCGGCGGCGGCGGCCAGGGCGGCCTCGCCTTCGCGGAGGCGACCAACCGGACCAACCTGTCGGCGACGCTCGGCGGCGTGGGCGGCAGCGGCAATACCGGCGGCGCGGTCGAGATCCAGAACACCGGCAGCGTCGCGACTGTGGAGGATGCCGCCTACGGCCTGTACGCGCAGAGCATCGGCGGCGGCGGCGGCAACGGGGTCGCCGCCACCATCGCCAGCAGCGACACGAACAAGGGTCTGACCCTGAACCTGACCGTCGGCGGGTCCGGGGGGGCTGGGGCGAATGGCGGATCGGTTCGGGTCGAGAACCGCGGAACGGTGACCACTACGGGCACGGAGGCGCATGCCGTGGTCGCGCAGAGCATCGGCGGCGGCGGGGGAAGCTTCTCCGCGCCGTCCGCCGCCCTGGCCGAGGCCGAGCCCGCCTCGCCCTCCGCGGAGGACGGGCGTGCGGCCGCCGGGACGGGGCAGTCCAAGAAGGATACCAGGAGCGACGCCCAGGCGTTGGCGGACGCCCTGCTGGGCGCACTCGATATCGAGCGGATCGCTCCTCCGGAGGATCCGACCGGTGTGTCGAAGAAATCCGGCAGCCTGACGCTCGGCGGCTCCGGACGCATGGCGGGCAATGGCGGCGACGTGACAATCGTGCAATCCGGTTCGATCACGACGACCGGATTCGGGGCCGTCGGCATGCTGGCCCAGAGCATCGGCGGCGGCGGCGGACTCGCCTCCGTTGCTGCCGGGCCGGGTGGCCACCGATATACGTTCGGGATCGGTGGCGCCGGCGGCGCTTCAGGGAATGGCGGCCCGGTCACGGTGAGCCTGACCGCGGGCGCGCAAGTCTTCACCGCAGGCGACGCGGCGCCGGCCCTGTTGCTGCAATCCATCGGCGGCGGGGGCGGATACGGTGGTGCGCATCAGGTGATGGGCTACGCCGTCCCCTATGTGCTTCGCGACGGGTCAAATGGCGACGGAGGGGCCATCCGCGTGACGCTGGACGACGGCGCCGCGATCCGCACGACGGGCACCCAATCCCATGGAATCCTGGCCCAGAGCCTCGGCGCAGGCGGCGGCCTGCTCCTCGATCCGGCCGCCCCAGCCACTGCGGCTTCAGGCCAGAGCCGCCTCGGCTCCACGGGCAAAGGCGGTGACATCACCATCGAGTCGTCCGGATCGATCATCGCGTCGGGTCTCGACGCGAACGCGATCTTCGCCCAGTCCGGAGTCCAGCGCACCGACGGCAGCCTCGAGCCCGACCGGGAGCGGGGCGGCACGATCACCGTCCGGGTGAACGGCCTCGTCACAGGCGGCAGCGGCACCGGAGCGGCGATCCGCATCGATGGGGGACGCTACAACACGATCGATATCGATGCGCGCGCCGTGGTCAGCGCGGCCTCCGGCCGGGCCATCGTCGGTGCGTTCACGGCCGGCGAGATCAACAATCATGGGACCGTGGTCGGCGACGTGGACCTGACTGGCGGCCAGACCGGAAGCGTCGTCTTCAACAACGGTGGTCTCTACAATGCCGGTTCGACGTCGGCGATCCTGCGCACCGGGCCCGAAGGCGTGGTCGCGCTGGGAGCCGGCGGCCGCCTGCGCAACAGCGCCATCCTCGACATCGGCGGCGTCGGCACCGTCGCGCGGGCGACGGTGACCGGCAATTTCGAGCAGACGGAATATGGCCGTCTGCTCGTCGACATCGCACCCCTGGCGCCGGACTCCGCCCTGCGCAACGATCTGCTGACCGTCACCGGCACCGCCTCGCTGAAGGGCGTGGTCGAGCCGCATTTGATCGACGGCCTCTCGCCCGGCCGCTACACTTTCCTCAGAGCCGGTCAGATCGTGGATGCCAGCGCCGTCGCCACCGGGGGCAGCATCCATTCGGGGGCGATCCCGATTTCCTGGGCGATCGTCGCGACAGGGGACAGCATCGCTCTGGTGCCGCAGGCCCATTTCACGGCGCCGGTGGGCGTGACGCTCACCTCGGATCAGCGCAACGTCGCGCAGGGCCTGCAGGATGCCTGGGACGGGAACACCACCAAGCTGGGCACCCTCTACGCGCGCTTCCTCTCGGTCGACAGCCAGAAGGCCTATGCGGCTGCCCTGGACGAGTTGAAGCCTGAATCCAACCAGGACATCCTGACCGACCGGACGCTCGACACCCGAAAGGGCCTCCAGCGCGCCATGAGTTGTCCGGCCTTCACCGGCACCGGCACGCTGCTCCGCGAGGGCGAATGCGTCTGGGGACGGATCACCAGCGCTCACACAACCCAGTCCGCGACCGCGGATGATGGCGGCTACCATCAGACCGCCCTCAGCTACCAGAGCGGACTGCAGACCGAGTTTGCGCCGGATTGGTTCTTCGGCCTCACCGGAGCCTATACTCGGGCCCTCCAGAGCGACCCCGACCGGATCACCGGGACGACCAGCGATGCCGCCGATGTCTCAGCGGCGCTCAAGCACCAGATCGGCCCCTGGCTCCTCGCGGCATCGGCCAACCTCGGCTATTCCTGGGCCGACAACAAGCGCCTGATCGACTTTGGAGGCGCGACCGCAACGGCGCGCAGCAAGTCCGGCATTCTCACCGCGGGCGGCCGGATGAGAGCCAGCTATCAGGTTCTGTTCGGGGACTGGTACCTCAAGCCCTACGCGGATCTGGACCTGCTCTACAGCTACAGCCCCGCCTATTCCGAGACCGGCGCCCCCGGCTTCAACCTCGACATGCGGCCGGTTGCCAAGACGCTGGTGGCGTTCAGCCCGATGCTGGAGATCGGCGGCCGGATCGACCTCGACGAGGGCCGCTGGATCCGGCCCTACGGCACCTTGGGCGTGACGCTTCTGTCGGACGACCATTTCACCGGCAGGGCGAGTTTCCAGGGCACCGGCGCGCTCGGCTTGTTCGCCACGGAATCGGCGATCCCCGATCGCCTCGGTGAGATGGGCCTGGGCTTCCAGATCAGCCTCGGCGGCGGCATCGAGGTCACCGGTGAGTATCAGGGCCAGGTCGGAGACCACTTCGTCTCGCATGCCGGAACAGCCCGGATGCAGCTGCGCTTCTGAAGAGGACGGACGCCGACGATTCTGACGCCACACCCGAGTGATCCCGTCGAACGACGGTCGCGGTACGCCACAATATGGCGAGCGAAAATACTTGGTCCTGATGACAAGGCGATAAATAGTCTCGAAGCTTTTGAATGAATGCCGGTCTTGCCGGATGGTGAGGCGCTCGTTGATCGATGTCGCTGAAGCGGTGGTTTTGCGGCGGCACGGATCGGCGGGATCGTGCGTCAAGCCATCCCTGGTGCGAAAGAACCGGCCGAGCTGGTCCGCCCCTTTGCGTGGCTCCGACACCCGTCGCTTCGCCACGGCGGGACGATGCCGGAAATAACGAGACCGTCGGCCGGGTGGCCTCTGCGTCAAGCACGCATGGTGTCGATGGGGCTGCGGGACCTCTGCCTGCAGCCGACTACACGGTGCCGGCAGCACGCTGGACGCCGCAGCCAAGACGGTGTCCGGTACGGACACCGTCACGGTCGAGGCCGGCGGCAAGCTCTCCGTCACGCGCGGGGCGGCGATCAACTGGACCGGTGCGTCGACCGATCTGAAAATCACCAATTTCGGAATGCTTGAGTCGCTCAGCCTCGCGATCGATGCCACCGGAAGCGACAACGCCCGCACGCTGACGCTGGAGAACAAGAAGGACGGGTATATTCGGGCCAGGGACAACGACGCGGTACGCATCGATGTCAACCCGACGGCTGGCGTCATCATGGTGAACAACGCCGGGACAATCAACGCGACGGGCCGGAAAGCTCTGAACTTACCGGCGCGCATTCGGGAACGTGGCGCCGGCCGTGCGGCTGGTGTTCGGCGGCGGGGGCGCCACTGGATCGGGACGTGTCGCTGATCCCGGCCGGCCTGGACTGGCAGGTGGAGCCGGGCGCGCGGGCGGGCCTCGCCGATGACGGCCAAGTCGGCGCCCGGGGGCGGGACCACGCCGTCAAGGGTAGCTTCTCGTACGAGTGGTGAGCGCAGCCGGTTCGGTCACGACGGCGGTCAGTTCAAAGCGTAGCTTGCCCGCCAAATGAGGCTCGCCTGGCTTGTTTGCCTGTTCCGGAAACGCCTGCGTGGCAAGTCTGCCCCGCCGCAAGATCTGCGCGCTGGTGGACGATTGCGGCGTACGATTATTTTTGATCGTAACAGCATCTTCATAAATCCACGATGGACCGCGAATTTCCTTATTTTTGATGTTCAATTTGTTTGAATATTACAGAGCTAAAGCATTTTGCGAATATTGATGAAGGTATAACGACTAATTATTGTTAGAATTCTGCAGATGATCGATGATATTCGTCAATATGCATTTCATGGTGCCGATTGCCGAACAAAGAGCATATTCGCACTCTGAAAAATGAAGACGGCCCCTTTTGCGGCGCTCGCTTCGATCCGAACGCCAGTTTCGCGCCGATCGAGTCGGGCCCTTTGCGTTGGATCAATGCGCGGCAGCAGCCTCGATCCATTTTGCGGACGGGCCGGGACGACGGGATATGCCCGGAGATGCGTCCCGATTTCGCGAGGAGCGACATGCTGGTTGACACCGGGGCGTGCGAGAGAAACGCGCATGTCTGCCATCACAGGCGTTCGGACAATGGATGTGGCGACTGCAAAGTGCGCCCGATCAGCGTGTGCTCCGTGCTTTCCCTGGTTGAACTGGAGCAGCTGGAAGGACTCAGCCAGCATCTGACGCTCGACAAGGGCCAAACCCTCTTCGGCCAGGACGAGCCGGCAAGCGCCGTCTTCAACGTCATCGAGGGATGCCTGAGGCTCACGCGACTGCTGCCCGATGGCAGGCGGCAGGTCATGGGCTTCGCTCTGCCGGGAGATTTCTTGGGATTGGCTCTGCAGGAACGCCATTCGGTCTCCGCGGAGGCGCTCGGCCAAGTCAAAACCTGCCGCTTCGGTCGCGAGGACTTCGCCGCAATCACCGAGGCGAAGCCGCATCTGTTGAAGAGCCTCCACGCCCGCGTCCGGTACGAGCTGACGCTCGCCCAGGACCAGATGCTGCTGCTGGGACGGCGGACGGCGGAGGAGAAGGTTGCATCCTTCCTCCTGTCCCTGCGGGACCGGTTCGCGCGCATCGGGCACAACTCCGTCACCGTCGAGTTGCCGATGGGCCGTCAGGACATGGCAGATTACCTCGGGCTGACCATCGAGACCGTCAGCCGCATGTTGTCGCGGCTCGACCGGGCTCACAGCATCCTGCTTGTTCCGGGCGGCGTGCGCTTGCTCGATGCGGCCCGGCTCGAACGCTTGGCGGCGAGCTGACGTGAAGGCTCGCGCGGCGTTGAGGGCCCGTTCCAGACGGGTCATCGCATTCACGAGACCGGCCACACACGTGTGCGGCTTCGCAACGGCGTTGCGCCCGAATTCGGGCGGACGGTAACGATCGACGCCAATTTCGCAGCCCCCGGATCCTTGTTGCGCGGGTTCGATTCGCTTCGGTCGGCATCGACGATCCCGAACACGCCGCAGGCAATACGCGTGACCTGCCGACCGTGAGCGGGATCGATCGGTCCGCCGCTCTCGCGACGCGCTTCAATGGGCCATCAGGCAGCAGAGCGGCGATCGCCGCAGCATGTCGCGGGTCATGCCACCGAGCAGCCGTTCGCGAAGCTGGGAATGGCCGTACCCACCCATGACGATCAAGTCCGCATCCTGATGATTGGCAAAGCGCAGGATCTCGTCAGCAATATCGCCGGTCGCCGCATTGATCAGATGCGTCGTGACATGCGCGCCGTGACGGGCCAGCAACTCGGCGACATCCTCCGCGCCTTGGAGGCGCGCGTCGCTGCCGCCACTCACGACGAAGACTTGATCCGCCGAGTCCACGAAGGGCAGGACGGCGGTGACCGCACGGCGTGCCTCCATGCAATCCTTCCAGGCCACCACGATGCGAGCGGCTTTCAACCGCTCGACGTCCGGCGGGACCAGCAGGATCGGCCGTCCGGCCTGCATCAAGACGGCGTCGGGAGCCGCTGCAAACCGATCCGCGACGCCTCCGCCGGGACCACGACCGACGATGATGAGATCGGCGCCCCGTGCTTGGCTGACCAGAAAGGCCTCCGGGAGTGCATCCGCCTGCCGCCATCCGGTCCGTGGCGCGCGGTCTGCACCGCGTTCGAAGACCGCCTTCGCGCTCGCAAGCTCCGCGCACAGCCGCGCGTTGTCTTCGTCGTAAACCGACTGCTCGACCGCGATGTCGCCGAAGAGGGCGGGGACTGCAGCCTTGCGGGCCGCAATGCCCGTGAGCGTCGCTTGGAAGCGTTCGGCGAGGCTGGCCGCCACGCGAACGCGGCTGGAGGCGGCCTCTGCAAGGTCAAGAGAGACCATGATGCTGGCGATCGACATGGGCGGTCCTTCGGGCCGGCGGCGAGATCTACGATGGAACCTGCTGGAAGCGCGCAGCTACAACCTTGATCCAGCGCAAAGAACGCTGCTTGGCTTTAGGGTTTGATACGATGTGACCCAAGACGACAGATCGGATGCAGTGTCCGCAGGGGATGGTTCGGGACGCCTGCTGCGCTCGGACTTCAGGACGGCGAGATCCGCCGGACCGAGATTTCCGCAAACCGTGGCTGGAGCGAAGTGTCTGTGCGTCTGCTCAGCCGTGGGTCGGCCGCGGCACGATGATCGCGGCGGTGCCGTTCGGTCCATTGTTGCGGCCGCCGACCGAGCCATTGAATGACAGGTCGATTAAGGTCCAGCGCGGTCCCTACACTTGTGTGCTGGATCCGGTGCTTGATTGCCTGCTGCTCGACCGACGAGCGCCCTCTGCGATGATTCGGAGGGCTCGCCGCGCTCGGCTTCCGCGCGTCCTATAGTGTGCTCTGCCTCACCAGCACTCACAGGGTCGGAAGACTTGGCCGATTCCGATTGCAGCAACCGAACGTGTGCCCAGCCGTCGTCGCCGCCCGCATGCGTCGCGAAGCGGAGGATGCTCCGTTCGAAGGCAACCAGAGCCAGGAGCCGCCACCTGGTCTCCCGATGAATCTCTCCCGTGTGCACGCGTCTTCATCGAACGAAAAGCGGCCGTGTACGCGGGCGAGGCGGGTGTAATGTGATCAATGACAATTGCCGTATGGTCAGGCTCAAGGCAGGCTTCCACCCGCACTCTCAGACCGTCAGGATGTCCTTCCCTCTCAGGCGCTCTATCAGAGCCAACATCCGTGGCCCGTTCTCGTCGGGATAGGGCGGATCGATCATGGGATCCGGCAGGGCGATCTCGGCGAGCCGCGCGCGATCGTGGATGACGACCTCCTGGCCTGTCACCACAATTCCAGCCTTCGCCAGGGCTTTCAAAGCTCGCGAGAACGATTCCCGCGTCATGCCGAGTTCGGAAGCGATCATATGCTTCTCGTAGGGCAGGATCGCGCGGTCCGGTGTGCCCTGTCGTTCCGAAAGGACGAGGATGTAGCACCCTACGCGTTCGGCCGCGGAGCGCAGCTTCAGGTTTTTAGTCTGTCGCACCATCCGGCGGAACTGCTCCGCGATTGTTGCGAGAACGGCGTTCGCGAGTTGCCGATCCCGGTCAACCGCATCACGGAAGGCATCTGCCGGTATGAGAAGGAAGCGCGTCGGCTCCGGAACGCGCCCCTGCATCAGGTACGGCGAGTTGTTCATGACCGCAGCGGGAATGAGCAGATCCGGGGCTCTGACAACCTCGATGAGAACCTCGCGACCGTCCTGCGAGCGTCCGAAAAGTTGAACAGTGCCCGAGACGACGACGAACTGGAAGCTCGGAATCTCACCCTGTTCGAAGAGCATCGTGCCTGCCGGGACGGCGTGTTCCAGTGTTTGCTGGAACAGCATCGGCGATCGCGCCATGGGATCGCCCCCGCGCCCTGTCTCGGGTTCGCAGGTCGATTCTGCGCGTGGGGCAGGGATCGGTTTCATACTGCCTCGACGTCATATGGAGGGTGGCGATGTCCGCCTTTGATTCAGGTCAACCCGCCTGAAGGAACCTGCGCGTCGAACGGGCAAGGCCGCAGACGCGATCGCCGGGCGGTTCGGTGAGATCCGGCGCGTGACCGGTAAAGCGGTCTCGGCCGTCGGCGCGGCGCCGACGGGCCCGTATGCGCCCCAGATGGGCCGCCTCGAGGCGACCCGCGGCGCAGCTTCGAGTGACGGCCTTTGACCTGAATCAAATCCGACTTTGTCCTCGCTCAATACGGTCCCGGCAACCTTGACCATCCACGCCAGGGCCGGGCAACCGGGGAAAGCCGCCGCCATGCGAGGACGCACCATCGCCGCGAGCACAGACCAGAGCCGCGCACTCTGGCTATCGACGTCGGCCTTCACGACCTGCTTTGCCGTCTGGACGATCTTTTCCATCATCGGCGTCCAGATCAAGAAGGATTTGGCGCTGAGCGACGCTCAGTTCGGTCTGCTGATCGGAACGCCGATCCTGACCGGCTCTTTGATTCGACTGATCCTGGGAATATGGGCGGATCAATACGGCGGCCGTCTCGTCGCCGTCACGACGATGCTGCTGGCGGCGCTCGCCACCTATCTGCTCACCTACGCCTACGACTACAGGACGTTCCTGCTAGCGGCCCTGGGCGTCGGCTTGGCCGGCGGCGTCTTCTCCGTCGGCGTGACCTACGTCTCCAATTGGTTCCCGAAGGAGAAGCAGGGAACCGCGCTCGGCATTTTCGGTGCCGGCAACGTCGGCGCCGCGGTGACGAAGTTCCTCGCACCTCTGGTCATGGTCGCGTTCGGCTGGAAGGTTGTTGCGCAGATCTGGGCCATGGGCTTGGTCGTGATGGCGCTGATCTTCTACTTCGGCACCAAAGATGACCCGGATCTCGCCGAACGGCGTCGGTCCGGTGTGAAGCCTGAGCCGCTGTCGGCCATGCTGGCGCCGCTCGCCAACTTGCAGGTCTGGCGCTTCGCGCTTTACTACTTCTTCGTCTTTGGCGGCTTCGTCGCGCTCGCGCTCTGGCTGCCGCGCTACTACACGGGTGTCTACGGGCTCGACATCGTCACGGCGGGCTGGCTCGCCGCCGCGTATTCGATTCCCGGCTCGCTCTTCCGGATCCTCGGCGGCAGCCTGTCCGACCGTCATGGTGCCCGCAAGGTCATGTACTGGACCTTCCTGGGTTCCTGTGCCTGCACCTTCCTGCTGGCGTACCCGGCCACCCACTACGTGGTCAGCGGCATCCGCGGGCCGATTACCTTCGACCTCGCGCTCGGCCCTGTGGCCTTCACGGTCCTGACCTTCGGCCTCGGCTTCTTCATGAGCCTGGGCAAGGCCGCCGTGTTCAAGCACATCCCGGTCTACTACCCCGACCGGGTCGGTGCGGTGGGCGGCGTGGTCGGGCTGATCGGCGGCCTGGGCGGCTTCGTCCTGCCCATCGCCTTCGGCTTCCTGAACGACCTGATCGGGATCTGGACCTCCTGCTTCATGCTCCTCTTCGTCATCGTGGCGGTGAGCAGCCTCTGGATGCATGCGGCGGTGCGCGCCCTGGAGAAGCGGGCCCATCCCGAACTCCGCCTGCCGAAGGATCTGCCGGAACTCGAAACCCTTCGGGCCGAAGTCGAGCGCCTGCGCGCGGGCCGGACCGACACGGTCGTCGGGCTTCGGCCCCCCGTCGGCGTCCCCGCCGAGTGAACGCCCCGGCCGGGGTGCGTCCCCGGCTCCATCCTCCGCACATGAAGGCAACGGCCATGACCGCCGGCACGCAAATCTTGGCCCCTGCCCGACGGCAGGGCGGCACCTGGCTCTCGCGCTGGGAGCCCGAGAACCCGGCCTTCTGGGCCGCGGAGGGCAGCCGTCTCGCCTGGCGCACCCTCGGGATCACCACCGCCAACCTGACCATGTCGTTCATCGTCTGGTTCATGGTCTCAGCGCTGGTCGTCGCGCTCCCGGCGGTCGGGTTCAAGCTCACCACCGGCCAGCTCTTCTGGCTTGCCGCCATGCCGGGCCTTGCCGGGGGCACACTCCGGCTCGTGCACATGTTCCTGACGCCGATGTTCGGCACGCGCCATGTCGTCACCCTGTCGAGCCTGTCGCTGCTTCTGCCCGCGATCGGCTGGTTCTACGCCGTCCAGGATCCGACGACCCCGTTCTGGGCGCTCTTGGTTCTGGCGTTCCTGGCCGGGCTCGGCGGCGGCAATTTCTCGTCGTTCATGCCATCCACGAGCCTGTTCTTCCCCAAACGGCTGCAGGGTACGGCCCTGGCGGTGCAGGCCGGCATCGGCAACTTCGGCGTCTCCGTCGTCCAGTTCCTCACACCGTGGGTCATCGGCTTCGCGTTGGCCGGCGGAACGCTGCTGGGAGAGTCGCAGACCATGACCAAGGGCGCCCTCGCGCGCCAAGTCTGGCTGCACAACGCCGCCGCGGTCTATATCCCGTTCATCGTGCTGTTCGCCCTCGCCGCATGGATCGGGCTGCGCAGCGTGCCGGTAAAGGCCAACATGCGCGAGCAGTTGGACATCTTCCGCTCCCGCCACACCTGGGCGATGACCTCGCTCTACATCATGACCTTCGGCGCGTTTTCCGGGCTCGCCGGCACGTTCCCGCTGCTGATCAAGCAGTGCTACGGCACCCTGCCGGGCGCCCCGGAGCCGCTCACCTACGCGTTCCTCGGCCCGCTGGTCGGCTCGCTCCTGCGCGTGGTGGCCGGTCCGATCTCGGACCGCTTCGGGGGTGCCAAGGTGACCCTGGTCGCCGGTATCGGCATGGTGGCCTGCGCCGCCCTCGTGCCACTCTACACCGCTCCGACCTCAATGGAGAGCTTCCCCTACTTCGTCGGCGCCATGCTCGGCCTGTTCGCCTTCGCGGGAATCGGCAACGCCTCGACCTTCAAGCAGATGCCGATGATCTTCCCGCCGCGGCAGGCGGGTGGCGTGATCGGGTTCACCGGCGCGGTCGCGGCCTATGGGCCCTTCGCGTTCGGCATGCTGTTCGCCTGGGCATTCGCAGCGTTCGGCGGCCCGAACGTCATCTTCTACGGTCTCGCACTGTTCTTCGCAGTCAACGTCGTCGTGAACTGGTGGATGTACGCACGCCGCGGGGCGGCCACCCCCTGCTGAACAGGGCGACGGGCGCAGCCGAGCCCAAATGACCGGGCCATTCACGGCCGGTGGAGGTTCACGCCTCCGCCGGCCGTTTGCTTTGGCAAGTCCGGCCGACAGCGATCAACGCTCCGTTTGACCCAGATCAAAGCTCGGCCTTGCGGCCTCCGACACTGTTCCTTGGAAGCATTTGAAAGCGATCCGCACGCGAGCCGTGGTCCGAGGTGGGCCGGCCTCGCCGCGGTCGATCAAGAAAGTCCAGGACGATGTCGCACTTCCTCGACCGGCTGACCTTTCTCCGCAAGAACGTCGACACATTCTCGGGCGGGCACGGCATCGTCACGGCCGAGGATCGCTCCTGGGAGAACGGCTACCGGAAGCGCTGGCAGCACGACAAGATCGTTCGCTCGACCCACGGCGTGAACTGCACCGGCTCCTGCTCGTGGAAGGTCTACGTCAAGGGCGGGATCGTCACCTGGGAGACCCAGCAGACCGACTATCCCCGCACGCGGCCCGAACTCCCGAACCACGAGCCGCGCGGCTGTGCCCGTGGCGCCAGCTATTCATGGTACCTCTACTCGGCCAACCGCGTGAAGTACCCGCTCGTCCGCTCGCGCCTGCTCAAGCTCTGGCGTGAGGCCCGGGTGATGATGACCCCGGTGGCGGCCTGGGCGCACATCGTCGAGAATCCCGAGCGGCGCAGGGCCTACACCGCCGTGCGCGGCCATGGCGGCTTCGTGCGCGCCACCTGGGACGAGGTCAACGAGATCATCGCGGCCGCCAATGCCTACACGGTCAAGACGCACGGTCCGGACCGCGTCTTCGGCTTTTCCCCGATCCCGGCGATGTCGATGGTCTCCTACGCGGCCGGCGCCCGCTACCTGTCATTACTCGGCGGCGTCTGCATGTCGTTCTACGACTGGTACTGCGACCTGCCGCCGGCCTCACCGCAGACCTGGGGCGAGCAGACCGACGTCCCCGAGAGCGCCGATTGGTACAATTCCGGCTTCCTGATCCTGTGGGGCTCGAACGTTCCGCAGACCCGCACGCCGGACGCCCACTTCTACACCGAGGTCCGCTACCGCGGCGCCAAGAGCGTCGTGATCTGTCCCGACTACTCGGAAGCCGCGAAGTTCGCCGACATGTGGGTGTCGGTGAAGCAGGGGACGGATGCCGCCCTCGGCATGGCCATGGGCCACGTGATCCTGCGCGAGTTCCACGTCGACCGGCAGGTCCCGTATTTCGTGGACTACGTCAAGCGCTACACCGACATGCCGATGCTGGTGCGCCTCGTGCGTCAGGACGGCCGGCTGGTGCCGGAGCGCTTCCTGCGCGCCTCCGACCTCGACGGCACACTGGGCGAGGCGAACAATCCCGAGTGGAAGACCCTCGCCTACGACGAGACGACGGGCGACCTCGTCGCGCCGCTCGGCTCGGTCGGCTTCCGCTGGGGCGAGACCGGAAAGTGGAACCTGGAGGCCAAGCGCTCCGACGGCGGTGAGGTCGACCTGCGCCTGTCGCTCGCCGGTGCCGAGGACGGTTTCGAGGACGTCGCCTTCCCGTATTTCGGCAATATCGCCCACGACCATTTCGCCAGCAGCGACCATGCCAGCGTGATCGAGCGCCGCGTCCCCGTGAAGCGGCTCGCCACGACCGAGGGCGAGGCGCTGGTCGCCACCGTGTACGACCTGTTCCTGGCCAATTACGGCCTCGACCGCGGCTTCGGCGGCGGCAACGTCGCCACCTCCTTCGATGCGGACGAGCCCTACACCCCGGCCTGGGCGGAGAGGATCACCGGGGTTCCGCGCGACCAGATCGTCACCGTGGCGCGGGAATTCGCCCGGAACGCCGAGAAGACCGATGGCCGTTCGATGATCATCATCGGCGCCGCGATGAACCATTGGTATCATATGGACATGAACTATCGCAGCGCGATCAACATGCTGGTCATGTGCGGCTGCGTGGGCAAGTCCGGCGGCGGCTGGTCACATTATGTCGGCCAGGAGAAGCTGCGGCCCCAGACCGGCTGGGCGCCGCTCGCCTTCGGCCTCGATTGGGGCCGCCCGTCGCGCCAGCAGAACTCGACCTCGGCCTTCTACGCCCACACGGATCAGTGGCGCTACGAGACCCTCGACGTGAAGGAGATCCTCTCCCCGACGGCCCCGGCCGGGCCCTGGGACGGGGCCATGATCGACTACAATGTCCGGGCCGAGCGCATGGGCTGGCTGCCTTCGGCTCCCCAGTTGGAGCAGAACCCGCTCGGCATCGCCGCTGAGGCCGCCGCCGCGGGACTGGATCCGAAGGACTACGTGGCGCAAGGCCTCAAGTCCGGCGCCCTCAGGATGTCGTGCGAGGATCCCGACAACCCGAAGAACTGGCCGCGCAACCTGTTCGTCTGGCGCTCGAACCTGCTCGGCTCGTCGGGGAAGGGGCACGAATACTTCCTCAAGCACCTGCTCGGCACGTCCCACGGGGTGCTCGGCAAGGACCTCGGCGAGGAGGGACGCCGCAAGCCGGACGAGGTCGTCTGGCACGAGCAGGCGCCGGAAGGAAAGCTCGACCTCCTGGTCACCCTCGACTTCCGCATTTCGACGACCTGCGTCTACTCGGACATCGTGCTGCCGACTGCGACCTGGTACGAGAAGGACGACCTCAACACCTCCGACATGCACCCGTTCATCCACCCGCTCTCGGCGGCGGTGGACCCCGTGTGGGAGGCGCGCTCCGACTGGAACATCTACAAGGGCCTCGCCGAGACGTTCTCGCGTGTCGCCCCGGAGGTGCTCGGGGTCGAGACGGACGTGGTGCTGACGCCCATCCTGCACGACACCCCGGCCGAGATCGCGCAAGCCTTCGACGTGAAGGACTGGAAGACCGGCGCGGTCGAGCCCGTTCCCGGCAAGACCATGCCGTCGGTCACGGTGGTCGAGCGCGACTATCCCAACCTGTTCAAGCGCTTCACGGCGCTCGGGCCGCTGATGACCAAGATCGGCAACGGCGGCAAGGGCATGGGCTGGAACACGGAGCACGAGGTCGAGCTCCTGAAGGAACTCAACGGAGTCGTGGCCGAGGAAGGCCCGACCAAGGGCCTGCCGCGCATCGACACGGCGATCGACGCCTGCGAGGTGCTCCTCATGCTGGCGCCGGAGACGAATGGCGAGGTCGCCGTCAAAGCCTGGGAGAGTTTGGGCAAGGCCACGGGCCGCGAGCACGCCCACCTGGCCCGGCCGAAGGAAGACGAGAAGATTCGCTTCCGCGACGTGGTCGCGCAGCCGCGCAAGATCATCTCGTCGCCGATCTGGTCGGGGCTCGAGTCCGAGAAGGTCTGCTACAACGCCTGCTACACGAACGTCCACGAGCTGATCCCGTGGCGGACGCTGACCGGGCGCCAGCAGCTCTACCAGGACCATCTGTGGATGCGGGCCTTCGGCGAGGGCTTCTGCGTCTACCGGCCGCCGGTCGACCTGAAGACGATCAAGCCGATCCAGGGCCGCGTCGACAACGGCAACCCCGAGGTGGTGTTGAACTTCATCACCCCGCACCAGAAGTGGGGCATCCACTCCACTTACTCGGACAACCTGCTGATGCTGACACTCAACCGCGGCGGGCCCGTGGTCTGGATCAGCGAGAACGACGCCCGCCGGGCCGACATCGCCGACAACGACTGGATCGACGTCTACAACGTCAACGGCGCGATCTCGGCCCGCGCGGTGGTCTCCCAGCGCGTCAAGGACGGCATGTGCATGATGTATCATGCGCAGGAGAAGATCGTGAACACGCCGGGCTCCGGCATCACGGGCCAGCGCGGCGGCATCCATAACTCGGTGACCCGGGTCGTGCTGAAGCCGACGCACATGATCGGCGGCTACGCGCAGCTCTCCTACGGCTTCAACTATTACGGGACCGTGGGCGCGAACCGAGACGAGTTCGTGGTCATCCGGAGGATGGCCAAGGTCGATTGGCTCGATGGGCCGCTGGACGGCGGCGCGGAGACGGATCGGCCCGCCCTCCAGGCTGCGGAGTAGCGGTCCCGGCACGGGCCCGGCATTCGCCGACGCCTCCGGCATCTCCCTTAGGGGACCATCCCGAATGTCCCGCGGCCGGTCCCGCGGGTATCCGTCCCAATGACTGGCACCGTGACCAACGGCAGCCAAGAGGACCCTGTCATGAAAGTCCGCGCGCAGATCGCGATGGTTCTCAACCTCGACAAGTGCATCGGCTGCCACACCTGTTCGGTGACCTGCAAGAACGTCTGGACCAACCGCGAGGGGGTCGAATACGCCTGGTTCAACAACGTCGAGACGAAGCCGGGCATCGGCTACCCCAAGGATTGGGAAAACCAGGACAAGTGGAAGGGCGGATGGACCCGCCGCCCGAACGGCAAGATCGAGCCGCGGATCGGCGCGAAGTGGCGCATCCTCGCCAACATCTTCGCCAATCCGGATTTGCCGGAAATCGACGATTATTACGAGCCGTTTGATTTCGACTATCAGCATTTGCAGAGAGCGCCCGAGGTCCAGGCCTTCCCCACCGCCCGTCCCCGCTCGAAGATCACCGGCGCACGCATGGAGAAGATCGAGTGGGGCCCGAATTGGGAGGAGATCCTGGGCGGCGAGTTCGCCAAGCGCCGCCAGGACAAGAACTTCGAAGGGGTCGAGGAGGAGATCTACGGCCAGTTCGAGAACACCTTCATGATGTACCTGCCGCGGTTGTGCGAGCATTGCCTCAACCCGGCCTGCGTCGCCTCCTGCCCCTCGGGCGCGATCTACAAGCGCGAGGAGGATGGCGTCGTCCTGATCGACCAGGACAAGTGCCGCGGCTGGCGCATGTGCGTCTCAGGCTGCCCCTACAAGAAGATCTACTACAACTGGTCTTCGGGTAAGTCCGAGAAATGCACGCTTTGCTATCCGCGTCTGGAGGCCGGTCAGCCGACGGTCTGCTCGGAGACCTGCGTCGGCCGCATCCGCTACCTGGGCGTGGTTCTCTACGACGCCGACCGCATCGAGTCGGCGGCTTCGACGCGCGACGAGGAGGATCTCTACGAGGCGCAACTCAGGGTGTTCCTCGATCCCGCGGACCCGCACGTGATCGCCGAGGCGCGCAAGGCCGGCATCGCCGAGGCTTGGCTCGAGGCCGCCCGACGGTCGCCGGTCTACAAGATGGCGATGGAGTGGAAGATCGCGTTCCCGCTCCACCCCGAATACCGGACCCTGCCGATGGTCTGGTACGTGCCGCCGCTCTCGCCGATCCAGTCGGCCGCCTCCGCCGGCAAGATCGGTCTCGACGGCGAGATGCCGGACGTGAAGAGCCTGCGCATCCCGGTGAAATACCTCGCCAACCTCCTGACGGCGGGAAAGGAGGCGCCGGTGGTCACCGGCCTTGAGCGCATGCTCGCGATGCGCGCCTACATGCGCGCCAAAACCATCGATGGCGTTCTCGACGAGGCGGTCGCGAAGCGCGTCGGGCTGACCGGCGCCCAGATCGAGGACATGTACCGGGTCATGGCCATCGCGAACTACGAGGACCGGTTCGTGATCCCGACCAGCCACCGCGAGATGGGCATCGAGGATGCCTACGATCTGCGCGGATCCTGCGGCTTCTCCTTCGGAAACGGCTGCTCGGGCGGGACGACGGAGACGAACCTGTTCGGTGCGCCCAAGCCTGCCCGGGCCAAGACTCCGATGGAAGTGGCGTGACGGCGCGAAGGAGGTCCACCATGAAGACGCTGAAGGCCCTCTCGGCCCTGCTCGCCTACCCTTCATCCGCACAGGCTTCGGCCGTTCCCGAGATCCGCGACCTCCTGCACGAGGAGGCGGTCGTTGCGACGGAGCAGCTCGAGGCGCTGGAGCCGCTGCTGTCGGCGCTCTCCGTCGAGGACGTCTACGATCTGCAGGAGCGATACGGGATGCTGTTCGACCGCACCCGCTCGCTGTCGCTGCACCTGTTCGAGCACGTGCACGGCGAGAGTCGCGACCGCGGGCAGGCGATGGTCGACTTGCGCTCGGTCTACGCCACGGCCGGCTTCGAGATCGATTGCGGCGAACTTCCGGATTTCGTCCCGCTCTTCCTGGAGTTCTGCTCCCTGCGGCCGCAGGACGAGGCGCGCCACCTGCTGTCGGAACCGGCGCACGTATTCGCGGCCCTCGGCGAGCGCCTGCGCAAGAAGGAATCCGCCTACGCGGCGGTGTTCGAGGCGCTCGTTGCCATCGCCGCCGCGCAACCGACGGCCGAGGCCCTCGACGCCGTCGTTCCGGACGCCGGTGACGATCCGACCGACCTGCGGGCGCTCGACGCCGCATGGGAGGAGGAGGAAGTCCGCTTCGGCCTCGGCTCAGGCGCCGAATGCGGGGTCGACGTCCTGACCGCGAAGGTACGCCAGGCCCGGCGTCCTGCCCCCGGGGTCGCGGTCGACGAGGTCCGTCCCGCGCGCACCGTCTTCACCCACCTGTCCTCCCGCGCCTGAGGATTGAGAGCCATGACAACCGATCTCAATCACATCCTGTTTGGCTGGTATCCCTACCTCTGCTTGACCACTTTCCTGGTCGGTTCGCTGATCCGCTTCGACCGCGAGCAGTACACTTGGAAGACCGGTTCCAGTCAGCTGCTGCGCCGTAAGCAACTCATGCTCGGCTCGGTGCTGTTCCACGTCGGCGTCCTGGCCATCTTCGCCGGACACCTCGTCGGGCTCCTGACGCCCATCGCAGTCTTCGATGCGCTGGGCATCGGCCATGGTTTCAAGCAGGGGCTCGCCATCGTGGCGGGCGGCGTCGCCGGGACAGCCTGCTTCGTCGGCCTGACCTTGTTGGTCCACCGCCGCCTTTATGATCCGCGTATTCGAGCAACGTCGTCGTTCTCTGACACAGCCATCCTGCTGATGCTCTACGCACAGCTGATCCTCGGGCTCTCGACGATCCCGATATCGCTCGGCCACATGGACGGCCACGAGATGGTCAAGTTCATGAACTGGGCTCAGGGTGTGCTGACGCTCAAGCCCGGTGTCGCGGATCTCGTCGCCGACGTTAACCCGGTGTTCAAGCTGCACCTCGTGCTCGGCATGACCATCTTCCTCGTCTTCCCGTTCACACGACTGGTCCACGTCTGGTCGGCACCGGTCTGGTACCTCGGCCGCCGCGGCTACCAAGTGGTGCGCACGAAGAAGCCGCAGGCCGTTCGCCAGCCCGCGTTGCTTCCCGTTCCCGCCCGCGGCCTCCGGCCCGCGCCGGCTCCGCAAGCCGCCGAGTGAGCCGAGGCCCCGGGGACCTCTCCGGGGCCGCGCCCCCTCCCGCATCCGAGGACCGAACGATGTCCGCCTGCTCGCTCCACACCGTGCCTGCCGCACCCAGGGTGCCGATCCGGGTCAACGGCGTGACCATTTCCCGGGCGATGATCTCGCACGAGGTCCAAAACCACGCCGCGCCCACGCCAGGTGCGGCGTGGAAAGCGGCCGCGCTCGCGCTCGTCCTGCGCGAGGCGCTGTCCCAGGAGGCCAGGCGGCTCGGCATCCAAGCCGAGCCTGCGGTCGACGCGGAAGGTCGCCTCGAGACCGATGAGGAGGCCAAGATGCGCGCGCTCGTCGAGCGCGAGGCGGTCGTCCCCGAGCCTACGGAGCAGGAATGCCAGCGCTATTACGAGCGCAATCTCGCCCGCTTCCGGTCTTCCGACATCTATCAAGCCTCGCACATCCTCTTCGCTGCGACGAAGGACAATGCGACGGCTTATGAACTGGCACGATTCAATGCCCTGATGGCCCTCGATATGCTGCGGGTCGAGCCGGACACGTTCGGCGAACTCGCGCGCGTCCATTCCGCCTGCCCGTCGGGAAAGCTCGGCGGCAGCCTCGGCCAGATCACGGCCGGGCAGACCACTCCGGAATTCGAGCGGGCGCTCCTCACGATGCGGGCGGGCGAGTTCTCGTCGGCGCCCGTCGAGACCCGGTACGGATTCCACGTCATCCGCCTCGACCGTCACGTTGCGGGCGGCACGGTGCCGTTTGAGGCCGTCCGAAAGCGCGTCGCCGAGTACTTGTCGGAGGCCGTCCGCCGCCGCGCACAGGCTCAATACGTCGCGCGCCTCCTCGGCCAAGCGAAGATCGAGGGCATCGAGGTGCCTACCCCCGGCACGTTCAACGTCCATTGAAGGCCCAATCATGCTGCTCGGCGACATCATCGCACATCTCGACGACGAGGCGGTCGCCGCCGAGGCCCTGGTTCAGCTGAACGACCTCGTCCTGCTCGGGCGCGTTCGAGAGGCGTCCAGCCAGGCTGGTGTGGCACCGGGGGCGTTCGCGGCCCGTGCGGTACGGCTGTTCTCCGACGGTGCGGCTGACGAAGACTGGATCACAATGCTCGGAATCATGGGGCAATCGGCCGAGCCCGGCCTCGCTTGCCTGCGCCGCATGGTCGAGTTCGCTCTCAGGCCGCCGGAAAGATCCCAGACATGCGAACATGGCCACTGACTTGTCGCCGCCCACGCGGCCGGGCCGCCAGGGCGCCTTCGGAGTCCCTGCGATGACCTGTCCGGCATTCTCGGGACACGGCCGGCCCCTCGTCGATGGATACGGCCGGCATGTGAACTACTTGCGCGTGTCGGTGACGGACCGCTGCGACCTGCGCTGCACGTACTGCATGTCCGAGCAGATGACCTTTCTGCCTCGGCGGGACCTTCTGACCCTGGAGGAGCTCGACCGGCTCTGCTCCGCCTTCGTCGCGCGCGGCGTGCGCCGGATCCGCCTCACGGGCGGCGAGCCCTTGGTCCGCCGCGACGTGACCGCGCTGCTGGGTAGCTTGAGCCGGCACCTGGATGCCGGAACTCTGGACGAGCTGACCTTGACGACCAACGGCACGATGCTGGCGCAGCGGGCGCAGGATCTGGCAGCCTGCGGAGTCCGGCGCATCAACGTTTCGCTCGATACGTTGGACCCGGATCGGTACCGTACCATCACCCGCAGGGGCGACTTGGCCGAGGTCCTGAATGGTCTCGACGCCGCACAGAGCGCGGGCCTGTCCGTGAAGCTCAACGTCGTCGCCCTGCGGGACGTCAACGAGGACGAGCTGGGCGATCTCGTCCGCTTCGCCCACGGGCGGGGGATGGACCTGACCCTGATCGAAGTCATGCCGCTCGGCGAGACCGGGCATGACCGCGCGGCGCGGTTTCTGCCCCTCGACGTGGTGCGCCAGCGTCTGTCGCGCACGCTGACCCTGGAGCCGCTCGCCTACCGCTCCGCCGGTCCTGCGCGCTATGTCCGCGTGGCCGAGACCGGTGGCCGCCTCGGCTTCATCACGCCGCTCACCCACACGTTCTGCGAGGGCTGCAATCGGGTTCGCGTGACCTGCGCCGGCCAGCTCTACACCTGCCTCGGGCACGAGGCCGGTCGCGACCTGCGCGCCGCCCTGCGCGGTTCCGAGGGCGACGGACTCCTCCACGACGCCATCGACGACGCCATCGCGCACAAGCCGAGCGGCCACGACTTCGTCGCCGACCGAATCTCCGGCCCCGCCATCGCGCGGCACATGAGCGTCACAGGGGGTTAGGCGTGAGCGGACTCGTCACCGGCCCGGCACGCATCGGCATCCTGACCGTATCGGATCGGGCCGCGGCCGGTCTCTATCGCGACGAGGGCGGTCCTGCGATCCGTCGGGAACTCGCGGCCATGCTGCTCTCGCCCTGGAAGCCCGTCTGCCGCCTCGTCCCGGACGGGATGGAGAGCGTGCGCGATGCCATCGTCGCGCTTGTCGATGTGGAACGCTGCGATCTCGTCCTGACGACGGGGGGAACCGGCCCTGCGCCGCGCGACCTGACGCCGGAGGGCACACAGGCGGCGTGCGAGAGGATGATGCCGGGCTTCGGCGAAATGCTCCGTGCGCGGAGCCTGGAGCAGGTCCCCACCGCCATTCTGTCCCGCCAGACGGCCGGCATCCGAGGCCGCGCCCTCATCGTCAATCTCCCGGGGCGCCCCTCCGCGATCCGCATCTCGTTGCTGGCCGTGATGCCGGCGATCCCCTACTGCCTCGATCTGATCGGAGCGGGGCGTCTCGATACCGATTCCGCCGTCGTGTCGGCGTTCCGGCCGGTTGCCGACCCGCTGCCGGCGGGTGGGCAGCCGTGACGGCGCCCGCGAGTTGACGCGCCACCGACGAGCCGGCGGAGCCCGCGCCAGGGTCGACCGCAGGCTGATGCGGGATCTGGGGCTCGGGCATGCAGGCGGGTTTGTCCGCGACCCGTCGGGGCGGCGCGACGGCGGAGCGGATCCCGCGCCGCCTTTCCCGATCCCGGCCGCGTCGTGCCGGATGCGGCCAGGAGACTGCCTCGAAGGTGGCCCCGCCTGCCTGACGGCTGCGGGACCGAGTCGATGGGAGGTAACGACGTTGGCGAGGTCGCCTCGGTCGCGCCGGGGTCTCGACCCGGCGAGCCGAATCTAGCACGCGGCCTCCCGCCCGCTTTGATCGAGATCAACCGGGCCTTGATGCCGCCGCGGACCAGGTTCGGACGACAGCGGCACGCAGCGCAGCCAGATCCTGGCTGGCGCACAGTTCGTCGATGCAGACGGAGCGCTGATGGTGCCTAGAACTTGTAGGTTATGCCGGCACCGACGATCCAAGGATCGATGTCGACACGCCCTCGGATCACGCCGGCATTCAGCTTGACCTTGGTGTCCAGGAAGAGCTTCTTCACGTCGACGTTCACACCCCAGTGCTCATCGAGCATGTAATCGAAGCCCGCCTGGAGGGCGGGCGCAAAGCTGTTCGAGAGGCGAAAGCCCGTGAAGCCGCCGCGCTCCCGCTCGCCGAAGAAGATCGAGTAGTTCACGCCTGCGCCAATGTAGGGCTTCAAGGGACCGAAGCCGTCGAAGTGATATTGCAGCGTCAGGGTCGGGGGCAGAATCCAAGTGCTGCCGATGCGCGTTCCTGCAAGAGTACCGGCGCCCTGGATGCCGTGCCGCGTCACGCCGAGAATCAACTCTGCAGCGATGTTGCGGGTGAAGAAGTAGGAGATGTCGAGTTCGGGAATTGCCGATTCCGTGATGCGGACCCCGGCACCGGCAATCGGCGCACCCGCTGCCGCCAGACGCGCGCCGGCATCCGGAAGGACGCCGAGGGCGCGGACCCGCACGAGCCATGGAGACCAGCTCGCGACGAGCGGAGGCGCTTCGGGAGAGGCTGCGAAGGTCGGAAGATCGGCGGATTTCGCAGGATTCGTGACGAGCGCGAGAGCGACGGCCGCAGGGATGATCTGTCGGAACATGGACGTGGTTCGATCCAGGGATAAGTGGCGATGGCCAGCTTGGCAGACGCGTCCATGAACGCGACTCGCCCAGTCCGATCCTTGATCAGGATCAAACTGCCGAGCTTGCCGCCCCGATCGGGTCGCCGAAGATGGCGCGGCGACCGCCGGCCCAATGTCGGACGGCTTGGCCGAAGCCTGAACCGATGCCTTCGCGGTTCATGACTTGATGCACGGGATCGACGCGCCCCCGCGCGACGACGAAGTCAACGCCGTCGCAGGCCTGACGAGCCGAGCCCGGCCCGGGCGTCGCTCCGGTCTCGCCGCGCCGCGTCCTTGACGTGAATCAACGCCGGGAACGGGACGGCATTCGTAAGCCGAGGCCCGAAGACTTGGCAAAGTCGCCGGGAAGATCGGCGGAGGGTAGGGCGGCCATGACGGCAAACCCGGCGATGCGAACGCGAGGATGCGGGGCGATTCCGGCGACCGGTCCGGCATCGGACGACTTCACGCTCCGGGAGGAACCCTGGTCGCTCTTCCAGGACTGGATGGCCGAGGCGGCGCGATCCGAGCCGAACGATCCGAACGCGATGGCGCTCGCGACAAGCGGAGCCGATGGCCTGCCGGATGTCCGGATCATGCTCTTGAAAGCCTTCGACGCGCGCGGATTCGTGTTCTTCACGAACGACCAGTCCACGAAGGGCGAGGAACTCGTCGAGAATGCCCAGGCGGCCATCGTGCTGCACTGGAAGAGCCTCCGTCGTCAGGTGCGCGCCCGCGGGTCCGTCACCCGGCTCTCCCCGGAGGATGCCGACCTCTATTTTGCCAGCCGCCCGCGGGAGAGCCGCATCGGCGCCCATGCGAGCCGGCAGTCGCAACCGCTCGTCGACCGCGCGACCCTGGAGCGCGAGGTCGCGGCCGCGTCAGCCCGCTTCGATGGTGGTCCGGTGCCGCGCCCGGCACATTGGTCGGGGTACCGGATCGC
>Ga0316228_1001486_pt1 | contig 23970 bp, 21 predicted proteins | sample TBH18021metaG_FD_206005 | JGI IMG/M metagenome (GOLD analysis project Ga0316228, IMG submission 206005) | Freshwater microbial communities from Trout Bog Lake, Wisconsin, USA - TBH18021 | ecosystem: Environmental > Aquatic > Freshwater > Lake > Hypolimnion/Profundal zone | place: USA: Wisconsin... | reverse complement strand
TCGGGCTCGGGCACGACCGGCACGAAGGGCCCGGGATCGAGCCAGGCCGCGAAGCCCTCCGGCCGGTCATCGTCGAACACGGCGACCCGCACATCGGTGCCGAGCCCCGCCAGCATCGCCCGGCGCGGGCCGTCGCAGAGCACGAGCCGCGCCCCGCAATCGGCGAGCACGGCGGCGATCGTGGCCGGCGGGAACTTGTGATTGACCGGGACCGGGACCACACCGGCCCGCATCGCGCCGAGCAGCGCCGCGACGGTATCGGGCCGGTTGGCCGCGAGGATCGCGATCCGCGCGCCTCGCGCGATCCCGCCGCGCCCGAGGCCGCGTGCGAAGGCGTCGGCTCGGGCGTCGAGGTCGGCGCGGGTCATCACCTCGGGCTCGCCATCGAAGGCGACGCCGATAATCAGCGGCTTGTCCGGCGGCCCAGACCGGTCGACGAGGTCGCCGAGGTTGGTCGGAACCGTGTCCGGGCGCATCATGGGGCTGCCCTGCACGGGAGATGGAGGCCGAAGGCCGGCAGCGTCAGCTCCGCCGTGTCCGGCCCGTGCCGGACCCACGTCGCCTCCGGGAGGACAGCCGCGCGGGCCTCGAGGGCGTCGAGGCCGCGGAAGCGTAACGCCAGGGCGGCGAAGCGGGCGATCGGCCCCGGCACGATTGCGATCCGCGTCTTCCCGAGCCGGAGCGTCCAGACGTCGCCCGCGGCCTCTGCCGGCGCCCCGCTCGCGGCAGCGTAGAGATGGGCATCGGCCTCGGGTGCGGGGCTCTCGATCGTCAGCGCGTCGATCCCCGAAAAACCGTTCGGATGGTCGAGCCACTCGGGGCGCCAGACGAGATCCGGGGTCAGGTGCTCGCAATGGTAGAGGCGGCCCGCCGGGAACCTGTCGGCCGGCACCCGCACCGTGCGGAACCGGGCCGCTTCCTCGCGGCCGTCGACGGTCACGGGGCGCGAGAAGGCGACGGGCGGGCCGGCCGCCAGTCTGACCGCGGCGAGCCGCGCATGGGTTGCGTCGGCGTCCCGGCTCGCCACTACGAGCCCGTTCAGGCCGAACGGGCTGTCCAGAACGTCCTGCCGCTGCGCGCCGGTCTCAGGGATTCCGACGAGTTCCAGGTAGGGGCCCGTCGTCATCATCAGGTGGTTGATCGAGCCCAGCGAGTGGTGGCCACGGGGCGTGATCCGGAAGCCGAGGGCGGCGAAGAGCTCCGCCGCCTCGTCCATCCGCCGCAGCACGTTGATCACCACATGGTCGAGGGTCCCGTCCGCCGGGGCGGCGGGGCTGGCCCCGGTCATTTGGCGGGCGCCGTCATGTAGACGCCGCGGCCGCTCGCGAGCAGGCGTCCCGCGTCGTCGAGGATCTGCGCCTCGGCTACCGAGAGCTGGTTGCCGAACTTCACCACCGTGCCGCGGCAGGTGAGATCGCCCTGCATCGCGGCCCGGTGGTAATCGACCCGCAGATCCACGGTGGGGACGCCCCGTCCGGTCTTGGAGACCAGCGCCCAGTCGGCGGTGAGATCGACGAGGGTCGCCAGGATGCCGCCGTGAACGTAGCCGCGCTCGGCGTTGACAACCCATTCCGGCCGCCACGTCGCCTTCAGCTCGATCGTGCCCTCGCCGACGGCGACGACGGAGAGGCCGAGCCACTGGTGGAATGGGCCGCGCAGCAGCAGCGCCTCGACCTGCTCCTTGCTGAGGGGTGTGTCGGACATGGCCTCTTGGCTCCTTGCACGGGTCTCTCCTCCCCCTTGCGGGGAGGAGTTGGAGGTGGGGGTGGCTCAGGATGGGGCGCTGCGGTGCCTTCTGCGCCACCCCCACCCCTGACCCCTCCCCGCAAAGGGGAGGGGAAGGCCCCTCGGTGGGAGGCGACGGTACTGCAGCCGAAGGCGCGCTCGGGCGGGCGTCAGGGGGTGACGACGATCTTGCCCATGACCTCGCGGTCGCGGATCATCCGCAGGCCCTCGGCGGCCTCCTCGAGGGGCAGGAGCTTGTCGATGGTCGGCTTCAGCGTGCCGGCCTGGATCATGTCCATCAGGGCCGACAGATTGTCGTCGTAGAAGCTGTTCGAGCCGATCACCTTGAGCTCGAAGCTCCAGATGTAGCGGAGATCCTCCTTAGGATCGTGTCCCGCGGTCGCCCCGCAGACGAGCAGCGTGCCGCCGCGCTTCAGACACTTGAGCGAGGGCACCCAGGTATCGCCGCCGGTGAAGTTGATCACCACGTCGACGCCGCCCTCGTAGGTCCGGCGCTGCGGTTTGCCGTACTGCTGGATCGCCCACTTGGAGAAGTCGGTCTCGCGGTAGTTGACGACGTGGTCGGCCCCGAGCGCCTTCAGCGCCGCCATCTTCTCCGCGCTGCCCGCGCAGGCGATGACCTCGGCGCCGAGCTGCTTGGCCAGCATCACGCAGCCGGTGCCGACGCCGCCACTCGCGCCCAGGATGAGGACCTTGTCGCCGGCCTTCACGGTGTTGTGGGTGATCAGCATGCGGTGAGCGGTGCCGTAGGCGACAGGCAGGGAGGCGGCGTCCGCGTAGCTCACGTCCGGCGGCATCGCGATGAGCTGGCTCGTCGAGACCCGGCAATACTCGGCCATGCCGCCGTCGAGCATCTCGCCCATCAGGCCCTTGGCTTTGTTGAGCGGGTTGACCAGCACCCGGTCACCGACGCGCCACTCCGTGACGCCCTCGCCGAGCTCGACGACCTGCCCAGCCATGTCGAGGCCGATCACCACCGGCATCGGCACCTTGATGCCGGGCATGCCCTTCACGGTGAACACGTCGTGGTAGTTGAACGAGGACGCGCCGACCCGGATCAGGACCTCCCCCGCGCCGGGCGAAGGCTTCGGATAGTCGTTCACCACCTTCAGCGTGTCGATGTCGCCGTGCGCCTCCAGCACGAGCGCCTTCATGGTCTGAGCCATCGTTGAAACCTTCTTCTGCCGATCGGTGGAGAGCTACGGGATCGTCTTCGACCGCTCGTAGGGGCCGGGGTTCAGGGCCGTGTCCGGCAGGCTGCCCTGAACGGCGCCGACCGCCTTGAACACCTCGAACTCCCGCTTCAGCGAGGCGATGTCGGCGGGCTCCAGGCTGACCGTGTAGATGCCGTCCCAGAGACCCGCGTAGGCGGCGGCGTCGGCATCGCTCAGGTTCGCGGCGGCCTTCAGGATCCCGGCCACGGCCGCCTTGTCGGCTTGGCCGAAGGCGTAGGCCTTGCGCATCGCCGCCACGACCTTGGCGGGGGCGTCCGGATTCTGCGCCATCCAGGCGTTGCGCATCAGGCCAACGCCGAGGACCGGTGGCGCGTCCTGCCGGGTGAGCTGCTTCCACTCCGCGCGGAAGGTGCCGAGGCGGCGCAGCTTGACGTCCGGAAGAAGCGCCAGGGTCACCGTGCGCAGGGCGGCGGCGTCGATGTCCTTCTGGACGAGGAATTGCGCCAGCCGGGAATCGTTGCCGGGCACGGCCTGGTAATCCGCGGGCCTGAGGCCGTGATTGGTCTCCAGGATCGCCGCCGCGATGGCGGCGGTGCCGCTGCCGGCCGGCGAGGTGCCGATCTTCTTGCCCTTGAGGTCGGCCATCGTCCGGATCGGAGAATCCGCGGGGACGACGAAATCGAGGTCGGCCACTTGCGTCGCCAGGACGATGCTCATCGGCAGCCCGTCGGCGGTCACGCTCAGCGCCGTCCCCGCGCTGGCAGCGATCGCGAAATCGATCGCCCCGGCGGCCATGGCCTTGGTCGGCGCGTTCACGTCCGGGAACTTGACGTACTCGGCCGTCAGGCCCTCCTTCTCCATGAACTTGCCGGCCTCCAGCACGGCGCCGAAGCCGAGGCTGATGCCGGAGCTCCAGTAGCCGATGCGCACCGTCTCGGCGCGCGCGAGGGCCGGCAGGCAGATTGCGCAGAGCGCCGTGGCAGCGAAGACGGCACCGCGGCCTAAGATCCGTTTCAAGGTCTTCTCCAAGTCGTGGGCGTGCAACGGAGGTTTTCCCGCGTGGTGCCAACCGTGGTCACGGCTGCGCGACCTTCTTCCAGGCGAACAGGTGTTGTTCCGCCGGCTTCAGGACGAGCGTCTCGACCCCGATCATCAGGGCGACGAGGGTGAGGGTCCAGGCGAAGACCTGATCGGTCTGGACGAGGTCCGCCGCCTGCCGCAGGCGGTAGCCGATGCCGCTGCTCGCCCCCAGCGACTCGGCCACGAGCACGACCCGCGCCCCGAAGCCGATGGCGAGGCGCGCGCCCGAGAAGAAGGCGGGCAGGATCGTCGGCAGGTAGATCTTGGTCAGCACCTTGTGGCGCGGCATACGGAAGGTGCGGGCGAGCTCGAGATGCTCGGCGCTGACCGTGCGCGTGCCCTGCCAGACATTGGTCAGGATCAGCGGCATCGCGGTCATGAACACCACGAAGATCGTGGTCCAGTTCGAGAGACCGAACCAGATCAACGCGAAGATCGCCCAGATCGCCGACGAGACGGTGTTGGTCACCGTCAGCACCGGTTCGAAGAACCGGCCGAGGCGGGGGCTCGCGCCGAGCAGCAGACCGAGCGGCAGCCCCACGAGGGCCGCGAAGGCGAGGCCCGCGCCGATCCGGCCCAGCGTGATGCCGAGATCGGCGGCGAAGCTCGGCGTGGCGACGAGGGCGAGCCACGCGTGCCAGACCCGCGCGGGGCTCGGCAGGACGAAGCTCGGTGCGTGCAGCGACCCGAGCTGCCACGCGGCCAGCGCCAGTGCGAGCAGGGCGAACCGCTGCAGGAGCAGGCCCGCCCGGCGTCCGGCCCCGGACGTCCGCGTCTGCCGGATCAGGCGGGGCGGTGTCTTCACGAGCATCGCGCGCTCGCGGCGGAGAGGCTGATGCGCAGGCGCCGGACCTCCTCCGCGACCTCCGAGGAGAGAGGGTCGCGGGGGTACGGCAGATCGATCGCCCGGACCGCACCGATCCGGCCCGGCCGCGGGTGCAGGACGACCACCTGGCTCGCCAGCACCACCGCCTCCTCGACGTCGTGCGTGACGAAGACCAGGGTCATCGCCCGCAGGCCGGCGATGCGCAGCAGCTCCGCGTGCATCTGCGCGCGGATCTCGGGATCGAGCTTCGAGAACGGCTCGTCGAGGAGCAGGATCCGGGGCTCGGTGACGAGGCTGCGCGCGAGCGCCACCCGGCTGCGCATGCCACCCGACAGCTCGTGCGGGTAGGCATCGCGGAAGGCCTCGAGCCCAACGAGACGCAAGGTCTCGTCGACGCGCCGCGCCCGCTCCGCCCGGCCCATGGGCCCGGCCTCGAGGCCGAAGGCGACGTTCTGAGCGGCCGTACGCCAGGGGAGCAGCCGGTCCTCCTGAAACATGTAGGTCATGGCCCGCCAGTCGCGGAAGGCGTGCGACGGGATGCCGTTCAGGAGGACGGCGCCCTGATCGGGTTCGACCAGTCCGGCGATCATGTTCAGGAGGGTGCTCTTGCCGCAGCCAGACGCACCCAGGATCGCGACGATCGCGTGCTGCGGGATCGCGATGTCGATGGTGTCGAGGACGTGGAGCGGCCCGCCGTCGCGCCGGTCGAACCACTTGCTGACCTGGTCGAACTCGACGGCGTTCACGGCTCGCCCCCGTCGGCCACCGGCGGCTGCACCGGCGCCACAACCGCGGTGTCGCGCAGGCTGGCGATGACCTTCTCCATCGTCATGGCCCGGAAGGTCTCGACGTGGCGGCGCGCCACCAGGGCGGCGCTGTCGGCATCCCCCGCCACGAGGTGCTCGATCATCGCGGTGTGGTCGTTCTCGATGTTCGGCCGCACGCCCTGCACGCCGAAGCCGAGGGCGACGAGGCGGGTCATCTCGTCGAGGAGGCCCGACAGGGTCCGGTAGAGGCGCCCGTTCCCCGAAGCCGCGGCGATCGCGAGGTGGAAACCCCGGTTGGCCTCCAGGAAGAAGTCGATCTGGTTGCCCATCTCCACGGTGATCTTGCGGCGGCAGGCCTGCTCCAGACGTTCCAGATGCGCCCGGTTCACGCGGCCGGCGGCTCCCCTTGCCGCGAGGGGCTCGAGTTCCATCCGAAGGGCGAAGACCTCGTCGACATCCTTCACGGTCACCGGGCTGACCCGGTAGCCGTGCCGCGGCATCGAGCTGACGAAGCCTTCCTGGGCTAGGCGCTGGAGCGCGATCCGACAGCTCGCCTTCCCGATCGCGAACCGCTCCATCACCTCGGCCTCGGTGAAGCGCGTGCCGGGCAGAAGGCGGCAGGCGACGATCTCGCGCCGCATGAGGTCGTAGGCCTGATTGCCCTTGCGCGTGGCGTCGGGGACGGCGAGCACCGTCGCCGTCGGGCGCGCGGGCCGGGACCTGTCATCGCGCGTCGTCATCGCACCTCGCTGTTCGGGCATTGAGGCTCCCACAGCACGCTGTGAGCTGCTCACCGCACGCAGGACATGTGCCAACCGCTCCGGCCCGGCCCTGCGCGACCGGTCTTGGCAGGCGGAACGGTCGTCAGATGCCGCCATTCGTCGCGAGCAGGGAAGCTCAGAAGCGCCTGGTGATCAGCTCAGCACGCTCTGTGGGCATTTCATGCCGTATTTATGCGCAACGTGGCCGCGTTGTGTAAATGGAATACGCGTCCAAATTTTCTGAAGGTGTTGGAATAAGAGGCCTTTTAAGGCCCTTCGGTGCAGAACAATCTGTGTTCTCTTTAAGCACAAGGCGCGCGCTCGCAGCCTTGTCGGCGCCGCCCTACACGATGTCAGGCTGGCCTCTCCGGTGCTCATGCCCCGCTATGACGCGGCGCAGGAGCCGAGCCAGGGTGTCCTGCTCCGAAGCGGTGAGGGCCTCGACGGTCAGCGCGTGCGCGGCTCGCGCCGCTGGCTCCATCGCGCCGTGGAGCGCGGCCCCCGCCTCCGTCAGCCGGCAGACCTGCGCGCGGCGGTCGTAGGATGAGGTCGTTCGGCTCACCAGACCACGGGCCGCGAGGCGCTTCAGGGCGCCGGTCGTCGTCGTCCGGTCCAGGGCGACCGCGCTCGCGAGCGTCGTCTGATCGGCCTCCTCAAGGTCGCGCAACAGCGAGAGCAGGCTGTACTGGAGCGGGGTGACGCGAAACGCGGCACAGCGTTCGGCGAAGAGGCTGACGTGGATCTGGTGCATGCGGCGGGCGAGGAAGCCGGGGCGCTCGGCCAGGGGCCAGTGCCGCGCGTCCGCCACGCCGTTCGCCGCGCTTGCCGCGGCCCCTGCCTCTGCCGACCCCGCCGCAAATCCGGCGTCCGGGACCTCATCCATCGTCCGACTCCGCAGAACGGTTCCAGTCTTGGCACGCTGTGTGCAACGCCGGAATACGAAGCATGCTTCGCTTTTGGCAAGCGCAAGGCCGGCGCGCGCCGGCCGGGACTACGAGGTCGACATGGACAATCGCCGCTACGATCTGGTTCTGCGGGGCGGGCGGGTGATCTGCCCAGCCTCCGGCATCGACGGCATCCGCGACGTGGCGGTGCAGGACGGGCGCATCGCGGCCGTGGCGGAGACGATCCTGCCCTCGGCCGCCGCCGAGGTGGTCGACGTCGCGGGCAAGCTCGTCCTGCCCGGCATGATCGACACCCACGCCCACGTCTACCAGTACGTCACCGGCCGGTTCGGCCTGAACCCCGACATGGTCGGCGTGCGCTCGGGCGTCACCACGGTGGTGGACCAGGGCGGCCCGTCCTGCATGACCCTGCCGGGCTTCCGCCACTTCATCGCCGAGCGGTCCGAGACGCAGGTGCTCGCCTTCCTGTCGGCCTACCTCGTCGGCGGGCTGGAGGGGCATTTCTACCCGAATCTCTACAGCCCGGACGGCGTCGACATCGACGCCACGGTAAAGTCGGCCACCGAGAACCGCGACCTCGTGCGCGGCATCAAGGGCCATGCCGAGATCGGCGGCTTCGCCCGCTGGGGCATCAAGGTGATGGAGATGGCCGCAGAGATCAGCCGGCGCTCCGACCTGCCGCTCTACGTGCATTTCGGCCAGCTCTGGGGCCTGCCGGAGTCGGGCGCCAACGGCGAGGATGCCGACACCATCGTCGAGCGGGTGATCCCGCTGCTGCGGCCCGGCGACGTGCTGGCCCACCCTTTCACCCGCCACCCGGGCGGCTTCATCAACGAGCAGGGCGAGGTCCACCACATCATCCGCCGGGCCATGGAGGCCGGGCTCAAAGTCGACGTCGGCCACGGCAGCCACTTCTCCTACCGCGTGGCGCGGGCCTCCCTGCCGGCCGGCGTGATCCCCTACACGCTGGGCGCCGACATGCACGGCTACAACACCGAGATCCCCGAGGTGAAGAAGCCCGCTGGCACACCGGACGAGCACCACGACGACGAGAACCATCCGTTCCTCGGGCAGGCCCGGTTCAGCCTCACCCAGGCGATGAGCTCGATGATGGCGCTCGGCATCCCGCTGGAGGACGTGGTGCCGATGGTGACGTCGCACCCGGCCGAGATGCTGCGCATGAGCGACCGGATCGGCGCCCTCAAAGTCGGCTACGCGGCCGACATCTCGGTGCTGCACGACGATCGCGGCCGCTTCCTGCTGCGCGACAACGAGGACACGCGGGTGATCGCCGACCGCCTGCTGCGCCCGGCCTTCTGCCTGCGCGCAGGGAAGCGCTTCGAGGCCGACTCGCCGATCCTGCCCCAGGCGATCGCGGCCTGAGGTGGCGCCGGTGCCCGCCTTCGTCCTCGACGACCCGACACCGCCGGATCCGCGCCGCCGCTGGGACAGCCTGGACTTCGCGGCGCGGGGTGCCTGCTACGACAACAACGCGGGCGTGCCCGACAGCGCGGCCCAGGTCGCGACCCGCAACGCGGCCTCCGCGACGTACCGGGCCGCCCATCCCGCCGGGCTCGACATCCCCTATGCCGCAGGCGAACGCACGGCCTTCGACCTCTACCCTGCTGCGGACGCGCAGGCCCCCTGTCTCGTCTTCGTCCACGGCGGCTACTGGCAGCGCAACGCCCGGGCCGACTTCGCGTGCTTCGCGGAGGGGATGAACGCGGCCGGCTGGTCGGTGGCGATGCCGGGCTACACTCTGGCGCCCGAGGCGCGCCTCGCCGGCATCGTCGCCGAGATCGGGGCCGCCCTCGACTGGCTCGCCGAACATGGCGCGGCGCGCGGGATCGGCGGACCGATCGTCCTGGCGGGCTGGTCCGCGGGGGCGCAGCTCGCCGCCCTCCACCTCGGGCATCCCGCCGTGACCGCGGTCCTGGCGATCTCCGGCGTCTACGACCTCGCGCCGATCCGCGAGACCTACCTGAACGAGAAGCTCGGGCTGAGCGACGCCGAGATCGAGACCCTGTCGCCCCTGCGGCTGCCGGTCACGCCCAAGCCCATGACGGTCGCCTACGGCAGCCGGGAGCTGCCCGCCCTCGTCCACGACGCGCGCAACCTCCACGCCCTGCGCAGCGCCGCCCACGCGCCGGGCGCGCTGCTGCCGGTGCCGGGCGCCGACCACTTCTCGATCCTCGACGGGTTCCGCCGGACCGAAGGCCCCCTGGTCCGCGCCGCGCAGGATCTTCTCGGAGGCATCCGATGAGCCGCGAGGGCGTCGGGGCGCCCCTGCCCCGCAAGGAAGACGACCGCCTGATGCGCGGGCGCGGCCAGTATGTCGGCGACCTCCGGCTGCCGGGGATGCAGGATGTCGCCTTCGTGCGCAGCCCCCTCGCCCATGCGCGGATCCGCGCCGTCCATGTCCCGGAGGCCTACCGCGACCGCGTCTTCACCGCCGCCGACCTCGACGGGGTGATGCCGATCCGCGCCGTTTCGGGGCTACCGGGCTTCAAGGTCTCCGAGCAGCCGGTGCTGGCCACCGGCAAGGTCCGGCAGGTCGGCGAGCTCGTCGCGATGTGCGTCGCGCCGACCCGCGCCGAGGCCGAGGACATCGCCGCCGCCGTGGTGCTCGACCTGGAGGAGCTGCCGGCCGTCCACGACATGCTGGCCGCGCGCGCGCCGGGCTCCGCCCTCGTCCACGAGCACTGGGGCGACAACGTCTTCCTGGAGACGCTGGTCGATGTCGGCATCGAGAGCGCCCTCGACGCGCCGATCAGGGTCAGCCGCACCATCTCGACGGGGCGCCAGTGCATGGCGCCGATCGAGGGCCGCGGCACCGTGGTGCAGCTCGATCACCGCATGGACCAGCTCGTGGTCCACACAGCGAGCCAGATGCCGCACATCGTGCGCAACGGCCTCTCCGAATGCCTCGGGATCGAGCAGGGACGCATCCGCATCGTCTCGCCGGATGTCGGTGGCGGCTTCGGCTACAAGGCGATCCTGCTCGCCGAGGACGTGGCCCTCGCCTGGCTCGCGCTCCGCTGCGGCCACCCGGTCCGCTGGCTGGAGGACCGGCGCGAGCACCTGACCGCCAACGCCAATTGCCGCGAGCACCATTACCGTATCACCGCCTACGCGGAGCGGGACGGAAGGCTGCGCGGCATCGACTGCGAGGCCACCGTCGATTCCGGCGCCTACTCGGCCTACCCCTTTTCGGCCTGCCTGGAGGCCGCGCAGGTCGCCAGCATCCTGCCGGGTCCCTACAACTTCCCGGCCTATCGCTGCCGCACGTGGTCGGTGGCCACCAACAAGTGCCCGATCCTGCCCTACCGGGGCGTCGCGCGCACCGGCGTCTGCTTCGCCCTGGAACTCGTCCTCGACGCCGTCGCCCGCGCGGCCGGGATCCCGCCCGAGGCGGTGCGCGAGAAGAACCTCGTGCGGCCCGAGCAGATGCCGTTCGAGAACATCACGAAGAAGCATTTCGACAGCGGCGACTACCCGGAGGCCCTGGCCCGGGCGCTGAAGGCCGTTGACGTGGAGGCGATCCGCGCCCGCCAGCGTCAGGGCGAGCCGGACGGGCGCCGGGTCGGCCTCGGCCTCGCGATCTACTGCGAGCAGGCGGCGCACGGCACCTCGGTCTATTCCGGCTGGGGCATCCCGATGGTGCCCGGCCACGAGCAGGCCAGCGCCCGCCTGACCCCGGATGGCGGCCTGGAGCTGCGGATCGGCGCCCATTCCCACGGCCAGGGCCTGGAGACGACGCTGGCTCAGGTCGCCCACGAGATCCTGGGCGTCCCGGTGGCGCGCACCCGCCTCGTCCACGGCGACACCGCCATGACCCCCTACTCCACCGGCTCTTGGGGCTCCCGCGTCATGGTGATGGCCGGCGGAGCGGTGGCGGCGGCCTGCGAGGAGCTAAGGGCCCGGGCCGTGCGGATCGGCGCCCACCTGCTCCAGGCGCAGCCCGAGGAATGCCGGTTCGAAGGCGGCCACGTCGTCGGCCCCTCCGGCGACGTCCCGCTCGAGGCGATCGCCCGCACCTGGTACCGGCGTCCGCAGGACCTCGCGCCCGACACCGATCCGGGCGGCCTCGAAGTCACCGCCGGCTACAAGCCGGTGCGCGATTCCGGCACCTTCTCGTACGCGGCGCACGCGGCCGTGGTGGCGGTCGATCCCGATCTCGGGGCGGTCGAGATCCTCGACTACGTCATCGTCGAGGACGGCGGCACGCTGGTGAACCCCCTCGTGGTTGACGGCCAGATCTATGGCGGCCTCGCGCAGGGGATCGGCACCGCCCTGTTCGAGGAGATGCGCTTCGACGCGCGCGGCCAGCCGCTCGCCTCGACCTTCGCCGACTACCTCCTGCCCGGCGCCGCCGACGTGCCGATGGCCCGCATCGACCACATGGAGACGCCCTCGCCCTACACGCGCTTCGGCCAGAAGGGCATCGGCGAGGGCGGCGCCATCGCGCCGCCGGCGGCGCTCGCCAACGCGGTCAACGACGCGCTGGCGCCGCTCGGCGTCGAGCTGCTGCACGCGCCCGTCACCCCCCGGCGGATCGTGGAGGCGGTGCTCGCCGCCCGGAGGCCCGCCGAGACCGCGCGGGAGGCCGCATGAAGCCCGCCGCCTTCGCCTGGGAGCGCCCCGACAGCCTGCCCGCGCTGTTGGCGCGCCTCGCCGAAGCCCCTGCGGGCGTGAAGCTGATCGCGGGGGGCCAGTCCCTCGGACCGATGCTGAACCTGCGCCTCGTCGAGCCCACCCTCATCCTCGACATCACCGGCGTGCCCGAGCTCCGGACCGCGCGGGTCGAGGGCGACACGCTCGTGCTCGGGGCCTGCGTGACCCATGCCGACATCGAGGACGGGCGCGTCCCGGACCTCACCGGCGGCGCGCTGCGCCGGGTCGCGTCCGCGATCGCCTACCGGCCGGTGCGCAACCGCGGCACGGTCGGCGGCAGCCTCGTCCATGCCGACCCGGCCGCCGACTGGGTGAGCGCCCTGACCGCCCTCGGCGCCGAGGTCGAGATCGCGGGGCAGAATGGGCGCCGCACCCTGCCGGTGGAGCGCTTCGTGACCGGAGCCCTCGCGGTCGCGCTCGGCGCGGATGAGATCCTCGTCGCCGTGCGCGTGCCGGCGTTGCCGGCGGGTGCGGCCTGGGGCTACGTCAAGCACTGTGCGAAGATCGGCGAGTTCGCCCACGCCATCGGGGCCGTGCGCCTCGAGCCCGGTGCCGGCCGGGGCCGGGCCGTGATCGGCGCGGTCGAGGGGCCGCCCGTGCTCCTGGCCGATGCCCGCCCGCTCTTCGGCGGCCGGATCGGCCCCGACTTCGCCGCGCGCTTCGACCCCGGGGCCGCCGACCTCGCGCTGCGGGATGCCGGCATGGCCGACGCGGTCGAGCGGCACATCCACGTCACCGTCCTGAGCCGCGCGGTGGCCGCGGCGGCTGCGCCCGATCCCCGATCCAACACCCTTCCGGAGGCCGCATGAGCGCCGTGCTGGCCGAACCCGGGCCGTCCCGCATGGCCCTGGCGCTGACGGTGAACGGCCGCGCCGTGCGGGTCGCGGCCGAGCCGCGCAGCCATCTCGGCGACGTCCTGCGCGACGGGCTCGACCTCACCGGCACGCATCTGGGCTGCGAGCACGGCGTCTGCGGCGCCTGCACGGTCCTGCTCGACGGCGAGCCGGCCCGCGCCTGCCTGACCTTCGCGGGCGCCTGCGCGGGCGCCGCGGTCACGACGATCGAGGGCCTCGACGCGGACGCGATCGCGGGCGAGCTGCGGGCCGCCTTCAACCGCGAGCACGCGCTCCAGTGCGGCTACTGCACGCCCGGGATGCTGGTGGCCGCCCGCGACCTGGTCCTGCGGCTGCCCGAGGCCGACGAGCGGCGGATCCGGGTCGGCCTCTCGGGCAATCTCTGCCGCTGCACCGGCTATGCCGGCATCGTCCGGGCGGTGATGGCGGTGATCGCGGACCGGCGCGGGCGCGGCATCCCGCCCGAGACCGGCGCGGAACGCGCCCTCGGCCCGGTCGGCGCCCGGGTCGGCGCGGCGCTGGTCGCGCCCCTGCACCCGCCGGCGGATCCTGTCGCCCCGGCGGCGCCCGCCGCGGTGGCGGACCTGTCCGACGCGTTCGCGCCGGCCCACGGCTTCACGCAGGTCCTCAACTTCGCCCACCCGCCGGAGGCCGTCTTCGCCGTGCTGGGCGATATCGCGGCGGTCGCCGCCTGCCTGCCGGGCGCGGTGCTGACGGCGCGACCCACCCCCGACACGGTCGAGGGCGGCCTGCAGGTGCAAATCGGGCCGATCGCCGCGACGTTCCGCGGCCGCGCCCGCCTCGCGCGGGACGAGGCCGCGCGGACCGGCGCGGTCCACGGCGCGGGAACCGACGCGGGCGGCCGCTCGGCCACCGAGGGGCGGATCCGCTACCGGGTCGATGCCGGACCGGCGCCCGGCACCGCCCGGGTCGAACTCGACGTCGGCTACACCCTGACCGGGCCGCTGGCGCAGTTCGGGCGCCCCGGCCTCGTGCGCGACCTCGCCGGTCGCATCGCGGCGGAATTCGCCCGCAACCTCGAGGCCCGGCTCTCGGGCGTCGCGGCGCCGGCGCCCGCCGGCCTCAACCCGCTCCGCCTCCTCCTCGGCCTCGCCCGCGCACGCCTCGCGGCCTGGTTCCGCCGCGCCTGATCCCCTCCCGCCTCAATCCACCGGAGACACGCGAATGCTTGGCAGGTTCACCCTCACGACCGCGATCCTGCTGGCGCTGACGGCGACGGGCACCCGGGCGGACGCGATCCGCATCGGCGTCAACGAGCCCCTGACCGGGCCGTTCGCGGCGTCCGGCACCTACGTGGTCAACGGCGCCAAGATCGCCGCCGACGAGATCAACGCCAAGGGCGGCGTCCTCGGGAAGAAAATCGAACTCGTGATCGAGGACAACAAGAGCAACCCGACCGAGGCCGCCGCCGTCGCCGAGAAGCTGATCACCAGCGACAAGACCCCGGTGATGATGGGCGCCTGGGGCTCCAGCCTGACGCTCGCCGTGATGCCCAAGCTCGCGGATTACGAGACGCCGATGCTGGTCGAGACCTCCTCGTCCGGCAAGATCACGACCTCCGGCAACCCGTACGTGTTCCGGATCTCGCCGCCCTCGTCGCTCGAGGCCGAGACCTTCGCGCCGATGATCGGCCGCCTCGGGCTGAAGAAGGTCGACTTCCTGGTCCTCAACAACGATTTCGGCCGCGGCGCCGCGACGGATTTCGGCAGGATGCTCAAGGACAAGGGCGTCGCGGTCGGCCTCGTCGAGACCATGGACCAGGGCGCGCAGGACATGAGCGCCCAGCTCGCCAAGCTGAAGGCGTCGGATGCCGACACGATCATGATCACGAGCTCCGTGGATCAGCTCGTGCTGCTGTTCAAGCAGATGGCGGCGCTCGGTCTGAAGAAGCGGGTGATCACCACCGGCGGATCCCAGAATCCGGACCAGATCATCGCCCAGGCGGGCGCGGCGGCCGACGGCACGATGCACCTCACGACGTTTCTGCCCTGGTCGCCCGACAAGACTCCGGACCCGAAGGCCACCGAAGCCTTCATCGCCGCGTGGAAGAAGCGCGGCTTCGACTTCGCTGGCGTGACCGAGAGCTTCCGCGGCTACGACGGCATCCGCGCGATCGCCCACGCCATCGAGAAGGCGGGGTCGGCCGATCCGGCCGCGATCACCAAGGCCTTCTGGTCGGTCGACTTCGTCGGGCTCAACGGGCCGATCCGCTTCGCCAAGGCCGGCCCCGCCGGGAAGGAGAGCGGCCAGAGCAAGCCCGACGTCTATCTCATCGAGATCAAGGACGGGAAAGTGATCGTGCCGGCGCTGTGAGCGCCTCCGGACCGGCGGCCCGACGCCGGTCCCTTCACTCGCCCGCCGGCCTCCGGGCCGGGGCGCACCCTCGGAGGCCGCCCGTGAACGAACTGATCCAGCACCTCGTCAACGCGCTTATCCTCGGCGGCACCTACGCGCTGCTGGGGATTGGCCTGACGCTGATCTTCGGGATCATGAACGTCGTGAACTTCACCCACGGCGCGCTCTACACGGTCGGCGCCTACGCGATGTACTTGGCCGTCGCCGCCCTCGGCCTGAACTTCTTCCTGGCGCTCCCGGTGGCGATCCTCGGGGGGCTCCTGCTCGGGGCCGCGATCGAGCTCCTGCTGCTGCGCCCGTTCCGGGGCTCGGACATCGACACCACCATGCTGGTGATGATCGGCGCCGGCATCATCCTGCAATCGGGCACGCTCTGGACTTTCGGCGGCGTCGCCAAGGCGATCCCGTCGCCGTTCCCCGAGGCGCCGCTCCAGATTGGCCCCGTCTCGGTCTCCTGGCTGCGGCTGTTCGTGCTCGGCGCGGCGCTGACCCTGATCGCCCTGACCTACGCGCTGATCAACCGGACCAAGCTCGGGCTCGCCATGCGCGCCGCCTTCCAGGATTCCGACACGGCGGCGCTGATGGGCGTCGACGTCCGCCGGATCTACACCGCGACCTTCGCCCTGGGCTCCTCGCTGGCCGCGGCGGCCGGCGCGCTCCTCGGCCCCGTCTACGTGGTGTTCCCGCAGATGGGCGGCCTCGCCGAGCTCAAGGCCTTCGCCATCGTCATCCTGGGTGGGCTTGGCAACGTCACCGGGGCGGCGATCGGCGGCTTCATCCTGGCGCTCGCCGAGGAGTTGGGCGCCGGCTACGTCTCCTCCGGCTACCGGGACGCCATGGGGTTCCTGATCATCATCGCGGTCCTGCTCTGCAGGCCCACCGGCCTGTTCGCGAGGGCGGAGCGCATCGGATGAACCGGCTCCTTCCCCTCGCCCTGCTCGCCGGCCTCGTCGCCCTGCCCCTGGGGCTCGGCACCAACCCCTATCTCCTCAACGCGCTGATCGTGACGGGCATCCTGACGATCGGCGCCATGAGCCTGAACCTGCTCCTCGGCTTCACCGGGCAGCTCAGCCTCGGCCACATCGCGTTCTTCGGGATCGGCGCCTATGTCAGCGCGCTGACGAGCCTCGGCTTCGACGTGGATCTCGGCTTCGGGATCCGCGCGGTCCACGTGCCCTGGCCGGCGGCGGTCGGCCTCCTGCTGGCGACGGTGGCGGCCGGCGGCTGCGGCTACCTGATCGGGCGGCTCTCCTTCCGGGTCCGGGGCGCCTATTTCGTGATTGTGACGATCTCGTTCGCTGAGGTCGTGCGGCTCGTGGCGCTCAACTGGGTGGAGCTGACGCAGGGGCCGCTGGCGCTCACCAACATCCCGGCCATCACCCTCGGCCTGCCAGGCCTCGGGATGTGGACGCTCAAGACCAAACTCCAGAACTACTACCTCGTGCTGGCCGTGGGGACGCTCTGCTACGGCGTGATCGCCCGGCTGGTCGGCGGACGCTTCGGCCGGGCAATGCGGGGCCTCAAGGAGAACGAGCCGCTGGCGCTGTCGGTCGGCATCAACGCCACCCGCACGCTGACGGTGGCGGCGGTCATCTCGGCCGCGATGGCTGGTGCGGCCGGGAGCCTCTACGCCCATTACCTGCGGATCATAGATCCCGACGTGTTCCTGTTCGCCACCACGGTCAGCATGGTCATCATGGTCGTGGCGGGCGGCAAGGGCACCCTGATGGGGCCGGTCGTCGGCGGCCTGATCTTCGGCCTGCTGCCGGTGGCGCTCCGCCCGGTCATGGCGCCGGAGGCGCAGTGGATCGTCTACGGCCTCGTGCTGATCGTGATCCTGTTCGTGATGCCGCGGGGCATCGTGCCGGGTCTGGCGGCGCTGCTCGGCCGCCGGCCAGCCCCGGCCGCGCCCGTCCTCGAGGTCAATCCGGCGGTGCAGCGATGAGCGCGATCCTCTCGGTCGAGCATGTCGGGGTCCGCTTCGGCGGTCTCGTCGCCATCGCCGACCTGCATTTCGACGTGTACGCAGGCGAGATCGTCAGCCTGATCGGCCCGAACGGGGCCGGCAAGACGACGGCCTTCAACGTGATGACGGGCTTCCTCAAGCCCAGCCAGGGCGACGTTCGCTTCCGCGGCACGTCCCTGCGCGGGCTGGCGCCGCACGCGATCACGCGGCTCGGCCTCGCCCGCACCTTCCAGCGCACCAGCGTCTTCCCGGACGACACGGTGTTCGACAACGTGATGATCGGCCTGCACCAGATGGGCGCCGCGGCGGGCCGCGTGCCGGGTCTCGACGCCCTCCTCGGCCGCGCGGCGGCTGCCGAGCGCGCGGCGCGAGCCCGCGCCGAGGCGCTCCTCGACTGGGTCGGGCTCTCCGCCAGAGCGTACGAGAAGGCCGGCGCCCTGGCCTACGGGGAGCAGCGCCTCGTCGGGGTCGCGCTGGCGCTCGCCACCGAGCCCGCCATGCTGCTCCTCGACGAGCCGGTCTCCGGGATGAACGCCTCCGAGACGAGAGTCTTCGTGCGGCTGATCCGACAGATCCGCGAGCGCGGCGTCACCGTGCTGCTCGTCGAGCACGATATGCCGATGGTGATGGAGGTCTCGGACCGCATCGTCGTCCTGAACTACGGCCGCCTCATCGCCGAGGGCCCCCCGGATCGAATCCGGAGCGACCCGGCAGTGATCGAGGCCTATCTCGGCCAGGGCAGCGCCGCCCGGCAGGCCGCCGCCGCGCAGGAGGCGGTCCATGCTTGAGATCCGCGACCTCGTCTGCGGCTACGGCCACGTCACGGCGCTGAAGGGGCTCACGATCGACGTGCGCGAGGGCCAGCTCGTGGCCCTCGTCGGCGCGAACGGCGCCGGCAAATCCACCACGCTCCGGGCGATCTCCGGCCTCGTCCCGCCGCGCTCGGGCGCGATCCGGTTCGCCGGCCGGGACATCGCGGGGGCGGAGCCCCGCCGGATCCTGGCCGCAGGCATCGCCCATTGCCCGGAGGGGCGGCGCGTCTTCCCGCAGATGACGGTCGCCGAGAACCTCGCCATGGGCGCCTATCTGCGCCGCGACCGGGCGGCGGTCGCGGCGGACCTGACGCGCATCTACGGGGAGTTCCCGCGCCTCGCGGAGCGTCGCGACCAGGCGGCTGGCACGCTGTCGGGCGGCGAGCAGCAGATGCTGGCCATCGGCCGGTCGCTGATGGGGCGCCCGAAGCTCGTGTTGTTCGACGAGCCCTCGCTGGGGCTCGCCCCCAACATCGTCGAGCGGATGTTCGCGGTGATCGGGGCGATCCGCGACGCCGGAACGACCGTGCTGCTCGTCGAGCAGAACGCCTTCGCGGCCCTCGAACTCTGCGATTACGCCTACCTGCTCGAGACCGGCCGCATCGTCCTCGAAGGACGCGGGCAGGACCTCATCGCTGATCCCCATGTGCGGGACGCCTATCTCGGTGGCTGAGAGGGATCTGCCAGGGCAGATCCGCCTCGGCCCGATCGACCTTCTCGGCGACCGAGATCTGCTCCCGGTCGCGGTGGACGGCCGCCAGCTGCTGCTCGTGCGGGCCGGCGCGCGGATCGTGGCCGCCGAGCGCGCTTGCCCGCACGAGGGAGCCGACCTGGCTCTCGGTCGGTGCGTCGCGGGACGGCTGCTCTGCCCAAGGCATCTCGCCTCATTTGACCTCCGGGATGGTTCCGTCTCGCAGGGCTGGACGTTTCGGGCCCTTCGCCTCTTCGAGATCGAGACGGCATCGGATGGGTTATGGCTCACGATGAGATGAGGCGCCCGGGGCGGGCTCTACGACCAAGTCTGCGGTCTGGAAGGAGCAATGGTGTGCTGAAGCTCCGATACCATCGGCAAGCTATGTCGTGAGCTTACGGCCCGCCCACCGCGATCCACAACGGCTACAACAGGTAGTCTCAGCGCCGGGTCTAGCAGCGCCTGTCAACCTGGATCGCTCCGGGCCGTCGTCCCACCCGGATGCCTGATCGTCCGTGAAGCCTACGACGCACAGAGCCTTGGGATCGGCGGAAGAGCCGCACGGAGATCGCTACGTCCCCGTCTACGGCTACCCGGACGACACCCTAGAAGCACAGCCGGATCGCGCATGAGCGGCGCAATCAGATTGAGTGCCTGTTCGGCCGTCCCAAGAACCGGCGACGGGCCGCGACCTACCATGACCGCTTGACCTGCAACTATCTCGCTGCCGTCGCGCTCGCTTCCTGTGTCATCGCGTGGACCCGACTGCGTCCCTTAGCCAGGGCCGCGTCTTGGCAGGCGGCAAATTCCGATGCCGAACCCAACGTGGAGGCGTCAAGCACCATGGGCCGCAAGGCCAGCTGTTATGGCTGGCCGGCGGTATGGAAAATCGGGTTTGCCTCCGCGGAAGCGCAACACCAATGAAAACCGGGCAGGCCGCTTTTGCCTGCCCGGCCCCTTCGATCATGCAGCTCTGACGGTCGCGAGAAAGTTGGCGACCTCGGCACTGAGCTGCTCGGAATGGCGCGAGAGTTCCGTCGATGAGGTCAGAACCTGTGCGGCCGCAGCGCCTGTCTCCTCAGCCGCACCGGCGACACCCTCCACATTGGCCGTAACTTCGCTTGTCCCGACTGCCGCCTTGTTGACGTTCCGGACGATCTCCTGCGTGGCCGCTCCTTGTTGCTCGACCGCCGCCGCGATCGTCGTTGCCACGCGACTGATCTCCTGAATACGCGCCGCAATGCTGCCGATCGCCTGCACCGCCTGGCCGGTCGCCCCCTGGATCTTGCCTATCTGGCCGCCGATCTCCTCGGTCGCACGGGCCGTCTGGCTCGCGAGTTCCTTGACCTCGGCGGCCACGACCGCGAAGCCTTTACCCGCATCCCCGGCACGGGCCGCTTCGATCGTCGCGTTGAGGGCGAGCAGATTGGTCTGCCCGGCAATATTGGAGATCATGCCGACGACGTCGCCGACGCGCGCCGCAATGTCCGTGAGTTCGCGGACCAGCGCTTCGGTCTGGCTCGCTTCGTTCGCAGCCTCGCGAGCCAGAGTCGCGGAGCTGCCCGCCTGCTGGCCGATCTCGTGGACGGAGCATCCGAGCTGTTCGGCGGCGGCCGCGACGGTATTCACGTTTGCGGCCGCCTCGCGGACCGCGCCCGCTGCCGTTCCCGATTGGCTTGCCGTCTCTGCTGCGGTGCTTGCCATCGCGCCGGCCGTGGCCTGAAGCTCGGTGGCCGAGGCCGAGACAGCCTCGACAATGCCACCGACGGCGGCTTCGAAGGCCTGAGCCATATCGTGAAGCGTATGCCGCCGTTGCTCTTCGAGCTTGAGGCGTTCCGTTTCGGTGACGGCGGCCCGCTGCTCTGCTTCTTCCTGAGTCAGGATCCGAATCTGGTCCACAGCACGGGCGATATCGCCGATTTCATCGACGCGCTCCGAACCAGGAATCGTCTCCGTAGTACGGCCCTGAGCCATGTCGCGCAGAGCCTGGGTCAGCCGCTTGATCGGAGTGGTGATGCTCGTCGAGAACGCGAACATGATGGCAATGCCGACGGCGGTGACGAGACCTCCGACCAAAAGCTGCATGAGCAGGTCCCGATGGCTCCGCTCCGCCATCGCCGCGCTCAGGTTTGCCGCATCCGCCATCACCAAAGCGCGTGGGACGGCGATGAGGACGGACCATGTCTCGCCGGTACGGCCGAGCGTGATCGGGGTGACGACACGGATCTCGTCCAGACGGGGATCCTGGCCGACGAAGCTCGCACCGGTGCGCAACTGGTCGGCATAGTTTTGCCACGTCCCATCGACCTTGCTCAACGCGGAGCCAATCCCCTCGGGATGCCGGCTGGAGGCGATGACAAGACCGGTCTGCGAAACGATCGCGACCGAGCCCTTGCCCTCGTAAAGGGCTCCGTTCACCCCTTCGACGGCCTTCTGAACGAAGGCGAGATCGAAGTCCGCTCCTGCTACGCCGAGAAATCGGCCGTCCACCATGATCGGCACGGAGATCGTGGCGAGGTATACGGGTTTGCCCTGCACGATGTAGGGAAGCGGTGCCAGCATGCTCTCGCGGCCGGTCCGCTTCGGACCGATGTACCAGCCGCCCTTCGCGACACCGTTGGCATGCTGCTCCTCGCTGTCGTATTCGACAAGCGGCTGCAGGGCGATCTTCCCATCGGCAGTCCGGGTCCAGTAGGGCAAGGCGCGGCCGGTGTGATCGGAACCAAGCTCCCTGCGATCGCTGTAAGCCTCGTCGGCACCGTCTATCGCGTTGGGCTCCCAGGCGCTGTAGGCGCCGTTGAAATCGGGATTGCGCTGCAGAACGCCGAGAAGGAAATCGTTGAGCTGCAGGCGACGGACGGCCTCGCGCGACGCGCTCTTCTTTCCGGCCGCGACAATGGCCATCATGCCGGCAGAATTCCGTGCGGCGTTGAAGGCGAAGTCCAGCTTGCTCCGGATCGTGGAGGCTTGGTTGGCTGCCAGCCCCTGAATATTCTCCTTGCTCTTGCGCTCGAGGATTTCTTCGGTCGATTTCGAGACGAGGGCACTCGTGCTCGACGAGGCGTAGAGCCCATATCCGACCAAGCTCGCCGTGGTCAGTGTCACGCACAGACCTGAGACGGCAATCATCTTGATTTTGATTGAGCGCAGCGCGTGGCTCTTGCGCGCAGATGGAGCGGCCGTGTTCTGCATAATCAACTCCAGGACGCACCAGCATGCAGCAAGGCCGGGCAATCATCCAGGCGTCGCAAATTTAGGATCGCGTTGGCTGCCGGTGCGAATGAATTGATTTCGTCGCGGTCGACCTAAAGCCAGGTTAACGCTACCCCCATACCAAAGTATTGGATGGCGCCGTAGACATTGTCAGGCGCCTTTGATCGAGATCAATGCAGCCTCTTTGGCGGCAACAGGGATAAGGCAGCCCGATCGACCGGAGAGACGGCGTTATTCTGAGACCGGGATATTCGACAACGTTGTATCGGAACTCATAATTTCAGAACCGAGAATTCGACGGCGCACCGTAAACGATGACAGGAAAGGCATCTTTCGCGATCGGGGCGGTGCTCGAAACCGCTCACCGACCAGCTGCTCTTCTCGGATGGCGGATGGAGGCGTTGACGGATCAAGCCCATCAATTCGCCGCAGCCGCGTCACGTCGTGGTGCAGCAGGGATCTCGGCCGCGGATCAGGATCGATAGACGACGGGAGTCTTCGAGGTTTCAGCGCGGAGGCCCGCGGCCATGCCCTCGAAACGCGCAACCACCTGCAGCCCGGCCCAGAGTTCGACGATACCGTCCGCGACGAGCTCGCTTGCCATGACCCGGGCTTCCGCTTCGCCGGACGCCTCCAGGGGGACCATCCCGAGCACACGCCCGTTCGGAGCGACGAAGAAGGCCCTGTACGCCACCGGTGCTGCGGCCGGTACCGGTGCAGAGGTCGGAATGCCTGTCGAAGCCTGGTACATCGGTTAGTCCCTCAAGCCATGCGGAATGATGGGGGCGGCGAACTCGCTTTCGGCCGAGGCCGATGCTGCGCCCGCCGAGCGCGGACGGGTCGTAAGCGGGCCCGCCGTCGGTGCTTTGATCCAGGTCAGAGATCGTGGAGCCTGCATCACGCCGCCGGTCACGCGCGGCGATCCGGGCGCCTGTCACAGGTCGAAGAAACCGGGGCCGTGAGCGAGGCGGGTCCGGTGACCTGCCCCGCCGCGTGATGAGGGTGGCCCGCGCCGGCGATACGAGGAGCCCATTGCGGGCCAGGGGCGATCCGGATCTCGGACCCGTCGGCCGGATCGCGCGGCTCCGGCCGCGTCCGCCGCTGCAGGCGGCCTGCGGAGAGCGCTGTTCAGCGCCTACGGGAGCGGGCCGATGAGGCGCTTGGCATCCGTGAGGATGTTCTCGCACGCGCGTTGGTTACCCTCGCGATCCTCGTCCAGCGCCTCTCGGATGAGAAGCCTGGCCGCCGCGACGCTCTCGCGGGTGGGCGTGGTCTGCCCGCTGCTCGGCTGAACCGGCAGGACGCGAGGGAGGGCCTTGAGGGAGCCGGTGGTCAGGGTGTGTCCGGGTTCGAGACCCGCGACCCGCACCGCACCGACGCTGTCGAGGCGCCGCTGCAGGGCGCCGATCTGCTGGGTGCAAGAGGACGCGAGGACCGGGAGAGCCGAGCAACTCAGCAGGGCGCCGGCGACGACGAGGGACGAGACACGCATATCATGGTTTCCTTGGCAGTCGGGCAGGTAGTGACCGTACCGGACGGCTCGTTTTGCGCTGCAACGAGGAGCTAGGCCTTGCGCTGGATCAAGGCATTCCGGTCGCCCGCCATCCGATCCTGATCGGCCCCGCCGGCCCGTAGGCCGGCCCAGTCGAAGCCCGCCCGGGGATCGTCCGGTGCAGGTCGTCCTGAGACGCGCTCGTATGGCCCCGCGGCGATCACGCGGGCTCTCGGAGTCAGCTCGGCCGCGAGGCACGGTCCAGAGGATTGATCGCGATCAATGCCGGCCTTGTCCGCAGGAGACAGACGAGACAGCGCGATCACCGGTCGCCGATCCGATACCGCAGAGGTCGCAGAGCGCGCCTGCCGTCGGACGCCACGACGTCAGGGTAACCTTCGCATGCGCCTCACCTCGATCGCGGATCTTCAACGCCCTTCCTCGCGGAGCCGCAGCCCGGTCGATGGCGACTACCGGAGCTATTTCGAGGCGGCCGTGGCACGCCTGCACGGCGAGCGGCGGTATCGTGTGTTTGCGGATATCGAGCGGATTTCGGGGCGGTTTCCGACGGCCAAGTGGCGCCAGCCGGACGGCAAGACGGCCGAGATCACGGTGTGGTGCTCGAACGACTA
>Ga0316228_1001479_pt1 | contig 24056 bp, 22 predicted proteins | sample TBH18021metaG_FD_206005 | JGI IMG/M metagenome (GOLD analysis project Ga0316228, IMG submission 206005) | Freshwater microbial communities from Trout Bog Lake, Wisconsin, USA - TBH18021 | ecosystem: Environmental > Aquatic > Freshwater > Lake > Hypolimnion/Profundal zone | place: USA: Wisconsin... | reverse complement strand
TTCAGTTTTTCCAGCAACTCTTCCTTAGGCAGAACCCGGAATTCGGTATTCATCTCTACGTCACAACGTTGTTTGAGCAGTACTAGGGCTTCAGCAGGCAACGGGCGGGTAACATAAACGTTCGGTTTGCTCATCATGGCTTCCTCCAAATAATTTAATGGTGATTCTGCGGCAGCAGCCGTGGCAGTGAGACGGCGACTTTAGAAGAAGAGGAGCTGCTGCCGGGTCACGTATGACCCGACAGCAGCCTCTCACTACCTTGTCTGTTGCACCATATCAGCGGCGTTTCGTGTTCAACATTTCGGCGTAGCTACTGCTTAATTGCCGGAAAATAATTTTTCCTGTTTAAAAGTTTTTCTTGAGATATTCGACACTCTTGATATGGTTGGCGAAAGCGTCGTCAAGCGTCGCCGCCGCGTCCAGTTCGATGGCTATATAGTTCTTGCCGTTCTTTTGCAGCATCTTGAAGAAGGCCTCAAACGGCAATTCATTCCCGTTCAGAACCTGCTGCGGCTTGTGCTCCTTGGAGGAGGTCTTCAGGTGGGTATAGCCGATTTTGCTGACATTGTCGGCGACAAAGGAGCGGACAGCACCCGGATCACCGGGTATCCTTGCTGTGCAGAAGAAATTGGCCACATCCAGCTGCAACCCGACATTGGAGTTAACGCCCTTGCTGCCGAAGAGCTCGGTGGTGCCAAAAGTGGTGACGCCGTCACCCTGCAGCGATTCCCGGGCGTTTTCGATCAGGAATTGCAGCCCGAACATTTTGGCATAGTTGGCTGCCATGTTGCTATTACTCACGATTTTAGCGAATTCTTCCGCCGTCCAGTGGGTTTTATCCTCACTGACCATCATCTCGCCGCCGTTGGCCCCAATGCGGACGACTTTCGGACCGTCAAAAACGGCGGCGTTGGCGACTCCACGGGAGAATACCTCCCAGTAGTTGGCATCCAGCGCGCCTGGATTCATCGCATAAACAATTTCTACGCCCTTCTGGCGGGCATAAGCCGCGATTTCCTTACACTCACCCAAAGTTAACGAGGCGTTAGGGTCACGGATTTCAATGAAAACAAAGCCCTGATCGCTGGCAAAATCCAGCAATTTCTTCTCATTGGCTACACTCGGAGGATAGAACTTCAGGAAGTTGGCAGTCGTGAAGCCGATTTTCAGATCAGGGTATTTTTCCAGAACGATTTTGTCCGCGGCATAGACGGTGGCCTGAGAAACAAACACCAGACAAAGCAGGAGAACCAACCCTAGCATGAGACTTTTTCCAAACTGAATCTTACTCTTCATCATGGACCTCCTTGTTTTATTTAGAATCAGCTTAACTGACCCTTTGACCATAATAGGCATTCAGGCAGTGTCTTGCAGAACATTCTGAGGATTTGGCCAAAGAATTATGGGAAGGCAAATCATATCTTGCCATTACCTTCGGACCTCTTTGGTTGTGAGTCAGGTTAGGCGGGATGTTATTTGGGGGTGGGGCAAAGTTCCATCACCTTGGTTTCGTCGTTATAGACCCGCGGCATTGCAAGGCCTTCCAGTTCGGCGATCATGATCTCGCCAGTGGTGTAGATGATGCAGCCTTCTTCCAGGTGACCCCCGTATACCTTGCCGTCTTCCTTGCCCATAGAAATGGTGATATGGGCGTGAACAAACGGTTTGCCGTCCTTTTCGCCGATATTCCCCGACAAAGCCAGCATTTCCATTGCCTCTTCCTTGGCAGTGAAGGTCCGAAGTTCATCGGTCAGCGGCGGAGTTTTGTAAAACCCGTTGGGATTCCTGAAGGAGGCTTTTCGCAGGCTAGCCACAGCACTCAGGATCACACCGGCTTTAATTCCTGCCTCGCCGGCCACTTGTTCCAGGCTTTTCTTCACATCACAGCCAGGCGCCAAGCGAAAAGCGATAATTTTTCCCAGCCTTCCTTCGGCCTTGGTTACCGCGCCTTGAAAACCCATTGTTCCTCATCCTCCATCATTTATGGCTGTCCCGTCCGTGACGGTCTTCCGGCGCACCCTATGCCCCGGAAAATCCAGCCGCGCTCCTACTGATTGCAACACCGAAAAACAAATATAATAATTGCTTGTTTTCGTGTTTTGGTTAACAATTCCTGCACCAACAGGAATAAATAACGTTAATTAGCATGGACTTTCCAGGATATGAAACCAAAAGAGCATAATCGCCAATCCGGCTTCTTGAATTCCAGGCAGGAAAACGAATAAGAAAAGTCAAAGTCATTTCAGAAATAATGATTAGGAGAATGCTGTTATGTATGAACAAGAAGTCCTTCATCTGCTGAAATCGGAACTTGCTTTCATGGGAACGATTGATGAGAACCGGCCCAGAGTCCGGCCGATGAAGCCTTATATCGACCAGGAAGGCCATATCTGGTTATTCAGCCGCTTCGACTCCAAAAAAGTGGCTGAGCTGGAAAGCAATCCCCGCGTCGAATTGTGTTTTGTCGGGCAAGACCAGGAGGTTTTGAATCTGTATGGACGGATCAAGGATGAAACAAAACCCGGCAGTGCCACTTTCCGGGTACTTCGCGATATGATGTTTGCCCAGATCCCTGAAATGAAAAACTACTTCAAGGATCAGGACCTCAATGCTCTGATCATCTATCGCTTTATCGTGCATGAGATTCGCTACTGGCGTCCTTCCGGCGAGTTCACGACCCGGGTAAATCTGCCGATGAAACACGATCCTGATGTGGAACTCAACATGTGTCAGGGCGGCTTCTGCCTGCTGCCCTAACGCTTTATTTCCTCCACTATGTCAACGAAATAGTCAGGTCAATACGGCCTCGTTTTGCGATCATTCTGGCGCCAATAATTCCCGTGAACCGCCTCGTGCCGGACGATGCTCCGATACATAAGCCGGCAGCAACCGGGAAAAACTGAATGATAAGCATGAGGAGGTGCAATTCATGAATGTTTTACGTTGGGGAACGGGTATGATTGAAAATACGTCCCCCCTCGGTCTTATCCTCGCCGGCACCGTGCTGGCCATGGCCAGCCCCCCTGTTCGCAAGGGACTGCGCTCGGCGGCGGTCATGACGACCCGCGGCGTTCTGACGGCCGCCGGCGCCGTACAGACCACCTTCGCCAATTTCCGGGAAAACATGGAGGATGTCGTTGCTGAAGCACAATCGCCGGTCAATGACTTGTCAGACGGAGCGGAAGGCAACTGTACGATTTCCATGGCTGCGAAAAACCACGGGCGCCGCTTTGCGGTTACGGCAGCTGCAGGCGTTTTGGCGTTCCGTAACGAAGTGCAGGGTATCGTGGAAGAGGCTAGAAGCGGACGGGAGGCAGTCCCGGAGGACTTCGGACCGCCTGCCGGCGAAGAAACCAAAGGGCGCCGCCGTACTGCACTCAAATCCAATGAAGAGCCCTCCGCCTTCCGGGATCATGACCTGATTGAGCCGGACGGACTGGAAGCCAGCACTGTCGACATCGCCTCCGACGCCCCTGCTAGAAGACGTTCCCGCAGCAAACTGTGAAAAAACGCTCTCCGCCAACTGGCGGAGGGCGTTTTTAAAAATTTCAGGCTGTTCAAAGGTCGCGATGCCAGGAACGATGAGAATTGGTCTTTTTCAACAGCCTTTTAGAATAATTTCATGCGGGTCCAGGCTATCCCTGCCAGCAAGTTATCCTTGGACTCCCTGCTGCGCTGCTTGATATAACCGAAAAACCCTCCCAGAAACTCCTCCCAGATCTTAACCACTTCTGTTTTGTTCTGCGGCGACTGGGCGCGCAGCTCGATGCTGATGTCCACAGCTTCGCGCAAACCCTTAGTAATGCCGGCGACTTTTTCCTGCAATATTTCCATAGTAACCAAAAACGGATTCCCCCTATAAGCTAGGTCAGCGGCTCATTCGGCGCGTCTGGAAGAGAGACCTCTTCCATGATGGATGAGTCAATCGATTGTTTCAGTTTTTCAAACTGGGCTTCACTGACCAAATCCTCCAGATCCTCCCGAACGCCGCTGAACAGTCCTTTCACCTGCTCGGAAAGGTCCATAACCCCTTGCACTGTTTTTACAGCTAGGGGGCGAATCTGCTCCCGCACACTCGGCAACAGCAACGCTCCGACCACAGCGGCCCCCAGCCAAAAGTTCGCGTCCCGGCCTGTGGTGGTTTTGATCTGATGGCTGAAGCGGCGGCGGGCCCGGGTCATACGTCCCATTTCCGGACCGGCTTCAACCAGGTCGATGAGTTCCGCCAGCCGCAGAAGTTCCTGGCGTTCCTGGCGTATCATTTGCTGCAGGGTTTTGCGGGCGTAAGGGTCGGTTACCGACGTCAGCTGCTTTTCATAAACATTCACTGCCGCCAGCTTGGCTTCGAAGATTTGTTCAAGTCCGGCGGTAGATTCCTGATTTACCGTCTCTGTCAGCCTGCGCCGTAAGCGCTGCCCGCGGGACACGTGTTGTTCTCTTTGCCCGTTGTCCATGGGTTGATTTTCGATTCCAGCCACTTTAGTTCTCTCACTCCTGCCGGTTTTAACGTCTGAGGAATATCCTAACCAGAATTAACCAAGGATATGCGTCATGGCTAATAATTCCTCAATCAATGCTGATACGTGCTGACGATTTCGGCGGCTACTTTCTTCCCCTGGACATGATGCCCGCGGAAGCGCTCAGCAAATTCTTTTCCTCTCAGCTTGTTGCCGGTGGAAATGTAGAAAAAGAGGGTCTCGCCGATGGTCCAGGTAAAAGCATAGGCGATGGCTCCCTTGGCCATGATCCCAGTTCGGCCGGGCAGTCTGCCTATTGCAGTCGTGGCGATGGTTTCGGCCAGTTTACCCAGACCGATAATCATCGCAAATTCAACGACATGGTACAACGGGGTTATCCGGTAGCCTGACAGGCCGATCAGTTCAAACAGCAACTTGATTTCATTGAGGGTCAGGATGGTGAAATCGGTTATTCCTTCGAACGGAGCGGTCAGAAGGTGATGCGGCCCTGGCAGCGAGTTCGGCAGGCCTGACAGCATCGCCCAGGCCGCGTTCTGAAACGCCGTGTCCTGAATAGCGCTCTGGGCCAGTTCCGGTCTGAAAACAGGAAAGTTGTGCGCCAGCGCGAATTGAACCTCCCGGTGGTTGGACAAGATCTGGGTGGTCAGATTATCAAGGGCGGTATCGTCAAAAATGTAGACTTCGCCTTTCAGCCGCCGTACCTCATTGGCCATATCGCGTCCCGCCAGGCAAAAGGTGGTTGACTTGATTAATTTTTCGTCGAAACAGCCATCCTGCGGGGTGATGACCGTAACATGCTGGGCTGTATCTTTGGTTGCCGCCCGCGCCGATACTTTTGCCCCGGCCACAAAGTAGGGGAAGTTTTTCAGCCAGTCCTGCATAGCTGTTACTTCCTGCTGTGTACCCATCAGGCCGATATGAAAGTCTTGCTGGCAAAGACGGTTCACTTCATGCCAGTTGATCTTTTTGACTTCTCCCCAGGCTTTGCCGAGAACATTGATTCCGTCCACAGAACTTTTGCGGGCCATACTTTCCCCCCTAGTCGCCTTAGATGATGGTAGCTTGTCCGAAATGATGGCCGTAATATCCCCAAAGCATTATGGCCTTGGCTGGCTGCCGGTCTTTCGCCTTTTGAGAAAGTTTATCAGCATCCCATATCCCAGGACGCCCAGAGCCACAAGGGCAGCAACCCAAGCTGGATCGAGGTTGACGCCAGCTAAAAGCCAATCAAAAAATTCATCATCAACCATGATCGCTCCGGCCGTCCAACCTATGAACAGTGCCCCTATCCAAAGCAGGGCGGGGAGTTGGTCCAACAGCCTGGCAACAATCGCTCCACCCCACATGATGATCGGAAAACTGACCAGCAGGCCAAAAATCAGAATCATTCTGTTGCCGTGGGCAACAGAAGCCACCGCAATAACATTGTCACCGCTCATCACGATGCTGGCCAGAGCAATCGACCAGATTGCGCTGGAAAAGGTTGCGGCCGCGTTTTCTTCCGACTCTTGCTCGCTGTCGCTTGTCAGCAGGTTGGCGGCGATAATAATCAGCAGCAGTCCGCCGACAATCTTAAGGTAGGGTATTGCCAGCAGAGCGGAGGCCACAAACGTAAATATGACCTGAAAGAAGAACGCTAAAAGCCCTCCTAAAACAATGGCCCTGCCCCGATGCCTTTCTTTCAGTTTGCTGCAGGCCAGCCCTATGGCCACGGCATTGTCGCCAGACAGCACGATGTTGATCACGGCAACCGTGAATAGGGGGGTTAGCCATTCCAAAACCCACTACCTCCAAAGCTTTCTTTGAAGATAGTATGATGATTTCTTCACCCCGGAAAACACCCCACATTTTTCCTGTACTCGCGGCTGCCTCCATCCAGTATCTCGCCCAGACCCCAGTCCACCCCAGCCGTCAGCCCGGCTACCGCCAGAGCCGTCATCCATTGGGCCGAAGTAAGCGCCGTGGTGCCGAAGACCGGATGAAGCGCCGGAACATGGACAATGCCGATCATCATCGCCATCGATAAGGTCACCGCCCCGACCAGCCATTTGTTGCTGAACAAGCCGACTTTGCCGCCGTGCTTTTCCAGCCGGCAGTCAAAAATGTGAACAAACTGGCTGATGGCAAGTTGAGCAATTACGATCGTCCGGGCCAATACAAGGCTGCCGCTCCGTTTCAGAGCCCAGGAAAACAAAGCCAGACTGGTCACCCCGATGGTCAGCCCCCTGGACAGGATTTTACGCCCCAGCCCGCCGGCGAAGACACTGTCATTCGCGCTGCGTGGCGGTTGCTGCATAATATTGCCGCTCGGCGGATCGTTGACCAACGCCACCGCCGGCAGCCCATCTCCGATCAGATTAATCCAGAGCAGCTGGATCGGTATCAGCGGCAGCGGCAATCCCATCAGCACCGCCAGCAGCATCAGGATTACCTCTCCGATATTGGTTGCTATCAAATAGCGGATGGCTTTGCGAATATTGATATAGATCGAACGGCCTTCTTCCATGGCCTTGACGATGGTGGCGAAATTGTCGTCCGCGAGAGTGACGCTGGCGGCCTCTTTGGTAACGTCTGTGCCCATAAGCCCCATGGCGATGCCGATATCAGCGGCCTTTACGGCCGGCGCGTCGTTCACCCCGTCCCCGGTCATTGCGACAATAAACCCTTGGGCTTTTAGTGCTTTTATAATCCGCAGCTTATGATGGGGCGAGGTCCGGGCATAAACGGCGACCTTGCCGACGATTTCCGCCAGTTTTCTGTCACTCATCTCATCCAGCTCTGCCCCGGTGATGATTGTATCCTGTGATGACAAAAGATTGATTTCCCTGGCTATGGCTACGGCGGTATTGGGGTGGTCGCCGGTAATCATCACAACCTTCACGCCTGCCTTATGGCATTTTACGATAGCCGCGGCAACCTCCGGCCGGGGGGGGTCGATCATGCCGATAAGGCCGCAGAAGATCAGCTCCGTTTCGGAATAATCACCCTCGCCGATTTGCTCTTCCGGAGCAATCGGCCGGTAGGCGCAGGCCAGAACCCTCAGCGCCGCTGAAGTCATTTTGTCGTTGGCGCTGATTATTTCCTGTCTGATGGCCTCATGTAACGGCACCACCTCCCCTTGGTGCATATAAAAGCGGCAGGCTGACAAGATTCGATCCAGCGCTCCCTTGCAGTACATACTCCTGCCGCCCTGCCCGGAGCAGACTACAGACATCATCCGCCGCTCCGACTCAAAGGGATTCTCTGTTACCCTGCGGCTGGACTTATCCAGCGCCTGCCGCCACAACCCGGCCTTGGCGGCGGCCACCAGCAAGGCACCCTCGGTTGGGTCGCCGTCAACCCGCCAACCAGAGGTCTTATGTTCTTCTATCGATATAACCTTGCTCTGGGTAGTGGCTTTACCATGGTTCAGCTTGGCATTGTTGCACAGAGCTCCGGTGAGCAGGGTCTGCATCAAAGCTGCATCCGAACTCGGCTCGGTCACCTTGCCCATCGTTTCGAAACATCCTGCGGGAGAATAACCTTCGCCCCCCACTTTCCAATAACGGCCGGAGGTAAAGATGCCGCGGACCGTCATTTCATTTTTGGTAAGAGTGCCGGTTTTGTCGGAACAAATGACGGTGGCGCAGCCCAAGGTTTCGATGGAGGACAATTTTCGGATGATGATGCTCTGTTTACTCATTCGCTGCACCCCCATGGCCAGAGCGATAATGACAATGGCCGACAGCCCTTCCGGAATCGCGGCCACTGCCAGGCTGGCCGCAATCTGCAGCATATATAGGGGTGAGAGACCTCGCAGCATCCCTGCCGAAAATACCAGCCCGGATATCGCCAGGCAGCCGTACACAAGGTACCTGGCCAATTCCTCAAGCCGGCGCTGCAGGGGGGTGACCTGGTCTTCGGCGCTCTGGATAAAGCGGGCCACCTGGCCTATTTCGGTGGACATCCCGATGGCCACCACCACTGCCGTCGCCCGGCCCCGGGTCACCGAAGTACCGGTGTAGATCATGTTTTTTCTGTCGCCAAGGGGAAGCGCGCCTTGGGCTGTAAACATTGCGTCCTTGCTTGCCGGGACTGTTTCACCGGTCAACGAAGCCTCCTCCACCTCAAACCGCCAGGTGATAAGCAGCCGCGCGTCTGCCGGCACCCGGTCGCCAGCCTCCAGGGTGATGATATCGCCTGGCACCAAGTGCTCTGATCTGATCAGTCCGGATCTGCCGTCGCGAATGACGCGGGCCTGGGGAGCAGCCATTTTTTGCAGGGCTTCCAGCGAACTTTCGGCCTTTCGCTCCTGGGCCACTCCCAATACGGCGTTGGCGGCCACAATAGCCAGCGTCAACAGAGCATCCTTGCTGCGGCCCAAAATAAAGGACAATCCGGCGGCGCCAAGCAGAATCTGAACCATAAAGTCCTTGAACTGGTGAACAAGCAGTTGCCAGAACCCGGGTTTCTTCGCTTCTTCCAGGCAATTGAGACCATACTTGATCCGCCGCAGCCCGGCCTCACGTTCACTGAGGCCGAACCGGTCACAGGCAGCCAACTGCTGGCAGACTTCCTGCGCTGACAAGGAATAAAAGCCGCTGACAGGCGAGGCGCTTTGTTCAACAACAAGCCGGCTGCCGCCGGCCGCGAGGTCACTGACAGGCGAAGCATCAGCAGCGTTTGGGCCCTTGCCGGCGAAACGCTGCAGATCCATGACGGGATTTCCGACCGTCAGCCGCCGGTGATTCAGCACCCGGGCGGAATTCGCCAGCACCGTCACCGTCCCGACATTTAACAGCAGCATCGCTGCCACCGGACCCATCAGACCCGCCATCGCTAATCCTATTCCCGCGGCGCTGAGCCCTGCCGCCGCCACGAAATTCTGACGGATGATCTCTCCGGTAAATTTACTGAGCCGGATCAGGTCCGGGACCTTGCAAAGATCGTTTCCTTTGATGATGATATCCGCCGACTCGGCCGGAGCATCTGTACCCCCGCAGCCCAGAGTTATCCCCACGTTAGCCGCCGCCAGCGCCGCTGAATCGTTGATGCCGTCACCGACCACAACCACCCGGCGTCCTTCCCGCTGCAGCCGCTCGACAAGTTCCAGTTTATGTTCCGGCGTCGTCGCGCCCCAGAATTGATCCAGGCCAAGGGTATCGGTCACTGGTCTGGCGGAAGCAGCCGTGTCGCCGGTGACCAAGCCGATATGTCCGATTCCCAAAGCGCGGAGCCGGTTTATCGCCAGGCTGCTGTCCGGCCTGAGCTTGTTGCTATAGCCGACCAGCCCCACCAACTTTTTGTTGATCGCCACATACAGCACACTCATTCCCAGCTGCTCCATACGCCGGATGCGGGGATTGGCTCGCGCTGTTTTGATCTTTTCCTGGGAGACAAAGGCCTCGTTGCCGACCGCGATCTGCTGGCCGGCGACCACCGACCTCACACCTGAGCCTATCAGTTCCTTGCTGTCGGCAGGCAGCAGGTCGAGCCCCTCTCGCCGGGCAGCCTCAAGGAGCATCATCGCCGCCGGGTGCTTGGTGGAGGCCACCGCCGACGCTGCCAGCTGGACGAATTCACTTTGGTAATAAGCCTTATCCAGCAGCGCGATTTCCATTGCTTCCGGGACCGCAGTGGTAATGGTTCCTGTCTTGTCAAACAGCACTGTATCGGCTTTATTCAGGGCGTCAAAAACCGCGGCGTCTTTTACATAGATGCCGTCCCGGGCCGCCACCGCCAGCGCCGACCCCTGCACCATATGTCGGGAAAGAGCCACCGCAGCCGGGCATCCGGCCAAAAGAACCGCCAGGCTCCGTGAGGGGTCTCTGGTCAGCAGATAAGTCAGCCCGGCGATAGCGATAGTCCATGATACCAGTCGCTTCGAATAGAGTTCATGGCTGCCGGGCAGCGCGGCCCTGCCGGCCTTTGCGGCCAGCCTGTTGATATCGCCGTCTGTCAATTTCCGGTCCACCCGGCTGGCGCGGACTCTGAGGCAGCCGGCGTTGACAACCGTTCCCGCCGCGACGGCATCACCCCTGGCCACGCCCTGCAGCACCGGGCTGCCGCTAATAATCGCCCGGCTTACCACCGCTTCACCGGCGACAATTTCACCCTCCACCGGCACAATATCGTTTTGCTGAACAAGCAGAATGTCCCCGACCCGCAGTTCGGCCAGCGCGATTCGCTCGGCTTTGCCGTCCGTCCAGCGGACTACGTAGCCGTATTCTTTGGCCATCATTTTCCTGATGGCCGCCTGAGTGCGCGCCTGGATGGTCTGGCGGAACAGGTGGCTTAAATGCACAATCCACAGCACCGACAAGCCGGTAATGCTCTCCCGCATCGCCAGAAGCGCCACCGTCGCCGCGAAAATCAGCAAATCAGCGTTGATTTGCTTTTTTCCGCTTAGTTGCGCAAGCCCGTCGCGCAGGAGAGGATAGCCGGAAAGCAGAGTCGTGACCGCCGCCATGTTAAAGACCCGCTGCGAGGCAGCCAGCGGGGAACGGCCGATCAGCAGCCGTTTCAGTATGATGCCGCCAAGTACGCCCCCGGTGGCCACAGTGAAGAGCAGCGGCGAATTGAAGGGGCGGACCGGCAACTGCTCAGCAGTCGCGGCGACTTCCCGCGAAGCGCGATCTTCTCGCCCCGCTGCTTCAGCGGGACTGGTCGCTTCGCTGATCGCCTTCAGGTACTGGGTGCGGCATTGGGCTAGGCCTTGTCCGATTTGCCGGGGACCTATCACTTCCGGCTCGAAACAAATCAGAGCCGCGCCTGTGAGCGGATTGGCCTGGGCGGTCTTGATGCCCCTGGTGGCTTGCAGCCGGCGGAGCAGATATTGCGCAAAGACGGGATTTCTCCTGAGGCCAGGGACCGACAGACGCAAACGCCCTGGCAGCAGTCGGTAGGTTTCAGCAGAAGTTGCAGCAGCTAACAACAAATTGTTCCTCCTTATAGTGAAAACGCTGGCGAGTCTTCCTCCAAGCACATAAAACTAGTATTTTCAGGCTGCGGCAGAGTATACCGGACAATGGCCGAAAAGTGCCGGCAGATAAAAAAAAGGATTGCATTTGATGCAATCCTTTTTCAACAGCCGGAAAACTATTTCTTCGTGTTCCTGGACGCATCGCCGTATGGAGTGGAACATTCCGGACAATAGCGCTCCCACTGGTCAGGACATGTGAAAGGCCAGGATTGTCTCCTGGCCTGCGGTATTATTGGATTGTCTCTAGGCAAAAACAATCACTGGGTCACGCTGAACACGTAGTTTTCGCTGGAATTATTGTCCCAGTTGTAAGCCGCGTCGCGAAAACAGACATTGAGAGTTGCCTTTTCGGCTGCAAGCACAGTGGCTTCAAATCCGCCTGCTTTGATTTTGGCCATCTTTACTTCCTGGACATTCTCCCACTTGGACCCGATACCGGCATGGGCATATAATTCAGTCGCCCCATTCTGGGCCAGCAGGCCGTCATAGGTGATCTTCACCGGCTCATAGACGGCGGAAACCTCCCGGCTTAACATTACACCCTTATCTTGGTAGTCCTGATTGACTTTTTTCCTGGCTCCTTTGGGTTTGGTCACCGGCAAGGTTGCGGAAACAGTTGCGGCTCCAGCTTCCAGTCCACTAACGACTGTAGCTTTGGACACCTTGGCCCTTGGCATATTCGCCCCCTCCTTCGCCTGGTATTATTGAACCATACTTATATTTTTTCACCTGCGCTAGGTTTGATACTATATAATAGTGCGAAAAAAATAAGCCTTGGAAAAATGGCGGCCGAAACCGCAAGCCTGTGGGCTTTTGTGCCGACAAAACTTCACAAAGTATAGCGCACGTCGCCCAGCTGTCTCTTTATCGCCCGGCTATAGGTCACCTCCGGGTAGCCAAAGAGAACCAAGACACCGGGATTATGCTTGTCAGGAATGCCGTATTTCTTCCGTAAGGCCCTTGAATAACGGATAAAAGGAGCTGCACTTCCGACCAAGCAGGTTCCCAGTCCCAAAGCTTCACCGGCAAGCATGGCGTAGGTTGCGGCGACCTGACAATCGACAGGATCGGCGAAAGGAACGCTATAGAAGAAAATGGCCAACGGAGCGGAATAGGTTAACCAGTCTTCCCCCTGGGACTGCTTCTCTTTAAGGCTGGAGATGAGTGGCAGCAAGTAGGTCGCAAGAGCATCGTATTCGTTCCTGGTCAATAGCGGTCGCAAAAAATGGCGCACCAGCGGTGAGAACATCCAGCGCGATCTGCGCATGCTGTCAATGACGTCCCAGGCAAATTCGCGCACCTTCTCCCTGCCGGCAAGGACCAAAAGTTCGACGTTGGATGGCGGTACCTGTACCGGGGCAGTGGCAGTGAAGGCTAGGATCTTTTCGATAACCTCGACCGGCACCTCTTTTTCCTGGTATTCGTGCACACTTCGCCGGGTCAAGGCCATGGCGTACAGGCTGTCAAAAGACGGCTTTTCCGTTTCCGGCAGCGCAATGAGGCTATCCTCACTCAGCCTCCGTCCCTTTAAACGTAGGCAGCCATGAGGACATACCGCGGCGCAGTGAGCGCAGCCGATGCAGCCGAAGGTTTTGCCATGGCTTATCGTGATCGCGCCGTGTTCCCGCTTAAGCACGCCGGCTTTGCAGACCTTGATGCACAGTCCGCAGCGGGTACATTTGGTGGTGTTTACCACCAAGGTAGTGAAATCGTCGCCACGCCCGGTCTTGATAGTCATAGTATCATCCTTTTGACATGCCGTTTCATAACACTAGTATGTCCCTGTTCCACTCCCATTGTAACGGAATGATCGTGTCGAATAAGAGTAAAAAAACGGAAAAAAATAATAAATCATTAAATTCACCGAAAAATTTGCAGGATTTTGGTCGAGCGCCGGTCAATATATTGCGTATACTTGATAGTATTATAGCCACAGCCGTCGATGTTATCTGGGCTGACCTCTTTTCCTGAAGCTTCAGGAAAAGAGGTCAGCCGACAAAGGCATCGTCTGCTGTTTTGTAATCATTGCTTACTAAAAGTTAAACTGATGGAGGCAATCATGTTTCGCTTATCGCTCGGACACGCGCGACCAGGACTCGTAGTGGCTCGCAGCATCTATCACGCCAATGGCACCTTGCTCCTTGGACAAGATATTGAGCTTGATAACCGCCTGATTGCCAGGCTAACCCAACTGGGTGTTGACTCGGTTTACGTTAAAAACCCCTATTTTGAAATTGAGCCTGTGGAAGTACTTAGTGAAAAAACCCGCGTCGAGACAGTCAGGCTCACCCACAAAGCTTTTGAAGCTTACCGCAAAAGCGGCACCCTGAATGTGAGCGATTTGCAGCGGGCAACAAAAATGCTGGTGGAAGATGTCATCGATAACAGGAATGTCCTGATTCATCTGACCGATATCCGCGCTCACGACGACTATACGTTCGGCCATTCCATCAACACCTGTGTGCTTGCCGCCATGATCGGCGTGAAACTGCAGCTCAAAGAAGCACAGTTAAAAGAATTGGCCCTTGGGGTCCTGCTCCACGATATCGGGAAAACGATCATTCCTGCGGAAGTGTTAAATAAAAAAACGCCTCTTACCCCTGAAGAGTGGCAGCAAATTCAAGGACACTCCAGCACCGGCTTTGAGCTATTGCGGAAACAAGGGACTATCCCGCTGATGTCAGCCCATGTTGCATTACAGCATCATGAATTTTTTGACGGGACAGGGTATCCACGGGGGCTGGCGGGAGAAGATATCCACCGCTATGCCAGGATTGCCGCCATCGCAGACCTTTATGACGCCATTACCTCGGATAGGCCCTATCGCCTGGCCATGCTTCCCCATGAGGCTTATGAAGTGGTTTTAGGATCGCGCGGCAACAAGCTGGATCCGGCGATAACCGATGTCTTTTTGGAGAATGTGGCCCTCTTCCCTGTCGGCACGATGGTTCTTTTAGACACCGGGGAAATCGGCGTGGTAACGGCGATTCACCCCGGCATGCAGGCGCGTCCGGTCGTAAAAGTAGTATTAGACAAATTTTGCAAGAAGATAACCGACCAGGACAAAACCATCGACCTGACGAAAGAACTGACCAAATTTATTGTAAAGGTTTTCAAGCCTGAAGAGATTGCCGCGTTCGGCCTCACCGGGGCTTCGGGCGCCAGCGCCTGACCAGGGATTTTATAGTGTGAAGGTGTTGCGATTGAACTTTAATTTTAGCAGATTTTTTGGCAACCAAGCGGATTTCCCGATAGAGCACAGGATTTTAAATACCTTGCTTCTGTCTGGTATTCTTATGGCCGCGGGCGGATTACTCTTTGACTTGATGTTTGAAAATGCTTCGCCTTGGATTTCGGCAATTATCGGTCTGGCTTTAATCCTGTTATATTACCTGTCCTATGCAAAAAAACTCTACTCCATCGTTGTCTTCATTCTCATATCCCTCTTTTTCATTATTACCTCCGTGCTCTGGTATATGGAAGGCGGATTATTCGGCGGCACTCCAGTTTATTCGATAACTTTCGCTCTGGCGATAGCCATTTTGCTTCGCGGCAGCAAACGACTGCTGACCATCGGCGCCCTGATATTATTACTCTTGGGCCTTACAGCCGCCGAATACATAAATCCTTCGCTAATCGCCGGTTTCAACCATAATCATGTCAATACTATTTATGACTTGTTGATTGTCCTCATTATCAATGCGTCCCTGGTTGTGATGATTTTGAATCAGCATAACAGCGAGTATGAACGGGCGACAAAATATTTTTTAGAATTACAAGAGCAAAAAACGCAAATCGAAATGGCCCGCCTGGATCGTCTTAACCTCATCGGTGAAATGGCTGCAAGTATCGGCCATGAGGTCAGAAACCCTCTCACCACTGTCCGCGGCTTCCTGCAGTTGTTTCAGCGCAACAAAGCCTTCCTGGACTACGGAGACCGCCTCAAGCTCATGATCGGTGAGCTGGATCAAGCCAATGCCATCATCACCGAGTTTTTATCTTTGGCGAAAAACAAGGCTTTCAACCTGAAGTGCGACAATCTTAACCGGATTATCGAGCATCTCAATCCTCTGTTCCGGGCCGATGCTCTGCGGTTGGGCAAGAATTTCATAGTCGAGACGCGAAGCGTCCCGGATCTTATGCTGGATGAAAACGAAATTCGCCAGTGTCTCGTGAATCTTGTCCGCAACGGCTTTGAAGCAACCGGGGAAAATGGAACTGTGCTGCTGCAGACCTACCTTGACCGAGGCGAAGTCATCCTGGCGATTCAGGACAATGGATCGGGAATACCTTCTGAAATCTATCACCAACTCGGCACTCCTTTCATCACCACCAAGCCGGATGGAAATGGTATCGGACTTCCCATTTGCTTTCGAATCGCCGAACGTCACAACGCCAGAATTGAAGTCGAAACAGCTTCAACAGGAACGACTTTTGCTATACGATTCAGTCAACAAACTGAGCCAGCTTAAAGCTGTTTTTTGTGTCAATCAACTATATTTCCTGGCTGGAGTTGTTCATTTTTTTTGCAACCCAATGGGATCCGGATATAGAAAAGCTCCCGGCGTTAACCGGGAGCTTTTTGCTGTGCTGATTCTTTTCTCTTGCCAATCAGTGCGTCATGATGAATATCCTGGACTCGTTTTCCCATGATGGTGAAAGCCAGCTGAATCGAAGGCCCCAGTGTAAAGGCGACGATCACCGTCCCAATTCCTACCGGCCCTCCCAGCAAATATCCCGCGGCAGCCACACTTGTTTCGAGGATCGTCCTCACCTTCCACGCCGGCCAGCCTGTCTTGAGGATGGCCCCCACCATGAAACTGTCTCTGGGACCGGCACCGAATGCCGCCGACAGGTAAAAAAAACTTCCCCAGCCGATAACCAGAACGCCCCCCAGCAGCATCACCAGTTGCGTCAACCAGTGACCTGGAACCGGAACCCACTGGCTGGCCATGAACAGATCAATGAAAACGCCGATAAAATACATATTGGCGATAGTGCCCCATCCGGGATTGATTCCCAGCATCGCGCCGATTGCGATGACCACCACTCCAGTCAACTGGCTTACCTGCCCTAAAGTCACGGGGATATAATTGATCAACCCTAAATGAAAGGCGTCCCATGGTCCTGTCCCCAGATTGCTTTTAATGGTCAGCACAATACCGAGCCCAAAAAGGCAAAGTCCCCAAAGTAAAAAGATCCCTCTGACGATCATCCAAATAGCTCCCCTTATTGACATCCAACGATTGGGCGAAAGCAGTCCGGCGTCTGCTCTGTGCCAGTAGAATTATACCACACTCGCCTTATGAGCGGTTATCCCAACCACACAACAACTAAACTATACTCCATGATCGATAACGATTTTTTGGGTAGTCTGTTGATAATATAAGCTTCTGCTGACACCTTTTCCCTGTCCGGAAACTGCCAGCACGCGAATAAGCCGCTGATATAAGTCAACGGCCGCCTGCCTGAGAAGCCGGTACTGTCAGTTCCTTTCATCATTAATTTGCTGCACAGAAAAAACCGGACCCGGCTCCAGGTCTGACGAAAATTCCCGCGAAATATCCCGCATCTTATTCAGCACGGCGCTTATCTCTCCCGCATACTGCGGCAGATACGCCTCTAATACAGGATCGATCTTTCTTTCGTAAATTCCGGTTGTTATACAGCGAAGCGTATTTGCATCCATCGGCGTGCACTTCCCTTTTCATTCATAAACCATGTGACCATGTTCAGGCGCTCTCCGGGGGAACGGCGGACCGGTGGGGATGGGCCTGTTCGTACAGATACGCGGCTTGAAATACTCGCCCTTCGTCAAACGGCCTCCCTTGAATCTGGAACCCGACGGGGAGCCTGCCGGCAGTCAATCCGCACGGAAGCGAAATAGCCGGATAACCGTTGAAATTGGCCAGCGACGTTATGATCGTCAATGTGGCCTGGATCCTCGGATCCACAGCCTCGCCTCCGACAGCAATAGTGCTCTCGCCAATCGGAAAAGCAGGTACAACCGTGGTAGGGGAAATAAACAGATCAATCTCCCGGTATATAGCCGCCCATTCCCGCTGATCCTGCTGCCGCAGCCGTTGGGCGTCGATATAGGCACTTGCCGGTATGTACTGACCTTTCTCCAGTCTGCGCCGCACACTGCTGCCGTATTGTTCGGCGCAGGTTTCCAGGTAAGACGCATGGTATGTATAAGCCTCCGCCATCAGCACGATGCTGCGGACGCCGAAGGTTTCCCGGGAAGGATAAGCTATCTCCCTCACCCGGGCCCCGTTGTCTTCAAACCATCGAACTACCTGACGAAAGGCCTGGTCAATTTCCGGATGCAAAATATCGGAGTAATAATCCGGACAGATGCCGATAGTCATCCCTTTTAGCGCCGCCTGACCCTCTGCTTCTAAAAAGTGCGTATAATCCGGAACGTGTAGATTTGCAGAGGTCGGATCGCCGGGATCATATCCCGCAATCCCTGCCAAGACAGCGGCAGTGTCCCATACCGATTTAGCCAGCGGACCGGCATGATCCAGCGACCAGCTAAGCGGGATCACCCCCCGCTTGCTTACCCGGCCATAGGTAGGTTTTATGCCTGTTACGCCGCATAAGGCCGCAGGTATCCTGATCGATCCTCCGGTATCGGTACCCAAAGAAAACAGCGAACTGGAAACCGAGACCGACACCGCTGATCCACCGCTGGAGCCTCCCGGAATCATGCCGGTATTCCAGGGATTTCGGCACGGCCCGAAATAGGTGTTTTCGCTCGTTGTCCCGTAGGCAAATTCATGCAGATTGTTTTTCCCCACCAAAATAGCCCCAGCCTGATTTAGTCGGTCGATAACAGCTGCATTGTAATCTGGAACGTGAGCCGAGAGGATCTGCGACCCGGCGGTTGTCCGAATTCCTTTGGTACAGTACAAGTCTTTGGCGGAATACGGAATGCCATGAAGAACACCCCGATATTGTCCATGCATGATTTCCCGCTCGGCCTGCGCCGCCGCCCGCAGAGCCTGCTCACCCAAAACCGTGATATAGGCGTTCACCGCAGGCTCGGTTTCTTCAATCCGTTCTAAACATTCTTGCACCAATTCCACAGGAGATAGCCACTTGCTTTGAATCAGCGGCGCCAATTCCTGAATTGTTTTGCGCAGGAGCGTCATACCTGGTCCAACCCCTTCCGGTCTCACTGTTTCGCTTTACTGTTAATCATTTCGTCCGCTAATTCATCAGCTCCTCCTCTGGCGATAATTTCTCCCCTTTGGCGAGACAATAAACCGTTCCGCCAGCTTTGGCGGCAACTTAAGTTCACGAAATAATTCCGCCATGCTGGTTGCCGTCACTAATCATTGCCTCGGAAACCGTCGAACAATAATACAGGAGGCTTTGCTCTTTCGAGCAAAACCCCCTCGCGCCTGTTCCGCTGTTTCAGCGTTGAGTATGTTTTTGACGATAGCTGCCGCGAAACTGGAAAATGCTGTTTCTATATAAAAGACGGCTGCTGAAGCAATACTGTATCATTCAACTCTCAATTCCCATCTTCCCCAGCGCGGTATCCACTTCGTGTTCCCATAAGGCACAAAAGGCCTCAACAAACCCGCGGACTATCGAAGACTTATACTTCTCCCCTATCGCGTCAATTGCGTCAATAAACGCCAACGGCTCCTGCTGGGCTCCTCCCATAACCGTTTCTCTGAAATATTTCGTTTCACGGGTTAAAAATGCCAACTGCCCTTCATATGCTGCCCTTCCCTCAGTAGTCACGGGGGACTCCAGCGTAAGGTCTTCATAGGCCGCACAGTAATGTACCATCCTCGCCAGATAGATGCCCTTGGGGTTTACACAGGGAATGTCGCCGAACAACTCGGTAATCGGCGCATTGATGACATACTTCCCGTGCAGCAGCGTCCAGGATGCGTAAGCCTCTTCCAGGACATCTTCCGGATAATTCGTCCAGCGGCCGCCCTGTCCTCCGCCGCCGCGCCTGGGCTCGGGGATCAGCCGCCACTTCTCATAATTCAACAAGGTTCGCCGGGTAATGTTCACACCCAAAGACTTGAGTGCCGCAACCACTTCATTAGGACTCATAGCGACCTCCGCTTACAATGAAACAGAAATTTCTAGTTCCAGTATCCATTATAACGAGATGTCTTCCAACCTGTCAAACCCATGATTCATCAGCTAGAAGCTTGTTTTACAGCCTAACCCGGTGCTCGCTCCCCCCCAAAAGCAAAGCGGCAAGGCCAAAAATCTCGAAGGCCTTGCCGTTTCTGCATTTGTTGTGGACTCTCCGGTAGGACTAGGACCAAGAATTCACTGGAGAAAGAAACTCAATAAAATTCAAACCCAACCAAGGCATAATTTTCTCTGGGGTCCAAGCTCTTTACCACTGCGATGATCTCATCCAGGCGTTTTCCAAAATTGTTGAATCCTGATGCTTGACTATGGACCCATTCTTCACCATACAATTCATCCACAAACCTCATAATATCCCGTGGAGTAACGATTGCAACCCAGCAGCCCCAGTCAATTTGCTTTCCGTATAATTCTCCGGAACAAATCTTTTTCATTAAGACTCCCAGCCCCCCGAAAAATTGCCTTTGAACAGGTGGCAACGCTCGGGTTATTGCCCGCGGCATGTTCTGGGCACAGAATTCTTCCGGTTTCGGTCTTCCTTTAGAGTTTTTCCTGAACTCCCCTATGTACACGTGGCTCCGTGGCATCAGTCTCCCCCTTATTTTCCAGTCTTCGTTCTTTACTCTATGCGAAGGACTCAGAAAATATGACTTTGCTCATTGAAATTTACCTATGTCGAATCTTTCGGCCTGTTCATGATTTTTGGCCCAGGAGCTTCATCAACCACCAGGTAATATAGCTTGCTTCGATATAAATCGCGAAACACTGATTAAATAAGCCGCTTATCGCAGGATAGAGGGCTTATTTTTGTCATAAATTATATTTTCTTGAATATTTTTTCTTAGAAAGGAAAAAAAGGAGTTGTTGTTGTGAAAAAACTGATTGCGTGTCTGCTGGTGTGTCTACTGGTGATTACCTTCAACGCGCCGGTTGTGCTGGCGCACCCAGCTATGCCGCCGCTTATCCACCACGCCGGCAAGAACCCCAGCTTCTGGATGAAATACGGCCGGTTCGCCCTGGGCCTGGGCATTGCCCTATGTATTGTCGCCGAACTGTCACACGACAAAACAGAAAAGACCAAACAGGGCCATTGACTCCGAATACAGATACCGTTATAGGCAAGACCGCCCCACGGCGGTCTTATTTTTTTCCCTGCTTTCTGGTTTCATCACAGGCCAACTTATGAAGCCCCTTTCTCTTGCTGTATCCACTTCTTCGCCAAAAGTTCTGTGTCAACATATTGCTTATAAAGTACAAAAATCACTAAACTCGTCGCCCGAAAAATTGATAAATAAAAATAATTCCATTGATCCTGAAAAATCAGGATGTTCATGTTTACAAGAATAAAGTCGCTCAATCCGAAAATAAGAATGGGCGCTAGTTTCCAAAACCTCTTTTGAAGTACACAACAAAAAAACAGGAAAATGAACGACATTCCAGCATGATAAGGCAATCCAAAGAGGATGCTGTCCCGATAAAAGTTCTCATCCCAACCAATGCTATAATGTTGTTTTCCGGCCAAAAGAAGCAGATGCGATGGCACATGTATGAATTGCAGCGCAAGAAGATAGAACGTCACATATCGCAGAAATTGATACTTTTCGGGGTTCAACTTGGATATCCATATTTTTATGACACTCAGACCGACAATGACAGTAATACCGGTCATATAGGTTCGCCACCAATGATGTTCGTATATTCCCATATGCAGACACCAAGTCTCGATCAGCATAAAGGCACCGGCTATTAAAATAATCCACCGAATGCCTAGCGCGAAATTCACTACAAGGTTGGCTGTTCCAGCCCACAAAAACACATTTCCTAATATATAACCAATAATGTCATCGGCAAAGGGATCTGTGAACACTTCTGGTCTATATGCGTAGCCATCAAAGATAGTAAGCACAAAAAATTCACTTACAGTCAGAAAACTCACCATTAAGAAAAATACCAGCGAGATCATAACAGTATTCTTTTTATTGAATATAGTAAAGCCAATCATTCCCATACCGATAATAGTCAGACCATAGAACCAAAATATGTTTGGCATATCTTCCCTCCATCTGCGGGACGCCGGCTGCGGAAATGAGGGACGTCAGCCCCCCCGTTTGGCTTGTAACGATAGCGGTTTTCATAACATTAATATGTATTGAGGCTAAACATTTTATCCTGTTGGATCAAAAACAAGACAACCAGGGATCGGTTTGCATGCTGACAAGCAGCAATTATCTTCATGATTTGACACTAAATTGCGTTTTGCGTTATATTTGCAAGGATTTTACTTTTTATGTCGAATCAATATACAATAATATTTTTTATTGATGTCTTGAACAAGGCATCCCAATGGTAGGAGGATGTGTCTGTGCTTAGATATCTTGTGATACTATGCCTTTTTGCCAGCCTGGTTCTGGCCCTCGGCTGCGGCAAAAACGCGGCAGTCGCACCTGAAGCCAAAACTGCACAACCAATCGAAGCTTCGAACAAATTTACCATTGCGGGTTCAGGCAGCAATATTCCTGTCACTAAAAAGCTGGCAGAAGCCTATTATGCTAAAACAGGCGTAGTCATTGACATTCCCGGCGGTATCGGCAATGACGGTGCAATAGATGCTCTTAAGACCGGCGATATCGACCTGGCCATCCTCTCCAGACCCTTAACTGCTGCTGAACTGTCAGCCGGACTAAAAGCAATACCTTACGCGCGGGTTGGCATTGTTCTCGCGGCCCACGCCGGTGTTCCGGATACCAATTTTTCCACAACAGATATTGTCGATATTCTCAAAGGAGCAAAAACCACCTGGGTTGATGGCACTACGATATATGTCTTTGTCAGACAGACCACAGAACCTGCCAATCAAATTTTTTCTGCCCTGCTCCCTGGCTATAAGGAGGCGCTGTCCGAGGCCAACCGGAATCACCGCTGGGAGTTGATTTACCTGGATAGCGACATGGCCTATACTATCGGAAAAACGAAAGGTTCTTTGGGTATAACGAATACCACGTATGTGGCTACAATGCGGCCTAATATCAAACCACTGGGCTTAAACGGAATAGTTCCCACCCTGGAAAACATCCGTACTGGTTACTACAAGCCAGTGAAGGATTTGTCTTTTGTATATAAGGGGAGTCCCAGCAGCCAGGCGACAAAGTTCCTGGAATTCGTGTTCACTGACGAGGGGCGGGAAACATTGACTAACTGGGGCGCTGTCCCTCTGGAAAGGTGATAGGAGTGGCCGATTATTTGAACTTTTCCCGGATGTTCGCCAGACGAATGACCATTATATCACTGTTGGTTGGCTTGTTGATAACCTTCACGATGCCTATCACTTATTTTTTGATGAGCTGGCGTGACTTTAATGCCAGCGCGGCTGTTCACGGGGCGGAACTGGCCGCTAAAACCCAGCAGATGGTCCGGGATAATCCTGCGCTGTGGCATTATAATGTGACCAGATTCGGCTATTTGGCTGATGAACTTGTACTCCGCCCAACCATAACTTCAATTAAAATCTTTGACCAAAACTCCAGCCTCAGGTATGAGCAGGTAATCACCCGCAATGCTCTTTGGACCTTTCCTTTTCATGTTCCTATCCTATACAACAACGAAGTCCACGGGTTTATTGAGTTTTATGAAAGTGCTGTAGATATCATCGCTGATACACTGATGCTGACTTTTTTCTTTGGTCTTCTCGGAATAGTCACCGGACTTCTCCTGTATCGCTATCCGGTGAATATCATCAGACTGGTCGAACAGGGCGTCCAAAGCCAAGCCGAGCAGGCCAAACGGCAGGCAGCATCTGATGTGGCCCGTTTGGACCGGCTGCGTCTTGTCGGTGAGATGGCGGCGAGCATTGGTCACGAGGTACGCAACCCGTTAACCACCGTCAAAGGTTATTTGCAGCTGTTTTCACGCCGAACAGAGTTCTTATCTTCCACGAATCAGTTCCAGCTTATGATTGATGAGCTTGACCGGGCCAACGGCATCATTTCCGAATTCCTTTCTCTGGCCCACAACAAGGTTGTGGAAATGAAGAATACCAACCTGAATGCTGTCATTCGAGCCCTGCAGCCTCTTATCCAATCAGACGCCCTGATACGCGGAATATTGGTGGATATTCGCTTAAAGGATCTCCCTGATACGCTGTTAGACGAAAATGAGGTACGCCAGCTGATATTGAATATTACCCGCAATGGCCTGGAAGCAATGACGTCCGGTGGATGTCTGACCATCACGACCGATCTGGACGCACAAGGGGTGATCCTGTCGATCGCCGACCAAGGAAAAGGAATTGATCCCAGCTTGATGCCAAAACTGGGGACTCCCTTTTTTACAACCAAAGAAACCGGAACCGGTCTCGGACTCGCTGTTTGTTACAGCATCGCCCACCGTCACAAGGCCGAAATCGATTTTGTCACAGGCTCCGGCGGAACGACTTTTATCATCCGGTTCCCTCTGCCGCAATAAATCTTCCAAGCAACCTGAAAAGAGGC
>Ga0316228_1001476_pt1 | contig 24075 bp, 20 predicted proteins | sample TBH18021metaG_FD_206005 | JGI IMG/M metagenome (GOLD analysis project Ga0316228, IMG submission 206005) | Freshwater microbial communities from Trout Bog Lake, Wisconsin, USA - TBH18021 | ecosystem: Environmental > Aquatic > Freshwater > Lake > Hypolimnion/Profundal zone | place: USA: Wisconsin... | reverse complement strand
AGTTGGATGCTGGTTGGAGTGATCTTGGTGCTTGGGATGCGGTATGGCAGGTTGGAAGTCAAGATCCACAAGGCAATGTGACTAGTGGCGATACTGTGCTGAGCAATACCACTAATTCACTAGTGCACGCTAGTAGCCGTTTGGTCAGCACGGTTGGGGTGGAGAATCTCATCATTGTGGAAACGGCTGATGCAGTTTTAGTCGCCAATAGGGCGAACAGTCAAGATGTTAAACATATTGTTAATCAGCTGGAGAAGCAACAGCGCACCGAAAAGAATTTACATCGCAAGGTAGCTCGTCCTTGGGGTTGGTATGACAGTGTTGATGAAGGTGAGCGGTTTAAGGTAAAGCGTATTCAAGTGAAGCCTGGTGCCAGTCTTTCGCTGCAGATGCATCACCACCGAGCTGAGCATTGGATTGTGGTTAAAGGGATGGCAGAAATCACCAATGGTGATCAAGTGATCACTCTCACTGAAAACCAAAGTACATATATTCCGCAAGGTCAAACCCATCGCCTGGCGAATCCCGGCAAAACTCCGCTTGAAATCATTGAAGTGCAATCGGGAAGTTACTTGGGTGAAGATGATATTGTGCGATTTGAAGACACTTATGGGCGTGGTTAATATTTATATGTACAAAAGTCATACCAAATATAATTATAAAAATTACCTATAAAAAATGAAAAATAATAAAAAAGTCGCATTAATTACTGGTATTACTGGGCAAGATGGTTCTTACCTTGCTGAGTTTTTATTGGAAAAAGGTTATATTGTTCACGGCATTAAGCGCCGTGCTTCCTCTTTTAATACTGAGCGCATTGATCATCTTTATCAAGATCCACATGTCAATCATCCAGATTTGATTTTGCATTATGGTGACTTAACCGATACCAGCAACCTAGTGCGCATTATTCAGCAAACCCAGCCTGATGAAATTTACAATCTCGGCGCTCAGTCTCATGTGGCGGTTTCATTTGAGTCTCCAGAGTACACGGCTGATGTTGATGCGATGGGGCCACTCCGTATGTTAGAGGCAATTCGTATTTTGGGCTTGGAGAAAAAGACCCGCTTTTATCAAGCTTCAACTTCTGAGCTCTATGGATTGGTCCAGGAAACTCCGCAAAAAGAGACTACGCCTTTTTATCCAAGAAGTCCTTATGCAGTAGCTAAGCTCTATGCCTATTGGATTACCGTGAACTATCGTGAAGCTTATGGGATATATGCCTGTAATGGCATCCTCTTTAATCATGAATCCAAGCGTCGCGGTGAAACCTTTGTAACTCGCAAAGTCACCCGAGGTTTAGCGAATATTGCCCATGGTCTTGAGCAATGTCTTTTTATGGGCAATATCGATGCCTTGCGCGATTGGGGCCATGCTAAAGACTATGTTCGTATGCAGTGGCTTATGCTACAACAGGATGAGCCAGAGGATTTTGTGATCGCTACTGGCGTGCAATTTACTGTTCGTGAATTTATTATCCGCAGCGCTAAGCAACTTGGTATCGTTCTGAGGTTTGAGGGTGCCGATGAAAATGAAAAAGCTATTGTTGCTTTTATTGAGGGAGATAAAGCACCAGCATTAAAAGTAGGTGATGTGATCGTACAAATTGATCCTCGCTACTATCGTCCTACTGAAGTGGAAACCCTTTTAGGTGACCCCCATAAAGCTAAAGAAAAACTGGGTTGGGTTCCAGAAATTACTTTGGACCAAATGATTGTAGAAATGGTGGAAAATGATTTAGAGCAAGCTAAACAGCATGCTTTGCTTCAAAAACATGGCTTTAATGTCCCTGTTGGCAAAGAAAATTAACCCCTGAAATTGTTTACCCTTAAAAATACCTAATGACCATCAATCCTAAGCAGAAAATCTATGTAGCAGGGCATCGGGGTATGGTCGGTTCGGCAATTGTTCGTCATCTTGAATCACTGGGTTATAAAAATATCATTAATCGCACTCATGCTCAATTAGATTTAACGAATCAATTAGCCGTCACAGAATTTTTCGCCAAAGAAAAGCCTGATCAGGTCTACTTGGCCGCTGCAAAAGTTGGCGGTATTTATGCGAATAATACATACCCCGCGCAGTTCATCTATGACAATTTGATGATTCAAAACAATGTCATTCATCAGGCGTTTATCCATGGTGTAAAAAAACTTCTTTTTTTAGGATCTAGCTGTATTTATCCGAAATTAGCCCCCCAGCCAATGACTGAAGATGCCTTGCTTACGGGTAAGCTAGAGCCAACGAATGAGCCTTATGCCATAGCCAAAATTGCTGGCATCAAGATGTGCGAGAGCTATAACCGCCAGTATGGGCAGTCGCATGGCATTGATTACCGCTCTGTCATGCCCACCAATCTGTATGGTCCAGGGGATAACTATCACCCGGAAAATAGCCATGTGATTCCAGCACTCATTCGGCGTTTTCATGAGGCTAAAGTCAAGCAATTACCAGAAGTCCTTATTTGGGGTACTGGTACGCCAAGGCGGGAGTTTTTATTTGTAGATGATATGGCTGCCGCCTCTGTGTTTGTGATGGAATTAGACAGGGCTATTTATGACGGGCAAACTGATCCAATGAAAAGCCACATCAATGTCGGATTTGGATCGGATGTCACGATTGCCGAGTTGGCTAAGGCAATCGGATCCGTGGTGGGGTATCTGGGTAGCATTCGGTTTGATGACACTAAGCCCGATGGGTCACCTAGAAAATGGATGGATTCTAGGTGTCTCGAGAGATTGGGATGGAAGGCTCAAGTTACACTTAAGAGTGGTTTAGAAAAGGCATACGATGCTTTTCAGAAAAGCAATTAATAATTTATTTGGCGTTTTTATTAAATTGGCTAAATCGTAGGTTAATTACAGTTAGGATTGCAGTTCATGAGTGAGTTTGAGATAACAGCAAATCGTGCTGTTAAGGTTCGGGCTACGGATAGCTTACGAGGTGCCCTACGACGCTATGGCTTTCTGGGAAGTGTGCGCCTTTTAAGGGATATAGTTTTAACTAAATGCATCTCCCGCAAGATGCGATTAATTCGCTATCCCTACTATTTGCGGGGTGTGTCTGCAATTGAATTTGGGAAAAACTTTACTTCTGGAGTAGGTTTGCGCATTGATGCTTTTGGGGAGGGCTTGCAACAAGTAAAGTTTGGTACCAATGTGCAGCTAGGAGATTATGTGCATATTGGCGCTGTCGCGTCTGTGGTTGTTGGTAATGATGTCTTAATGGCCAGTAAGGTCTATATTTCTGATCACGATCACGGCACTTACGGTGGAGATGGTTTCCCAGTATCCTTGCCAGCAGAATTGCAGTCTGAAAAATTGCTATTAGTTTCCCCTGTACACATTGGGAATAATGTGTGGTTAGGCGAGGGTGTTAGTGTCCTAAAAGGGGTGACTATTGGTGATAACTCTATTATCGGGGCAGCTTCTGTGGTGAATAAATCCATTCCTCCTGATTCAATTGCTGTTGGCATTCCAGCTAAGGTTGTCAAGCAATATGATTATGCTTTGAAAGCGTGGGTATCTGCTCGCGAGCAATGTCATTCATGATGTATTTGTAGTATCCGCCTTTATCTCGTTATCATGGTGTTGATAGCAGCTTCATCTTGAATACTTATGCTGTTTTCTAGCGAACTGCAGGAATCTATAGTCCGAGTCAAGTGTTTGCGATATCCAAATTGGTTGCTAACTCGCGTGCATCCCCAATGTGGTGCATGGTTCAACCCTCAGATCTGGAGGGTTGCAATATTTTTATTCCTGATGGTGACGCTGAGACTCAAATCTTTGCCTTAGGGAAAAAGCTCTACGAGAGCCTCCCAATAGGCGAAAATCGTCAGCCAACTAAGCGCCGTTGCATTATGAAGGCTCATGGGCAATTTTTGACTCAAGAAGCGCTAGATAAAAAGTAAGGGGAATTAAAGGCTCTCTTAATTGCAGCGCTTGCCAGTTATAAGCGTATGGTTCTATGGTTTTTTAGCTGGGCTGTGTGCCAGCAAATTATTCATAGAGCCAATATGGATCTTAAATTACCTAAGTAGATATTTTTCAATGAATTAGGTTTGCTTTTGGTGCATTAATCTCACCCAATTGATTATAATTCTTGGGGTTGCTGCGACATTCATTTGGGGGTCATTTTGATTTTAATTATTAGTCATAATCTATGGAAAAATTCTGTAAATGACTGATTTAATTAATAATAATTTTTATACTGCAAATAGTACTCAGGGCTGTTCGGATGGGATCGAGGCTCCGGTAAAAAACCTGACGAATTTTTTGCCCTTAATAGCCATTTTGTTGTGCACCTACAATGGTGAGAAATTTCTAGCTGAGCAGTTGGATTCACTCGAGTCACAAAACCATCAAAATTGGGTGCTATATGTCAGTGATGATGGATCAAACGATCAAACGATCAAAATTTTGCAGCAATATCAGATGAAATGGCCCTTAGGAAAATTAATCATTCGCAAGGGACCTCAAAAAGGCTATTGCCAGAACTTTTTATCCCTAGCCTGCGACCCAGAAATTAAAGCTGATTACTATGCCTTTTGTGATCAGGATGACGTTTGGCTGCCTGAAAAGCTCTCTATTGCTCTGCAAGCCATATTAGGCAGGCAAAATATTTACATACCTTTTTTGTATTGCGGGCGCACACAGTACGTTGCAGGTGATTTAAGTATCATTGGTGCGTCGCCGCTCTTTGTCTTCCCGCCATCCTTTCGAAATGCCTTAGTGCAAAGTATTGCCGGTGGAAATACCATGGTCTTTAATCTATCTGCAAAATTGCTTATTGAAAAAGCCGGTGCTGTTGATGTTCCATCCCATGATTGGTGGGTATACCAGCTTATTTCAGGTGCAGATGGTGATGTCCTCTACGATCCAATACCCTATGTTTTATATCGTCAACACGATGGTGCAGTAATTGGTGGTAATAATTCGTTTACCTCCAAAGTTGAGAGGGTGTTGATGATGCTGGAAGGGCGTTATCACAATTGGAATACGCAAAATATCCACGCTCTGCATTCAGTAAGTCAGCTTCTAGTGAAGAACCATCAGGAGATTTTGAAAATGTTTAATGCTCTCAGGCGCGCTAGTTTGAGGGACCGATTCCGTTTGATGGAAATTTGTGGCCTGTATAGGCAAACACGTAGGGGTACCTGGAGTCTGTTTCTTGCGATTTTATTTAAAAAGGTTTAATAAACCTTTGCCCAAATATTTATGAGTATTTGCTCTTATTTGCGTAATGCATATGGCGGGTGTAAACGGACTCTAAAAACTGTTCATAGAATTGGGCTGCGCTTGTTGCTGAAACAGCTCTACTATGCCTTTCGGCGTGAAGGTTTATCTGCAGGACTTATTCTCCTAAATAAAAGAATTCGTGGTTTTCTAAGGATGAGTCTTAGTTATGGGGGTTATGAGGATTGGATTGGTCGGTATGACACCATAAGATCAGTTGATATTGAGAGGATGAAAAAGTGCATCATGATGTGGGATGCGCTCCCATTGATCTCAATTATCACGCCCACTTACAACTCTAACTCTGCTTATTTGACTGCTACATTAGAGTCCGTAGTGAATCAAATTTATCCGAACTGGGAGTTGTGCATAGCCGATGACGATTCAACTAAGTCAGAAGTCATTGAGTTATTAGAAAAATACCAAGCCCAAGATAGCCGCATTAAAGTTGTCTTTAGAAAAGAAAATGGCCATATTTCAGCTGCATCTAATAGTGCTCTAGAGTTGGCTAAAGGTGAGTGGGTCGCTCTTTTAGATCATGATGATTTGCTTGATCCTGCTGCCTTATTTTGGGTGGCTGATGCTATTAATAAACGTAGCAACATTCAAATTATCTATTCCGATGAAGATAAGGTTGATGAAGATGGCAAGCGCTTTGATCCATACTTTAAGCCGGATTGGAATGTAGATCTTTTTTACTCGCAAAACTATTTTTCACATTTTGGGGTTTATCGAAGAGGCCTCATTGATGAGATTGGTGGATTTCGAGTTGGTTTTGAGGGTGCCCAGGACTATGACTTGGTATTGCGCTGCTTAGAAAAAATTGACTCTCAATCGATTTATCATATCCCACGCGTGCTATATCACTGGCGCAGTCATCTTGAAAGTACGGCTTGCAATATTAGCGCAAAGAGTTACGCTACCCAAGCAGGTGAGCGCGCCTTAAACGAGCACTTTCAGAGGACGGGAATCAGGGGTTCGGTAGAGGCAGTTTCCAGCGGTTATCGGGCTCATTATGATTTGCCAAGTCCACTACCTTTGGTCAGTCTAATTATCCCCACTAAAAATTCCCATGCTTTAGTTCATCAATGTATTGAAAGTATTGTGAGTAAAACGACCTACCAAAATTATGAAATCCTTCTGGTCGACAACAACTCAGATGAAGCGCAATCACTCGACTATTTTTCTAAGATTGCAAGCGATGGCGTGGTGAGGTTAATTCGATATCCGCACGAGTTTAATTATTCCGCCATTAATAATTTTGCCGTAGGAAAGGCTAATGGAGAAATCATCGGCTTAATTAATAATGACATTGAAGTCATTTCCCCTGAATGGTTGGCTGAAATGGTATCCCTTGTTTGTCAAGAAGGAGTAGGAGCGGTTGGCGCAAAACTACTTTATCCAAATGGCTCATTGCAGCATGGTGGGGTTGTTTTGGGGGTAGGTGGAGTGGCTGGGCATGCCATGAAGGGAATTGATCATGAGGATGGGGGGTATTTTTCTAGATCTCAACTCATTAGCGCTTATTCAGCAGTGACAGCAGCCTGCCTATTGGTAAAAAAATCAGCGTATCTAGAGGTTGGTGGCTTAAATGAAAATGAGCTCAAAGTAGCATTTAATGATGTCGACTTTTGCTTAAGGCTAAAAGAAGTTGGTTATCGAAATATCTGGACCCCGTATGCTCAGCTTTACCATCATGAATCGGCCACGAGGGGGTTGGAAGATAATCCAGAAAAAATAGCAAGGTTTAATAGCGAGGTTCGCTACATGCAAGAGAGGTGGGCATGCAGAATTAACAATGATCCTGCTTATAACCCGAATTTGACATTAAATAATGAGGATTTTACGTATTCTTGGCCACCAAGGACATTAAGTGAGTATTTGTGACCTTTATAATCAGATACTTGCTTCTTGTGGGGGTAGTTAAATACTTCTTAGAAAAGGGAGTGTTTATCACATGTAATGCTCCTGAAAATTGTATTCAAAAATAGGCTAATTACTACCCCATGCATTTTCAGAACCCCCATCGACCTCAGTCTACCTCATTGAAGTCTTTGGCTCAAAGCATAATAATTCATCGCCAATTGATTGTAGAAATGATTAAACGCGAAGTAGTGGGTCGCTATAAAGGTTCTGCTTTTGGTTTAGCTTGGTCGTTTTTAAATCCTGTTTTGATGTTAACTATCTACACATTCGTGTTTTCCATCGTTTTTAAAGCCCGTTGGGGCGATAGTGGTTCTGATAGTAAGACACAGTTTGCCTTACTAGTATTTGTAGGGATGATTGTTCAGGGGCTTTTTACTGAAGCCCTTAATCGCGCTCCCGGCATTATTTTGGGAAATGTAAACTACGTTAAAAAAGTAGTTTTCCCACTAGAAATTCTGCCGATTATTAGCTTAGGTGCGGCCCTATTTCACGCTACAGTAAGTTTATTCGTTATGATTATTGGGTTTGCTGTAATTAATCATTATCTCAATTGGACGATGATTTTCATTCCCCTTGTCTTTGCCCCTTTGGTTATATTTACCCTTGGAATTACCTGGGTTTTGGCATCTTTAGGTGTATTCGTGCGTGATGTGGGGCAAACAATTGGTATTTTGACGACGGTGCTAATGTTTATGTCGCCCGTTTTTTATCCTGTTAGTGCCTTACCTCCAAAATTTCAAACATGGATGATGTTTAATCCCCTTACTTTCATTATCGAACAAAGTAGATCTGTATTGATTGTAGGGCAGACTCCTGATTGGTATGGGCTAGGTATCTACACCTTAGTTGCAGTATTGGTACTGTGGTTTGGTTATGCTTGGTTTCAAAAGACGAGGAAGGGATTTGCCGATGTCCTCTAATGAGATTGCAATTAAGGTCGAGTCTTTAGGCAAGCGCTTTGAGATTTATGATCAGCCAGGCGATCGATTAAAGCAGTTTGTCTGGCCCCGTGTGCGTAGGTTTGTTGGTCAAAAATCCAGTCAACAATATTTTCAGGAATTTTGGGCCCTAAAGAATGTTACTTTTGAAGTGAAAAAGGGGCAGACTTTTGGGGTAGTTGGTAGAAATGGTTCTGGAAAATCTACTTTATTGCAGATTATTTGTGGAACGTTAAACCCTACAAGCGGGCGCATCGGAATACATGGAAGAGTTGCGGCATTACTTGAGCTAGGTTCTGGCTTTAATCCTGAGTTTACGGGTCGTGAAAATGTTTACTTGAATGCATCTGTGCTTGGTTTGAGTAACCGAGAAATCGACGATCGCTTCGAGGAAATAGTTAAATTTGCCGACATTGGAGAATTTATCAACCAGCCAACCAAGACTTACTCTAGCGGTATGATGGTAAGACTTGCTTTTGCGGTGATAGCTCATGTAGATGCAGATATATTGGTGGTCGATGAAGCTTTGGCAGTGGGTGATGCTGTATTTACGCAAAAATGTATGCGCTTCATACGTGAATTCCAGCAGAAAGGCACTTTACTTTTTGTGAGTCACGATATGGGTGCCATTCAAAATATCTGTGAATCTGCGATGTGGCTAAGTCACGGGAAGGTAATGCAGATTGGGGATTCAAAAACTGTTGCCGAGGCCTACTTGCAACACACGCTCCAAGAGGCGTATGGAGATAAGGCGGTGCTAGCGTCGACTTCCGATGATTCTCTGGATACTTGTGCTGATATTGCCAAACCTTCCCCCGCTCTTTTAAATTATGAAAGCGTCCTTACGTATACGGATAACCTATCAAATGCTAAAGGTTGGTCAACTGGTAGTGCCGAAATTATTGGCATTGAGTTAACGAAGTTGGGTGAGGGCGCAGGACCGATATTTATTGGTGGAGAAGTCGTATGCCTAAAAATACATGCTTTATCTAGCATCGCTCTAGATCAGCCCATTCTTGGCTTTATTCTCAAAGATCGTTTAGGGCAAGATTTATTTGGTGAAAATACATTGGCTTTCACTTCATTAAAAAAGACAGAAATATCTGCGAACCAAAAGTTTTTTGGAGAGTTTATTTTTAGATTGCCAATGTTGCCAAATGGGGAATATATGCTTATGGCTTCTGTAGCGAATGGCACTCAATACGATAATGTTCAACATCATCACCTTCACAATGTATTGATTATTAATGTTTCATCTAGCAAAGTTAGATATGGTCTTGTAGGGATCGCTTTTGACAAAGTTAAAATTGGAGTTATAGATGATTAAAGATTCGATAAGAGATCTCTATTTTGAGCATGTTGGAAAAACATCGGATAAATGGGATTACTATCTTAATGAATACGATAGATCCCTCAACATCTTTCGAGAGCAGCCTATTTCATTATTGGAAATTGGGGTTCAAAACGGGGGGTCACTTGAGCTTTGGGGAAAATTTTTTAGAAATGCAGAAAATATTATTGGCTCCGATATTGATCCAAAGTGTGCTGACCTTATATTTTCTGATTCTCGTATTTCAGTTGTGATTGGAGATGCAAACGCTGACTTAACTGGAGAAAAAATTCATGATATTTCTGAGAAATTTGACATTATTATTGATGATGGCTCCCATAAATCGGGCGATATCATAAAGTCATTTTCACGATATTTTGGCTCTATCAAAGATGGGGGAGTATTTTTAGCTGAAGATTTACATTGTAGCTATTGGAAAGAGTTTGACGGCGGCTTATTTTATGAGTTCTCTGCCATTAATTTTTTTAAATTACTTGCTGATATTGTTAATTATGAAAGCTGGGGATTAACAAGAGCCCCAAAAAGCTTACTAATAGAATTCTTTATAAAATATGATTTCGAAATGGATGATGATTTACTTGCGCACATTCATTCAATTGAATTTTTCAATTCGATGTGCATAGTTAGAAAGCAGGTACCTAGGGATAATTTGCTTGGTAAGAGGCGACTTTTTGGCTCTATCGGCCTTGTTCGACCGATGAGCGAAGATGGCATCCCTATGCTGGCACCTAATCAAGAGTGCTATGAGACCATAAGTATTATGGACAAGTTCAAGCAATTACAGTTTAATTTAAGTCAAGCTGAAGAGGTCCTAAGTCAAACTAGAGAAGCTCTAAGTCAAACTGAAGAGTCCTTAAGTCAAGCAAACAACAATATTAATAAGTTGCTCTGTAGTTCTAGTTGGAGAGTTACACGTCCCTTGCGCCTGCTTAAGAAAAAATATTTAGCCTTTAGAAATTGCTAAATCAGTCTAAGAAATATTTGGCATATCAATGAAGATAACAACTTTTAGTAAGGCATTTAGATATTTTCGAGCGCATGGTGCTAGGGCATTTTTTGTCCGAGTCTTGCGGGGCATTGAATATCGAATTTCTGCTAAGAATACTGACGTTGCAGACATTCCTTTATCTCCAAGTTTAAGTCCTTCTACTGATGTTAAGACTTTGATTGAGCAGCGAATGAGCTCTACCGTTCCTCTGGCTACTCGTTATATTTGCGCTTCCCATGCTCGGCGTATAAATGTGATCACTGATAGTGTAGGGGGCGGCAGTTTATTTGGCGGAGTTGGAACTGCTTTGATTTTTGCTGGTTTGCTTGCGAATAAGTTGGGTGCCAACTTAAGGATTATTACTCGGACAGAAAAAGCGACTCCCGAAAACGTACATAGCATGTTTTCACTTTATGGAATTGAATTAAATAACGAAATTCAATTTAAATTTGCCCCCCTAGGAGGGGTCGCTTATGAGGTCGATATCTCAGGGATGGATATTTTTATCACTACATCTTGGTGGACGACTGCAGCGACGCTTCCAAGCGTACCAAATGAAAAGATAATTTATTTGCTACAAGAGGATGAGCGGATGTTTTATCCATATGGCGATGATCGTATGCTTTGTGAACAGGTGTTATCAAATACCAAAATTAGTTTTTTGATAAATACAAAATTATTATTTGACCATCTAATTCAAAGTGGTTTAAAAAATATTGAAATGAATGGGAATTATTTTGAACCCGCTTTTCCCGAGAAAATTTTCCATCCAAGAAAAAAAGTATCTGATGACAATAAGAAAAAATTCTTTTTTTATGCCAGACCAAATAATTTACGAAATTTGTTTTATCTTGGGGTTAAGGTTATTGATTTAGCGATAAATAGAGGAATTTTAAATCTTGATAAGTGGGATATTTATTTTGTAGGGAATAATCTACCTTCAGTTACTTTTGCGCAGGGCTACTCTCCAGTTAAATGTGAAAATTTATCATGGTTAGAGTATGCGGAATTGATAGGAACAATTGATGCGGGTCTAAGTTTGATGTACACACCCCATCCTAGCTACCCCCCGCTGGATTTGGCTGCAAGTGGATCATTAGTTGTTACGAATGCCTATCAAAATAAAGTTAGCTTGAGTGCATATTCAGAAAATATACTCTGTGCAGAATTGAATGCCGAATCTTTAGTTGAAGGCATTTCTAAAATTATCCAAATAGATGATGAGGTTAGATACGAGAATTACCGATCTAATGGCCTGCTGAGAGACTGGGATGTGGCGTTCGATCACATTATTGGTGACTTAAGAAGTAAGTCGGAGGTCCTATTTTCGTAATAAATCATCCTCAGGTTAAGTATAGTGACCCCTGGATACAACCTTTTGAAAAGCGCCTCAAGGTGTTGATGGCTGGAAAATTCAAGGTTGCGTACTTCTACGAGGAGCCCAATAACAGCACCTTTCGCTATCGTGCATATAATATGGCACAAGCGTTAAACATTGGCGATAAGCCAGAGATCTCTGCAAGCTACTTCTTTTTTAGTGATTTTGATTGCCTAGATCAAATAGTGGATAGTGCGGACTTGCTTGTGATTTGCCGCTCTAGATATTCCTCTCTATTAAACGAGATAATTACTAAATTTAAAGTTCGCGGAAAAAAAGTATTATTCGATATAGATGATTTTGTTTTTAATCCTGCCTACGCACATCTAATTGCCCATTCTTTAAATCTTAACTTCTCTGATCCTTCAGTTGTAGATAATTGGTTTGCTTATACAGGTCGAATGGGAGAAGCATTGCGTTTATGTGATGGGGCAATTACAACCAACGACTTTCTTGCTGAAAAAATAACAGAATTTTCTGGAATTTCAACGGCAGTTGTGCCAAATTTCATGAACAATGAGCAGTTGGTAATATCGGAAAAGTTATATAAGGAAAAAAAAGAATCTCACTTTTTAAGCGATGGAAGAATAACTTTGGGCTATTTTAGCGGCTCTCCATCCCATGCTTTGGATTTTGATATTGCAGCCTCTGGGTTGGATAGCGTAATGTCGCTTGATGAGCGCATAGATTTGTTAGTAGTTGGTTATATTGATCCTGGCGAAAATTTAAAAAAATATGGAAAGAGGGTGAAGTATCATCCGTTCGTCGACTATATTAATTTACAACGCTTTATTGCAAGTGTAGAAATTAATTTGATGCCGCTCCAATCGAATATTTTTACGCAGTGTAAATCCGAATTAAAATATTTTGAGGCTGCCATTGTTGGTACCGTAAGCATAGCCTCACCTGTTGGAAATTATCTATCTGCAATTAATGATAAGGTCACTGGTTATCATTCAAAGGCTCATGAGTGGGCTAGTAAAATTGAATATTCTATAAATAACTTAGAGACATATTCAGATGTTGCCTCAATTTCACGAGATGAGGTATCTAAAAGATATACAAATACAAGCCAACTTGGAAATATTTATTCTGCCCTGATGAATAAATGGTGACCTATTGTAATTTCAAGAAATTCTATAGATGAAGGCCGTTAATTGAGGCTTAATAAGCTTCTAACCCTATGAGATCAAAATATTAAAAATTAGGAAAATTGTGCAAATTATTATTCCAATGTCAGGATTCGGAGAGCGCTTTCGTCGCGCTGGATATTCTGTTCCAAAACCTTTGATTGAGGTTGATGGCCGACCCATCATTGGACATGTTATTGACATGTTTCCGGGCGAGACCGATTTTACCTTTATATGCAATGAAGAACATTTAGAGAATCCTAATTACCGGATGGCGCAAATCCTTAAGGATCTTTGTCCTACTGGCCGCATTGTGGGAATTAAACCGCATAAACTAGGCCCTATTAATGCTGTTCGGCAAGTCGAGCACTTGCTTGACGCAAATCGTCCAGTAGTCGTAAATTACTGTGATTTTTCATGCTATTGGGATTGGGGTAATTTTAAGTCTTTTGTTGCCCAAACGGCTTGTACTGGCGCTATACCGGCCTATAAAGGGTTTCATCCACATACCTTAGGGACTACAAATTACGCCTATCTTAAGGAAGTGGCTGGCTGGGTTGACGATATTCAAGAAAAGCAACCTTACACCAATAATCGCATGGAAGAGTTTGCCTCTAGCGGCACCTACTACTTTTCTAGTGCACGGATCATGAGTCATGCTTTTAAGCAGACCATGGACCAAAACCTCAATGTGGGCGGTGAATTTTATGTCAGTCTTGCGTATAAGCCAATGTTGGCAGAAGGAAAAAAGGTGGCGGTATATCCATTGCAACACTTCATGCAATGGGGAACGCCCGAAGATTTGGCAGACTATAAATCTTGGTCCCAAACCTTTGCTGGATTGCTTCGTAATTTTAGTTCACCCAGTTGCTCTTCTGGATCTCTAGTCATTCCCATGGCGGGTATGGGTAAGCGTTTTGCAGATGAGGGATATAAATTAACCAAACCACTTATTCCCGCCTTTGGCAAGGCTATGGCAATACAGGCCATTAGAGATCTGCCGAAATCAAATTATCAATCTTTTGTGTTGCGGGCCGATATGCCTGGTCTAGCAGAAATAGAATGCTCTCTTCAGAATGTATTCCCTAATGCGCTAATGACCCTAGTGCCAGGCTTAACTGAGGGGCAGGCTTGCACAGCTTTAATAGGGTTGGACGCTCTTGAAAAACTGAATAATAGCAGTGCGATTGATGACGTGTCACCTATTACTTTTGGAGCTTGCGATAACGGAGTGCTGTTTAATCAGAAATCTTATTTATCTCTAATTAGCAACCCAGATGTTGATGTCATTGTTTGGGGTGTTAGAGGTCATACTAATGCTGTTCGCAAGCCTAAAATGTTCGGCTGGATAGATGCTGAAGAGGATGGGCGGATTAATGCCATTTCAGTTAAAACACCGTTAGCCTCACCAGCTAGCGATCCTATTGTGATAGGAACATTTACCTTTAAAAGGGCGGAAGAAGCCCGTTGTGCTATTAATGCGTTAATGGTGCGTGATGGTCGAGTCAATGGTGAGTTTTATCTGGATTCCTGCATTAATGATGCTATAGCTCTGGGTTTGCGCTGTCATTTTTTCGAGGTTGATAGTTTTATTTCTTGGGGCACCCCTAATGATCTAAAAACATTTGAATATTGGCAGTCCTGTTTTCATAAATGGAGTCATCACCCTTATCGTCTTGAGCTTGATCCTCGGGTAGAAGATTCAGCTCTTATTGAGCTCGAGACGCATTATGCTGCATTGATTCCTGTATTGCCAGGAGTTTGAGCGCATGATTAAGCGCGAACTTAGCATCTTTTTGATTGTGGGTTTACTCACAGTCGCTATTGATTTTTTGCTCTATCGCGGCCTCATTTATCTTGGTTTTGACAGTGTGAATATCTCTAAGGGCCTCGGCTTTATCGGCGGCACAATTTTTGCTTACTTTGCCAACCGCTTTTGGACTTTTAAAGAGCAAAAGACGCGCGCTGGTAGTGTAAGTAGATTTACCCTGGTCTACATCATTGGCTTGATTGCTAATATTTTGGTGAACCACTTGAGTATCACCTCGAGCACATTTATTGCGTTGCTAGATGTTCGGCAGACAATCTATCTTGCCTTTCTTTTGGCGACTGGTGTATCGGCTATGCTGAATTTTCTAGGTATGAAGTTTTTTGTTTTTACTGACCACCATATTTTTTCCTCATAAATCTATTTTTCTTTTTTTCGAATATTTATTCTCGGCGCTCTTTCGTGAAACTCTCGCTCATTATTCCTTGCTATAACGAAGCAGCAAACCTGCCCCTTTTACTGGATCGCTGTTCTTCTTTAGGTGATGCTGCAAACATAGAGGTAATTTTGGTGGATAACGGTTCAACTGACAATAGTCCTGAAGTACTTCAACGCCTATTGCCAATTTATCCGCATTGCCGTTCTGTTCGCGTACCTGTTAACCAGGGTTATGGTTTTGGTATTTTATCGGGACTTAATGCTGCGCAAGGCGACTTATTGGCATGGACGCATGCAGATATGCAGACTGATCCCAGGGATGTAATTCAAGGTTTAGATTTATTTAAATATCATGGTGACAATATTTATGTTAAGGGTCAGCGGATCAACCGCCCTTTATCTGATATATTTTTTACAATTGGGATGAGTATCTTTGAAACCTGCTTGCTACATACTCGACTATGGGATATCAATGCGCAACCCAATATATTTTCCAGGCAGTTCTTTGAGACATGGGTCAATCCGCCACATGATTTTTCTCTAGATTTGTACGTATTTTTTACGGCACGCAATCAAGGTCTTCCTGTTTATCGCTTTGCTGTTGAATTTGGTGAGCGGGTGCATGGCGTCTCTCATTGGAATGTCAACTGGGCAGCAAAGATGAAATTTATACGTAGAACCATCAGCTTTAGCTTTGAACTAAAAAAAAGGTTGTCTAAATGAGGTTCATTGCTCATCGTCGAAACTCGATTGAAGAATTAAAGGCTACGCCAATTGAATACGGCATTGAAGTCGATATTCGTTCAGACAATGAGAAGTTGATCATTCATCATGACCCACTAACCTCAGGCGAGAGTTTCGAGGAGTGGTTAAAATATTATCAACATGGCACCCTCATTCTCAATGTCAAAGAAGAAGGTCTAGAGGCGCTTCTAATTAACTTAATGAGGCAATACAAAATCTCAGACTACTTCTTTTTAGATCAGTCTTTTCCATTTTTGATAAAGTGGTCAAAACTAGGCGAGCATCGTAGTGCGGTGCGTGTATCTGAATTTGAATCTATTGACACTGCCCTTTCTCTTGCGGGAAAAGTTGACTGGGTCTGGGTTGACTGCTTTACGCACTTTCCACTCTCTAGCGATGATGCCATAAGATTGCAGAATGTAGGCTTTAAGCTTTGCCTCGTCTCCCCAGAGCTCCAAGGTCGCGCTGCTGAATTAGAAATCCCTCAGTTGGCTGAAGTATTGTCTAGGCGATCTATTTATCCAGAAGCTATTTGCACTAAAAGACCGGAGCTCTGGAAAGAATGCCTAAAGCGGGTGAGTTAAATTGCATATAAAAGCCACCATGAAAAATATCATCCCCCGTCTTAAGGGCCCCCTCTTTATAGTGGGCTTACTATTTCGTTTAGCTTTGATAGTCCTCATACTTCCAACTCCAGTTGGGCAATGGTATGTACCATTCTTGAGCAACAGCTTAGGTGCTTTTAGCTTCGACCCTTGGCAGGCATGGTTAAGTTATGGTGGGGCACCATTAGCCTTTCCTTATGGTTATGCTATGTGGCTCTTTTTATTGCCATTTACTGCGCTTTGTAAGTTATTTTCTCTGCCATTGGCTTATGGCTATGGTTTAAGTCTAATTGCGGCTGACTTTGGTTTGCTCTTAATTTTACGAAAATTACTGAATACAAAATACTGGATCTTGCTTGCTATATATTGGCTCTCACCAATCAGCCTTATTGCTAGTTACTGCCTTGGTTACAACGATATCATCCCTGTATTTTTTTTAATGGCGGCCATTTATTTTCTCAGAGAGCATCGCCTTTTTTGGTCGGGTATTTTTTTAGTTGTTTCTATTTCCGCTAAGCTCAGTATGATCCTGAGTTTGCCATTCTTTTTTATTTATTTATTTCACAACCGAAATCTTCGTCAATTATTTAATCAATATTTACTGGGCTTGGCAATCGGTGTAGTAATTTTTTTCTTACCATTTTTAATGTCAGAAGCTGGCTTGAGAATGATAATGAACAATCCAGAAATAGAAAAAATTTACCAACTTTCCCTTGGTCTTGTTCGTAATACTGCGGTTTATTTAGTGCCACTCGCCTATTTATTAATGCTTTATGCGGCTTGGAGAGTCAAGCGCATGAACTTTGAACTTTTTAATGCTATCCTGGGCATGTCATTTCTATTGGTTGTTTTATTGACTCCCGCTTCTCTCGGCTGGTTTATTTGGATTCTTCCCCTATTAGTCGCCTATCAAGTATCTGAGGATAAGGCAGCAATTTATATCACCTCAGTTTTTTCGGCTCTTTATGTATTGAGTGCCATTTTATTTATTGGTATCCAGCAAATAGATATTGCCTTACAAGCTCTAGGATGGCATTCCGCCATTAGTCAAAATATCAATCATCTTGATTTTATAAATTCTCGTTTGACATCATTGATTCATACCGCATTAGTGGCAACGGGAATTGTATTGGCAATTCGCATTTGGCGCGAAACAGTCATTCGTAATGATTTTTTTCGTCTTAGTCGCAAGCCATTTGTAGTCGGCGTAGCTGGAGATTCTGGCGCAGGTAAGGATACTTTTGCAGATGCCATATCAGGCTTGTTTGGCTCTCATTCGGTTGCCTCCATCTCTGGAGATGATTATCACCTCTGGGATCGTCATCAACCTATGTGGCAAGTGATGACCCATATTAATCCAGCTGCCAATGATTTAGAGAGCTTTGCTAAAAATTTAATTTCATTGACTGATGGCAAGTCTATTCAGGCTAGTCATTATGATCACGATACTGGAAAAATGAGCAGGCCTTTTACCGTCCAAAGCAATGATATGATTATCGCAAGCGGTTTGCATGCCCTTTACTTGCCAATTTTACGCGAGTGTTATGACTTAAGTATTTATCTAGATATTGATGAAGATTTGCGCACTTATTTCAAAGTGCAGCGCGATGTGAATAAGCGGGGCTACACCATTGAGCGAGTATTAGATGCCCTTTCTAAACGAAAACCCGACTCTGAGAGATTTATTAAGCCGCAAGCTGTTTATGCTGACCTTATCTTCAGCTTGCGCCCCATTCACTCTACTGCTCTAGAAAATGCCAGTGAGCAAATGCCACCTCGCTTAAAGCTGGTAATTAAATCGCGCCACGGCTTTAATGAGCTCTCTCTCAAACGGGTATTAATCGGTGTTTGTGGGCTTCATGTGGATATGCATACCAACCAAGATGTCTCCGAGGTTGAATTGAGTATTGAAGGCGAAGCAACGGAGGAGGATATCCAGATGGCAGCTAAACTTATCTGTCCGAAAATCTTTGAATTCTTAGATTTAGAGCCTCAATGGCAAAATGGAGTTCTTGGGCTGATGCAACTCATTACGCTATCTCACATCAATCAAGCTCTTACTAGAAGATTTATATGATCAAAATTATCGACCAAAGCCGCTTTATGCAACTTCCTGATGCTGTTTTATTCGATACCGACAATACTCTGTATCCCTATGATCCAGCGCATATCGCGGCACAACAGGCGGTAAGGGAAAAGGTTATGAAGACTTTTTCAATCAGCGCAAAAGATTTTGATGCTGCATTTAGTCAAGCTCGAAAGCAAATTAAAATCCGCTTAGGTGAGACTGCTTCATCACATAGCCGCCTACTCTATCTACAGAGAATGCTAGAGATCATGGGGCTTGGCTCTCAAGTTCTATTGGCGCTTGATTTTGAGCAAACATACTGGCGCACTTTCTTAGCTAACGCGAACTTATTTGATGATGTTAAGGAGTTGCTGGATGATTTGCGCCTACTTGGCATCCCAACTGCTATCGTTACAGATCTAACTGCACAAATTCAGTTCCGAAAGGTGGTTTATTTTGGATTGGATAATTACTTTAACTATATTGTTACCAGTGAAGAAGCGGGGTTTGATAAGCCTCATGAGGCGCCTTTCCGGATTGCTCTGGAGAAAATGCAACCAAAAGGGGGATGCATTTGGATGATTGGCGATAATCCAATAAACGATATTCGCGGTGGTAAAGAGAAAATTAATGCAGTAACCTTACAAAAACTGCACGAGGGCGTACAGTTAGGAGAAGGGGTAAATTCTCCAGATGCTAGTTTTAAAGATTTTAAAGAGGTGCGTCATTTGCTAGCTAAGCTTAGCAGTTCTCAATAATTCTCGCTTACGTCATCTTCATTTATGAATTCAATATATCAGTCCATAAGGCAATTCTGTGTCGAGCTTGGTAAGGATCCCTTACTGGTTCAGGGTGCTGGAGGCAACGTATCTTGGAAAGATAATAATGTTTTGTGGATAAAAGGTTCTGGAACCTGGTTGGCCCATGCAGATAAGGAAGATATATTTGTGCCGGTCAATTTAGCAAGCCTAAAGGGTGCTTTATCTGAGGGGAACTTTGATTTCAAACCTCAAATGATTGGAGAGCATTATTTGAGGCCGTCGATTGAAACGGTTTTGCATGCCCTAATGCCGCAAAAGTTCGTAATCCACCTCCATACAGTAAATGCGCTTAGTCATTTAGTGATGAGGGATTGTGAATTTCTCATTCGGAAGCTTTTTCAGCAATCGAGTATTAATAATGTTTTTGTTGAATACTACAAACCTGGACCGGAACTTGCGCGAGCCACGTCGGCCGCATTAATAAAGAATCCGTCGGCAAATGTAGTGTTCATGAAAAATCATGGCATAGTCGTTGGTGGGGAGTCTATTGAAGAAGTAAGGGTGACCCTAGATATAATTGAGGCTAGATGCGATTCGGGGAATGCCTTTGGTTTAGTGCCGTTGTCTAAAAAAGGTCCTGAAATTTCTAAACCTCAAATTCCATATGTACTTTTCCCGAGTTCTGCAGTGCAGCAACTTGCGCTTAATTCAAACCTATACCAACGCCTTAAATTAGACTGGGTTCTTTTCCCTGATCATGCTGTGTTTCTGGGTTCCAAGGCATTCAAATTTTCTTCTTGGGAAGACAGTCTGCAAGCTATTGCAGAGCATTCTCCAGAGCTACTTATTATTGAAAATGCTGGAGTTTTTATAAGGCCTGATTTCAATATGGCAAAAAGTGCACAGTTATGTTGCTATTTCAATGTTATTAGTCGCATAGCTCCAGATGCACAATTAGCCCCATTGGATGATGATGCGGTTGACGCGTTGCTTAATTGGGATGCAGAGAAACTCAGGCAGAAAATGTCGAAATGATTCATTTGCCCAGAGTAGAAAATTTTTATTAATGAAAAAAATTGCCCATTTCAAAAATTTAAGAAATCAAATTATTGAGTTCTATTCCTGTGGCGATAAAAAATATTTAGAGACCGGCCAAACCCACGTTTTTTTGTTCGCTTTGACCGTATTTTTATATATTTTTTATATGTTAGCAATGGAGCCGAACTGGGTTCTTGGCGGTGGTATGTGGGCTGAAATGGCTACTAATTATTTCCCCAATGCAAACTCACCATCTTATTTAGTTAAACTCTTTTCAACGGATGCTGGTTATATACCTCTCCCCCAAAGATTAATTGCTTTTTTTGCTAACCAAATCCATCTTCCAGCGGCAATAATCCCTTACTTCTATACTTGGACAGCAATAACTTGCACAGGATTGTTAGTTGGGGTTTTTTGTTTGTCACGATTTCGCGTATTGGTAAGAAGCGATGCGCTACGTTTTTTTGTTGCCATTTCTGTTTTAATGGTTGCCGACTTTGAAACGAGAACTTTTATAAATTTCACCTACTTTTCAGCATTTTTTATCGCAATAATTACCGCTCTTGCATTAGCTGACGGCAATAAGGAAGTTCCTAAGTGGGCATGGCTCATTCCGGTTTTAATGATTTCGAAGCCCGCTGTTTTGGCAACCCTTCCTGCAATGATTATTGTGGCGCTAATTAGCAGAGCCAGATTTCGCGCAATCACCATCGTAACGACTTTACTTTGTGTGGGGCAGATTTTACAAATTATTCTTAGTGCACAATCTGGAGTTATGCCTAGTCGTTTGCATGAAGTGACAATTGCTTCTAGATTTATTGCTTTAGCTGAGTATTTTTTTGGTTTCTTAGGGGGATATGTTGTGGGCCCATCATCGCATATCAATAAATTTTATTTAATGTTAATTGGCTCATATATTTTAGGAGTTAGTGGGTACATAATTTTTAAGCGAAGAAATAGATCTGGAGCGATGATCCTTGTTGGGTTGTCGCTCTTGTTTTTTAATATTCTGCTAAATGTTTTTGCACTGAGTGATTATTGGAACCAAGATCTAAGTGCTCTTGATGGAGTTCCAGTTTATCGCCATATTATTATTGGATTTTATGGATCGATTCTGGTGGTTGCTGGGGTATTGGTTTCTTTAATTGAGCGTGACCAGCCCCATCAAGCTACTGGCTTAAGGAGTGCTCTAGCAGCATTTCTTTATATTGCATGGTTTATAGGGGTCGGATGGTGTTCCGTTGCTATCGCTATGACCAGAGAGCCCTCATCACCTACATTGAATAATTCCCAATGGCAGATTATGGCTCAGGCCATAGATTCTCAGGTTTCGCCATTATGCGTTCCTATTGACCCATGGTGGAAGGGTACAAAATGGATTTATCAACGAGACTGTAGTTTGCTTAATGAAATACCTACATGGGATGGCGGAACTATTTCCATTGCTAGCCCATTATTTTTTGACTTGAAAATGCCAACTTCTATTCTTGGGGAATCGCTTATTTCGGCAGCAGTCTTAATAAAGCCCATTTCAACTCGAAAATCTTTTATAGAAATTCAAATGATGATTAAACTTACAGACGGAGGAATTAAGTATTTTTCTGGATCAAGAGAAGTTGATCCCTCGGGGGCGTTGCTTTTAGTCACAGGGAAAGACAGTGTTCCTATAAAAAATATAACCTCTATCAGGCTGATATTTAATATGCCAGTTGAGATTGCAATGACAAAAGAAGATGGCGTAGAAAGGGCGATTGGTATTGCGTGGATGGGGAATTAATTATTTCAGCTGGTATTATCAGTTCACGCAAGATTTTGATGTTGTAATCACCCCCTGGAGCCAAAGTAAGAAGATGTAGAATTTTCTCAATAGAGGGGATCTATATGAAGCGTTCTAAATTTACTGACAGTTAATGGATGCCTTAAAGCAGGTTGATGCTGGCCCGCATAAATGAGCTTGAGTCTGAAAATACCCGGATCAAGAAGATGTACATCCAAGAGAAGTTCAAAGCGGGGGTCATGACTGAGGCCTTGGCAAAAAAGTGGTAAGGCCGTCTCATAGACGTAAGATGGCTCAGCAGGCAGTCAGAGATAAAGCAACCTCCATTCGTTTGGCTTGCGAGGCTTTTAGGGTCAGCGAGTCTTGTTACCTCCATGGAGCGAAGAATAATGCCGAGAATGAATTCTCATTGCTAATGCTTGACAGGTAGCAATCGCAACTGGGACTTTGGTCTTTGCTATCTGTACCTGCGCAATGTAAAGAGCTTGAAATGGAACCGCATACACATACCTTATTTACAAGGCTCTTTAACTGAACTTACGCATCAAGCCCCGCAAGCGTTTAGTACGAGATAAACCCGAGGCTTTCGTGGTGCCGCTGAGCGTTAACCAATTCTAGTTGATGGAATTTATGCATAACTAGCTAGATGATGACAGATCCATCCGCTTGCTCAATGTGATTGATGACTTTAATCGTGAGGCTTTAGGTATTGTGGTGAACTTCTTTTTATCGGCGGAGCGAGTGGTTCGGGGCTCAGATCAAATCGTTGCTTGGCGTAGCAAGCCTTGTCTGATTTGAGCGGAAAATGGCTCCGAGCTTGTCAGCGGCAGAATCATGGAATGGGTAGCAAAGCATCAAATCCAAATCCAATATATCTAGCCAAGTAAATCACAACAAAATGCGTATGAAGAACGCTTTAATCACACCGGCAGATATGAGTGGCTATCTCAGAATTATTGGGAAAGTATTATCGAAGTTCAAAAGTTCTCAACACAATGCATGTATAAATATAATCATCAACGTCTAAACATGGCATTTGGTGGTATCACCTCGAAATAGCGACTGACCATGATTACTTAACTAGCTTTACTTCTGAGGGCAGTGGTTAATGAGGGGGATTACCGTTCATTTGATCGGCAGAAGTCACCTGACCATTTTTGAATTTAAAGTGGAGCGCGCTATCGGTTGCTTAGCTATCGATCCCAATCGCAATGCCTATACCGATTATCGCACCAATGGAATAGATTGCAAGAGGTTTTATTTTTATAAGGGGGTGTTTGTTTATTGGTTATTAGTTATAAGAAATAGAGATAAATAATATAAAAATAAAACTAATACATATGGATTAGATTCCTATCCTTTTGTAAGGATGCATTTAAAATACCAAGAAGAAATAGATAAGTTAGCCTTAACTCATCATTCAGAATTTTTGATAAAAGATGCAAAAAAAGTAATAAGTTGAGCGGTTAAATTCGGCGTTAAAGGGGGTATATTTCTACGGAAGTCTTCTTAGAATTTATTCCGATATCTTCAGCTTCAACTGCAAAGAAATTGCCCCATGCACCCGATCTCCAACTGTAGGGATCACAAAGACATTAGCCCCAACCCAGTCGCCCTCCCAGGTTAAGGCTGGTAATACCGCAGGAAACCAACCGCCATTATTGGCGCCAGGATAGCCATTAAAACCCCCAAAGACTGCGCCTAACTTAATGGGTCCAATTGCAATGGGTTGGTAGTAAACCCCTGCATAGTTGGAGTAGTCACGATCACTGTTATAAAAGCGCCCCACAGTGACTGAGGCTACACTATTAAAGCGATATTCGGCACCAGCACCCCAGTTACCACCATTGAAGTTTTTATCTTGCTGAAAGTGATATGACGCCATGCCAGGATTGAGCCACAGCTGATTTTTAGTTTCTGGTGTGATGAGG
>Ga0316228_1001474_pt1 | contig 24091 bp, 35 predicted proteins | sample TBH18021metaG_FD_206005 | JGI IMG/M metagenome (GOLD analysis project Ga0316228, IMG submission 206005) | Freshwater microbial communities from Trout Bog Lake, Wisconsin, USA - TBH18021 | ecosystem: Environmental > Aquatic > Freshwater > Lake > Hypolimnion/Profundal zone | place: USA: Wisconsin... | reverse complement strand
GCTAAATGCCCTAGTGGTTCAGCCAGTGGGGCTAATCCATCAATAAACGTGGTTTTGATTTTTTCTCCAGCTTCATTAATGGTTACGCTAAATTCTTGCCATTTTTTTAATGTTGCATCGACAACATCAAAAGATTTCAAATCTCGCTGATATTTTTCTTCAGCGTCTTTTTGCTCTTTTTCCGAAATCTGAGCCATGCGTCGAGCCGTTTCGACGGTAATTCCCAATACATCCAAGCCTTGTGCTTGCAATCGTTGCTGTGCAGTAGCAGCTGGTCCTTGCTTATAAACTTCACCCGCGCGACGCAATAGTTGGGGCAATAGTTCAGCTGCGCTTTGATTCGGATTCAACCGATTTGCACCAAATGCCCATTGTTTTGTAACGTCGGTTTGAGCAGCTGACAATGATCCGAGCAAAGGATCAACATCGGCATAACGACCATAACCGACGCGAGCTGCGCGAAGTTCTGCGGACGATACGCCTAAACCTTGTGACTGGCGGCGCAAATCGCCAATATTAGCCGCGAACGATGTTAGGCCAAACAAACCTCCCGCCCCACCCAATAAACCCGCAGCAAGGCCGATTCCTGACCAACGCAGAAGGTTTAAAGTGGTTGACGCTACACTTTTACCAATGTTGGCAGTTGTTTTGCCAATACTCTCAAATGTGCGCTGAGTATCTTTGGCAATTTTGTTGATTTTTGATTGTTCGGCTGCGACCTTGGTTTGCGCTGCGTAGATGTTATTCATCGCCGTTGCAGCTTGCATCAAGTTTTTAATGGCAGCGTCAAAACCTTTTGCGCTTTGTTGGGTTGCCGAACCAACCTTACCCCACTGGCCCGGCATCTTCCCAAGTTGTGACTGATATTTCTGAAAGAGCGCCGCAAATTCTTTAAATGCTTCGTCGTGGACTTCAATATCAATGACCGATTTTGTTGCCATATATTGCTCTTAATAAATGTCTTTGACGAAATTCGTGTGCGCTTGACTTGAATTCTATATCAACATCCTCAAAAAACCTCGAAAAACCTTCCCCCGAAATATAGTCTAAACAGGCAGCGACGATGTGATCTCCGTCGCGCCAGTATTCTCTACCTCTGTCGATATCTTCAAGGAGTTGATGTATTCCGTAGAATCCAATGATGTTGTGTGCGAACCCCATAATCCGTTGACTGTATCCATGATCCCCTGCACTTGTGCCTTTTTGTTCATCATGGACACGCAAGTAAAAAAAATCAATTCCCCCTGTATTTCAGCGACGGTTTCCTTATCCAATACTTCTTTGTCAATAGCGACCTGAAGCGGGATACTTTGCCATCCCTTTTTACCGGGCATGAATACATTCGATAATCGAATTATTTCATTTACTAAACCATTACCAACGCCGCCCGGACCCGTCCACAAACCCATATCTTCGGCTGTTTGCTTTAGCATCAGGTATGCAATTCTAGGCCCAGCAATCGCCCCCAATCCCTGAGAAAAGATTCCGGCAAATGTCTTGGAAATAACCAAGAAATATTGCTCAAAAACCTCCCGAGAGATCGGGGTGCTGTGAACGTATATTTGTCCTTTTTCCGATTCAACCGGAATTACCAAGTTCAAAGCTCGATTGATTTTCACTTTTTCCGTCCTAAAAAGTTAACTTACGAAATTAAATCCCATAGTGAGCTGTTGACGTTGTAGATACCAGCCAAGGTAACGACAAAGCCGGGCTGAACACCATCAAATGTTACATCCCGAACCCCCTTCAGAATGCAATTGACGAGTGCATAATCACTCAGTGCTGCCGAGTCAGTAATAATCGAAATGTCACCAACATTGACGTTGGTTTCAATTTGAGTCTTATAGACATCAGCAAGGCTTTGCGATTTCAGCAAATGTAGCGTCACCGTCGCCATTTGATATGGTTCGGGTGAGGTTACACCACCAGTTAGCGTCGGAATTAACAAACCAGCATCGCCATCAAATGCAATGCTGATTGCTTCCTTCGCCAAATAGGGCGCAGTAATGTTTAACGTAGCATTGCTCGCATAGACTACCGAACCGCGTAGCCTATTAAGAGTGCCTTGGTTAATAAGTGGATTTCCAGCCATGATCTATTTTCCTTTAAGCGAGAGCGAATGAGCTGACATTCACGTTGAAAACGATCTGAGTGAAGCCGCGAGCTGGTGTGTAAGTGACCGAAAGGCCAGCGTACTTACCAATTGCATAGTCACTTGGATTGTTGGTCACATAGGTCGTGAATGGAACCGCTTGCACCACTACTGGACCCAACACTAGACCAAATGCAATACCGCTATTCATCGTGCCTTGTGACACTTTTTGCAGCGTATTGATACCGGCTTGGTTGTAATACAAAGGATTAATTGGATTGTTCGACCCGTTAATAATCGCATTTGAAATGCTGATATTGACGTTAATTTGAACCCAATCTACCGAGTACCAGTAGGTGTAATCGTTGCCGTCACCATTAACACCCCAAAGGATCAAGGTGTTGCTAATGCCGCCTTCAGCTCCAGTACCAATGTAGTTGCAGTTCGCTGTACGAAGGGCTTGCTGCTGAGTTTGCGTACCGCTGAATGCAGTAACACCAACCACATAAGAAAACGCCATTGGCGTGACTTTATTGGTATTGGATGGGTTGTAATTCATGGCAACCCACAACATTGCTGCTGGTGACCATTCTGTTACAGGTGCATTCACATCTTGACACAGTGCAACAATTGATTTTGTACCAGTGAAATTGGTGTAGTTTCCTAACGATGCTTTTACCCAAAAGTAAACCATCGAAGTTGTAGCATCCCAATTTTTCGCAAATGGAACAAATGTCGAATCATTGGACATTTCCACTGGCAATGCGTAGGCATAAAACGCATTCATGTTGGCTTGCATATAAGTATTAAGCGCTGTAATTCCTTGTGCGCCTGTACCAGTTCCAAGTTCCAATACATAAATAGCATTTGACGTACCTTGAGCAAAGTAAGTCGTTGCCATTGCTACCAATTCTTGCGAATCTTCTAAAATAACCGTACCTTGTACCGTAGCCGATCCGGGGTTTGATGCCAGCGCGTAGGTAAAAGTGGTTGTTCCGGTTGATGTCGCATTGAATGTGCCGTTATATCCGCTTGGTGATACACCAGCAATAATAACGGGAACAATATCAGTAACAGGAATTCCATGTGCGGTTGCGGTCGTAACCGTCACTACACCAGTATTCCAAGTGATAGAGCTGATCGAAATCGTACCTTTGAGGATCGAAGTTAAATCAGCAAATTGAGTAAGCAAAGCCGTAGTTCCAGCAGCCAGCGTCGTCGAACCTTGGGACACAAGCGCCCCGGTTCTTTGAAGCTGACTAGGCGCTGGCGCTACGTTTTGCGTTACATTTACAGTAACGATTTGAGTTGTCATTATTGACTCCTTAATTACGAGTAGCTAACTGCGAGTGTCTGACCAGTGCCGGGAACAACGGTAATGCCGGTTTGGGTAGGCATATCTACAGTGAAAACACCAACGGTTTCAGGAATAACAAACAGTTGATTTGCTACCGCAGCTGCACCAGTTGTGATGCAATCATTAACCGAACCAACGGCGCTGCCAGCAACCAAAACGCTAACTTTTGCTACGCGACCAGCGACAGGTTTGATAACCGTCGCAGTGGTAATGTCCAAAACTGTTTTTGTACCGTTGCCGACGATAGCAACATTATTTACTATGGGGAATGACGTAATTGCCATGATGATTTCCTTCTATCTGTGTTTATGTAGGATAAGGTGCAACGGTAATGTTAATAAATGCTGATTCAATCAGCTTCCTCGCAATGTCGTTAACGGTTGTCTGATAGTAACTTACATCAAACGTGATCGATTTCTTCATTGCAATAATGCCAAATTCAGGCTGAGTCATTTTTTCATCCTGAACGATAGGCATATTCTGTACGCCAATATTATCCGTATTCAATGAATAATCAAAGACATATTGAGCGAAATTTAATGCTTCCTGATTACGAATGCCATAGATCGTAATTTTTACCTTGTCATGCGTGAGCTGATTCGGATTTGAATTTTTATCAAGCAATGGGAATGCCTGAATTGCGTATGTATCCGACGGTGAAATATCCACCGACGCATAAGGCGGAGCAATGTTTTGTCCCACCAAATAAGATGGATACATCGGAAAAAATTGGTTCAATGACAACCAAATCGGCAAACTATTCGAAACAATAGGGCTGGTTGTGTCAAAGCCGGTCATGGAATCGATTAATTGCGTATCCATGACTGAATACAAGGCATCGCCTCGATAATGGTACAAATCGGCTTGTTTGTAGAAATTCTCGCGCCGACTAAATGCAAATTTGATCCCATCGCTATTCGTAGCAACATAGATCAAATTGGGATTAATTAAATTGAAATCCTGAATCGGCTGCAATGACGTAAAAATCATGTGATTGTATGCAGTCGTTCTATCATCGAGCTGGTGCATTTCAGTCGCATAATGCAAGGAGCCTTGAGCAACCAGCTGCCGCGCCGGTAGAGAATCTCCGAATTGATCGAATTCTAAGCGGTTGAATTGAGCTGCGTTATAGAGCGCCGAATCCGTTAGTAATGCAGCATTTACCCAAAATACATAACCATCAAGCGGCAAAATCAATTTCACATACAAAGTGAATGTAATAGTTTGATTCAGCGATAGCGTATTAACGCCTTCAGCAAGGCCAGCTCCAAGCTGAGTTTTTGCCCCTGCGGTTTCAGCAACGCTTGCCATTAGTCAATCCACGCTTTCAAAGATTTTTCGAGTGTACCGGAATCAATAAATGAAGGGCGGCGCGGTCCATAACTACGCACTAATTGTTTGCCCTTTTTGCCAATCTTTTTCTTTCGAAGGGTTTTACCTTCCAGCGCGGCCTGAGTTGGTACGCCCGGAATGCCGAGCCTTTCAACCTCTTGCAAAGAAATAAAATCTCTCATTCTTTGGCTGATTTTATCTCCCGCCCCCGCGAAAGGATTGCTAGAAAATTGTCCGGTAGTCAGGTATGTTTCCATCGCTCCGGCAATATCATTGGCAATGGCATCCGCCATAAACTGTGCGTTGTTGTCAGCAAAAGCGGAAAATAGGCCGTATTTTTCCTCTAGGATAGTTCCCACCCCAAAAGTCGTGTTACCCAATGGTTCGGGTACATCGATTACGCCTAAGTGAATTTTCAAGTCAACCCCCACAAAGTGCCGATGGTTTGCATCCATGCCAGCGCTTGCCGACCATATGGGTCTTTGAGTCGTTGCAAATCGATCAAGCTCAAATTGCTTAATCCCTTGCCGACGGTTAATGATTCGCTAGTGCTTGAATCAGCTGCGCTGTTAATAACGCCAGCCACAAAAGAGTTAATACCATAGCTTGCCCTTGCCGACGCGAACCAAGTTTGTCCGGCATAATCTTGTTGGAATTGCAACAATTGACTGCCACCCCAATTGTAAACAGTCAGGGTGTAAATATCAGGCGACGCAGTACTGAAATCTAACGGGACTAAATCTAAAGCGATTTGAAATGCGTAAGCATAGCCGGGATCGTTATCCGCGAGCGCTACAGTGGGGATTCCCATCACCGCCCTTGACCAAGCGATAAAGCCAGTTAATGTCGGAGGGCTAGTGATCGGATCGCTCATAGTTTTACACTTTTAAGATTTGCGGGGTCGTCCGCGACGGGGTGCTATTCCTTCGCGTACCACTTCAATAGTCTGTTCGAATTTTACGTCAGAATCAGCGGCATTGCGCTTTTCTTCGATAACTTCTACTTCAAGGCCGGATTTTTGTTTCAAGCCCATTTGCTGCGCGGTATTGGCAAGGTGCTGATCCGCAGCAGCAGCAGTAATTTTTCGAGCCTCAAGCGCACGATCAATCATTTCCTGATCGCGAACGCTAATTCCAGCTTCGATATTTTCGACAGAAATCGGCTTATCCATTTGATACGCAATGCCACTAAAGCCCTTTTTGACTTTTTTAGCATCTTGGAAACCATACGGTTCGTGCTGTTTCAGAATGTGATCGATTTCTTCAGGTTGACCTTCAATAACGATTTGCGAACCAGCGCGAATCTTTTGCATGAAGGGACGGGGATTCTCTAACAAGCCGTATGTAAACTGGTGGTCTTGTTTAGAGCAGTTGGCAATATAGAGTTTCATGGTATTTCCCGATAAGGGTGGGCAGTGATGATGCGGCTTCCTTTTTTAAGGGAAACCCACTGCCCATTGAATCATTCCCCGGCATCACTCGGGGTTTGTCAATATACCGTCTTAATAGGCAGCGGACAAAATGTAAAGACCTTCAGGACGGATACCCCAGCCGGAAGTCGAACGCATCGTGTACAGGGTAGTAATACCACCGTCAGGAATTGGCGTAGGAATTTCGGTAGGTGCAGATACGTCAGTCAGCATCAAAGTAGTTGCAGTTTGATTTGGGGTCAAAGTTGCAAAAATGTTGGTGTTGATTTGAGCGTTAGCCTTAGGAATCTTCAATTCAGGAGCAACCAACAAGATAGCGTCAGTGCCACCAGCGCCTTGACCGATGAGAGTGTCGTCAGCTGCAAAGCTAACGTCATCACCACCTGCCCATTGAGCGACGGTTTCAACCAAACCAGCTGCGGTTTCAACACCAGCGCCGATACGTTGGAATTGGGTCAATGACACAACGCCGCTGTACGAAATTTGGCTGATAAAGCGTTGAGGAGCCAAGAATACCAAGCGCAGCGGTTGACCGATTTGCAATGTACTGACTTTCAACGAACCGATCATGTTCAGCAAATACTGAGCAAGCTGGCCCGAATCCCACTTGGAATAACCGACGTTACCATTGGTGTCAGCACCAAGGGTAGCAGTGGTTGCACCAGCAGTATTCAACAAGCCTTCGCCGTTGGCAGGGTTGTAGCCGTACAGCAGAGCATTACGCAGCTGCTGTGCGATACCTTGACGGGCAGCAAGGCGCATTGCTTGGGGTAAAGCATAACCCCATGCACCGGTAGCGGCTTCGTCAAAATTATCGTACTGAGCGCGGGTTTGCAAACGGTACGTTGCGGTTGAGATCATCGAAGGAATAACCGATGCGCTTGGCAATTGGTTAACTTGCGATTGGTTGGCTTGCACTTGAGTGGTCAGCTGGACCTTTTTCGCGTAAACGTAGAGATCAGCTTCGCCAATGCGAGGCATTGGGTTTTCAGTAGCAAGAGTCGTAAATGCGCCGGAAGCCAAGCTGTATTGCATAATCAGCTCGGGCATCATGTAGTGCGGGTTTACTGTAACAAATGACGGTGCGAAACCTGACATGATAGTTTCCTTATTAGATTAGGCACAAAGCCACTGGTTGATTGTAAACCCAGTTAGCAGTATTGGAGCCGCTGTTATACGACACCGTTTTATTGCCACTGGCGCTAACTTTCAGAATCTTCACTGGCAGTGCAGCCTGACCCGATGGTTGGGTCGTGGTCAACACGTTTGTGCTGTAGTTGTAGTACACCGTTGACGATGACAGGTTGCCATCCAGTGCAACAACGCTTGAATCACAAGCGAGAGGAATACGAGCGCCACTTCCAAAACGGTAGTAGTTAACCGACATACCGGGTGAATACAAAGGAGCAGTTGACTGAGGAGTCGTAATGCCACCGTATGCTTGGTTGAATACGCAAATACCCGATGGTACGGCTGAAGTCGTAGCTTGCAGAATCGTAGAACCGAGGGTATCCGTACCGGGTTGTGCAGCCGCGCCGGGAATAAATTCCTGAATTGGCACACCGCCCCATAGTGGGCTAGTAGCTGAAGTTGAAAGTACGCCACCAGCCAAAGCAAATTTGACCGCGGGATCGTCTTGTGCATCACCTTGGGTATAACCAGCGCTGTTGGTGTTAAATAGACCAGCAGCGTTGGTCGTAGCCATAGGGTTGATCGAGATTAATGCTGACATGATCTATTTCCTTATCGCTTGTTGTTGTTCAAATTGAATTCTTTGACGCGCATGGAAGGCACTTTAAATGCGTCCATCCAGCCAAAGCCACCCTTGAATTTCGTAATCACACGACCAGCGCGATCACGCTCATGGATTTCAATTTCCTGATCTGCTGCATAGGTCAGTGGTGACTTAGCGGCAGCTTGTGCGTCAGCAAAAATCTGCTTCTCAGCAAGCGACAACAATTTTGCATCTTTGATAGCTGCAAGGTTGATGTCCTTATATGCGTCGGAGTAGGCTTGCAAGCCGCGCAATAGGCGTTTACGGTATGACAACAAACTTTCGCCCTTCAAAGGACGGGAAGCTGATTTGCCAAACGATGCCATTACGCTGTCAGCTTTAGCTTGAGCGTCGGCATATTTAGCTTCTTCTTCGTCGGCCTTCATAGCTTCTTCTTCATCATCGCACATTGCATCATCATCAGGCTTCATTTCGCCAGCTGGACCATGCTCTTTAGGATCAGAGCCTTCAGCGTCGTCTTTACGCTTTTTGGCATCTTTACGATGTTTCATGTCGTCGTCTTTACGATCATCTTCATCGTCATCGTCGCACATGGCATCATCGTCGTCGTCTTTGCGTTTTTTGTCCATCTTACGCATCATTTCGCGTTTAGCTTCAGATTCGGATTCTTCTTCCTCATCATCGTCCTTACGCATACGATCATCATCATCTTTTTTGGCCTTTTTCTTGTCAGCAGCTGTGACCAGTGGGGGCGCGGGTAAAGTTTTCTCCATTTCGTCAACGCGAGCAATAACATTGCCCAACATTGATAGAATGGCATCGAGTTTATCGCCTTGGGCATCTGCCTTCGGCGCGGTAGTATTGTCTGACATAGCAGATACCTCAGGGTTAGTTAGTAAAACTCCGGCTGGATCGCCACCTTTGTCCCAAACCCCTTTAGAGCCACGAGCTTTCGTAACGATTGCTATATGGTCCAAAAGGAAGGGTACACCTTCAATCAGAAGCGGTTCTCCGTTTTCTGTCGTTAGTGTAGTATTTCCGGCAGTATTGTCAAATACCACCGATGGTGAAGTGCTAATTTCTCCTTCACAAATCTCGTCAATAGAGCTTTGATCGTAAATCTTAGCAATTCCCCATACTTCATCGCCCTTGATGTACGGTAGCATCACCGTCCCGACAGCTCGGTCTTTGAATTCTTTAGATGTTAATACGGCTGATTCAGGATGGTCCATAATGACAACCAAACCTTGACAGCGTTTTAAAAAATCGTCGTTTAAATATAACGATGGATCGCGCCAAACGTGTTCGCCAATGCTTGAACGATAAGCCAATCCGGTCCCGGTAATGCGGATCGATAGCAGCATCACATTGGCGTACATTTGTGGACTAGGCAATACGCCTTCGCGCATCAACTCCGCCATATCAAATTCTGTTTTTGCCATCGCTACACGAAAGGCCACATCAAGGCCGGGGTGCAATGGCATGGGAGGATTTTTAGGATCGCACCAATCGTAACCACTCGATTCGTAATTCAGTTTGACATCGCCCTTATTTACGTCGCGAGCGATATATGTGCAGAATTGACCATCATCGTGCAATACTTCGAGCTTGCCTTCGTACTTCAGGCCGGTTTCCTCCTCGCATTCGCGCCTAGCGCATTCTTCGAGGGTTTCATCATGTTTTTGATGACCACCGGGGACGCACCAAGTACCGGGGAAATCACCGCCACCCATTCCACGACGGATTAACAAGGTTTCGCCTTCGGATGTCATAAACATAATCCCGGACGAGCGACCCATTGGACCATCGTGCATAATCGGATCGACAGCAAGCGGAGCAGCTGCTACTGGATCGGCGGCATCAGGCACACAGTTTGGCACTTGTTTGCCGTCTTTTTCTTTCATACCCAATTGCTTATATCCCTGCCAGCAAGGATCGTCATCAGGTATAGCGGACGCGTATTCTAAAATGCTGTCGCAGATTTTGGACAAATCATCTTTCAAATCGTCATCACATTTCCATTTTCTAAGCGCTTTATTGATTCTCGAATCAGGATCGTGCGCCGTTTTGGATGACGTTAATTTTGCTTTCATACCCTTCATGCGAGCGCAGAACGATGCCTTGCGTGATCCGCCTTCGGGTTGGGGCGCTTTTAAATGTGCGCCATGCGTTTTGTTATACGATTCGCGGCCTTTTTCATTTAAGCCGCCATTTTTGTTTTTGCCTTCTTTGGTTTGCCATGCCTCGGAATCATCCTCAAAGCGCGGAACAGTTTCGCTCTCATCGTCTTTGAGTTCACTTAAATGTTGAAAAATTTCGGCAAGTTCGTTTGACAAACCTTTTAATTCGTTGCGCTTATCACCAGCGCGAACCATTACGTCGGAATCTTCGTTTTTATTTTTTTCGGTAGGCAAAGCAAGCAATGATGGGGCTTTCATCGTATCTTTACTATGCTTAATGAATTTTTTTGCGGCGGCTTTCGGAATGCCGATGTTGCTCTTGCCGGTAGCGGCGGCGTACATGGCTTTGCGTTGTTTTTCCGAAGCGAATGGCATATCTATGCGGCCTTAGACATTTTTGCAGATTCTAACGCAATTTTGCCTTTATCTGTCAACAAATCTTTCATGTCGCGCAAGTTGTAAATGTATGAGTAATTGCACCGACAAAACACTTCCTCGCCGGGTTGCGTGATTTGATCGGTATATCCGTTTTTGGGATCGAGATAACCGGCCTTGTCCGCCCAGCTGCCGCGCACGACGTATATTTTTTCGTCGCGCTCTTTATGGTCTTTGCGATAGTCGTAATTGATTTGTCGCCAATGTGAATGCCAGCGACCACCAATCGCGCCATTGTCCATAGCTACGATTTCGTTAATGTTAGAGATCAATTTGTGCGTTTGGTCAATAATGACCCGACGCTGTTCAAATGTCACATTGCCAAGTGATTTTTTGATCTTTTGTTTTTCTTTGACCCGGTTAACAATGTCCGTTCCGCCCGGTGGGATTGATGTGGCCCAGCCTTCAAAACGTCGTAGCAGATTGCTAATTGATTCTTGACGATTGTATTTAATCAGATTGGCGCTTGCCATGATGCGTCGATCAAGTTCAGCACGAAGGGTTGGTTTTAGCTTTTCGATGCTGTAGCGTGAAACGTGCTTATTAACTAAACCGCCTTTTGTTACCAGCCGGGTAAATGCAGCGCCTAGCGATTTTTCCATCGCTATTTGCATTTGATGCTCGGGGATCATTTGTGCAAGAGCTGCCTCTTTCAACAACCGCACCCAACGCTCGACACGAGTTTGCGAATCAAACCCATATTCAATGAATTCATTTACCGCAGCTGTAAGTACTTCGAAAAATGTCATGTTGGAAGTGGATCAACAATATTGCCGTTGTCATCATAGCCATTTTCATGGTTAATTTCTTTTCTCTCTGCCTCTGCTTTTTCCCATTCTTCCTCAGTACCAGCATCAACCAATTCTATAAATGGGGGGCGATTGAATTCGTCAATGAAAATTTCCATTTCATCCTCAGTCAAACCAACAACGTCAGAGGGAGGGACATTTTCACGATTTCTAATTCTTTTAACTAGCTTTACCAAATTTTCGCTCATATTCGTCCTTTATGATTGTTCCAACTTTTTTAGCTAATTCTCTCGGCGTAGGATTGTTTTTATATTCGGCCCATGCTTCAGCAATAAATTCCTGAATATTTGTTGTTGCATATTTCGATAGCTCTCTTGTCATCAAACTACCATTTTTCCTTATATATTCAGCTTTTTCTTCCCTACTCATGTTTTTTGTTTCTTCGGTTTCACGCGAACGAATTTCACGAGCTAGATTATTTATGTTTGGGTTATTTCTTAAATCCAATAAATAATCTAATTGATGACCGTATTCATGGTCATATATCGATTTTATGGTGTCGCAACCGACCGGATGCCATTTTGTTTCAACGCTACGTTTAAGGTCTTTTTCCAAAGATTCCAAATCTTTACCGGAATGCTTTTCATTAAAGAAAACACCAGCTAAATCGCCTTGAGATGCCGCATAAGCCCAAGTATTACTAGCAATTCGTTCTTTTTTCGTATGTTTTTCAGATAATTGCTGAAGTTGTTCTTCAGTTTTATCAGGATAGAATTTCCTATAATACTCTTTGTTTTTAGCAACTTTGATTGCATGATTCATTGCAACCCGTTGTTGAATTGACCCGATAGCCTTTTGCCTACTTCTCAATTCAGGGAATTCTGTCAAATGATCGGAAAGACTTGAAAGCGCCTCATTGGTAATTTTTACGTTTAATTTTCCGAATATTGCATTGTCAACATAATTGTTTTCTACAGCAAATTTTTCAGCTTCTTTATTGGTGTGCTGTGGAACGTAAGTATTGAATTTCTTTTGATTTGCGCCTTCGTGACTTTGTTGACCAGTGACACCCTGCAATGAAGCTGATTGCTTGAGTTGTGCGCTTTCCTTATTTTTCTTTGCCGATTCGGGATTGTGATAAAAACTTAGTGTCAATCCTTTACCTTCATTGTAAAAGTCAGGATCAATAGGATGTCCCATTGCACCCGTAAATTCATTATCAATCATCCATTGTTTGATAAATTTTTGTTCTTCTCGTGAAAATTTTGACTCATAACTTGGAACGGAAACTCTGACACTCAAGTTTTTTTTGTCAAAAATTACGCTGGCTTTGATTCCCTTATCTTTTAATACATTCTTAAATTGTTCTTTTAAATCTCTTACTTTGGCTGTGTAAGTGCCTTCAACATGGCCTTCTTTACCAGTTTCCTTGGCTTGATGTGGTGGAGCTGGTGGGTATTGGGGTATTGGAGGACCATGTTTTTCAACATTCTTAGATTTGGTTTTTACGTCTTTTAAATGTGCGCCGTTCAATTTGCCGCCAGCGCCAGCCATTACCTTACCTTCTCCGTTAATTAAAACGTGCTGACCATCTCCGTCGCCGCCATTCAGAGTAATCCAGTGTTCACCATCATCATTTTTGACAAATTGATACTGATCCGATTTCACCATAAACCGGAATAAATCTAAATGACCGTCGGGAATTTCAATAATGCGCTGAGTATTGACGTTTTTAAATTTCATAACGATCACGCAAGTTTAGGCAAGTCCGTCAATTCAGTTTCGGGTATTTCGTATTCAGCAATGTCCTCGCAATCCATTTCCAATGAGCTTTGAAACATATTCTCCATCTCGTTTAGATTGTCCTGCGCCCATTGAATTAATCGCCCTCGGTTTTGTGGATCGATTACTGGCAGCATGGTCCTAAGTATTTCGGTCACGCCTTTGAGCTTAATTTCATCGACCTTGACCTTTTCGGATTCCGGTTCTTCCATGAGAGAAGGCCATTCAGCGCGGAAATGCTTTTGCCAATCGTAGAATGCCTGTTCGTAGGTTTTCTTGCCGTAAACCTCGGGATATTCGTTTTGTACCGCCTCGAAAAATTCCCTGTTCCATGCTCTGTGCATGACGATTTTGTCAAAGAATTCAAATAGGCTACGCATATCTTCACGAATGCCATCGATGTATTGGACAATCGCCTTTGTGTCTTCCGTGCCTTCTCCAAAGCCACTGGTCATCGCTTCGTCTTTAAGTAATAGCGCTGGCACATCTGACGCAGCTGCAATGTTAGCAATGATGTTATCTCGTGCCGTTGTCATCGCCGTCGCCGTATTAGTCAAATCAATGGCGCTGATTTCTTCATCGATGTCAATCGACAATACATTGCCAGTTGATCCTTGCGCCAAATATTCGCGCTTAATCGCTGAAGCTGATTGCATGAGTCGGTTAACAATCGATCCAGCCGGTTTTTGTTTCGAGATCAGCAATCCGGCTTTAAATGTCACCAAGTCATCCGTCACCATCGATTGGATGAATGACTTCAGAGGATAAACCGCACGTTGGAATATGCTGCGGCCCGTAAAACCAAATGCGGACGATTGAAACGACAAGTAGATCGGAGTGCCGTTAAATACCACAACGCTACGGCTTGGGTGATACGGTTGACCAGCTGCTGTCGTGTAAGCCAATGGCTTTTGAAAATCCGGCGCATTGGGGTTTTGGTTGGTTACGATTGATCCCGCCATGTTCAGCGGGTCCAGCTGATTAAAATAAATATTCAGGTCAGGCAATTTCCAAGGATCGATTGGTTCCTCGGTTGGAATGTCCTTTGCGCCATAGACGATACCAGCAGCACCATAAGTGCGATTCAAAAACATTACGTCACGAATATGATTGGTGCAGCCCAGCTTTTCCCATTCGCGCTCAAATGCTTCGACCAGCATTTCCTTGGGAGGCATATCAACGGTGATTTTTCTTGCTTTCGATAAAGCCAATCGGACCGGCTTTTCTACTAACTTGCCGCCCATTGGATGGTATTCCCACAGCGCCTTACATAATTCGTATCCGGCGGGATCGCCCGGTTGAATCGTTTGCTCTGACAATAGATTCGTCAGGTTGTTTCCCAAAAAGCTAGTGTTAATGGATATGTCTGACATATTTAGAATCCGTATTTGTCGCCCACGCCGATTGCGATACTATAAACGAACGAGTCGAGCAAGTCATCAGCCCGTTTGTGGGCATCTTTGTCGCCAATTCTAAACCCTGACACTTGCGATAACAAATGATTTCGGGTTACGCCCTTGAAATTGGTTGTCTTATTGTATGCGTACTCGCTGATTTTGAGCTTTTCTTGAAAGTAATGACCGGATACGGAAATGGCACGTTCGTCTTTCCCAGCAGCTGTCAGCTTGCTGTCGATGGCATGAGTGTTCCATCCTCGGCTGCGGCCTTGCTGAATCAGGATCGAACCAGCAGCTGCATCCTCAATAAATGTCCCGACTACGCCATGTCGGGATTGTGTCATCTTTGCCAATTCCTCTAATCGCTCAAATACCGTTGGCAAATAAGTTTCAAGTAGCGCTCCATCGATTTGCACTACGTCCCAATCCAATACAACCAATGGATGACCAACCCATTTGTTGAGCGCACAGTAAACGACAGCTGTACCATCGTTTTCTTTGCCGCCCTTGACCGCCGTATCCATGACAGCGAATACACCATCGCAGCGCTCCGGGTATTGGACCGGCTCGCCATTGACTAGCATCTTATCCACAGAAAAAAAGGCCGTTCCCGACCAATCGACAAACTCAGCCAAATACTCTTGTTGGAATACCAGCGGGTTATTTCTTAATCTTTCCTTTTCTAATTCCTCAGGAGGAACAAATGGATTGGTGATAGTTGGAGCGTGAAACTCTTTGAATCCCAGCTCTTTATCATTGCAAACCGAATAAAAGAAATTATCGGTGTCGATGCCATTTGGTGTTGAGAATACCCACGCCCGACCCTTGGTAGTCAGCATGGTTGGCTTAATTGCCTTTTCCCATACCTCCTTCATTTGCGGTGATTTGGTAAATCCGGCCTCGTCGATCAATACTCGGTGGTATTCGCGCCCCCGACCAGCCAGCTCGTTATCGTTCAATGTCCATACATCGATTTTGCCGCCGCCCTTAATGTAAATCGTCCCGGTATTCCTGTTTCGGCTTTTTATATCCGATGACAACATTTCGAGTAAATGGTCCCAAGGCTCGGCAAGCTGTCGGTTTTCGGGTGTGAAAATCCCTACGTTCATGCCTTTGAGAGCGCATCCAGCAGCGATATATTCCAGTAGTTTTGTCTTACCCCAGCGCCGCCCACAACGGACTACATTTAGCCGGGCTTGGTTTCGATAGATATTTTCTTGGCCCGAATGAAGTTTTGGAACGACGATTTCATTCGACATCCGGTTCTTCTATCCAGTTTCGGACCACAGTTTGATGCGTATCGGTATCTTTTACATCGCCGTATTTCTTAGGCGCAAGTTTGGCAATAATCCATTTGCGAGTATCAATACGCAGCCGGGATCGATTGACCACTTCGTGATTGGTTCGTACCCGCCCATCCTTATCTTCGTAGGTGTCATCCTCTACAGCGTCGGCAATATCTAGCAGCTGCTCCAGCAAGTAATCGGCTTGAGCTTCCCGCGCTAACGCGTATCTGTCCCGAAATTTGGGATGGATTGATAGCCATCTCAAAGCCGTTGACCTTCCCGGCATTGATTCGTCCTTACATATTTTGACTAGACTTTCGCCTTCGGCAATCCGATTGCAAATGATTTCGGCGATTTCATCGTTGTAATCTGACGGTCTGCCAACGGGTCGAGTAGTTTCCATGATGCGAGGGTGTCAGGCCAGTTCAGGTGGAGGAGGGACCCCTGTCGAAGCGAGGACGGCGCTCCGCTGGCCTGACGGTTTCTATAGTATCAAAGTTTGGATTTCACATCAGCAATCAAAGCATGAATGTTTTTCTTGATTGATGCGACATGAAATAAGCTAGTGATCGATTCCAGTTTCTTTATTTCGTACTCTACGTCGGCAATGAATTTCTGAACGAAGTTTTCTTTACTTACCGTAGATGATCCATGAGCCAAATTATCAGTAGAGCTGACACTAGGAACGGGATTGGCCTGAACAGGAATAGCAGCAGGTGTAGCGTTCCCAGTAGCATCAGGAACGGTAGGCACAGCAGCGTTACTAGGATTAGTGGAATCATTTGTATCAGCCATTTGGCGCTCCGATCATAAAGTGTGTCAATTGTAATAAATCATCTTCAGTTAAATCATACATCCTTTCGAATGCTTTTTTACCCAAACCATGAATTCCCGTATTTCCCCGATGATGTTCCGGGCAAAGCGGTATAACTGGTGCATTAGCTCTTATCCCTGCTTTTCGTAAATGGTGAATCTCGCTTGGTGTGCCTTCGCCATATCCTAGCTTGTAACAAAGTATGCAACCGAAATCAGCCAGCTTTGCAAAATATTTCTGTTCAGCTTTCGATGCCATGCTGCCACGCCATAATATATTCTATCAGCTCAATCATTTCATTTACGGTTAATGATGATGTATGACGAAATACAATATCAACGCCATGACCATCGAGCGCGGGGAGTAGTTCTACGTTTTCTCCTCTTTCACGCATCCACGCAGCAGTAAGCAATCGTTTCCACGTTTCAATATCTCTTTTTCGTCCGGCCCATTCAGTCGTTCGTGAAATTTCGCCCAAGATTGCGTGTAGCTTTGCATTTTGCTCAAGGGATCGATTTTTGGGTTTGATTTCGACGGTGTATCCATCGGGAGCATCCTTAATCGCTTGTATAGCGTTTGCGCGAGCTGACGAATGTGCCAGTATGAATAGCTGCTTCACTGTTGTCCTTTGGCAGTGGGGCATCAAAATAGGTGTACATCCAAACCGTTTTGCGAGCTTTGGGGTTTTGTACTGGTATCAACTCCCGGGTCGCGTAGCGCTGTTTGAGCAAATAGCACATCGCCATCGAAATGTCCGACGGCTTGAGTTCAGGCAAATGCGTTTTGATCTCGGCATTCGTCATCGCTTGCTGCTTTTCCCGGAATAACCCGCGAATCTTTTGTACGGCATTTATCGACATGGTGTCATAGATCGTTAAAATTAATATATGACATTATCATACAGGATGTATTACCAGTTCAATATCATTTTTATCGCTTCGTCGTATTTTTTGACGCGAGCGTAATCTTCGGGTGTTGGGTTTGGGATACGGCCTAGATCGATGTTATCTAATAAATCGGCAAGTTTTACTTTTTTTGCGATTGGGTTTTGACTTGCTCGATGGATGAATTCTAAATAACCTTCGCCTTTGCGCTTGGTCAATGCGTCCAGTGCATCAACGATGGTGCAAGAAAATCCAGTTACTCGGAGTTTTTCGAATGTCCAATCGGTGTCCTCGACTAAATCGTGTAGAACAGCGACGGTTTGATGCTGCGTGTTTTGAAAGCACTGCATGACGCGCAGCGGGTGGAGGATATAGGGATTACCGCCCTTGTCAACCTGACCATTGTGTGCAATGGCTGCAATTGAAATGGCGGTTTCCAAGTTCACATCAGTCACCGGCTGCCCTTTGCTTGGTCCATTCATAAAGCAATGCTGAAACGTGTTTGATCTCGCCAGCAATGGGCAAAGCGTTTTCATAATCGTTTCGGACAACCAAGTTGTGATATTTACGCATGAGTTTATCCAGTTCGAGCTGGCCTTCGCTACAGTCAAACAATCGATTTTTCATGGTTTTACCCCAATTGGCTTTAATGCGCCATCGTTTAATGCTTTGAAAACAATCTGAAAATATTCGACCGCCTCAAAATTGGCGTTTTTTTCAGCGTTCAAAATCATGCGTAGAAGTTGCATCCATACTTCGTTTTGAGCTTTCGAGTAACCCAGCTCATAGGCTATTTGATTCATGTCCATTATTTATTGCTCACTTTTATCATTTCATCCGCCATGCGAAATGCCCAATCTGCGGCCTGACCGATGGTGATTTTGTCCATGTCGTGATTAGCACAAAACCCCTGCAATGCTGCGGTCGCAATATAAACTCGCAGCGTCATGCCCGGGGCCATGTCTTGATTACCCACCCATGTAGGAAATGCCGGAGTGGATATTTTCATTTGATCCACCATGCAACGATAGGGAGCAAAATTAAAAGCCAGCCAACCACAGAAATTAATAAGTCTTTCATAATTTTTCCTTTCGTGAAGGGGCCGTAGCCCCGGAAATTAAAAGTTGTAATCGTAAAATTTGCAAGGCTGGTCAGACAATCCAAATTTTCTACCATCCCGATCTTTCCAAACCCCATCTTTACCCAAGCGAATCCGAATTACGCGACCATTTACATCGCTTTCGATATTCCACTTTTGCTCATACTGGTTTACACAAATTGCCGAAAAACCGCCGGTGACAAATTCAGGCTTGAACGCTACTTCGTCGAGCTTGGCAATCATTTCTTGCACTTCCAAACATTTTTCGCTAACGACACGAATAACCTTATAGGGGTCAATGTCGCTGTAACCAAAGAAATTTGCGTATTTCATTTTGATCTTCCTTTCGTGTGTTGATCTTTACTACGGTTTTATAATACATCTACCCAATAACCTATGCAACAAATTTCTAATACATTGTTGTATTTGTGCATAAGGTGGGGAATCCCTGCCCACGAAAGGATTCGGTAGTTTGAGATACCAGCTCGACAAGGATTCCCCGTTGACTTATCTACAGCCGCAAGACATTTTGCCGTTGGGCATTGGTGTGCATCCATAGGTTGTGTATGGTGGGCAAGCTGCAAATGCTGATGCTGATGCTAAAAACAACGCAATTGCGATTACTTTTTTCATGGCACTGCTCCTCAAAGTTTAGAAATCCCCGTCTTTCCGGGGTGTCACTACTCGCTGCACTGGAAAACACTATTTAAACCAGCATCCGCTTTCGGTAAATCAAAATGGAATATCGTCATCCATATCCGCCAATCCTTCGCCCCCAGTAGCAGCTGCGTACTTCCTTGCGTCGTTTACCGTCGCTGCCGATTGTCGGGGTGATTCGGACCGTTCTGCTTTACTACCCAGCATTTGAAAGTTTTGGCAAATAACCTTAGTGCTGTACTTTTCGATGCCGGATTTGTCCGTATATTTCTCAGTACGCATTTTACCCTCGATGAAAACTGGTGCGCCTTTTTTTAGGTATTCCCCGGCAATTTCGGCAAGTTTCCCAAATATGGTAATGTTGATCCATTCAGTATGCTCTACGGCCTGACCAGCTTTGTCTTTGTACTTTTCGGTACAAGCGATACTAAAGTTTGCAATGGCATCGCCGCCGGGTGAATAACGCAATTCAGGATCGCGGCCTAAGTTACCAATTAAAATTACTTTGTTAACGCTCATTGTTTTTCTCCTTCAGCTTGGCTATCTGTGCTTCCAACTCTTTAATTCGTGCCATGTGCTCACAAAGGGACTCTTGAGTTGCTTTCAGTAAGTCCCAGTCTTGCTCAGGCTCATAATCCAAACCTAGTTCACGAGCGTTATCAGCTTTCCTGTCTAGTGCTTGCTGTAATAGTTCACGGTTCATTTTGACCCCTGAAATGTCAATCGTTTGTAAATTGCGCGGGTGCGCTCGACATCTTTGCCGCAATATTCCGCCACTTCCTCAATCTTCCCGGCCTGAACGTAATCCCACACCTTGCTGCCGTCCAGCTCGCCCTTGGATTCGATGCCAAAGATTTTGCATAGTTTATCCATGCTGATCCGATTGCCTACACCGGCCCACGCAACCATCGTGTCAAATACCGATTGATCCCAAGGTTTAGCATGAAATGGAATAAATGATGGCGGCTTGATTCCCAACATGACTGAGCGCTGAAATAAGAATCGCAAATCAAAACCAACCACGTTGTGACCAATAAATACTGGACGAGGATCGGTGCTTGGATTGTAATAATCGTCAAGATAACCATAGAATTCATGGATGATTTCCGATTCTTTGGTCCAATCTTCTTGGTAAATGTTGTACGGGTGCATATCATCGACCGCAAATGAGATCGCGCAAATCTGACCCATGCCGCCATCAAATGACGTTTTGCGATATTTCTCATCCGCAGCTGCCGTAATTTCATCAGTTTTAATTTTGATGTATTCGGCAATCTTGGCTTCGTCTTTGTAATTGCCCGGTGATTTTATTGCTGAGATTTCTGTTTCGATGTCTTTTTTAAGCAATTCAATCGCAGCTGGTGATTGTGCCGGTACAGTTTCGATGTCAAAGTAAATATTCATTATTTAACCTCCGCTTCAGTTGAAAGTAATTCATTTTTGCGAGCGCCACACAAATCGCGCACAGTTGCGACGATATTTGGATGTTTGGCGTACTTTGCCTTGGTCACAGTAAATATTTCAACCAATTCGTCAACGGACGTTGAGCTTTCGATTTTGGTTGTCAATTCGCCCAGCTCATCTTCGGACGGTTCCGGCTCTACTGGTAAATCCTCGCCAGCATAGATGTACAAACCGATGCCAAAACAAGCGATACATTTGGCAAGGCAGCGCATCATTGCGTCGCTGACTTTGCGCGAGTCAGGGCTTTTGACAGCGTTATTTCTGTTGTCCATCACAGGCAAGTGCATTTTCATGGTTTTGCCAAAGGCCGTAACTGAGCAATACACCATCATGGTTTCGCCGAAATATGTCGGCTCGGTAAATTCCCAAGTCGCCATCGGATCGTGCTGCAATAAAGTATCGACAGCCCAAGCCCAAGACAAATAGCTTAGATTGCCTTTTTTTTCTGTAAATTCTGAAACATTGATCTTGCGAAGATCGTTAAATGTAGTCATTTGATTACCTTTCGTGATAATGTAGCGAAGTGCTACTGAGTTCTATTATATACAAGTATTAGACTTTGTGCAGAAAAGTATTAGATTGTTGTATTTTCGTTATTACGGCATTCCCTATGTATGCAAAACGGGTTGATGAAAACCAAAAAGAAATCGTAAAAGCTTTACGTTTGATGGGCGCTGACGTTTATGACTTGTCCAAAGTTGGCAATGGGATTCCCGATTTGATGGTTGCAACACAGGGACAAACCATTTTGGTTGAAGTGAAATCTAGCGAGAAGGCAAGATATACCGATCACCAGCTGAAGTATCTGAGTAATTGGCGCGGCGGCTTAGTGGTCCGGGTTAATTCCGTCGATGACGCAATAGCCATGTTGCAAAATATTAGAAAATAATATATCTTTACCGCATTCCTTGGCAGGAATTTCTCGTGTAAGTCCTAGTTAGCATCCTGCTCGTACACGCGAGTCTGCCAACACCCAAAAGGTGAGGATGCTAACTAGGGCTTTTTTTTGGGCCATTTATGCACTATTACCAATTCAATATCGGGGATTACCAAAGCCATACAGGGCATTTGGATTTTTTCGAGGACCTAGCATATAGGCGAATGCTTGATTGGTCTTACCTTCACGAAAAACCACTTCCGCTAGACCCCGATGAAATAGCAAAGATTATTCGTATGCGTCCGCATAGCGAAAGCATTGCGTCCGTATTAAAAGAATTTTTTAAGAAAACTCGACAGGGTTGGGTTTCGGATCGAGTGCTAAAAGAAATTGAGTCCGTTAATGAAAAAAGCGAGAAGGCACGACGTTCTGCTATGAAAAGATGGGATACGAACGCATTGCGAACGGAGTGCGAAAGCAATGCTACACATAACCCAATACCCAAGACACATAACACAAGACCCAAGACACAAAATATAAAAGCGCCTGAAGGCGTATCACCCGAAGTTTGGGACGCATTTGTTGCTCAAAGAAAACTGAGTCGTGCAGCAATAACCGAAACGGTCATCAAATCTATTCAACGGGAATCTGACAAAGCTGGTTGGACACTTGAGCAAGCATTGTCGGAATGTGCTGCAAGAGGGTGGAGAGGATTCAAGGCCGAATGGGTTGCTGACAAGTCACTTGGACAACCGGTTAAAGAATCAGCTTGGGCGCGTAAGCAAAGGGAAGATCAACTGCGCATGGATGAATTTAGGGGAAAGCGAAGCAACATCATCGACATTCCCAGTCAGGAAATTATATTTTCGGAATTTAAGGAGTTATCAAAATGAGTTTGCCTTTACCTTGGATTGACAGAATTTTTGATAAGTTGACAGTTGTTTATGGTCGGGAGTTCACCAGTCGTTACGAAAAAATTTCTATTGCTGACGTAAAAACCGAATGGTGCGAATGCCTCGGCGGTTTTCGCGGTCACTCAGGCGCGATTGCGTTTGCATTGGAAAACCTGCCTGAAGATAGGCCACCATCAATGCTCCAGTTTCGCGCTTTGTGCAGAAATGCACCGCAATATGCTGCGTTACAGCTGCCGCCCCCGAAAGCTGATCCAAGTATCGTTTCGGAGCAATTACGCAAAATGGCGGAAACCGCCCTACAAGCCCCGAAAACGTCGGTAGGTACATACGACCCTAAGGCTTGGGCTAAAAAGCTCAAGGAGAGGCACGAAAGCGGCGAGAAATTGAATCTTATACAAATCGAAAAGTATCAACAAGCACTTGGTATTCAAAAAGGTGATGTATGAGCCGACCTTTATATGAAACCCAACATGACCTTAATAACGAATTGGATGTTATTGAGCGTGTTGAGGATTTGTGGAATTGCAAATGCGTTAAGTTGCCAATCAAATACAAACTCGATTTTGCAATCATGCGCGAGAATTTCATTGCGAGCTGGATGGAAATTAAAAGCCCAAAATATTCTATGGCTGATTTTGCTCGGTTTGGTGGATTCTTTATTTCGCTCGAAAAATGGCAATCAGCTCGACAGCTTTATGAAACTACGGGTTTACCCTTCATTATGATTGTCAACGCTACGGACGGGATTTGGTACGCTGTTGTACAAGACTTTGATGATGTGAAAGGTTTTCGATTCCGGGGGCGCAAGGACCGGGACGATTGGCAAGACATGGAGCCTTGCGCGGTACTTTGGATTAAAAACTTTCGACAATTAGGGAGATAAAATGAATGTACCTTACAACACCGGTAAAGTAAAAATTGGCCTGAAATATGAGCCAAAGCAAATTTACATTGAGCGCGATATTGACATGATCGCTTGGCAAAAAGTCATGCTTGGCGAAGATAAACCCAGTCCATTTCGTTATTTTTGGTACAAAATAATTTGCTGCGTCGGCGTTACTACTTACTTTTTATATTTATTCAATTCACTTTTTAAGTAACTTGTAAGTATTTTTTCAATGCGTCGTATTTGGCAGATCGGTCCTCAATGCCATTTACGCCGCCATTGATGCGTTTAGTCATAGATTGAAAATCTCCCGCATCAGCATAAGCGTTAAGATTCCGGCTATTCCAAAACCAACCAGCAGACAAAGTAGCGCCAGTAGGAGTTTCGACCATCGTAGGATTGTCGATAGCATTGATGCCAGTAGCAGTCGCAAAGGACGTATAGTTGTCGCGCCCTGTAATTTGGATAAGGCCGCGACCGCGATATTTCCAACCATCTCCCGAAGATTCATCGCCGTTCCCCATTCTGTTTGCATAAACTTTGTTAGCAATGCGCTCCGGCTGCCGAGCAAATTCGTTAGCCAATTCGTCATTGGGAAAGTATTTGCCAAATATAGCTCGCAATGCAGCTGCCGAATAGTTCAAATTTTCAACGGTAAATTTAAACCCACCGGATTCATGGGCGCATTGAGCAATAAAGCCAGCAATGCGTAATGGCGTATT
>Ga0316228_1001471_pt1 | contig 24129 bp, 22 predicted proteins | sample TBH18021metaG_FD_206005 | JGI IMG/M metagenome (GOLD analysis project Ga0316228, IMG submission 206005) | Freshwater microbial communities from Trout Bog Lake, Wisconsin, USA - TBH18021 | ecosystem: Environmental > Aquatic > Freshwater > Lake > Hypolimnion/Profundal zone | place: USA: Wisconsin... | reverse complement strand
GTAACGAAAACGAAGAGCGCCTTTGTGTCAGACGACGCCTTGATGAAAATTCTTTACCTGACCACCATGAATATCGTAGACAAGTGGACAATGCCGCTAAAAGACTGGGTTGGCATCCTTGATAACCTGCTAATTTACTTCGGCGACAGGGTTAAAATTACTCTTTAACAACGGGAAAGCTGTCGACCAAGATGGCCGGCAGCCTGATGAACTCATTTTGCGATTATCTGGCAGTTGGACTTTACACAAAATTTTCAGCACTACCGTTTTTTCATTTATTACACCGGAAAGCTCTTGATCTTTCAATAAGTTACGTTCTTTATAGCGGAGGGACTGCTCAAGCAGTGTTCCTCCGCTTTTATTTTGCCGCAACATGCCGGACGGCGAAGTTCGCGCACTCCTTGTCCTAAATATTGGGTCCATCCGTATACTGAAACGTGCTATTATGCGCCTTTTCCCACATAGCGACTCCCTTGGGGTAGTGAGGCCCAAGGGAGCGCCTGGATTTTCTTTGGAGTATAACGCTTACAACCGTCACCCCATTTTTACTAATCAAAACCACAGGAGATTCCAGGAACATCAATAAAATAGAGCCTTTTATAAAATAAGAAAACATAAACCTGAATATGATTACAGTCTTTTTTATCGTAGTTACTCTTAATAAAGCAGGGAATAGTTAAAGCATGCAGGTTTGGCATGCTTTTTGCATTATATAAGTACGGTAGGGCGGATTCATAAGCTGGAAAAGGTCTTTGGAAAGAGGAATGTTTATAGCTATATTTGGTTTACCGATGAAGAAGGAGCAGCCTGATAAGCTCACAATTGATGGTCGTATACTTGGTTTCGGTTCACAGCGAATATAGAAGAATTAAAGGAGAAAAGCTAAATGAAGAAATTGACATACAAATTCAAAATCGGGGCATTATTGCTTATCGTTCTTTTGACTGGAATATCCCCCGCGTTTGCGGCAAACACCTTCGTAGGGGCCGGTAACTCTTTCGATATTAATTCCAACGCCAACACGGTCTATGGCAATAACAACACCTTTGTTTTCAGCAACACGAACACGATTGGTACAACAACTCAAAATGGCGATTCCAACAATTTGAGCCACAGCAGCGACAACGTCATCCAGGGGAATTCCAACCAACTGACTGGCAGCGACTCCAACACCATCACCGGAAACTATAACATTCTGACCAACAGCACCAGCAACACGATCACGAACGGACAGGGCAACACCACAGCGGCGTCGGGGAACACGTTGCTCAAATCAGACTCCAACACCATCACCGGGATTTCCAACCAACTGACCAACTCCAGCTCCAACACGATTACAGGCAATTCCAACCAACTGACCAACACCAACTCCGCCACCATCACCGGCAACAATGCTAATTTAGTTGGCAACAATGCTGCTGTAATAGGTAACGGAGTCACTGTGACCGCGGATAATGCCTCAGCTCTGGGGTCCAACAGCATGGTAACTGCCTCTAACAGCGTAGCCTTGGGAGCAAACTCCATCGCCGATCGGTCCAACACGGTGTCGGTCGGTGCGCCCGGCAATGAACGCCAGATAACCAACGTGGCTAATGGGACGGCAGACACGGATGCCGTAAATGTAAGGCAATTAAATACTTCGACCTATCGCGTGGGAGCGTTGGCCGCGGCCTTGACAGGCATTATGCCCCTCGCCTACGACCCTGACGCCCGGACCCAGGTTGGGGTCGGCTTCGGTTCATTCCACAACGAATCAGCCTTCGCCATCGGCGTCAACCACTATTTAAACGAATCGACGCTCTTCAATGTCGGCTTGGCCATGGACGGCAGCGAGACGATGTGGCGCGCCGGTTTGACGTGGAAGTTCGGCCCAGGCACGACGAGCGCGGCCAGGGCTGGCAATATCGAAAAATTGCAGACACAAGTTCAAGATCTGCAAGCTCAAATCAACCAACTCAAGCAAATGATAACAAACAAGTAGGTGCAACATACTGAAGGGAGGAATGAAATCATGACTGATGTTGCCATCCATAACACTGATAAAGGAAGATTTACTGCTGGAAGAATAGTGTACTACATTTTAGGGGTTATAGAAGTTCTGCTGGCTTTTCGCTTGGTTTTCAAGGGTTTAGGTGCGAATCCGGGTAGCGGTTTTGTATCCTTCATCTATGGAGTTTCGGAGGCGCTTTCGCATCCGTTTTCGGCCATCTTTAGGTCTGTTTCAACACAAGGAATTGAAACAAAGGCGATATTAGAGCCTAGCACAATGATAGCGATGGTGGTTTATGCTGTTATCGCATGGGGAATTGTTAAGTTATTCTTTGTGGTCAGAGAAAAAAATGAGGATCAAATGTAAAGCTTGACAGCATCAAAGACCAGGGGACGGTACACCGAGACGCCAAGGCTTTCAAGGTTTAATGACCTTGGGAGCCTTTTTCTTTTATTGCGCAACACTTTTTCGCGAGAAAGCTAAAGGCGGCCATTGTTTTTTTAATTATTATTGGCTTAGGACAAGGAACACCTGCGAAATAAGCGAATTTAGCAGAAGGAAGTAGTCTGCACGAAACTACCAAAATGGAGGCAACATATTGACCGACACATACATCATTTGCGACTTCGAATGGAATTTTCTGCCCTGGCGGGCCAACAAGGTGTGTCCCAATGAAATTATTGAAATGGGTGCTATAAAGACGGACGCCGCACTCAACGTCATAGACACTTTCCGTATCCTTGTGAAGCCTGTCATATACCAGACGCTGGATAAACGGGTGAAGCGACTGACAAACTTCTGTGAGGCCGACTTGGAACAGGGGTTGCGGTTCCCCTCGGCCATGGAGCTGTTCAGGAGCTGGATGACGAGAGATCAAGAGGTGCCAACGCTTTGCACTTTTGGCAGTGCTGACATCGGCGTTCTCAAACAAAACTTGTTTTTTCATCACCCGGATGCCAAGGAGCTGCCATGGCTTAAGCGCTACATCAACTTGCAGGAATACCTCGATATCATGCAAGACGGCAAACAACTAAGCCTCCAGGCCTGCGCCACAAGCTGCGGCGTCGAGGTGGATGAGAGCGCCCTTCATCAGGCTCTGGGCGACACCCATCTCCTCCATGCAATACTACAGAAAAGATTTGATCTCGCAAAAATGACCCTCTACACCATCGACGGCAACGCCGATATCCTTGGTGGCAGCGAATACATTACTACACCGGATGAACTTGATCGGACGAAGACCAAACAGCGCTGTCCTGGTTGTGGACGCTTTCTAAAACAGCTTTATCCTTGGCGACCACAGTTCAAGCGCTTTGTCGCCCTGTTTTGCTGCGCGTCCTGCAGACGCGATTATACCGGGCGTCTCACCGTCAAGCGCCATCGTATTACCGGAAACGTGCTCTATCACTCAAAGCTCGAAGTCGTGGAGAGTAAGAAGGTTGCAGTTCCTCAGCACTCAATCAATCAGGAGTGAACCCCCCGGACTGCAAAGTGCAAGGATATGGCGGCTCGAGTGAAGAGCAGCGCGAGTTTCTACGTGACGGTACTTCCTTAATGAAAGCCGAGGTTGTATGATGAAAAAAGTCATTGTGACAATCGCGCTGATGGTTGTAGTTCTCTTTTTGCCCAGCATCTCAGAGGCTTCATGGGAGCTTGTTTATGAACATCAAAATGGAATTCGTGTTTATGTTGACTCCGCCACTTGTAGAACAATCGAAGGTGGACTGGAAGTGAGGACCCGACGGGTCATTCCAGCGTCCGTCCAAGCCGCCAGGGCTGATGACGAAGCATATTCCGACGCCACATATCAGTTTAACCCTTCTGCTCATACTGTTAGACTATCTAACATTCAATTTTATAATAAAAATGGACAGTTTTATAAAACTGTCCGCGATTCCGGGTGGGAACCGTTCGCGGCAGAGAACGCGATAGAAGCTATACATCAGTATGCTGCGAAGGCAGCTGGTGACTGGAAGACTTCCGCTGTACCGGTAGCAATACGTCTAGGGGCGCCGATTGTAGAATCCGTAACTTCCGGTCTCAAGCCACCACTTCAAACACTTGAAACCGGGGGAGACGCTGGCGCCGGCCGGCAGCTGATTGGTGTTTACCAGCATAGTGTCGATTGCCCTATTGAGATCTATCAGGCGGGTGACGGAATACTTTATGGCGCTTACTTCTTTGAGTCGCCGAGTGCCGGAAGGTATTACGGCGCTGGAAAGGACAGAACAGATATAACCTTGAGAAATTTTCGAAAAGTTGGCGATAACAGCTGGCTGGTGGATACATACCTATATAGTACACGCTATCCGTCTCGGTTATTAGTTCAAGATGGCGGTGTGTTTCTTGATATCATTGATTTAGGAAGCTATTTTTATAACAAGATAAAATAAACCGGCCGAGTAAAAACGTCATCCCCAATGGATGACGCTTTTTGGCTTATAGGAGACTGTTCAAGTAGTTAGAACTTGTAAGTGATACCGAACCCCAGGCCCTCCGCTTTTAGGCCAAAGTACTTGGAGTCTGTTGTCCCGCTGCCCCATATAAAATCGAAATGTTTGGCATCCAAGACCCGATAGTTGACATTGAACTCCCAGCCGGGGCTGAATTCATAGCCAACGCCAACTTCAGCATTGGTCAAATCCTTGGCGAACGCGACACTACCCCACAGAGTGGTTTTATCAGCGATGATCGTATGTGCTGTAAGTCCTACTTGCAGATAATTTTTGCTGGGAAAAGATCCGGAATATGATGGGATTGTGAAGTCATTCATATTCCCGCTGGCGCCAACCCGACCGACAAAGACGTTAAAGTTTTTATCCAGCTTATAAAGCAGATTGATTTCATCAGTTTTGAATTTGATAGTGCCAGGACTTCCGAGGACAAACCAATTGTTGATGTTCTTGGTAGTCCCGGAAGTTGGTGAAAATGTCCGGTACTGCAGGGCGAAATTATTGCCCACACCCACGGTAACCGCAGCATCCAGGTCATACTTCTTGTTCCAGCCGCTTGTTCCCTCAAAAGTGGAAATGGCGAACGGTTGCGTGGAATCAATGGATGTGTCCCGATAGGTCAGATCAATAGACCCTTTGCCAGCTGAAAAGTCTGTTAGCGGAGAAGCCGACGCGATACTGCCCAGTAGCATCAATCCGATGACCAGAACAACCATTTTTTTCATTGCGCATCTTCCCTTCATAATAAATCCCTGGAATCTATGTAAAAACATTACGTAATTATATTATGATGCCAAATAAATAATTGTTACCATATATTAACAATAGAAGCCTGTGAGTAAAAAATAGGAAGCCAATCATTACGGGCCTCTGCCGGACGGGTTGAGATCCTTTGAAAAGAGACAATCTAATATTATTGGGATATAATAGAAACATTGTTATATGAAGAAATAGAGCTGGTTATAAGACCGGTGGAGCATTTTTCATTCTTTTGGAGGTGCCTTATGGAACTATGGTTAAAAAAACGAGTCGAAGAAATATTTCAGGACAATCCTCTGTCTTCGATGATGGAAATTCATATAGCCACCCTTGAGGAGGGTGAAGTGACTCTGGCCATGCCGGTGGCCAGCGAGATACATACCAATGTTTATGGTTTCGTTCACGGCGGGACCTTGTTTACCTTGGTCGACTCGGCAATGGGTATCGCCGGCTTGACCACCGGCAATCTGGTGGTGACAAGCGATGTCAGCATACGGTTTATTACCAATTCCAAAAAGGGGAATATCCTCACCGTCATCGCAAAAATTATTCACAAAGGTAAAGATGCCATCCTTGCTGAAGCTGAGATTCGCGACAAAAGACAACGGCTTCTTGTCAAAGCTCAGGGCAGCTACTTTATCCGCGGCCTGATAAAACAGACGCCTTTGGCGTAGGTTGATCATTCTCCCTCTGAGGAAGAACACTGCTCTAGAGCAGTGTTCTTCCCCTTTTTTGCCGCAAAGCGCCGTTATGATACCCTAAAACCGCCACCGGCGTATCTGGTGCATTATGGTCCTGGGACACTTTTATCTTCCATAATTTGTGTCTTGAGCTTGTGCCCCATACTTCCATAGTGCATATTTTTCCTTGCTCAGGACAAAATTAATACGATTGACTGACTTCTAGGAGAGTGCGGTGTGACTAACAACTCTCTGCCCTATATTGAGATACTTGATATCCAAAGGCACCTTCATGAACTGCAATATGAGCACTGGCTGCGCTACGAACTTTTTACCTGGCAATGGTGGATGCTTCTTGGGATGCTGACTCTCCCGTGGTTCCTTTGGTGGCGGTTTGCAGATAAAACCAGGACGGCAATCATCCTTAGCTACGGGCTGTATCTAGTGCTTGTGGTAACTGCAATGGATTGGATCGGCGCAGTTTTGCAGTGGTGGATCTATCCCATCAAGCTGACGCCGATCCTTCCGTTTACCATACCGCTTGACTGGGGAATGGTACCGGTGACACATATGCTCATATATCAATACTTTCCCCGCTGGAAGTCGTTTTTGGTAGCCGAAACCATTGTCGCTGCCTTGGGGGCATTTGTAGCTGAATCGCTTGGGGAGTGGGCTGGAATCTACCTCGCATTGCACTGGTACCACCACTGGTCATTCCCGGTTTATATCATGAAAGCAGTTATCGGAAAATGGTTGATTGAAAATATCGTGTATCGCCCTTGACGTTCCATCCATCTTTCCAGAGCGAAACAGAATATTGATCTCGTTGGTAGGCCTCAATGCTTTATCAACGGGGTCATTTTTAAGTTTAAAGACCTGTTGATTTTTAAGTTCAGCGACTTTGAGACAGCTGGAATATCCATAAATTGTGTCTCAGGCTCTTGTTTGGTAAGAAGATTCTTTTGCACAGAGATGCGTTATAGTATATCGATTCACCTGAGACCGTAGGCGCGAGCCTGAGGTTCGAGCCCTATTCCTTCGGGGATTTCATGTTCCGCGACTTAGGTAGGTGCCCAAAATACAAGCTATCAACAACAAATTAATACAAAATAAGTGGTATTTGCAGCAGGAAAGGATTGCTTTGTGTGGAAATTTAAGGATATAATTGTCGACATTAGCAGAAATATGTTTAGTTTTGAAAAAAGGTGCCGAATTACTCTTTTTTAGAAAATGACTGTATGACATTTTGGTTCTTCTTATTGGGATACTCAGTTGCTATTTCTTGTTTTAGATCATGGGCATTGTTAACGTTATATTTCAATACAACACAACGGGGTGAAGAAATATGTTTATTAAGTATAAGGTAGGTCTCAACACCATTAAGTCCAAATTAGTGATACTGTTGCTTATTTCATTGTTCTTATCAGGGATGATTGTTAGCGGCGTAGGACTTTATGTGCTTTACCAGCAAAATCTATTTTCTGAAACAGTAAATATGACGAATTCAGGTTCCCAATTAGCAAATGAGGTAAAAGAACTACTGGAAGTAATCAACAAAGCCGGGAAAAATGTGGCCAAAAGTCCAGAGACTACTCATCAGGATGTTCCTGGTATTCAAAAGCGACTTGATGATGTGCTGGGTGTCACCTGGGGAGCAGACCGGATCATTTATATGACCAATAAGGGTATTAAGGCGGCTCAAGCGCCTATCGACAAAACGATTGGAGATTCCTCGGCAGAAAGAGGTTTTTTCAAAAACACCGTCGCTTCCAAGAAAACCGTTTATGAGATTATTATCAGCAATACAACCAAAGCTCCTTCTCTTATCGTAACCCAGCCAGTGCTTGATAATGCGGGGGAACTGACAGGTATTGTTTATACTTCGGCAAATCTATCCACTCTTCAAAACTTCCTTGGCAAAGCAAAGATCGGTGAAACAGGAACTGTTGCCGTAGTCATGGCCGACGGAACACTTGTTGCTGATTCAAACCCTACCCATATCCAAGAACAAAAGAAATTTTCAAAAGAACTGCTTGACGTGCTGAGTAAGAATACCGGCAAGCTCATTGAAACAAAAGATCTGGATAACCGCGATACCCTCAGTATGATTGTTCCGATAAAAGGAATCGAATGGAGTATTATTCTGTCCTTACCTGTAAACGAATTTCGCACCCTTTTTTATGTGAGTGCGAAATGGATGATAGCAGTATTGATTTTTAGTTTATTAGGATGTGGATTTATTGCTTGGCTGTTTCTCTCTCGAACCCTACGCCCTCTGGATACAATGGCGAAAGAAGTCGAGCAAATTGGCACAGGAGATTTAACGGCCACCTTTTCAATAAAGGACAAAAGTGAAATTGGAAGACTGTCCGAATCGATTTCTCACTCGATTGGAAACTTTCGCGATACAATTCGTCGAGTGCAAAAGGAAGCAATTTCAATTAGTGAAGCATCTGAGCAACTGAAACGAATAACTTATCAGTCGGCAAAGGCCACTGAAGAGATTGCCCAACGAACAGTTGAGATAGCAGCTACTTCGCAAGATGTCGGCGGGTTCGTGCAAAGCGGAGCAGACATAGCCTCCGGGTTGACCCAGGTAGCAAAAGAAATGAAAGATAAAACCAGCGTACTTACCGCCAAAGCACAGTCTGCTAATTCGGCAACAAGTAAAGGGCAGGAAGCCCTTGGCAAAGCAACTGCGGCTATCGGGATTGTTGAGGCTTCATCAAAACAAAATGCTCCTTTAGTTAAAGAAATCAATGATAAATCCGAAAAAGTTAAACGAATTCTTGAGGTTATTGAGAATATCGCAAAACAAACTAATCTTCTGGCGTTGAATGCCGCCATTGAAGCCGCCAGAGCCGGAGAAGCCGGACGAGGCTTTGCGGTTGTGGCTGACGAGGTTAGAAAACTGGCCGAGGGAACGCAAAATTCCGCCACTGAAGTAGCTCAGATTCTAAGTGAGATGATTACGGTTGTTGGACACCTTACCAAAGCGACAGAAGAAATCGCCCCTTTCGTGCAGGATGGCTCTAATGCGATTTCGTCAGCGCAATCTGATTTTAAAGAAATCTCAGCTTCCATGGAAGATATTCTTGGCACTTCGCAAAGCACGCTGAGTGTTGCTGAATCGGTTGCCGATATTGCTGACATTCTGGACAAAACGTTAAATAATATTCTAAACCTCTCCCAAAAATCCATATCTTCGTCACATAATGTAGCCTCCGGTTCAGAGGAACTAACTTCGCAGACAGAAGAGCTTTCAGCAAGCGCAGTCACACTTGCTGATACAGCCCTTGTTCTCAAAAGATCAGTAGAGCAGTTTAGGGTTTAATGAGCATGTTTTTTCTTGGCTCAGGACAATATAATTTGATTGACTGACTTTTAGGAGAGCATGGTGTGACTGACAACTCCCAGCATTATAATGAGCTGCTCGATACCCACAGGCATCTGCACGAAATGCAATATGAGCACTGGATTCGATACGAACTTTTTACCTATCAATGGTGGACGCTTCTGGCGATGCTGATTATCCCCTGGCTTATTTGGTGGCGGCTTGTAGACAGAACAAGAACAGGAATTATCCTTACCTACGGTCTCTATATCATCTTTGTGGTCATTGCGATGGATGCGCTCGGCGAAGCATTTCAACTTTGGTTTTATCCCATAAAACTAATACCCATCATTCCTCACATCATTCCCATTGATTGGAGCATACTGCCTGTATTGCATATGCTCATCTACCAATGCTTCCCTCGGTGGAAAACTTTTTTAATCACGGAAATCATTGCGGCCGCTGTGTTGGCATTTGTATGCGAGCCATTTACCGAGTGGTTTGGCATCTATTTGGCATTACACTGGTACCACCTCTGGTCTTTCCCGATTTATTTTCTGAAAGCAGTTATCGGAAAATGGTTGATTGAAAGGATTGTGTACTGCCGCTGACGGGTACGCCAATCACCCGGCTTTTTGTGAATCCTCAGACCCTCTTTTTGAATAGAGAGGATCTTTTTTTATGCCAATGTTCAACTGCACGGCTACGGTGACTTCATGTATACTCTAACCCAGTTTGCCGATTCAGGGACACTTACGAATCCACCCCAATGTAGTCGACGCCTGTAATAAAAGGATCGATGTGCTTGTATAAAAACTGAAAATTCTACTAAAATTGGCAGGAGAAAAATGTCTAGATATAGAATTATTTGTCGAACAATGAGCTGTTGATATGCAATGTCACATGATATCGCGATACGGAATGATTGTGAGGAGAGAAAATCATGAAAAGTATTCAAATGCGGCTGACGGTAACCATTCTTGTCATCTTTTTTATCGCGCTGGGAGTACTGGGCGGCCTTAATTACTGGAAAGCACGCTCTCTTATCATGGACGCCATTCAGGAGAATATTGCGATGCAGGCGGCCGACGCCGCCAAAGGAGTCGGTGACTGGATCGACGCTCGGAGGTCGGAAACGACTATGATGTCATTCGGCCCGGTTATTCAGAGCGGCAACTTCGACGCAATGCTGCCTTTCCTCAGCGGCGCTGTGGCGTCGAACGTCGCGTATGAGAGCATCTCTTACGCCAATACCTCCGGGGAAACCCTTACCGCGCAGGGTCTCAGGCTGAGCGTCACTGACCGCGACTATTTCCGCCGGGCGATGAACGGCGAAAGTTCAATGACTGATCCGATGGTTTCAAGGGGTACCGGCGACATGATCGCGATCATCGCGATACCGGTTAAGACCGGCGGCAAGGTAACCGGAGAGATGAGCGGCGTTATCAAAGTAAGTGAAATCGCGAAAAGAGTGCAGGCGATCAAGGTGGGGCAGACGGGTTACGCGTATGTGGTTCAAAGCGACGGGATGTTTATCATGCACCCGGACAAGGAAATGGCAATGAAGTACAATCCGCTCAAGGATGATAAAGCGCCTCCCGACCTTAAAGCTATCTCTCAGCGCCTTGTAAAGGGCGAACCCGGAATCGGCAGGTACACTTTCAACGGCGTGGAGAAGATTTTGGCCTTTGCCCCCATCCCTGGGACTACTTGGACACTGGCGGTTACTGTACCCACGGCGGAGATCACCGGCATGGTTTCATCCCTAACGGTCATCTCGGCGGTCACGATTATTATCGTCTTGATTCTCGCTGCCTTTTTCATCACCTGGTTTGCCCGGCGGTTGGCCAAGCCGGTTCAGAATCTGGAGGCAGTCGCCAATCGGATCGCCGGTGGCGACATTTCCGAGGTGAAGCTCGGGATCACATCCAATGATGAAATCGGACGCCTCGGGCAGAGCTTCGTGACTATGACTGCCAATCTGCGGACTTTAGTCCGGCAGATTCTCGGCGCGACCGAACAGGTCGCCGCGTCCTCGGAGGAGCTCACCGCCAACGCGGAGCAATCGGCCCAGGCGGCCAATCAGGTGGCCATAGCTATCACACATACCGCCCAGAGTACCGATCAGCAGCTGACCGCAGTGGCTAGCGCCCTGGATGCCGTCGGGAAGATCGCCGCCGGAACCCAGCGGGAAGCTGCCAACACCAAGCAGGCTGTGGAGATCACCAACCGGGCCGTTGCGGCGGCGGCGAGCGGCAACGAAGCTGTGGAGACCGCCATTAGACAGATGAACGCCATCCAGACCACGGTGAATAATTCGGCTGGGGTTGTGTCTGAACTGGGCGAGCGATCGAAGGAGATCGGACAGATTGTTGAAACGATTTCCAATATTGCCGGACAGACCAATCTTCTTGCTCTCAACGCAGCGATCGAAGCTGCCAGAGCAGGCGAGCACGGCAGAGGCTTTGCCGTAGTCGCCGAAGAAGTTCGCAAGCTCGCCGAAGATTCCCAGGATGCGGCCAAGCAGATTGCCGCCCTTATCGGTGAAATCCAGGTGAAGACCGGCACCGCTGTGGCGGCGATGACGAGCGGAACGGCGGAAGTCAAGAAAGGCACGCAAACCGTCGATCAGGCTGGAACGGCTTTCAAAAACATCATGGTTCAGATCAAAGAGGTCGCCGCCATCGCTCAAAAGGCGTCGGACGGGCTGCTCCAGCTTGCAGCGAGCAGCGAGCAGGTCTTGACTGTGGTCAAAGATGTGGACGCCGCCAGCCGTGGTATCGCCGACCAAGCGCAGAACATTTCGGCGACCACGGAAGAACAATCGGCGTCGATGCAGGAGATTGCCGCTTCCAGCAAGGCTTTGGCTGATCTGGCTGAGCAGCTGCAAACCGCTGTCCGCCAGTTCAAAGTGTAAGCTTTGGGAAACTGATTACTTGCCGGTGAAAGAAGCTCCAAGGGTTAACCCTTGGAGCTTCTTGTTGCTTTTCTGGGACGGTCTGCGTAAACGGGTCCATCCTGGCCACAAGGGGTTCTGCATATTTATGCACAGCGATGTTCCTCTGATTCTTTTCCAGACCTTGCCTGCAGCACTTAAACAGGAAATTACCTGCTTTATTTGCAGGAGGCGTGGGACATTATAGTAACGAAATATATCCAGTAGAGACAGTGTTATGGCTTCGCATGGCTGGCGCCGGGATGCCGCAGTCTGTATAACGCGTCCGGAGTTAGTAAAGCGCTGTTTCTAAAAAAGGAGGGAATATAATGATACGCAAATCGATAATAGCCTTGGTGGGTATTAGCTGTTTGGTACTTAGCCTGGTCTTCGCAGGGTGCGCCAACAAGCCGCCGGAGCAGCCGCCAAAGCCTGCGGGTGAGCAAACAATCATCGAAGAATGGAAGTCTGTCCCCATTCCTCCGGCGCCTGAGCTGAAACCAGTCACGGCAGATCCCAAGACCACAGCCCTGTTGATCCTGGACATGCAAACCGCCCTGACCAACAACCCTCGGGGCACCGCTTCCATCGCGAAGGTTGAAACCCTGTTGAGAGCAGCCCGGGCGAAAGGAATGCTGGTGGTTTACAGCCTGACACCGACTGGAGCGGTATCTGACATCGTGCCGCAGCTGACTCCTGCACCCGGTGATCCGATGGTACAATCCAGTGTGGATAAATTCTATAAAACCGATCTGGAACAAATCTTGCGGGATCATGGCATCGCAACCGTTATCATTACAGGAACCGCAGCCCACGGCGCCGTCCTTTACACGGCGACCGGCGCCTCCGTCCGCGGGCTGCAAGTGGTTGTTCCTGTTGAAGGGATGTCGGCTGTCGACCCCTATGCCGAACAGTATACGGCCTGGCATATGCTGAACAGCCCTGGGACGAGAAACAAGGCAACTTTGACGAAGGTGAGCTTGATAAGTTTTTAGGTAGTACCTAAGTGTGAGTTGAAAAGACTATCGCATAAAAAACGGCTGGCATCGATTGCCGCCGTTTTTTTATGCGATCATTTGTTTGCGGTTGGCGAGACGCGGAATATTCCATAATTTGTGTCTCGCCATTATTGGATGACAGGGTTTTCCGGGGCCGGGGATGGTAAGCCCTCCTAGTTGTTGTTGCCGCTATGCCCACCGTCAGGTTCCGGGTTCCAGACCAGTTCAATAACGCCGGTCTCGCGGCTGGTATTCGGCGTTTTTCGGGATTTTGTTGCAGGTTTCTGCTTGGCGCCGTGGATAAGAATATCCACACTCTGATCGATGGTTTCAAGGGTATTGAACTTTTCCGGTTGCAAATAATATTGCTTCACAACTTCGATAAAAGCAAACTCAAACAGGTCTGCAAGAATATTGACCGGCAAATCCTGCCTGATCTCAGCGTTTTGTTGTCCGGATACGACGATTGCGGTTATCAGCGACTGAATTTCATCTTGCGCAGCCTCTTCCTTATTGAACTCAACGATGTTCTGCATCCTGTAGACAAGGTATTTTTCGAAAATTCCTTTGTTTGTCTGAACAACTTCGACTAACTCGCTAAAAATGAAAATCAGCCTTGTCCGGGTGTCAGGCATCTTTTGCAGCTGCTCGATTCTTTCCCCTCTTTTTTCCTGCAAAGTTCGCTGAAGGTAGTCGCTGATGATAGCTTCTTTTACCGGGAAGTAATTGTACAGCGTTCCTTTGGCAATATCAACTTTTTGAGATATCTGTTCCATTGTAGTCGCGTCAAATCCGGGTTTTTTGAACAATTTCATCGCTGCAGCAATTATTTTCAGTCTTGTTGCTTCCTTTTTTCGATCCATTCGGCTTTCGCCGATTGTTTCATTGGAATTCATATTATCACCTTTTCAGACAAAGTCATTTTTAATCGTTGTAATATTTTATACGATGTTCAATTATGATTTTAGTTTATTTTAATCCATCGTCAAATTTTTTGCAAGAATGAAATTATATCCCAGATGGTTGCGGGTCTAGTTTTGAGACATGCATCATAGACTTCACTGAAACGGTGAGGGGGTTAGTGTATGGGAAAAAAAATCGCAGCCTTGATTTTGGCATTACTGGTGTCGCTCGCTCCGGCGTACACCGCGCCGGTTGTTATCGACCAGGTTACGACCGCCGAGAAAGTAGTGGCTCTTACGATCGAAGATATCGATGATCCGTCCCAGATGGATGAGGTTCTTGCCGCTTTGGGCAAGGAGAATGCAAAAGCAACCTTTTTTATTCCCGGTCGCCTGGCTGCTGGTTTGCCTCTCCAAAGGGCGGCAGACCTTGGGCACGAGTTCGGCAATCACAGCATGAATCACGGTTACTGGGGCAAAGTGAGCCAGGTGGAGATTGCCAAAGATATAGCAGAGGCGGCCACTGTCATCCAGCGGGCCACCGGTGCCTGGCCCCGGGTGATCAGACCACCGTATGACTGGTATGGTGACAATTTCTTTCAGGCCGTGGCCGCTTTGTCGCAGCCGGTGATGGTGATAAAGGGAGCGGAAACCGGAGACTGGCAGACCGATACGCCGGAGGCTATGCTTGGTGCGGCTATGCAGGCTACAAAGCCTGGAGCTATCATTAATATCAACATGAGATTCAAAGCAGCGGCGAAAGCGCTGCCAGGAATCATTCATCAGCTCACCCTTGACGGATATCGCATCATGACGGTTTCCGAGCTGATTAAAAGAGAGAAAGCCCCGGAGATTTCCAGGCCTGTCGCTCCGGTTGAGACGCCTAAGACGGTTGAGACGCCTAAGACGGTTGAGACGCCTAAGACAGTTGAGCAGCCTAAGACGGTTGAGCAGCCTAAGACCGTTACAAAGCCAATCGCTTTTGACGTATATGACCGGGGCGCGGCAAGCGCACCCTATATAGCTCTTACCTTCGACGACAGCGGCTCGGTCTGGCAGGTGAGAAGGATTCTGGAGATATTGCACGACGCCGGTATAAAAGCGACATTCTTCCTGCTGGGTGACTGGGCTGAAGCCAATCCCGAAATGGTGCGCGAAATAGCTGCCGAAGGCCATGAGATCGCCAATCACACTTACTCCCACCCGGCCTTGACCTGGCTGAGCGAAGAGGAGATGAGGAGTGATATTAAAGCCGCCCAGCAGATTCTAAACAGTCTCAGCAAAACACCTGTCCAGTTGTTCCGCCCCCCCTACGGAGACTATAACACCTCTGTAGTCGATGTGGTGCGAGAAATGGGGTTTAGCGCCGTTGTAATGTGGGATGTCGACACCCGGGACTGGACGGGGTCGGCGGCTGGTACAATAGCCTATCGGGTTGAAGAAGGGGCGTCCTCCGGCTCAATTGTCCTGTTTCATCTTCATGGTGCCCATACCGCCGAGGCGCTCGGCGAAATTATCCCAAACCTGAAAGAACGGGGTTATGTTTTTACCACTGTCAGCGAAATGCTGGTTAAATGACAGACGCGGACCGGCTTCACAACCTATTTCGGGTCTGAGTCCTGCCAACAGACAAGTTAACATAGATTAAAAAATATCGTCCAAGCCTGGACGATATTTTTATTATAAAGGGCTTGGCCCACTGTAATATTTTTAATTAAGTACCAATATATGGATAGGAGATGATTGTGTACAGGAGGAATGTTTTTTGTGAAAGGGAAGTTACTTGTCTGCCTGGCATGCTGTTTATTGCTGGCTGTTGTTTCAGCTGCTGCGGCCCCGACTGAGGGTAGTTCGATTGTGAAAGACGACTTGGCGTCATTGACAAGCCCCGCGATTCCGTTTGCTTTAACGTTTGACGGCGGCCCCAGCCGAGAGTTCACGCCAAAGGTGCTGGATGTCATGAGCAGATATGGAGCCCGGGGAACCTTTTTTCCGGCAGGCAAGAATTTAGCCCTGTATCCCGAAGTGGTTCGGCGGATTGCGGCAAGTGGGAGCGAAATAGGTGTCCATTCCATGGCGCAGCAGAGCCTGGGGGACGTATCCTATACCGCTTATTATGAAATTGCCCCGATGACGATGCTGGGGGAAATAGCAGGCGCCCCGGCCCATTATTCCAGCCCGTTGTATCGGGACGGTAACTATGTATATACCAAGCAGGTGCCGGAGATCGGCATGACGATAGTTTACTGGGTCGTTGACCCCAGGGATCTGACCGATATTTCGGCAGCAGCTATTGCTGAGCGGGTATTGGCCAATATCAAGCCGGGAGCGATTATTGTCCTTCATGACGGCGATGGCGGCCGTCAGGCTACTGTCGATGCTCTTGAGATCATTCTCCGCGAGGCGAATGCCAGAGGCTATAATTCGGTGACCCTTTCGGAACTGGATGGCGCGATCAAACGGGATTACTATTCCACCAAAAGCAAGACCTGGCTGAATGATGATCAGATCGAGGTAAAAAATATTCAAGCGCGGCTGGCGGAGCTCGGTTTCGATTGCGGAGGCATAGACGGCGTTATCGGGCCTAACACCGAACAGGAAATAAGGCGTCTTATGCAGGGATGGCGGGCGCCTGAGGGAGGGGCGAAGGCCGCGGCGAAAATAGCCAGACCCGAAATTCGTATCAACATCCCTGAGTATTCGCTTAGCTTGATTGAAAACGGCAAAACAGTTAAGCGTTTCGATATAGCGGTTGGTACCCCTTACGAGCAGACACCGACAGGCAGTTTCGCCATTTTCGCCAAGGTAGAAAACCCGACATGGTATCCTGGCTCCAATTTTACTGACAGGACGCCCGTGTCCCCGGGGGCTGACAACCCACTGGGCACCAGGTGGATGGAATTTTCGCCGGCCTATGGCATCCACGGCACGAACAAGGATTGGGACATAAGTTACCCTGTCTCCGGCGGCTGCATCAGAATGCATGACACCCAGGCCAGGGAATTGTATGAAATCGTGCCTGTCGGGACACCGGTTACTGTGGTTTACGAAACCCTGCAGGTCAATGTGAAGACCGACGGCCTGTATTTGAAAGTTCTGCCTGACATCTACAATAAGCTGACATCGACCCCGGAGCGATTTGATGAACTCTACAAGCCCTTTGAAGCGGCAGGTTACAAAATGATTAAGCCGATTACCATTCCGAAAAATCTGGATGACGTCTTTGAATTAAAAATCGCCGTGAAAACCGGCGTATAAACAGTACTCCTGTCGTGAAAAAAACAGAGCCCTGAAGATTTTATCGTCTTCAGGGCTTTTCTTCATCCGGCAGACTTACTAGTGTTCCACTTTGGCCATTTCGGGAAGCCAGCCGTGGTGAAGCATCAGCTGCAGCAAGCGGTAGCTCCAGTCCAGGGCCGTGCTTAATTCGTCGCGGAGGGCTTTGGCGATTTCCAGCTGATAGCACTGGTTGATGGTCGCCAGCAGCATCAGCTGACCTGCCGCATTGTTGTGCACCAAGGTCATGGCAATCTCCCTGTCGGTAAGGTGAGCCTCGCTGGGGATACTGAGCCTGCTTTCCAGGCGTCTATCAGGGAAATTGACGGTGGGCAGCTGGGCATCACCTGCCTGCAAAAGATGTTCGCACTTGTGGACCGTCGCGTCCGACAGGTCTTCCATGGCTTCTTTGATAAGCTGTTTGAGCTGAGGGTCCTGAGCATGGTTGTGAAGCACGCTCAGCATGGCGACATGGAAGCGTCCCTGGATGACGATACTGTATAAGGCACCTGCTTCAATATAGTTTACCGGTTCTTTATCGACTGCCGATTGAATGATGTTACGGGCGCCGGCTTTTACCTGGTCGATAATGGTCATGCCTCATCCTCCGTTTCTCTGATGGTTGGGTCTAAATCGTAGTGTACCCGCAAAAGGCATATTCTATATTTTGAACCAGATGATTGCTATTCTCCGGACCAGGGGAGGAAAGCCCAGGCTGGGTTAATATTTCTTGAACTCCACATACTAACAGATAACGAACTGGTGAGGATGACAATAATGCAAATCAACATCGCCAATCCCCTATGGCTGCTGCCGCTGTTTTTACTGGCTCTTGGAATAGTGGCGCTGATCCTTCTGGCCAAGCCCATCACGCGCTATATCATAAAACAAGTGGCTACGGACGCGACAACAAAGCTGCTTACCGACAAATACACCCAGAACCTGATGGAGCTTCTGCCGTCACTGAAATGCTTTTCCGTCCTGAATGTGGTGGAATTGAGTCTGCGGGCCCAAAGTGGGAAAGTCCTGACCCGGCCGCTGGGGACCCCGAAACATTTTCTCGGCTTCGAGAATCTGATGTTTGCCCCGCGGCAAATGAGCAGGCTGCCTCTCCCGGAGAGCGCCCAGGTGGATATGAGTGTGATGCTGGGACCAAAAGCTGAAAAGCCGCTGACCATTAAGATTCCGCTGATGATCAGTGCGATGGCCTATGGTCTGGCTCTCAGCGAGGAACCTCTCTCAAAGAACTGGATGCTCATGACCTTGTGGCGCTGGATTCGCATACCGCCGAAGTTTCAGGCGTAAAACGCGGGTTTTAGCTTGGGCGCAATATCGGAGAAACAGGCATTTTTATGTATTCACAGTCATAGATATATTCTGAGGATACTTTGTCCACATAGGAGGGTTGAAGGATGAGCGAAATCACAAAAGATACCGTCGCCAAGGCCCAAGTGGTGCTCGCCAGGCGTCTGGGGCGTCCGCCGTCGGAGGGGGAACTCTACGGCGCTGTCGGCTATGCGCTGGCGCGGGTAATTACTCATATCCGCGAAGGGGGCAATCCGCAAGAGATCGAGGCCATCATTTACAAAAGCCATGATAGCTGGATAGGCAGAGGATAGCAGCCGGATTTCAGGCTGTGAGGTTATTAATCGAATACACCGGTTCGGCGCTAGCAGGAAAACGCCGTTACAGCTAGAATTCTAACAAAACTAAACTATTGGAGGGATATCAAACAATGGCTGGTTGTAACGAAGAAAACTGCACCTGCCCCAAGACTACTTGCGAAAGACACGGTAAATGCTGCGAATGCATTAATTTTCACCGGGAGAAAAGCAACCTTGTGGCGTGTCTGAGAGAGATTGCCGCCAAGCAGCAATAAAAAGAGGCGGCTGTTGAAAAAAGCCAATCTGCGACGTACCACAAGCTTAAGTAAGTTTTACAAGCCGAAGATACTCCTGTTTTCAAAAGCCCGGGCCGGTGCCCGGGCTTTTTGCATGGCTTATTTTTGCTGCTCGCCGGCCTGCAGGCAAAAAGGGTTAACCTGGGATTGTGTCTAATAGTATTGGCATTAGCCGTGTGAGAAAGCAAGTAGTACATGCAAAAGGAAGTGGGTTGGATATGGAAGGTAGCCTTCATTCGGTCCGGGTGGCTGTGATACAAGCCGCACCGGTCATCATGGATCGCCAGGCCACGGTGGCCAAAGTGGTGGACCTGACGCTTCAGGCGGCAGCCAAAGGGGCCAAAATCATTCAGTTTCCGGAAACGTTTATCCCTTGTTATCCGCGCGGCCTGAATTTCGGCGCAGTCATCGGCGGCCGCACAGATGCCGGGCGCAAGGATTTCTGGCGGTTTTCCGAGAATTCGGTGTCAGTTCCGAGCGAATCAACAACGGTGATGGGTGAAGCAGCCCGCAAGGCCGGGGTATATCTTTCGGTCGGGATTGTGGAACGCGATACCGAGTACAGCACAGGCACGTTGTACAATACCACGCTGCATTTCGGGCCCAGCGGAGAGCTGCTCGGGAAACACCGCAAGCTGAAACCGACGGCGTCCGAACGGCTGGTCTGGGGCGAAGGGGACGGCAGCACCCTGACGGTTTTCGACACCCCGTACGGAAAAATGGGGGATCTGATCTGCTGGGAGAATTATATGCCGCTAGCCCGGGCAGCTATGTACGCTCAGGGGATAACCATCTATCAGGCGCCAACCGCGGATGCGCGCGAAGGCTGGCAGGCGACCATCCGGCATATCGCCATGGAAGGCCGCTGCTTTGTCCTGAGCTGCAACCAGTTTGTCACCAAAGACATGTATCCTAACGATCTGGCCTGCTACGATGAACTTGCCAACGCGCCGCAGGTCATGTGCCGCGGCGGCAGCGCCATCGTCGGCCCTCTTGGGCAATACATCGTGGAGCCGGTTTTTGACCGGGAAGAGATTCTCATCGCCGACCTGGATCTGACCTTGATCCAACAGAGCCGGTTTGATTTTGATGTGGTCGGGCACTATGCCAGGCCGGACGTATTTAAGCTGATTGTCAACAAGGAAAGAAAAGGCGGGTTTGCCTGGATCGACCCGGCGAAGGACCAAACCGGTTTTTGAGTGAAAAATTTCGTGAAGTAAGAAGGGGTGAGCAAATGATTGGCCAAATTGTCGTGACCGTGCCGCAGGCCAAAAGACTGATCGCTCAGGCTGTTCTGCAGCTTCCGGAAGTGCAAACCGCCATGGAATCCGGGCGGATTGTTTTAAAATCAGGGACAACGGTCTCGGCGGTTGCCCAACTGCTGGGAGTCCCGCTTCTGCGTATCGGCGGCAGAATTGTACCGGACGGCGCTCGGGCAGCAAAACGGATGGCAGACGCACCACATATCGCCGTTTGGGAACAGGGAGCATGGCGAACGGCCGACGCTACCCTGGGGGAAGAAATAGCCGGCATGGGGCCGGGAGATGTGTTCATTACCGGTGCCAACGCCATTGACTCGCAGGGGGTGGCCGGATTATTAGCCGGTATGGAGGGTGGCAGCTCTGCCGGGAAGGCGATGAATTCGCTGTATTCCGAGGGAATCGACACGATCATCGCCGTCGGGCTGGAAAAACTAATCCCAGGCTCGATCATCGACATCTGTCAAAAGGCAGGCCGGAAGAGGGTCGATAAGTCAATGGGGATGTCGGTGGGAGTCATTCCGGTCTTTGGCAAGATCATAACCGAAAAGGAAGCTGTGGAAATACTGGCAGGGGTAAGAGCGACGGTCATAGCCGCCGGAGGAATAAGCGGCGCTGAGGGCGCGACAACGATGCTGGTTGAGGGGGAAGAAGAGCAGGTAAGCAAGATTTTTCAGCTGGTAAAAGCGCTGGAAAAGGCCGAGACGTCGGGCAACCCTGAAAGCCTCATCGCCTGCGACCAGAGCGGGTCGACGTGCAAAAGTCATCTGGCCTGCATGTATAAAAAGCAATAGTTACAAAAATATCAGTCGGTTTTTGTATTTTTGTATAAAGGCTTTTACAGGGGAAGCTGTAATTCAGGTTATGTGAACAGATGGTCTTGGAGAGTTATCGGCATGATCATTGAGCACCAGGCTGACATATTAAAAGTATCGGCGAGGCCAGGCAGGGCGCAGCGTAACTCACAACACGGTATGAACGTTATGGGGGTAGGTCGACATGGCTATCTTAGAGTCACTCAAGGAATCCATCGGCACAATCCAGGAGCTGATTCCATGGGATTGCTCCTGTTGTCTGGTTGACGCCGAGGGTGTAGTCCTCGCTTTCGCCAAGGCAAAAACCTTTCCGCTGCATTTTAATCTGGGGGATAAAGTCCCTGCAGGCGGCTCGTTAATGGCCTGCTTCCGAACCGGTCAGACGGATTACCGGATTCTTCCGGCTGAGATATACGGATTCCCGATCAAGGCGGTGGGCCTTCCTGTAAGGGAGAATGGCGCCATCGTCGGAGGAATCTCGATTGGACTGAATCTGGAGCGGCAAAACCAGATCAATCAGTCGGCAAAGGATATCACCGCCAACGCCGGGGAGATTGCGGATGCCTCGCAGGAACTGGCTAATTCTGCGGCGCAACTGACTGAATCATTACACATTCTGAAAACTTTCGGGGAAAATGTTTCCCAGGCGTTAGTCCAAACTGATTCCATTCTGCGGTTCGTCAGTGACGTGGCCGCAAACTCCAATCTGCTGGGACTCAACGCCGCCATCGAAGCCGCGCGGGCCGGAGAAGGCGGACGGGGTTTCGCGGTGGTGGCGGATGAAATACGAAAAATGGCCCAGAACAGCGAGAAATCCGTAAACGATATTAAAGCTATTTTGACTACGATCAAGAACGATTCCAGCAAAATGGTCGCTGTTATCAAGGAAACCATGATTTTGGGCGAGCGTCAGTCATCAGCCACCGAACAAATTTCGGCTTCGATGCAGCAGTTGGTTTCAGTGGCGACAGAACTGGAAAGAGTTGCCGAAGCTCTCTAAAATATGATTAACAGTCGGACACGAAGAGGCTCTCGAATACGAGAGCTTCTTTGTTATTTTTGTCTAAATCTGTCACAAAAAAATAAGCCAAAAAATTCAAAAATGCAGAGGAATTTTGCCAGACCCTGTGGTAATTACTAGATATGTCTGAATGTTATGTATACTTCTTCAGGTAAAAGGTTTGAATCGCTGACAAGTTTACACTGTTGCCTCCTGGCGAGAAACAAGTTGCGTTTTTTCGATCCCGGTTCTGCCCAGGAAATGTACTATACGCCGTATTTTTTTCCAGCGGTCATGATAGGAACAAGGGAGGTTATAGTTTTGAACGGTGCTACCCCGCGATATCGTCAGTGGATGATTTTCCTGCTTTTTTCCGGTACCTTTATCAATGCCCTTGACCGGGCAAGTCTGTCTACCGCCGCTCCGAATATGATGAAAGATCTGGGTTTGGATGCCGGTATGATGGGCATTGTTTTATCGGCCTTTTTTTGGTCTTATGTGGTAATGAACATTCCCACCGGCGGTCTGGCCGACAGGTATGGCGCAAAACGGACTCTTGGCTGGGCGGCTTGCCTGTGGTCGATCTGTTCGGCGTTTACCGGCGCCGCGAACCACTTCTCCCATATCGTCCTGGCCCGGATTGGGGTGGGCATCGGCGAGGCGGCCAACTTTCCTGTCAACGCCAAAATAGTGAATAATAATTTTCCCACCGAAGAGCGCGGGACAGCAATCGGTTGGTATACCTCCGGTCTGCGGCTCGGGTTTGCGGCTACGCCTATTCTGATGGCCTTCCTTATCTCCACCTGGGGCTGGCGCGCGGCATTTTATGTGACCGGTATCGGCAGTTTGGCCTGGGTGGGGCTGTGGTTCTTTACCTATAAGGAGATACGGGCCGAGAAAACGGCGGCCGCCAAAGACACTGTGAAGATTCCCTGGATGGAGCTCATCAAAAACCGGACTGTCCTTGGGCTGCTCTTGTGCAAGTTCTTTCAGGACTATCTGTTTTATCTGTTCGTAACCTGGCTTCCGGCTTATCTGATCATGGGACGCGGCTTTACGGTGATGAAGATGGGCTGGTATGCTTCGCTTCCCTGGATCGCCGGCTTTATCGCCCAGCCTCTTGTCGGCTGGTTCTCTGACTATCTTATTCGTCGCGGTGTGAGTGTCACCATCTCCCGCAAGAGTATTATCATTGTCATGCAGCTCATGGCCGTTTCAGTGGTAGCCGCCGGCTACGCCGATGACGCTATGACGGCGGTGTGGCTGCTGACACTGTCGGTGGCCTGTGAATCGGCTTCGACGGCAGTTTTGTGGGCGACTTGCGCCGACGTGGCTCCCCGCGTTGCCGCCGGATCGCTGGCCGGAATCATGAATACGGCTGGGGCGCTGGCCGGTATTCTTGCTCCCACGGTAACCGGATTCTTTGTGGCCATGACCGGAAGTTTCCAGCAGGCGCTGCTTATCGGCAGCTGCATGGTCGCGCTGGCGGCGCTGTCGATGTGGTTTGTCGTTGGTGAAGTCAAGCCTATTCAGCTTTCAGCTGCATACAGAATCTATGAAGGAGAAGGTCCGACCCGCTCCAGCTGACAGACAACCAGAGCAAACGGCAAGCAGGGTCATCGGCACATGCGGGTCGTGGGTCGAACCCTGGTATCACCTAATGTAAAAAAAAGCCGCGGAGACTTGTACTCCGGGCTTTTTCCATGTACGCCCAGCATGGGCGTCATCTATAGGGTGAAAGTCCCGAACGGGGGCTGGCGAGCGCCTACCGTTAGTCAAGAGCAAGGGTGTCCGCCGCGAGGCGGAATCTGAAGGAAGCTGGAGGCAA
>Ga0316228_1001468_pt1 | contig 24200 bp, 23 predicted proteins | sample TBH18021metaG_FD_206005 | JGI IMG/M metagenome (GOLD analysis project Ga0316228, IMG submission 206005) | Freshwater microbial communities from Trout Bog Lake, Wisconsin, USA - TBH18021 | ecosystem: Environmental > Aquatic > Freshwater > Lake > Hypolimnion/Profundal zone | place: USA: Wisconsin... | reverse complement strand
GCGCGCGGTCTTCGCCTCCGGAACGCCGTCCTTCGGTTCGTGCGCCGGCCTTCAGGTGGCCACCGTCGCGGCAGGAGGCACCGTGCGCCCCAATCTTCGCGGCTACGAGGCCGCGTTCGCTCGGCGCATCACCGCGACCGAGCGGGGTCGCAGTCACCCGCTCCTGACCGGATGCCGGGATTGCCAGGCAGCCTCCTGGCCGATCGACTGACCGGCCTCGATCGCCGGTGCGCGAACCGTCAATCGAGGGCCATTGTCAAAGAGGCCTCAGCGGCTTTCCTTAGAGCCCGACGCCTTCGAGATAGCCGCGGTTCCACGTGGGGCTGATCAGGATCTCATTGACACACACTGTGGCCGGCAAGCGGGCGACGAACAGGATCGTTTCGGCGAGATCCTCCGCTTGCAGCATCCGGCCCTTGTCCTCGATCGTCACGGGAACCGGCCGTTTGTCGAGGAGGGGCGGCGCGACCTCGCCGGGGCAGATGCAGCAGGACCGGATGCCATACCCGCATTCTTCCTGGTTCAAGCTCTCCGAGAGCGCTACCAGCCCATGCTTGGCCGCGGAATACGCGGGTCCCGTCAGCTTGGAGACGTAGCGTCCGGCCCACGAGGAGACGTGGATAATCAGACCGCTTCGCTGGGTGCGCATCGTCGGCAGCGCCGCCCGCGACGCGTAGAACGGACCGTTGAGGTTGACTCCGACCACGGAGTCGATGCCCGACGGAGTGACCTCGCTCCAACTCCGCTGAGGCACGTTAAGACCCGCCGAGTTCACCAGCAGATCGCAGCGCCCGTAGGCGGTGTAAACCGCCTCCCAGGCCTGCTCGACCTGGAGGGCCACGCCCATGTCGGCGGGGGCGACCAGGGCTTGCCCGCCCGCTGCGCGGACGAGGTCCGCGGTACGCTCGAGGGGCTCCCGTCCCCGCCCCGTCAGCGCGAGCCGCATCCCGGCCTTCGCCAGCGACATAGCGGCGGCCTGTCCAATGCCGGACCCGGCTCCCGTCACCCAGGCGACCTGCCCCGCAATATCACGCATCATGTCGATTGACCCTGTCTCTACGGCTTGCCGACGAGCGGGCAGCCACCCTCTGCGAGAGGCCGGAAGGCCTGCTCGGCGGGGATCGTGTCGAGGAGCCTGTAGAGGTCCCACGTGCCCTTCGACTCTGACGGCGCCTTCACCTCGAACAGGTACATCGGGTGGATCTTGCGCCCGTCCGCCCGGACCACGCCCTTGCCGAACAGCGGGTCATCCGTCGGGTTGGCCTTCATCCAAGCCATCGTCGCCTGCGGGTCCACCGACTTGGTCGCCGCTACCGCCTTCAGGTAGTGCAGGAGCCCTGCGTACACACCCGCGTGGTTCATCGTCGGCATGCTGTTGCCGTTGCGCGGATAGAAGCGTTCGGAGAATGCTCGTGTCCCCGGGTTGAGATCCCAGTAGAACGACTCCGTCAGCACCAGTCCCTGCGCGGTCTGCAGGCCGATCGCATGGACGTCGACGGCGTAGACCAGCAGGGCGGCGAGCTTCTGACCACCGTCGGTCAGACCGAACTCATGCGCTTGCTTGACCGCGTTGATCGTGTCGCCGCCTGCGTTGGCCAAGCCCACCACCTTCGCGCCCGAAGCCTGCGCCTGCAGCAGGAACGAGGAGAAATCAGTGGCTGGGAACGGGACCCGGGCTGCGCCCAGGACCCGTCCGCCTCCCGCGTCGATCACGGCAGTGGCCTCGTTCTGCAGCGAGAGGCCGAAGGCGTAGTCGGCGGTGAGGAAGTACCACGTGTCGCCCCCGCGCTTGAGCATGGCGCCGGCAGTGCCGTGCGCCAGGGCATAGGTGTCGTAGGTCCACTGGATCGTGTTCGGCGAGCACTGCTTGCCAGTGAGTTCCGTAGTCCCGGCCCCGGAATCGATGAAGACTTTGTTCTTCTCGCGCGTGACTTGGCTGACCGCAAGAGCGACCGAGGAGGTCGGCACGTCGAGGATCGCGTCTACGCCGTCGCGGTCGTACCACTGGCGGGCGACGGCGGCGCCGACATCAGGCTTGTTCTGGTGGTCGGCCGAGACGACCTCGACCTGCACGTCTGAGTTTGACTTGACGAAATCCTCGACCGCCATCTGCGCGGCAAGAACGGAGCCTTTGCCGCCGGTATCCGCGTAGACGCCGGACATGTCATTGAGGACGCCGACCTTGACGTGAATCGGCTGGGCGGAAGCGGCGCCGATCATGGCGGCGAAGCTGATCGCGGCTGTAAGGATGCAGCATTGGATCAACGCCATGACAGGCCGTCCTCCCAGACAAGTTATTGTTCAGGGTAGGAGGACACGCTTGGCTTCCCAGCGTCAAGCGCCGGCCCGCAGCGAGGTGCGACGCAGGAGAAACGCAGCGGTGAGAGCAAGCCAGTGACGTGAGCGGGCACTATGATGCGGTCTGAGCCGGTCGCAACTTCGGTGAGGCCGAAGGCCACCGACTGGCCGGGACGGACGCGAAGCGGCTGGCTGAATCTGGCCGTACGCGGCCGGTCTACTTCGGAGCAAGGCTGTCGGAAAAGCGGACAATCCTGTAGCGAATGTAGCACCTGCCGCGAGCATGAAGGCCGTTAAGGCGGGAACGGCAGCGTCCAGATGCGATCCCGTCAGGTCTCTTGTGAGGACGTCGCCGACGGACGCACCGGGAGGGGACATGCCCGTTCCCCATACGGTCCCCCCCGCGCCCGGTCGAGCAGATACGGCGCGCTGGTCATGCTCTCCATGCCGCGGACGACGGCGGCGCTCACGCTGCCGGCGCGCAGGGCGCGTGGGTGAACATGGCGGCCTTCATGCCCGGGCCGCACATCCTATTGACCGTCGTCAGGCCTACGGACATCGGCGGCACGGCGCCCAGGGCCCGCTCGGCGGGCGGGCGGCGAAGGCGGCCGCCGATCAACTCATTTTTCCAGGTGTGGTCAGGCTGCCCGAAGCCAAGCGCGGCTTCATCCTGTTGCGACGCCGCTATGGGCAGTCGAGCGCCTCAGCCTGGGTGGCACGCTCTCGAGGCTCGGCCCGCGACTGCGAACGCTTGCCCGCCACCCGGGCCGGCCTGCGCCTCATCGCCTTTAGGGTCCCGCACCGACTCAGGGCTGTAGACTTCGCAGCAGTCTGCATCGGCCTTCAGGTGTTCTGGCGCGCACAACAAATGGCGGCCGATTAACCGGGTGCGGCGGGATGAACTGCCGCCCTCAACACCGATGGCACCTGCGACGACAGAAATGCATCCAGCATCTTTGCGCCAGCGCCTCTGAACACGTCGATGCGGGGTCGGCCGCGTTTCAAGGGCCGGAGCAACGACGGCCGGATCCGTCTTAGCAGTCGAGCGCCGATGTGGCGGGCCGACATCGTCAAGCCAGCCATCGGGTCCTGCCGGTCCCCTCCCGCTCGCCGGTGAAACTCGGCACCGCCCTTTGAGGTAGGCGACCCGTGTTGCGGCGGTTTCCGTTTCGCGACTCCATCACTCCGACGATCAGATCGTGGCGTTGGACAGCACGGTGGGAGACACGGAGCAGCAATGGCCATGCGGCTTATCGCGTCCGGATTGCAATATTCCGGACCCGCACGAGGGGCGGGCGTCACATACGATCCACCGTTCGGGTGTGCGGATGCCCTCGCAGTCGTCTTCCTGTGCGCCTGCTACGCGGACAGCACCCTCCTCGGAATCCTGTCAGGCGAACGGTATGTGTGGTTCGCCGTCGACGTCGTGGCGGTGTTCACGGTCCTGGGCCGCCTGTCTCGGCTTAACGACTGCCTGATCGCAAACCCCTGGCTAACTGCGTGGCCGGTGCTGGCCATGATCTCAGCGCTCTGGTCGCTCACCCCTGCCGTCTCGTTCTATCACGGCCTGCAGTTGTTGATGACTATCGTTGCGGGCTATGTCTTTCAACTATACTTTGGACAATCCCGCCTATTGAAGATCCTATTCTGGGCTCTCGTCGCTGCACAGATCTTATCGGCTGTATCGGAATTCGCGTTCCATCGCGGCGCGATTAGCGGCGCAGGTGTGTGGTTCGGCATCTACACCCATAAGAACGTGCTCGGCGGCATGATGGCACTCAGCGCTATCTGCGCCGCCTGCTTGTTCTTGGACGGGTGGAATCGCCCGCTCACAGGCGCGTCGTTTATCGGTTCGCTCACCATCCTCTACCTGTCGCACTCCACCACCGCTCAAGTTGCAACCCTAGTGGGACTATGTCCGCTCATCGTTACTGCAGTCTGGCGGAGAGGATCTGTGTTCACAGGCTTCGTGGTCGGGCTTGCAGTCGCCTTAGGGAGCGCTGGGCTGGCTTATGTTGCCCTGCACAGCGATGCGATCGGTCAGCGGTTTTTGGAGGACACGGGCAAAGATCGAACCTTAAGCGGACGGACCCTTCTCTGGCAGTTCGCGTCTGACCAATTTTGGAGGGACCCGTGGTTCGGGGTTGGCTACAAGGCTTATTGGGAGAGCACCTCGACCCCCGTCGAGTATCTCCGATACTCAATCGGCCAGAAACTCTGGTTTTTTCACAACAACTTCTATGACGTGGCGGTCGCGTTCGGCTTGGCAGGACTGATACTTTTCGGATTGGGCCTTGCCGCTTGTCTCAAGCGAGCCTGCGCAACAGCATTGAACGGCCAATCTTACGCCGAAGTGTTCCCTCTGAGTTTCTGCTTCTCTCTCGCCGTCTCGATCAATCTGGAGAACGCGCTTTTCCAGAATCATAGCTTCAGCCAATTTCTGCTCGCAGCGCTCATCCCGGTGACGGCAAGAGGAATCAACTCAACGACCGGAAGCTCTGATGAAAGTGGGAGCTATTCCGAGACGGACGTTTCAGTCTCGTCTGATTTTTCCCTCACCGCTCATCGAATTCAATTTTGATTCGGTTCGAAAACGTTGCTGATTACCGTCAAGCGGCAGGCCTTCGGACAGCGTTGCATCAAAAATCAACGGCAAGACGATATGCATCTTGCATATTCCGTGAAAAAAACATTGCCATTGAATGATTATCCATGGGCAAGCGTTTCCTAGATCGCCGAATGTTGGAGGACCCATGTTAAAGAAACAACTGATGCCGAGCGCGGTCTCACTGTTCTCGCTGCCTGGCTTGACTTCATTTCCGAGGATATTGGAAAACATTGGGACCGCCCTCCAATCGAAAAGAGGCGGGGGCTTCGATGCTGATTGGCAGGAGGTCGAAAACGCGGTCAGCTTCATATCTTCTGATCAGCCGATTATTTTTGACATTGGAGGCAATGTTGGAAATTGGTCGCGCCGCATCTTCGAGCGCCTCACAACGATGGGTTCGTCTGCGAAAATATTCATCTTCGAACCGCAGCCTCAATGTTGGCCGGCCATCAACGCCATGAAATTGGAAAATTGCGAGCTGATACGACAGGCCGTAGGAGATACCGAAGGAGCCATGGATCTATACCAAGGTGAGAACAGCGAGGTGGCGTCCGCCTACAATAGATCAGATTTTTCCGGAATTACCGATATCATCAAAGTCGATGTTACCACCATTGACGCTTTTCGCACCCGCAATAAGATAGATTTTATCGATTACATTAAAATGGATATTGAAGGTCACGAATTGAAAGCCGTCCTAGGAGCCATCGATAGTCTGAAAACTGGCAAAATCGGAGCGATATCTTTCGAATTTGGGCCAGCTAATGTCAATTCACGAACTTTCTTTATCGATTTTTTTGTCTTTTTCAATAATCTTGGCATGGACCTGTACAGGATGGGACATGACGGAGTGCCGATCTTGATCACGACCTATGACCGAGGGGCCGAGTATTTCAGCGGCGTCGCAAATTACATTGCCAGCTTCAGCCGCCCGGCAAAGTGGAGAGAGCCGTAATCTCCGAGGGGGCTTTAATAAAAGGTCCGGCTTCTGCCCGTCCATATGTTCGGGGAGTACAGAATTTCGACACGATGCGAAATCGCGATTCATGCGTCGGAACTTTCGAAAATCCACCTCATCGCCCGCGGCGGAACGGAGCCCGGTGCTTCTACGCCCGAAGGATGTTCAGGACGGAACACCGATGACCTTCGTGGCGAAAATCGCAACTCGTGCTTTTACCCAGGACACAATTGACTTCATCAAGACAATCGGTCGCCCGTCTCGGGCGGCGGACTGCTATCGAGATGTGCTTTAGGACGAAGACGCATCCCATTCTCTAAGTCAATCGGCTAAGGTGCTTCCGCTGCCGAACGCGACGATCTGTAGGGTGAGCCTGGAGAGCGCCTCCCACATGTCTCACAGCTTCGTCTCGGTGTACGGAACGGAACCCGTTCCAGCGGCGGTCGCCACGCCGACGACCAGCCTGCGACCAGCGCGCCTGCCGGCTCTTCAGATCCTTCGGTTCGTCGCGGCCTTCCTTGTGGTTCTGTTTCACGTTGGCAGCGGGCTGTCGGTGGAGGCGGGCGGGGCGTCGAACCCATTCAATGATGGGGTCATCGGTGTCGACATCTTCTTCGTCCTGAGCGGCTTCATCATCGCGTATACGGCCGAACCGGCGCGCGGGATCAGCCATTTCGCAGTCCGCCGTGTCGCCCGGGTCGTGCCGCTCTACTGGCTGCTCACCACCGGCGTGGTCTTCGTCACCCTGATGGCTCCGGCGCTCGTGAACGGCACCACAGTGTCGACCGAAAAGATTATCCGGTCCTATCTCTTCATACCGTATCAGAAAGACAACGGCCTTGTTCAGCCGCTACTCTTCCTGGGGTGGACACTCTGCTATGAGATGTATTTCTACGCCTTGTTCTGCCTGTGCCTGAGTGCCGGCCGACATGCCGCCTGGATTGCCTGTGCACTTCTCTCGCTGATCGTCCTCGTCGGCTGGATACGGCCCGAGGGAGGCACGCTGTGGCACTTCTACACGAACCCGATGATCCTTGAGTTCGCTTTCGGCCTCGCGCTGTCGCAGATCTACGCGATCGGGCTGCCGATCGATCGGGGACGTACGGCGCTCGCCGCCCTCTTGGCGATCGGCGCCCTCCTGCTTTACCTGCTGGATCTCGACCTGCCCTCGGTGATCAAGCACGGCTTCGTCGCGACGCTCATCGTGGCATCATGCCTGTCGCTGCCGCCCATGAGCGGGCGCTTAGTGGCCAATTTGATCCTGCTCGGGGACGCGTCGTACGCACTCTATCTGAGCCATCCTTACTTCGTTCAGGCGTCGATCAAGATCGCCGCACCGCGCGTCGGCGCGGAGTTCGCCCTGCTGGCCGTCGGCATCGGGGTGGGCTTGGCAATCGCCATCGCGGTGGTCCTGCATCGTGTGGTCGAACGACCGGCGCAGAGCTTCATCCTGAAGCGGCTCGCCCGCACGCGGGCCGGGTGACGGCCTCGCGATGTGTCCGGCACGCCTTCAATCACGTCGCGGGGGGGCCCCGCGATGAGCCGAGACTCTCACCAGCACGCAGGACAGGCCATGAGGCAAAGCCCGCGGTTTTCCAGTTCGACGCACGCGTCTCCAAACCGCCGCGCGATGCTCGCTCTACTGGCAGCCGGCGCGACGGCGGCTCGGATTCCAGCCGTCGGCGCCGCGACCGGATCGGCGCCGAACGACCTGCCGACCTACACGGTCCATGACGCGCGCATAGGCCCGAACGGCCGGACAGCCACCGTGGCGATCCGTCGGGGGGGACCGAGTGCGTATTCGTGCTGCCTCCGTTTCGAGATCGACGGTGGCGCATCGCCTCAGTCCGGCGCCTTCGTGTTCGAGTACGATGTCGATGAAATCCTCATTTCGGTAAGCTTGCCGAATCCAGGCGCGGGCGCGAGCATCCGGATTCAGCCTTTCGTGACCTATGACTTCCGTCCTGTTATCGCGAAGGGGGCAGCCCGGATCGGGCGGGATGCCTTGGACCCGTCACCATTGGCGCCTGGAGCGACCGCGCGAGCCTGGAACGCGCCGAAGCCGAGACCCGTCGCCAAGGGGTGGACGCGCGACTTCCACAGCGACCTCGTCACGGACTTCGTCTGCACCGCCACCGGCGTCGACCGAGACGGCCGCCCCTGCTTCACGAACAGCCTTCCGAGCGGCCGGGCGCAGTTCACCAATGCTGAAGTGGGCCTCTATTCGGATCCAAGGCTGCACGGCACCGCACCGCTGCAGATGCTCGACGGGCGGCGCCTTCTCGTCCCGGAGCGCCTTCCGCACCCCATCGTGCTCACGCAGGGAGGCCATAGCAAGCGGTGCACGCATTCCACTCCGCTCGTCTCGACCGAACACAATGGTCGGCTAGGCTATGGCCGGTTCGCCTATCGCTTCGCGCTCCTGAACATGCAGCAGGGCTGCTGGCCGGCGGGCTGGCAATTGTGTCTTCCGCATTATCGCTGGCCGAATTGTGAGCAGGACACGGTCGAGATCTCGTTCAACCAGCCCGATCCCGTATCCGTCCTTCCCTACCAGACCAACTGGTGGGGCGCAGCCGGAACCGGTGGTTCCAAGGAAGGGCAGTTCGTCGATATCGAGCGGCTTCTGCCGAACTTCCGGTACGACGAACCCCACACGTATTGGTCCGAATGGACACCGGAACGCATGGCCTTCGGGATCGACGAGACTCTCACCTTCTCGGTTCCAAACCGATTCTTTCTGACAAACCCGGCCGATCCGGGGGATCCGAATCGCGTCTTCATGATGCTTCAGATCGCGCTCGGCGGAGCAGGCGGCAATACAGAGAAAGGCCTCTATCCGACGGCTCCCAGCAAATGGGCTCCGGGAGCACCGGCCATGCTCGTCGAGCACATGGCACACTACGCCATGCCGATCTGACGGGGACAACAGCGGCTAGGGACACCGGCGACGCGGGACGCCCGCGGCGCCGTCGTTTGGTCGGGCGCACCGTCGCGCGCGTCGCGGTCAGCGGGCTTCGAGCCTGAACCGCGCGTCACCGACCTCCTGTGCCGTGAGCGCACGCTCGTAGAGGCCGTCCCAATATGCATTCGCCTCCTGTGCGCCGAAGAGACGCTCGGCATCGGATCGCGCGTGGCGCCGCATGCCATAGAGCTCGTCAGGCCGTTCGATCAGCCGCTCGATCTCCAGGATCGCCACTTGCGCCATCCGTTCGATCTCCCCCTCGACCAGACTCTCGTAAGCCCGACTACCGCGGTCGGGATGCGCGATATGGATCCACTCGCCGTTCGGCGCCGTGTCGAGATCGAGCAGAAGGCCGTTCTGGCGGTGCACGATGAACTCAGGCAACGCACCCTGTCGCGTAGCGATTACCGGCGTGCCGTGGATCATCGACTCGATGGCACTGTAGCCGAACGTGTCGCAGAACGTCGCGAGGAGCGAAACATGCGAGCGGCGAAACAGAGCATGGACCTCAACGTTCGATAGAGTGGCGTGCCAGCGAACGTTCGGAAGCTTCAATGCGGCGCGGTAGCGATCGTAGAAGTGATCGTTCAGGGGATCAGTCCAGACGCCGCGCCCTACCTGCAGCGAACTCACGATCTCGACCTGCACCGGCAGCTTCTTTTGAAGGGCCAGTTCGGCCATCCTGACCGCGACGCATCCCCCCTTTCGCGCGAAATGGTTGCCGACGAATGAGACGACGAACGGAGCCCGGCCGACCGGTTCGGGCCGAGCGGCCTCGGCAGGAATTTCGATATTCGGGTACCGGACGGACAGCTTTCCGTAGAGTATATCCCGCATCGGACTATTCTGGTGCGTTTCCTTGAAGATTTCTCTCGCATAATTTGAAATCGCGATGATGCCCCGGCAGCGTGGGGATGCCAGCATTCGCGAGAGAACGCCGTAATAGTGGCTGGTCTCTAAGCCGAATCCCCGGGGCATGTGAGACTCGAAGCCGATGACGAAGGGCGCATGGCCGAGAGGGATCCGGTTGAAGGCGTGAATGAGGTCGAAGCGCCGCGGCGGCCAAGGGCTGAAGGCCGTAATCCCCTCGATGCCTTGATGCACCCAGTTCAGCGGAAGGAAATTTCGGTTCTCGATCCTGTGCCGCGACCGCCGCGGCCCATTGAAGCGCCATGGATAGCGCGTGGGAGCGAGGATTTGGAGGGGTCGCTGTAACGTCACCGAACCGTCCTTCAACCACCCAGAAGAACGCGGCACCCTGCATAGCTAGGGCGATCCCGCGAGAAATCGTGCGCCGATCCTGATCGCGCGCAGTCCAATGGCCCGCTGATGCAAGGACGGAACTGGAAACGCTGCAAGGCCTGTCGCCTACCTAGAAAGACGCAGCCGCCGGCGACCGCAGAGGGCTGCCGGTCCCGGACCGGCCGCCGCATTCCGACGCGAGTGGGCGTGCGCCCGGCCGAACGGTGACTTGATGATCGAATCCTGGCTCACGCTTGATGTGCGCCCCTCGAGGAGACGCGTCTGCCCGGCCGGTCCGTCTCCCCAGAGTGCACAAGGTGTTGCAAGCGGCCGCAGAATGGCGCGGCGCGTCCTGTTCCATAAACTGCTCTTGTCGGAATAGCTCGGCCTTGCCGGAACGATGAATGTCGGCTGTCCTCGGTCGCGGATGTGTCGCCGGTTGATCCGTAGATCAGGCAACCGCTCGTATAGACGAACCGCTTGGTCGTGCCGCGGAGCGCGCCGATGATCGCGCGCACCGCGGCCTCGTCGTAGGCCGCCGTGTTCAGGTCGCCAGGCGAGGCAGCATGGACAACGGCATCGACTCCTTAAGCTGCGTCGGCGACGCCGGCCACATCAGGGAGGTCACCTCGAACGACCGCGAAGCCCGCGCCATCCACCTTGGCCGCGCTCGCCTCCGAGCGGGCGGCCCCGATGACTTCCTGGCTGCCCGCCCTTCAGACGGCGAGCCACGGCGCCCCCAATCAACCCCGTCCCGAGGCGGCGCGGACGAGGCTGCTGGCCGATCACAGGGATGACCTTGAGCATGAAGAAATGGCCATCCTCATGGCCGAGCTCGATCTGGAAGAGCAGCAAATCAGGGTTGCGATGGGCGAGAGATAGCGGCTGTCTCGATCAGCATGCCACCAGGATATGCGCGCTGGCCTAACTCTGGTCTATTCGGCGCAGAGAACGAGGTCTGCCGTCATCGTCCAGAGCCACGTAGGTGAGCACGCCTTCGGTGACCTTCTCCGGATGGCGCCCGCTTCGTTCCCGGACCCACGTCTCGACTTTGACCGCCAGTGACGTCTCACCCGCTTCGTGCAGCGTACAATAGCAGCTGACCTCATCGCCGACTGAGATCGGGCGCAGGAAGCGCATGGCATCGATGCTGACCGTGACGACGCGACCCTCAGCGCGCTGGGCGACGAAGGTGCCCCCGGCGAGATCCATCTGCGACACGGTCCAACCGCCGAAGATGGCGCCACTCGCGTTCGTATCGCGTGGCATTGCGACAGTGCGCAGGTGCGGACCACCAGGGACGTCCGGGATTTGGTCGCTCATCAGCCGCACATCCCCTCGTCGGCACGCTTAGGTCTGTGACCCGGCCAATGGTGAACCCTCGTAGTGGGCGAGCAGGTCTGCCGGATCCCGGTACGTCGCGATGCAGCCCGCCTGCGTCAGCTCCTCGGCCGACCAGCCGCCACTGAGCAGCCCGATTGTGCGCACACCGGCCTTTCTCGCAGCCTCGGCATCGTACGGGGTATCACCGATGACGATGGCGTCGGTCGGCGCAATCCCGTTGAGCCGCTTCAGAGCCGCCTGGAAGATGTCCGAGTTCGGCTTGCTCTCCTCGGCATCATCCGATGAGGTTTCGGTGCCGATGAGATCGTCGATGTCGGCAATTTTCTTGTACGTCTGAAGTTCGTCCTGCTTGGCAGAGGACGCGAGCGCCAGCTGCTTTCCGTCGGCCTGCAGGCGCTCGATGAGCGCACGCACCTGCGGAAGGCCCTGGATGGTCGGTAGGTAGCGCTCCTTCAGGATCTTGGCGCGGTGCTTCTCCAGCGCCTCACCTTTCTCGTCCAGCTCGTCCCCTGACAGGAAGACTGGGAGCAGCTGATCGCCTCCTTTGCCAATCTGGCGGCGGATGTCCTCGAACGGGATGTCATGACCGAAATCCTGAAAGGCGTCCTGCCAAGCTCTCGCATGCTGGGGAACGGAGTCGATCAGAGTTCCGTCTACGTCGAAGATCACAGCCTTGAGCATCAACATGCCTTCCTCGCTCTTTGGGGAAGTGGCCGATCGATGTCCCTGTTCCCCCTCCGCGATCCGTCGAGCAACTTTGGATTCCTCGATGCGGCGTAGGTCGCCCCCGCCCGAGGGAAGAGGGACTGCCGTCGCCGCCGGGCATCAAGGGTCGTCATCGTTCAGCTGCGGTCGAACGCTTCTCGAAGATCGGTCCGTCAGGCGCGGACTGCGCCGACTTCATCACACCTCCACCTCATCATCCCTGGCCATGCCGGGCGACGCACCGCCGCAACAAAGATGGCTCGGGCCGGATTGGCCTCAACATCCAGGCTGCCTGCGCATCGGCACGCGTCCTCCGACGACCTTCGACGAACATGGATCGGACCCCGTATGAGCCTCGGATCCGCCCTTGGCCTGAGCTCGGTCAAGAAGGTTCGCTACGCCTTCGTCGCGCTCGGTGACATCGCTCAGGAGGCCATGCTGCCGGGCGCCAAGCACACCGGCAACTCGGAGGTGGTTGCGTTCGTCACGAGCGACCCCGAGAGGGCCCGGCGCATCGGCGAGCAATACGGCATGACCGATAGCTACGGCTACGAGCGAGGCGGGTGGAAATGAGGAGGCCGGTTGAGGCCCTCATGTCACCCCGAAGCGCCAGGCCCTGGATCTGGAGGCCGGGGGTGACATGACGACGTTTAGAGGCGTAATCACACATTGGGTGAAGCCGCAAAACCTATATTTCACAGCCATTTGTGTGAGGGGTGCAAATGATATAGTCTACATTTATTACATAGCTGCGATTGCGACTCGATCTCCTAGGCCGTGAGCCGAGGGAGCCGCTGCACTCCGGCTCCGCCAGATGATCGGGTGTCAGCGCACGCAGCCTCCCGATGCACTTCGCCTGAACGCCCGGTCGGCGGCTGATCCGAAGCAGCGCCGCTCTGCGGTATACTGGCCGATTGAGGTAGCACCGGACCGTCAAAGGCCGTGCTACACTTATCGGAACTTCGAGCTTGGGAGGGGTCGATGAAGGTGTTCCAAATCCGTCAGAGCGCCACAGGCACGATTCTCTGGACCGGCTCAGCGGCCGATCCGTTGGCCGCCCTCGATGCCATGGCCCACGCGGCGGGCTATTATGATCACAGCGATATGCCTGACCACTTGCGGGCCGGCTGCCTACACGTCGCGGAGATCCGCGCCTAGCACGTCGTGACTGCGGCCCGGCCGCCCTAGTCTCCGGTCGTCAAGGCGTCAGTGATCAGAAGGTTGACCAAGGCATCTCGCCTTGCTCGTCGCAACACGATGTGGGCGGCCGCTTGGATATCCAAGGGATGACCTCCCTGACCACCTCACCAGCGCTCTTGAGGGCTTGGTCCGCTTTCGCTTCCGAGGACTCACCCCGAACATCGGTGAACAGCTCACACGCTAGCCGGTCGGGCTCCTCATCTGAGCGCTTCTGGCCCGGCCGGTCCGTCATGGGTGTACGCCCCAGACGCATCGGCCGCTCGGCCCCGCACCGATCTGCCCACGAGGCGGGGGAGCGCCCGATCTCACGAGCGCGAGCCGATACGCAACGCAGCTCGGCCGAATCGAGATCGCGGAGCACCGCGTCGTTGTTTGTTGCGAACCGTCCAGTTTTGACTTCTTGGACAACTCAGATTTCCCATTGCGGTGCTTTCAATGCGAGCACATTGACCGCATCAATCGGGTCGATAGCAATCAAGACCAATTGACGCAATCTGAATAGTGCTATATTCGGCGCATATATCTAACGGAACGCGCCCGCCAGGAGTGCATCCGATGGGAACGTGCTGCCGAAATAGAGCTACATGTGCGCTGGCCGCGCTAGTGATTGCTCTGGCATACTCGCCTCTGACATCGGCGCAGGATGCGGACAGCAAACATCTTACCGATAGTGTGGCATCAAGCGCCAGGAACGATATAGATCCCGCGCCGAGCGAAGAGCCTGATCTATCGATCATCAGCCACGATGTGGTTGGAGAGTTCGGCACCGCCGTCCCATTAGACATCAAGCTTGTCCTTACGAGAACGGTCGTTGTCGAAGGGATCAGGTTGCTTGGATTGCCCTTGGGCGCGACGATCAGCGACGCTACCAACACGTTCTCGCCATCGGAAGACAAGGACGATGCCGACATTCGCACCTGGGATATCTCGAAGCTTCAGATCACGTACAAGGACAGGCGCAACCAAAATGTCCCGCTTACAGTCGCGGCGATCTGGAAATTTGGGACAGGCGGCCACTTAGAGGTGACGACCAGCCGCTTCAATGTCAGCTTTGTTCAAGGAAATCGGGATCGTATGACTGTTAACGTCGGCGAACTCAGCAGCTCAAAACGGCCTACCGTCCAGATCCACGAGACAACCCCTTCCACCCAACGTCTCGTCGCCACAGTCAGTCGCGACGCCTCGATCTCCGGTGTTTTCGCGGCGGACGGACGTGCTGGGCCTCTTGAGGGCTCCGAGACAGGCAAGCGCCCGGCAGTTCCGGCGGCTGTGGAGGGGAAACCTGGCGCTGACGTGAAGGCAGTCGTCCTTCCGCGACCTCCGGCCTCACCGCAGCGAACATCGCGCGTTGATCCGCTTGTCGAGCGGGCAAAGGGGCTGATCCGGCTCGGTGACATCAGTGGTGCGCGGCTTCTGCTGGAGCGCGCTCGCACACGCAACGCGCCGAACGCGACCTTTCTTCTAGCGCAGACCTGGGACCCAGCCATGCTGCGGAGCTGGAAGGTGCGTGGCCTGCAGCCGGACCCGGCCCTCGCCAGAAGCCTGTATGCGATGGCCACGGCTGAGGAGGGACCGGAAGAGCGGATACTCGCTGCGACGAGCCGTTGAGAACAAGCCCTGAGGACAGACGAATGATCGTTGGGGGACGCATAAATGCCGAGGCCTGCCCAATTCGCCGCTTTTCTCTGGCTTGCCACCGTAATGTCTGGTCCTGCCGCATGGGCCTTGGATACGAGGCGCGCCGACGCCGGCCTCGAAACGGAGGCTGCCCTGGGCGAGCGGATGAACGCCAATACCGTTACGGTGGTGACGGGCACACCTGGCGGGACCTACTTCCGCGTCGGAGCCGACCTCGCCTTCGCGTTGGATGACGGCGATAACCTGCGGATCCTGCCGATCCTCGGCAAGGGGGCGGGCGAGAACGCCTACGATATCCGCTTCCTGAAAGGCGTTGATCTGGGCTTCGTCCGCACCGATACGCTGGACCAGCTGAGGCAAGACAAACGGCTGAAAAATATTGAGCGGCACATCCAGTTCATCGCCAAGCTCTTCGATGACGAGCTGCACATCATCGCGCCGAAGGCGGTTCAGACGGTCGGCGATCTCAGCGGCAAGCGGGTCAGCTTCGATGTCAAAGGTAGTGGCACGGATTACAGCGGCCGGGCCATGTTCCGCGAGTTCGGAGTCACCGTAGAGGCGATCAACGTCGACCAGCCGACCGCCCTCGAAATGCTGCGCAAGGGTGAGATCGAGGCGGTCGTCTCGGTGGCGGCTAAGCCGGTGGCCTTCGTCGCAGGCTTCGAGCCGGGGGATCGCTTCCACTTCGTGAAGGCGCCCTACCCTGACACGATGAACGAGGCTTATGTACCCGCTACCCTCACGCGGGCCGACTATCCAAAGCTCGTTGGCGACGAGGCGGTGGAGACCGTCGCGGTCGGCACGATCCTCGGTGTCTACAACAGTCCGAAGGGGTCGGCCCGCTACGGGAAGCTCGTCCGCTTCGTCGACGCCTTTTTCGGCCAGTTCGACAAGCTCCTGGCTCCGCAGCGGCACCCGAAATGGCGGGAGGTCAATCTCGCGGCGTCAGTAAGCGGCTGGACCCGCTTTGGACCGGCGCAGGAATGGCTTGACCGCCACCGGGAGCGGGAGGTCGCCGCCCACCCGGATCTCGACCGTTTCTTCCAATCACAGCTCGATGGGCGCGCTGGAAAGGAAGAGATCTACCAAGCCTATTTGAAGTGGCGGCAGACTCGGTGACCGCTGAGTTCGGCGGCGCGCTCGCGTAGACTCGGTCGTTCCGAGTCGCGCCGGACCAGCATCTGGAGGGATGCGTGCAGAGACGTCGCGGGATCCTCGGATGAGGGGGCGGGCGTCCGGCCCGCCCGATTTGCGGATCGAGTCAGAGGAGCGAGGCGTGGCCGGTGAGCGCTGTCAACGAGCGCCGAAGTCTGGTTCATCCGCACCTTGTGTGGTGAGGCTGGCATCTGGCGGGTTGCCGCCCTCTGCTCACGGATCTCTGCGGGCAGACGATTCCGGACCCGGCTGGGTCGGGACGGGCGATCCGCCAATGCCTCGGGGCCGCCGCTCTGGAAGGCATCATGCCAGCGGTAGAACCGGCACGACGTCGAAGTTCCGGACGTGATGACAGTGGAGCGGACGTAGCCGCACGGCACAAGCCGTCGTACAGCCTTCCCCGAAGCGGCGGGGTCCGACGCCGCTGTGCTCGTCACCCTCAAGCGCGACAAGTGCCTTCAGGACAAGCCTCGGATCACGTACTCACGGCTGATCGGCAGCAACGTCGGTCAACAGCCGGTTCGTCGCATGGTTGTCGATCAGCGGCGCTACATAATGCCTGATCGCCGTGTCCCGCTGAGCCCCTCCCGGACTCGCCCGCGAGGCGTGTGCGACGGAGTCATGGCCTCCGCACGGGACGCACCATTTTTGCCGCACGCATCAGAATTCATCGGCTATCGGTGAGTATTCCGGTTACTAGCCTTCGTCCGGCTCGCCCCGGGCATTGACCAGGCAGCCGAGCTTCCGAACGATACCGCTTTCCCATTTGGGGTTGCACTGCTCATCGCCAGGATAGGGATTGCCCGTGCGTCGTCCAGTCCTCGTCACATTCGTCCTCGCCGTCGTCCTCGCGGCCACGGCCGCGCAGGCGCAGTCCGGCCTCGGCAACGGGATCGGCAATTCCGGCGCCGGCAACGGCAACGGCAACGGCAACGGCAGCAACAACGTGCTGGGCGCCGCCGCGGCGGCGGGCTCGTCGAGTTCGGTGAACATCGGCGGCAGCGGCAGCGGCCGGAACACCCCCGGCGTGTGGGCGCCGGGCCTCGCGGCGGCCGGGATCGAGAGCTGCCTCGGCAGCGCCAGCGCCGGCGGCGCCGGCCCAGGATTTGGTGTCACCATCGGCGGAACCCTGACCGACAAGGGCTGCAACCTGCGCCTCTATGCGCGAACCCTGTACAGCCTCGGTCACCGGGTCGCGGCGACACAGATCCTATGCAACGATCCCGACGTTGCCCTCGCCCTCGCGGTCGAGGGCGTGCCCTGCCTCGCCGGCCCCGGCGCGGAAGTGCAGCGGTCGGTGGGCTTCACGGCCCCCGCGTCCGACTACGCGGCGACGTCCGCCCTCGGCGCGGAGACCGGGCTTGAGCCAGCCCCCATGCTACCCCGCTCGCCTCCGAAGCGCCGCCGGCGCGTCCAGGCGGAGACCGGCCGGCGATCGGCGGCGCCCGCTAGCCCGCGGCCCGCGCCGCCAGGGCTCGCGGGTGCGGCGCAGGCGCCGGTGGCACCAGGTGGGGCGTGAGCAGAATCGCGATCTGGGTCCGGTTGTGGAGCCCGAACTTGCGCATGATGTTGCCGATATGCGTCTTCACGGTGTTGGCCGAGATCCCCATCTCGTAGGCGATCGAGTTATTCTTCGCGCCCGCGGCGATGTGCCGGATAATCTCCTGCTCCCGCGAGGTCAGGGTGAGGTGAGTGTCGGCGAGAGCGCCGCGCGCGCAGATCTGGACCACTGTGACCTCCTTCCGGGCCGGGACACGGCCAGCGAGACGTGATCATTCCATCTTGAGGGCGTCGACCGGATCGAGCCGTGAGGCCCGGTGGGCCGGGTAGTAACCGAAGAACAGTCCGACGAGCGCCGAGAACCCCACCGCCAGCAGGATGGCCTGGGCGTCGACGACCGTCGCCCAGCCCGCTGACCGGGCGACGGTCAGCGAGATCCCGGTCCCGACGACCACTCCGACGAGGCCGCCCAGGAGGCAGAGCACCAGGGCCTCGGCCAGGAACTGGAGGCGGATGTCGGCGCCGCGCGCGCCGACCGCGCGCCGGATCCCGATCTCCCGGGTTCGCTCCGTCACCGTCACCGTCATGATGTTCATGATGCTGATGCCGCCGACCAGCAGCGACACGCCCGCCACCGAGGTCAGCAGCAGCGCGATCGTGCGCGTGGCACCCCGCTGGGCATCCATGGCGGCGGCCGGGTCGGAGACCCGAAAATCGTCCTCTTGGCCTGCGGTCATGCGGTGGCGCTGGCGCAGCAGCGCCTCGATCTCGGTGCGCGCCCGGGCCATGGCCTCGTCGGAGACCGCCTTGGCGATGATGTAGGCGACCGCGTCGCGGTTGACCCCGCTGGCGCTGCCCAGGAAGCGCAGCTTGGCGGTCTCCAGCGGGACGAACACCACGTCGTCCTGGTCGGGCCCCTTGGCGTCGAGCACGCCCACCACCTCGAACGGCACGCTCATGATGCGCACTTCGGCGCCGATCGGGTTGTCGTGCCCAAACAGCTCCTTGGCCACCACGCTGCCGAGGATCGCGACTTTGGCGGCGGTGGTCTGCTCGGTGCGGTTGAAGCTGCGCCCGCGTTCCAGAAGCCAGTCGCGCACGAGGAAGTGGCTGTTCGTGGTGCCGTTGACGACGGTGTTCCAGTTTTTGTTCTCGCGCACGATCTGCGCGCTGCCCGACAGCGACCCGGCCGCGGCGCGGACCTGCGGCACCTGCGCGAGGATCGCCTCGACGTCGCCCTCGGTCAGCGTCAGGCGCGTGCCCGCCTTGAGCCGGATCCCGTCCTTCTGCGCGGTCCCGGGATTGATCATCAGGACGTTGGCGCCCACCGCCCGGATCTGGTCGGCAACCCGGCCCTGCGCGCCGCTGCCGATTGCCAGCACCGTCACCACCGAGGCGACCCCGATGACGATGCCCAGCATCGTGAGAAAGCTGCGCATCGGGTTCAGGCGCAGCGACCGCAGCGCGACCAGGAGGGTCTGGGACAGGCTCATGCCGCCCTCACCCGCCGGACGTCGCCGCGCACGTCGTCGAGGATCCGGCCATCGCGCAGGTGGATTGTGCGCGCGCACTGTGCCGCGACCGCGGCGTCATGGGTGATCATGACCACGGTCTGCCCGCCCCGGTTGAGCTGGCGGAACAGGTTGAGGATCCCGGCGCCGGTCCGGCTGTCGAGGGCGCCGGTCGGCTCATCGGCGAGCAGGACTGCCGGGTCGCCCACCAGGGCGCGGGCGATCGCCACCCGCTGCTGCTCGCCCCCGGAGAGCTGCGCGGGGAAGTGCCGCTCCCGGGCCGACATGCCCACCGATTCGAGGGCGGCGCGAGCGCGGAGGCGCCGCAGGCGCGGCGCGACCCCGGCATAGATGAGGGGCAGTTCCACGTTCTCCACCGCAGTGCTGCGCGGCAGCAGGTTGTAGGACTGGAACACGAAGCCGATCCAGTCCCGGCGCATCCGTGCCCGGGCGTCGTCGGACAGGCGCGCCGTATCCGCTCCGTCGAGGCGGATCGACCCCGAGGTCGGGCGGTCGAGCAGCCCGACCAGGTTCATCAGCGTGCTCTTGCCCGATCCGGACGGGCCCATAATGGCGACGCACTCGCCCGCCTCCACGTCGAGCGAGATGTCGCGAATTACCGGCACCGACACGGTGCCGACCTGGAACGTCCGGTGCACGGCGTCGAGGGCGAGGAGCGGCATCGTTAAAATCCCAGCCGGACGCCGAACAGGCGCCGGCCGGCCGGCGCCTCCGCCTGCCCGACTACAACCTCGCTGCCCTCGGCGAGGCGGCCGGCCGCGCGCAGGGCGACGAGGTCGGCGCTGGTGGCGCCAATCTCGACCCGCACCGGCTCCAGCCGGCCGTCGGGCGTCCGCACCCAGACGGCGGGTGCGGCCGGATCGCGGGGCGCCGTCCCCTCGGGGCTGAAGCGCAGGGCCGCCAGGGGCACCTTCAGCACGTCCGCGTCCTTGTGGATCGTCAGCTTCACCAGGGCAGTCATGCCCGGCAGGAGCAGGCCGTCGCGGTTGTCGGTTTTCAGGACGACCGTGTAGGTGACCACGTTCTGCGTCACCAGCGGCGCCTTGCGCACCTGCCGGACTACCGCCTCAAACCGGCGGCCCGGATAGGCGTCTACCCCGAAGGTCGCCCGCTGCCCCGCCGCGACCCGGCCGATGTCGGTCTCGTCGACGCGGGCATGGACCTCCATCTCGGCGAGGTTCTTGGCGATGTTGAAGGCCGTACGCACCTCCAAGCCCGCCGCCAGCGTCTGCCCCTGGTTGACGAAGCGGCCGACCACGACCCCGTCGGTGGGCGCGCGGATCACCGTGCGGTCGAGGTCGATCTCGGCGCCGCGCAGGCTCGCTTGGCGCTGGGGCACAGCGGCACGGGCCTGGATCAGCTCGGCCTCGAGGCGCCGGACCTCCGCGACGGCGGCCTCTACCGCAAAGCCGTTGAGGTCGAGCAGGGTGCTGGCCTCGCGCGTCTGAGCCTTGCGAGCGGCGAGATCGGTCTGCGCCTCCTCCAGGGCGGCGGCCGAGGTGACCTCGCGGGAGCGCAGCGCGACCTTGCGCTCCAGGTTGCGCTCGGCCGCCAGCTGCACGGCCTGGGCACTCTCGAGCTTGGCCTGGAGCACCGCCTTGTTGCCGCGGGCGTTGTCGAGATCGACCCGGACGCGGTCGAGCCGGGCCTGCTGGACCGTCACGCTGGCCACCGCCATCGCGAGGGCGGCGCGGTTCTCCTCGACCTTGGCGAGGAAGCTGCGCGGATCAAGCTCGGCCAGTGGCTCACCGAGCCGGACCCGGTCGTTGAAGTCGACGTACAGCTTGGCGATCTGCCCCGCGAGCTGCGAGCCGACCTCGACCGTGTCGACCGGCTGCACGGTGCCGGTGGCGGTAATGACCTGCTCTAGGGAGCCGCGCTGTACCGGGGTCGTGAGGAAGTGCCCCTCGGGCGCCGGCGTGGCGACCTTAGCGGCCTCCCTGGCATCCTCCTGAGCGGCCGCGACCGCCGGCGACCCGTGCGGGGCGGCTCTGAAGCCGCCGACCTCGGGGTTGACGTAGGAGAGCAAGGCGAAGGCGGTGACCGCCGCGAAGCCGAGCGTCATCAGGTTGTTGGGCAACCATCGCGCCACGAACCGTCCCTCCCATTATCCCGCCTCGGATGACCGGAAAACCCGCGCCTCGGGACGGCGGCCCTAGGCTCAAGCCCGAGCCATTTGCATGTGATGTCAGTGATCGCTGCGTTTGGATATTTTCAGTGAAGCCCCACGTATCCATGTGTAGTTTCGACGCGAAGGCTCGGGTCGGAGAATGCCCGTGGCCCTTCCGGCGCGCCCGCATCGCACACCGCTTCATTAATAGTTGGACGGGGGAGCGACTCTGTTTCCGACACCGTCCCCCACGCCGAAATTGCCGTTGCCGTTCGTTTGGTTTCCGTTGCCGTTGTTGGAACCGATGTTGCCATTGCCGTTCCCGTTGCCTGCGCCGCTCCTCAGGCCCGGGCTCGACGAGGCAGCAATCCCGCCGTTGAGAATGGTGAGGCCTTCGGGCGTGGTGGGCGGCGTGCCGAAGTCGGTTGCCCCCGCGTCAGCGAGGGGCTGGAGCATGCCCCAGAACCGGACGAACTGGCCGTGCGGCGGTACGTGGTGAGGGCGCCAGATGGGGACTGCACTCCACCTCTGGCTATCGATCGGGACGGCGGATGCCGGCGGGATCACGAGCACCTGGGCCGAGAGGGAGGCCGGGAGCAGCGCTACGACCGTGATGTAGGCACCGAGGGCGACACGTCGGAACAAGTCGTTCATGCTGCGAACTCCTTCGATCCTGTTTCCTTGGCGAGGCGCGACCCTCACGTCTCCGATGCAAGTCAGCGACATGGCATGCGCTGTGTATTACTCTCTCCAGACTGAGATACCGCTCTTAAAGGTACGATCACCTGTCCAAGAACATCCAGCGGCAGGGTCCGGGCGCACGCGGGGATCACCGCCGGAAGACGCTCAGGCTTGGGTTACCGTTGAGGTTGCCGTTCCCAGCGCCAATGTTGCCGTTGCCGTTGCTGCTGCCGCCGTTAAGGTTCCCGTTGCCGGCGCCGACATTCCAGTTCCCGTTCCCTGCGCCAGAATTGTTGTTCCCGTTATAGGCGCCGACGTTGTGCGAACCGTTGTTGGCTCCCGTATTGCCCATCCCGTTGAATGCGCCCACGTTGCCGGTCCCGCCGTTAAAGGCCCCGATGTTGTTCGAGCCGCTGTTGAAGGCACCCATGTTGCCGTTCACGATCGGCATGCCAGTGCCGTTGCCGTTGCCGGTGCCATTTCCTGAGCCCGAGTTCGAATTGCCGTTGTTGTTCCCATTCATGGAACCAATATTCCCGTTGCCGTTTCCGACTCCGTTGCCGATGGCGAAGATCTGAGCCTGCGCCTGTGGAGGAACCGCAAGCAATGTACCGAGGAAGAAGGCTATGAGGAGAGATTTCACTGCAATGCTCCCTGGTTCCGACGGCCTCGCGTGAGGACGATCCCGAACGCAGTGCCGACGGCCGCACACCGGGCGACCGTCGCATTCGTTCTTGGCCCGCGCGCTTAAGGTAGGTTGCGGTTGCCGTTGAGGTTGCCGTTGAAGCTGCCGAAGTTGTTGACGCCGTTGAGGTTGCCGTTGGCGACCCCGAGGACATTGCGGTTGCCGTTGAGGTTGCCGTTGGCGTTCCCGGTATTGATGTTGCCGTTGCCGTTGCCGTTGCCAACGCCGAAGATGTTGCCGTTGCCGTTCAGGTTGCCGTTACCGGATCCCGCGTTGCCGTTGCCGTTGGCGTTGCCGTTCAGAAAGCCGATGTTGAAGTTGCCATTGCCGTTGCCGTTCAGCGACCCGGCATTGGCATTGCCGTTGCCGTTGCCGTTGCCCGAACCGATGTTGCCGTTGCCGTTGCCGTTACCGTTGCCGCCGGCCAGCGCCATCGAGGGCGCGCCAGCAAGGGCAAGGACGGCGACAGCCGAGAGCAGCATTGTCCTCATCGCGTTCCTCCTGATTGATGCTTACCCAAGCCCCTTCTAGCGGGCCGGGCGATGTAGTCCGTCGCCCAGGTCGAGCAACGCGATCAGGGTGCTGATTTGAGCAGAATACGGATAGTTATCATTTCGATCTAGCCTATTAAGACTACCTCGTTTGACGTAAGATACGTTTCATAAACGCGATACGCCCGAATTTTATTTTGCAATGCAATATGATGCCGACCACCTATAGTGTTTATTTAAATTTTCGTTGAAGCAATGGCGGTATGAAGTACTTTACGTGAGCCGGAAGAGCGCAACGATCATTGACAACCGATGTCGTTGACAAGCGGCATTGTGATTTCGACTGTGGGCCGGCCCTCTACGATGGTCAACGGAAGCGCTATAAGCCGGCTTCATGCGAACAGCACGACCGAGCTTCAGTCATGTGCTTCCGCTCTGCCGCACCATCGCAACGCCACACGAAGCTTTTCAGTTGTCCGGCCAGCATATTGCCGGCGAATTGAACTCGGGTCCTGCGATGAGAGGGGGCCGTGCGTCGCAGCTCAGCGATTGCGCGCGTTCCCGAATCAGCCGGAGGCGAGTGGATTAACGCGCTGCGATGCACACGTACGTCGTGCGACTCGAGACTGCTCAGGTCGCGCGTGCGGTCTTCCCGAATCGGACCTCAATCATGCGCCTGTACCACCAGCTGGCCCGGAGCTGCCGGACGGCCGAGGGTGCCCGCCATCGGGATGCGCTGACGGCCGCCGGCATGACCGGCATGGGTGGAGGCTGTGTCAAAACGCGGGGGTATTGAGAAGTCGTAGAGCAAACGTCTGCGCATCAGCCGCCAGAGATCTCCAGAGCGACTGGCCGGTGGCAACACGAAGCCCCCGAGGCCGATGTCACGCTTCTTCGAGAGACCGATTTTCGACGGCTGCCGATAGCATTCGCGCTTTGACACAGCCGCGGTCGCAAGCTGCGCGTCCGCTTCTCCGGGCAGCCTTCTCAGAAGCGGTCATTCCGCTTTTGATGTTGTGGACGGCTCTCCTCCCGCCTGCGGTAGTCATACAGGCTGAGCCGAAGGGAGAGCGTCGATGGCAACGATT
>Ga0316228_1001467_pt1 | contig 24212 bp, 20 predicted proteins | sample TBH18021metaG_FD_206005 | JGI IMG/M metagenome (GOLD analysis project Ga0316228, IMG submission 206005) | Freshwater microbial communities from Trout Bog Lake, Wisconsin, USA - TBH18021 | ecosystem: Environmental > Aquatic > Freshwater > Lake > Hypolimnion/Profundal zone | place: USA: Wisconsin... | reverse complement strand
GCTGCCTTTATCTCCCTGTTTTCCAAAAACAGCATTACATACCCACATATTTGCTTGATTTTTTTGTACTACGCACCTGAAATCAATTATTCCACCTTTATATTCCATAAGGTCGATCGCTTGTTGAATCAGATATTTCCCAGGATTAAAGCGTTCTTCAATATATTCGTTTACTTCGCTTAGATTTTCAAACGCAGCTTGACAGTTTACTCCCCGTTCGCGATACTTGAAAACAAACGATTTGTTTTCCGTGCTTACCTGGACTATGCCGCGGCCTCTTAAGCCTGAAACCGGTTTAATATATATTTCTTTAAACCTTTCCAGCAAATCAAGTACATTTTGAGGCGACTCATATAATACTGTATATGGAATATGAGGCTTTATTTCGCTATCTTTGGAAAACCATTGATACGTCTTCCATTTACTAAAGTAATGGTTATTAAAGACTTTATCTCCGATAGCTGATAGAAAGTGATTTTTCCACTTCTCACTAAGTCCAATACTTCGGTATATTGATGACGGATAAGGAAATATCCCTCTTTGCCAGTAGTTCTTGACCGGGTTATAGCAGTATCCCTCCATTAGCCGACTTGTCATATCTACTTTGTCTAAGGCAAACACAACAACAGCACCATGCAGTTTTGAATAGTCCCTTAGATATACCATCGTTTTATTCAAACGTGAAGTTGTCAGTTTCTCGTCTTGTTTACTAAACAGGAGACCTATATAAGGTCCGATAATAATCTCATTTTTATTTACACATAATTCGTATATGGGGTAGTCTGGTAGGTGCAATTCATCTATAAGCTCCGGAGAAAGCAAGACATTCTCAGGAGATATCTCATTACTTATTGAAATATTTACGTAATATTTTTGACTACCAAAGCTTATAAAAGCACACTTTTTTCGTCCAAGGTTGATCTCTTCCGCCTTCTTGGGATGGATAATTAATTCGGAATATTTATTGGCACCCGCTTTTATTATTACAATATTTTGCCCGGAAGACATTTCAATCTTATCCTTTCACTCACCGAATTTTGTAAGCGCGAGCGCATAAAGAAAAGGGGCATAACGGATAGAAAGATATGTCTGCCAATTCATTTTTTTGAACCCTTTAAAACTTGGAAATACATTTGCCTCAATAAGCCATAATTTTTTATCTGTATCAATACAAATATCCATACCGAATTCTGCAAAATGTTCGCCAGCGGTGTCCATGTACGAACAGAATTTTTGACTCAATTCGTTCACTTGCTGCGCAAGTAATTCGCGGTCTTCAGGGAATGCTTGATATAAAGCCTCCTCAAGAGATAAGGCGTAACCCCCTTTCGAAATATTCGTCAAGTGGCTATCACTATTAGCAACCCTGCATTCAATCCCCGTGCATCCCCAGACTTTATTTTTTTGTTTTTGCATAACAACCCTAATATCAAAAACTGAACTACCTATTCTTGCTAACGGCAAGCACTTTTGAATCAGATATTTTTCAAAGAAATTTGTATTTTTGGCAAAGAAGTTTTCTAAAGATTCATTGTCACTAAACACCGAAACTTTTGGGTTTTTAGATCTGTAATCGGTAATTTTATAAATACAGTCTGTTTTATCAATAATACATATCCCTCTACCCCTTGATAGATCAATTGGCTTTAAAATTATTTTAGAGTGGCAGTCAATAAATCTCTTTACCTGATCAAAGTTAAGCGACAGTTCTGTAGGTGGGAGGTATTTATTTAATTCACTGTTTCGTCTAATCCAATCATAAAACTCATATTTTGAAAATCGATAGGAATTAAATAACTTACCGCCAGTAAATTCAATCAATTTTTTTATATAAATAGGATGGGAATGAAAATCCCTTCTGTAAATCACTTCCGGCAACGGGAAGAAACCATACTCCCACGTTTTTGCTACAATATTGTAATAAAGACCATACGCCGTATGATCTTGCCAATTAATCGACTTGGGAGAAAATGCATAAATGAGTCCACCAACCTTATTGTAAATACCAAATCGGTCAGAATATTTCTTCATGTGATTAGGATTATAACGATTGGTGTCATTACCCAGTAATAGGCCGATAACCGGTCCTAGGGCTATGAGGGAATCTGAGATTTTGACCTGATAGATTTGTGTTTCCGGAATCAGGAGTTTATCTTTTAGTTTATCGGATATCCCGATATTTCCAGGATTTTCAGCTGAGGTTTCCTCTGCTAAACGCTGGTCATCAGTATACTCAACTCTTACGTTAATTGATTTTCCGCCAAACATAACCTCCATAACAGTAGATTGTTTACAGTCTATTGCTAATGACGAAGGCAAATAAATAATCTCACGATCAGAAGGAATAACTTCTATATTGACCCACATAATCTTTCTCCTTTTCTATTACGTCATTCTTCTTCCTCTTCGTCACATTCATTACAATCCCTGATACTTTGAAGCAACTCTTCGGCAAATTCAAGTTTTACTTGGGTCAACTTTTGTAGTCTTATTACATTTTCAATAATACTATTCACTGACTCATTTACAGATACGAAGTCTTTAATATTACGTGCGCCTTTCTTTGCCTTTTGTATTATCTCATCCTCGAAGTTAATAATTTTAGAAAAAGCAACCTCTTCTTCTGCAATTGATTTAATAATATCGTTAAGTGCTTGTTCCAAACTGGCAGAGGAAATCCGAGCATTTGATATAGATCTAAACATGATAAATACCTCCATAAATTATCTTTAAATCACAATCTAAATTTTGTTTTACCACAACTTTACATAATGTTTCCTGTTGTAATTTATGCAAGAGCGACATAATGTGCTACAACATTTTCTAATAAGCTTAGTAGCAGTGCACGGACGGTCCTATCAGGGTTCAATCGGAAGTTTTGGGTGGCAAAGAGGCTCAACAAGCGGTTAAATCTGCAATGTGAGCCTCTTTTCATTTTTTTGATTGCCCAAGATGAAGGATGTGGACGGTCTGGCTCGACCACTGGGTTTAATCGCTAGATGGACCTCCATGCAACCTATTGTTATGCTGCCTGAAAGACCTCATTGCGTATAATTATAAAATAGGCTAGTCTCCAATTAATTAAAGCGTAAAAGGAACCTTTCTTTTCCACCGCAAAAAATGAAGCTCACGTTTGCCAAACGGCAAAAGTGAGCTTCAAGTAACAGCGGGTCCCCAGGTATTCCGGATTTGGATGGTGGAGGCGAACCGTACCATCCAATATACGAAACAGCCTACGATATCCAAAAAACGGTGCCTCGCAAGAAAAGGGCTTAGTTTAGTTGTCATCCGCCTTTTTACCATATCAATACTTATGGTTCAATAACATATTTTACAACCATTCAAACTACACTTGGGCTGATTTTCCAACTAACAGCCGTAACTCCCGGTTCAAAGCTAATGCGGCTGACTATTTTTTCTACAATCGCATCTGAACGTCCAATGCTTATGAGATGAGCTTGAACCGAAGCTTTTGTGTTTTCATCCATGTCTTCGCTGTGCAACGAACAGAGCGTTAGCTTTTCACCGCTGACGATATGCAATAGCAAGGTGCGTAGTGGGCTTCATTCTCCGCGCGGCAGATAATCTGAACACAATAATTAATTTCTTCCTCAGTTGTAGTGCTTGGGGTTTTATTAACCTTCTGAGCTAACGGGCGCAACATGATATTCGCCAGCAGTATCATCCCTGAACCGATCACCGATTCAGCTAGAAAACCCGAACCGCACATCGTACCGATTGCAGCAGAGCACCAGAGCGTCGCTGCCGTGTTCAGACCGCGAATATTGAGTCCATCCCGCATGATAACACCTGCACCGAGAAAGCCGATCCCCGATACAACCTGAGCAGCTACGCGGGTCGGGCTTGCGTCGTTAGTGACCATGACGGACATCATAACAAATAGTGCTGATCCAGTGGCTACCAAAGTATTGGTCCTGAGACCGGCCATTCTTTGACGCCATTGCCTTTCAAACCCAATTGATGCTCCGAAGATAAACGCAAAGCTTAAACGAATGATGAAATCCAGCAAAATCATGTTCTTCTCCTCCTAACATTACCGTTGCTGGATTAGTGCCCCTACTAGATGGTCACACGACATGCAGCAACTTTGTTTTTTGTAAATTCGACTCGTCGTCCATGCGAACCACCTTTCAATATTGCAGTTGATAAAAAATGACAAAGCCTTCCTGTCCGGAAGGCTTTGTCATTTAAAATAATAACCGTAGCCTTCCCTACTCGTTGAGCTTTAGCACTGCATAACGTAGAGATAAATCGAAATCCTCAGCCACATTAAGTAAAACCTTAAGTCGGTAGTACCTGTTATACCCATTGGCGTCTCTCGACGTTTCCGGGCAGTGGCCTGTGTTTATGCAGGAGCCTCACCTAACAGAGAATGTATCCTATTCGGTTGCGCCATTAAACAATGCCGGTTTCATGCATGACCCGATAGAAAACAAGCCCTCCCATGAGAATAAGATAAAGTCTGAGAGATAGGAGCGAATATTTTACGACACGACTCAGTGGCATGAGACCCAAGCCTTCGGTATTGCATTTTTCTTCTGGAGCATCGTCCAGCGGATGAATTACATAGAAGCAGTTTTTGTTCGCGTTCAGCGTTGCTTGCGTGGTCATAGTGGTCATGTTAATTCCCCCTTATACATTTTTCAGTTTAGTTGAATACCCCTGGCAGAATAACCTGCACAGCGAGGGTAAGTGACAGAGCAAAAAGGATACAGATTACAATCCAGTTTATCCAGTTGTTCCAAGGCTTATTGACGTAATCGCCAAGGATTTCCCGGTCATTAAGCAGTAGCTGCAAAAATATGATCGCCGAGGGCAATATTAGGCCCGCTAAAACCTGGACGCTGATAATGATCGTCTGCAAAGGCGCATTGGGAATAAGTACAATCGCAGCGGCGAGCAATACACCAATCACGTATACACAGTAAAATCCTGGCGCTTCCCGGAACGACTTTTGCAGGCTATGCGACCAACCTTTGACTTCGCCATAAGCCCAGGCGCTGGAAAGGGAAATGGTGGTCGCCCCAAGAACGGCGGCGTTACACATCAGCAGCAAGATCGCATTTTTAAAGAAGTCACCCATAAAGGGGGCGAGAGCCACGGCCATTTGCGCCGGGTCCTCGAATTTGATACCCATTTGAGTCGAATAGTCGCCTACCAGCATCATGCATCCTGCGATGATGATCGTAAAGGAAGCTCCCATGAAAGTATCGATGCGGGCATGTTTAAGATCGGAGAAACGCAGCCGCTTGTCGGCAATGCAGCTTTGCTGGAAAAATAGCTGCCAGGGAGCAATGGTCGTTCCGACGATGGCGATAATCAAGAAAACCATATCGGTCGTAACCGGCCCCGGCGGCATTGAAGGCACTAGCGTGTGCCGAGCGACCATTCCCCAGTCGGGGGATATCATTTTGGCGAGTATTATCCAGGCCAAATCCAAAATACACAGCGTGACGACGGCTCGTTCCCAGCGAAGATAGCTGCCTGTTACCACAAGGATGATTAGGGCAACAGCTGCGAGCGGCACCGCATAGTTCGGGTTGAAGCCGAGACCCTGTAAACCCATATATAGGGCAGCAAATTCTGTAACCAGCGTCAGGAAGTTGACTAGTAACAGGTCGAAAAGCGAGAACGCTCCCCACCATTTGCCGAACCGCTTGTAAATCATAGCGGCATGGCCTTGTCCGGTGGCTATCCCGAGGCGGACCACCATCTCCTGAATAAAATAGGTGACCGGCAGAAGGATGAGCAGAAGCCACATGAGATGGAGACCGTAATCGGCGCCGGCTTGGACATAAGTCGATACAGCGCCGGCGTCATTGTCAGCCACCATTACGATAATTCCCGGCCCCATAACCATTAAGAAGGTCAGTATTCTCTGCATCCATTTACTTCGAACCCTAATTCCTTGGGGTGGCATCATGGTCGGATTACTTGCGGTAGCATTTTTTACGTTATTCATGGAGTGCACCTTCTTTTGTGCGCTACAAGGTGAAGTGAAACGCCGATGAGGCGGCCTTGTTGCGTACAGTGTTATTTACGTATTCAATTGTCGATCTTCGTGGTTCCGGACTGTCACTTTCCAAAGCCGCCTCACCTCCTTATCCATAAAAAAACAAAGCCTACCCAAATGAGAAGGCTTTGTTTAAATCAAAATAATCTTCGGACCTTCCCCACTCGTCGAGCTTTGGCACTGTATAACGTAGAGAAAAAACTCAAACCCTCAGCCACCTTATGTAAAGCCTTAATCCGGCAATACCTGTTCTACCCATTGGCGTCTCTCGACGTTTCCGGGCAGTGGCCTGTGTTTATACAGGAGCCTCACCTAACGGAGATCAATATGAAATTCTATCCTTAGAATACTCCTATCTCTTTCATATGTCAATACTCTTTCCGCCAAATATAGCAGAGGAAGATAAAATCAAACTGTTTTTCAGGTATATTTCATTTTATCTCTAAGTATCTCCCGTTATCTCCTGTTATTTCGATGTATCTCATTAAATCTAGTCAGAGTGCCATTCTCGCAAATAAATTTGTCGGGTTATTTTAGCAAACGTGCCATCAGTGGCAGGTCATAGATCATTAATCCAATCCTATTATGTCCAAAGGGACACCAATGGTGTCCCTTTACTCGATTCCCGAATTTTGGGGGAGGCGAGCCGTGCCGAACCCCTGTCCTATCGTGATCTCAGGCTTTTTCACTATTATCTGTTACCAAGGATATCGTTAAACCGCTCCAGGTAACCGAAGTCATTTACACGAGCTTTAGATTCGGCTTCTTTAACTAGTTCTACGACCTTGTCGTTAAAAGGGGTAGGCACACCAAATTCACGCCCCTTGTCGGCGACAATGCCGTTAATGTATCCGATTTCCGTCTTTCTGCCTTTTTCTAAGTCTTGGAGCATACTGGCCTTAAGCTTGGCGTGCGGATCCCACACCCGGTGAAAAAAGGCCATCTTCTCAGGAATATCGGCGCTAGTTTTTAACTCCAGGCTTTCAAAATCTTCGCCAAACGCTTCAACCATACGATAACCTTGTGCGTGGCAGACTTTAATGACCTCATCGGCAATATGAGCTACGCACTCCATCGCTTTTGGATTCGCCAGCACATCGCCGAAGGTACAGCCCAGTGCGGCCGACATTCCGCTGAAACAGGAATTCTGAAGAACTTTGTTCCAACGGATTCCCATAAGGTTATCCATGATTTTCGTTTCGCCAACTGCCCCAAGGATATCTTTAATTTGATGCTGGCGAGGACGCATGACTCCATCCATTTCGCCGATCTCGAAAGCCAACCCCTTCACTTTCTCAAAAGGCGATGTCAGCTGGGAGACACCAGGCTTAACCCAGGTCGCGCCAAACATCACCGCTCCGCCGGAAGTTCGTTCCTTGCCTACATAGGAGGCTACTGCCTCTTCAGGAACCCCGTTTTGCAGTGTACATACGACACTTTCCTTATGCAGATAAGGCAGGATTTGGGTTAATGCCGCTTGATTGGCAGTTTGCTTTGTCAATAAAATGATAAGGTCATAGTACCCTTCCATTTGTTCCGGTACAAGCGCCTTTACGGGAACATTCAGGTCAAGAAAACCTGTAACCGTAGCACCGTTGGCATTAAGCGCATCAACGTTTTCTTGATAAGAATCAATCAAATCAATCTGTTGCCCACTTTTCGCAATTAAGGCGCCAATGATTATGCCTAGCGACCCAGCTCCTAAAATGGCTGTTCTCATCTTTTTTCCCCCGTATCATTATCGTATAATCGAGATTCTCTTCACTATAGCCCATTATGCCAAGCACAATATTTCCCTGGCCTCTGCCGGCGTGGCTGGCTCCAGGTCCAGATCGGCCATCATCCGCACCATTTTCGCCACCAGTTCCCCGTTAGATTTCGCCAATTTGCCCTTGCCTAGATACAAGTTGTCTTCCATGCCCACACGCACATGGCCGCCCAGGATCAGCGACAGCATCGCATCAGGAAACTCCGCCTTGCCAGCCCCGATAACCGACCAGTTGTACTTGCCTACGCCGAACAGTCGGTCTGCAGTTTGGTGCATATTCATGATATCGTACGGGCTGGAGCCAATCCCGCCGAGAATACCGGTGACAAACTGCATGGTAATCGGCGGTTTGACAATCCCGGCCTGAAGCAAATAGGCGATATTATACAAATGTCCTACGTCGTACGCTTCCAGTTCGGGCTTCGTGCCACTTTCATCCATGATCTTGCACATTGTTTCCATGGATTCAAAAGTGTTCTGAAACACGAAGTTCCTGCTCGCGTTCAGAAATTGCCCCTCCCAGGGGAACTGGAACTCTTTGATTTTATCGGCCAGGGGGAACATGCCCCAGTTCATTGATCCTGTATTCATAGATGCCAGTTCGGGTTTAAACTCCGGCACAACCGACACCCGTTCCTCGACAGACATTCCTGCGCCGCCGCCGGTAGTCAGGCAGATGACAACCTCTTTGTTTTTTGCTCTGATTTGATCGAGAATCCGGCGATAAAGGCTCAGGTCGGATGACGGTTGGCCAGTCTCAGGGTTGCGGGCGTGAATGTGTACGATGGCCGCCCCCGCATCAGCCGCGCCCAGGGCGTTTTGAGCGATCTGTTCGGGAGTAACGGGAAGATACGGCGTCATACTCGGAAGATGAATAGAACCGGTAATTGCACAACTGATTATTCTTGTACTTGATGATACAGCCACTTTATAATTCACCTTCTCTGGTGTATTTTTCATGTGCACAAGAAGCCTATTGGCACATCTGGACTAAATATTACAGCCCACGGGGGAATAGCAGAAATGCGATGGATGATACGATACCCGCATAAAGCCAAATCATAAAAGTGTATGGCAAGATATCTTGGAACCGCACCCTAAACGCCGCCAAAACCGGCAGCGCCCAAAACGGCTGGAGATTGTTCGCCCACTGAGCACCGGTGCTATAGGCGTTAATGACATGCGACACCGGAATTCCTATTTGTTGGGCCGCGGGAATAATAAAGGGAGCCTCAATGACGAATTTCGAGCCGCCGGAAGGAACAAAGAAATCCATTACGCCGGTGTATATATAGATAATCCAGGCATAGTTACCAGGTGTCGAAATTGACACAAACCAATGGGTTATCATCGCCGATAAACCGGAATTGCTGATCATGCCAAAAATACCGGCGTAAAGCGGAAATTGAACCATAACCCCGGAGGTGGTGGTGACGCCTTTTTTCAGTGATTCTGTGAAACTGCGCGGCGATCCATGCAGGATAAGTGCCAGGCCTAGGAAGAGGAAATTGAGTGAATTGAGATTAAGCTGACCAAATCCTTTGGTGTAGAGGAAATTGCCCACCCACGCCAGAATGCCGAGCGCTAATAGGGATTGCAGTATCTTGGACCGATCCCAGCGCTCCGCCGGCCTTAAAGCCGCTGCATCTTCTTCAGGCAGAGTAGCCGTAAATTCTTTGTAGAGCTCATCACTCATTTCCACTGCGCGCTCTTTCTTAGGCATGAGGTAGATCGCCATGATGGGAATAGTGAGATACAAAACTAGCTGGAGGCCAATCAAAAAGGGAGATAAAGCCGTTTCGTTCAGCGGAATAACCCCGATCAGTTTTTCCAGGAAGTTCCCGGGAGTCGCAACCAGCAGCGGCGCCGACTGTGAAGGGCCGTTGCACATGACATTGACAAGACCATAGGTCAAAGCGGCAACAAACGGGTAGTGGATTCCGAGACCGCGCTTGCGGACAGCCAGTTCCCGGCCCATAATCATGCAAAACATAAGTCCGACACCCCAGTGGACCCAAGCAACAGCGCCGCCAACCAAACAAAACATAGCAATGGTTCCCTTAGCAGTTTTGGGATAGTCAAGCGCAGCGACAATCCCGCGCTTAACCAGCTTTGAGTCGGCGACAACAAAGCCAGTAATCATCAGTATGCACAGCTGCATCGCAAACGTTAATAGAATCCAAAAACTGTCTGCATACCAATTAATCAATTGAAACATACTGCTTTTTGTCAAACCCAAGGCCGCCACAACCACTATGAATGTCAAGATTAGCACAAATACCATAGAATCGGGTACCCAGTTCAGACTCCATTCCGTGAACTTGTCGATGATGTTTGATGCCCCGTCGCTCTTGGGTCTAGTCTCAGAACCTAATCCAGCCATATAAACATGCCTCCTTATAAATTTAGGACTTATTGAATATAAGAGAACAGCTACGCGATTTATATGTTTTCCACGAACATAGCGATACCCCGCCCGCCGCTAATGCATAGACTGGCAATGCCGTAGCGGCCGCCGCGACGCTTTAGCTAATAGATCAGCGTCGTAAGGAGTACTATCCTCTTACGGGGATTCTGTCCAGTTTTCCCCTACCTATATATGCAAGTATCACGCCAGCCTGTTTATCCTTGAAAACTCACAAGCCTAGTACTCCTGAGCGTGTGTTAACCTCACATCAATCGCGACTGGATTCGGTGGTAAAAGGGGATAATTCTTATATTCTGTACACAAAAAGAAACAGTGTGATAAATCATCACACCTGTTTCTTTTTACTTACACTTCTATTATCATGAACGATATTGAATACCAAGGCGGCGCATTTTCTGGTACAAGAGTGAACGATCTATACTAAGCAGCGCAGCCGATTTTTTAATATTGTTGCCGGTAGACTGCAGAACATTAACAATCATATTTTTTTCAAACTCCGCCTTCGCTTCCTCCAGCGTCTTCCCCTTTGTTATTAATATTTCGTTTCGACTCTTTGGCAACAGCCATTCGAAGTGGTTAATATCAAGGACGCTGCCGTTACACATTCCAATGGCCCTTTCGACGGAGTTTTCCAGCTCACGAATATTGCCGGGCCATTCATGTTCCAATAACAATGTCAGTACATCAGGCGCCACTGAGACCGAACTTAATCCAGCCTGATCGCCGTACTTCTTGGCGAATCGTTCCACAAGCGCCGGTATGTCAGATCTTCTTTCGCGTAGTGAAGGTACTTTAATCGGAATAACATTCAATCGATAAAATAAGTCTGCCCGGAAAGAACCTCGCTTTACCATTTCTTCCAAATCATGATTCGTCGCGGTAATGATCCGTACATCGACGGAAATCGGAGTTACTCCTCCGACCCGTTCAATTTCCTTCTCTTGCAGGGCACGGAGCAGTTTTACCTGGGCCACCATGGAAAGCTGGCTTATTTCATCTAAAAATAACGTTCCTTTGTCGGCTAGCTCAAACTTACCCTTTTTCCCTGTCCTTTTAGCCCCTGTAAAAGCGCCCTCCTCGTAGCCGAACAATTCAGATTCTATCAGCTCCGTGGGGATGGCGCCACAATTGAGTTTGACAAGAGGAAAATGAGCTCTGAGGCTTTCCCGGTGTAATGCATGGGCTACCAGCTCTTTTCCCGTACCCGTTTCTCCTTGAACAAGCACTGTGGAGTTCGTGCAAGCCGACCTCAATATTTCTTTACGCAATTGGCTGGTGGCACTGCTTGAACCGATAATATCCGCCATGGAATATCGTGATCCGGAGAAGCGTTTTAACTTTTCTTTATAATAGTCAAGCTGAGTATGTAGTTCCTGCAGAGATTCAAAAAGCTTGTCAGACTGTTTTATTTCACCGAACACCTCAAAGGACATGGCGCCAATAAGAATGCCATTTTCTTTTAAGGGTATGCGGTTGCATACTGTGGGTTTACCCATGACGTAGTACACATCGCCGAGAATAGCTTTACCAGACTCAACTACGACTGGCAATTTACTATCAGGGATAACTTGTTTTACCGGAAGACCCAAGACCTCTTTCGGGTTTTGCCCAATCGTCGCAGCATATTCTTCATTCAAGAAAACAATATTGGTTTCATGATCGACGACTACCAACCCGCGCATTTGAGTCAATACTTTTTCCAATATCTCAAGACGCGTAGCCATTGGCCCCCCCCTTATCATGCTTTAGACGCTTGCAGTTCTTCCACCAAGTAAGTACTACTCTAAAGTGTATTCCTCAAACTCAGTAATTCCCCTTTGTTTTATAGTCAACAGGTTAAGTCTTCCTTCAGGCAAGAGAAACCGGCCTAATTCGGTATGGTAATGCTTGCGAGGTGATCAATAGAATAATGAGCGAAGGTCGTATTCAACCTTCGCCCATTATTAATCTGCTTATTAAATTACGGAAATTGAATCACAATTGCTTAAAACGCGAACTCGACCTGGGTACGGAACCATTCGCCGTAAAGGGCTGGTGCACCGGTCTCAGGATTTTTGGAATTAAAGGAACGGGCTACTTTGAGCATTATGTTTTTGGCCAGGGTATCTTCGACCGTCAGGTCCCAAGATTCAATCCCTGCCTTGGGAAAGAGAGCAGTTGCGTTGTAGTCGCCCCAACCAAAGGATGCGCGGGCAAAGGCTTTGCCATGATCAAGGTGCAAACCCCAGCTGTTGGGTTGGTTCATTGTCGCGCCACGGTAGCTAAACCGGTACTGTACGTTAGTGTTAAATGCGTTAAATTGGGTATTCTTCAGATAATCCATCCGGAATAGCAGATTCTCCGCCACCATAGTCTTCAGGCCCAAATCGTAGACTCTTGCGACCGCAGGACCGGAGGTGTTTCTCAGGCCAAAACCTTCCACGGTGGTTGCGTTGTCAAGCTTCCACGAAACTTTAAGCCAAGCGGCATCCTTGAAGTAGAGGGAAAGGTAGTCATTAGTCGCTCCCGGTGCAGCGAGGGCGGGGGCTGTTGGGGTATTGGTATAGGATTTTTGATAGCTGCTCATCGGGTTACTAAAATCAGCGGCACCAATTTCGACTTTTGCTTGATTGCCAAAACTGAGCTTCACTCCGTCAACGCCTTGAAGCGCTGCGATAAATCCTGAACTGCCAAGGTATTGAACCATCCGCCCGCCAGTCAGTGTCGCCCAGTCCATTCCCCCGAAGTTGCGTATGGTAACCTCAGCCTGTACAAGGTTATTCCCGTCATTATTCATAGGGGTAGTGGTTGTTTGCGCAGGATTCCCGAAGGAATCTTGGCGCAGCATATACCATTTAAAGGCAGCCGTAGTATCGTCGTTTATCTTCCCGTTTGCCATCAGCAGAAAATTGTTTTGTGTTACTCCTCTTGTAAAAGGATCTGGGGCATTATTCCACTTGACCCAGCGGACGGTATCGCTGCCGCTCAAACTGATCTTGTCTTCCAGGCCGGTTACACGTTGATCAATTTTGGTGACCTTCGCGTCGAGCTTAGCAAGTTCAGTGTTGAACTCGGCCGCAAGCTTGTTAATCAGCGCTTTGTCTTCGGCATTGGCTTTGTCTTCTTTTGTCATGGCATTCGCGACTATTTGCGCCATTTCATAACGGGTCATAGTTCTGTCGCCGCGGAAAGTATTGTCGCCATAGCCACTGATGACACCATCTTTGGCTAATTTAGCAACAGCGTCATAGGCCCAATGTTTCGCCGGGACGTCGCTAAAAGAGCTTTGCGGTGCAGCAAATGCACTGATTGAAGTGAATGCAAGCATGGCCACCAAAATTAACAAACATATAAATTTCTTCACGTTTTCTCCTCCTAAAATACTTATAGCTTCCTTTCAGCTGATAAGCAGGTGTGGATTCCTTCGTTTCCCCTCATACTGCCATCATCTGTTATCTAAAGTCTCACAAGGATACTGGGTCTGCTTCCCACCTTTCCCGTAATAAACTCCCTGTTTTGACATATAGCCCACTCCAAATACTGTTAGTGCAGGCACCATGCTATGACTCCATACAACCAATAACTTCAGGGATAATTAGCGTTGCCTCCGTCTGAAGCTGAATATCCTGCACCGACACGCCAGGCGCTAGTTCCCGTAGAACTATTCCCTGCCCAGTGACCTCCATTACACCCAGTTCTGTCACAATCCAATCCACTTCATTAGCGGCAGTCAGCGGCAAGCTGCACTTTTTGAGAATCTTCGGCGATCCATTTTTAGTGGCATGTTCCATGGCAATAATCACGATACGAGCTCCTGCAACCAAATCCATGGCTCCACCCATACCGGGAACCATTTTGCCCGGCACCATCCAGTTGGCCAGATTGCCGCCCTCATCCACCTCAAGAGCCCCTAGTACTGTAGCTGCCAGATGTCCGCCCCGTATAAGAGCAAAGGATTGAGCACTATCAAAACATGCTGCCCCCGGGACCATCGTCACTGGCGCCCCACCTGCGTTGACAACATCTTTTTTCAACATATCTGCTTGCGGAGTAGGACCCAGACCTATAAAACCATTTTCCGAATGTAGCATGATACCGCTATCTGCCGGTATATAGTTTGCAACCGCGGTCGGCATGCCAATACCCAGATTAACCAGTTCGCCTGCATTAAAGAAACGAGCAACTCTCTTTGCAATTAATTCTCGTGGATTCACCATATCTTTTCCCCCTGAATAATCATGTCGACACAGGCACCTGGAGTCATAACATGATCCGGGTCCAAGCTGCCTACCTCCAGAATTTCTTCCGCCTCCACAATGACAACATCTGCCGCCATAGCCATCAACGGATTGAAATTTCGTGCAGCGCGATTATATACCAAATTTCCATACTTATCGGCTTTCCAAGCCTTGATGAGCGCAACATCTGCCTTTAAAGGCAACTCCAGAAGATAGGTTTTACCTTCGGAAATAATTTGTTCTTTCCCCTCTTCTACAACAGTTCCTACCCCGGTTGGAGTCAATACTCCCCCTAACCCGGCTCCCCCGCAACGAATCCTCTCAGCCAAAGTTCCCTGGGGTGTTAGATCGACTTTTAATTCACCGGCGTTCATCTGCCGTCCCGTTTCCGGGTTTGTTCCGATATGGGACGTTATGACACGTGCCACCTGCCTGTTAACCACCAATTTACCGATACCTTGCTCCGGAAAAGCGGTATCGTTAGCGATAACAGTCAAATTCTTAACCTTCTGTTCAATCAGAACATCTACTAACGCTTCTGGCGTTCCAGTATTCAAAAAGCCGCCAATCATAACAACTTGTCCATCTTTTAGCCTCGCAAGTACGTCTTCTTTTGTTGCTAATTTGTTCATAAAAAACTAATCCCCCTATTTCCGCAGGCTCGTTTACCAGATTTGATGCTTAGCTGCCGCATCACGCAGTTCCTTGCGGAAATCCGGGTGCGCTATGGCAATCAAGTTATCGACCCTTTGCCTTATTGTTCTGGCTTTCATCGATGAAATCCCAAACTCGGTAACGACATAATCGATATTGTTTCGAGATAACGTTACCACCGCACCCGGCGTTAACCATGGTTGAATCGTAGACACCGTTCCGTTTTTCGCAGTAGACTTCAAAGCGATAATCGATCTTCCGTTCTTGGCGTGAATAGCACCCTCTGCCGTATCGTTCTGCCCGCCAGAACCGCTCCAGGTTTTTAAGCCTATACTTTCCGAGCAAACTTGTCCGGTCAAATCAACCTGTATCCCGGTATTAATCGAAACCATATTGTCATTTTGAGCGATGACAAACGGGTTGTTTACATATTCACCTCGCATCAGTTGCACGGAAGGATTACCGTCCATGAAATCGTATAACTTTTGCGTTCCCAGTGCGAAACACCCGATCATTTTGCCTTTATGCAGGCTTTTTTTTCTGCCTGTGATAACTCCCGCCTCAGCCAGCTCGGCCATACTGCTTGTAATCATTTCCGTATGTACACCAAGGTCTTTTTTACTCATAAAAGCTGATGCTACCGCGTTAGGGATACCCCCGATTCCCAATTGAATAGTATCTCCGTCGTTGACGAGACTGGCGACATACTCGGCAATCGCCTTATCAGTCTCAGTAATTTCCGCTGACTGAAGAATAGGCACTGGTCGATCCACTTCAACAATATAGTCGATCTCGTCAATATGCAGCTCGGTGTCCCCGCCTACATTCGGCAGCCGGGTGTTAACCTCCATAATGACCACATCAGCATTCTCAATTGCTTTTTTATCGTACATTAAGCTTAAAGACGATTTTACGTAACCATGCTTGTCCATAGGCGTTACAGTGCCGATATAGATATTAGCGGGTTTGACCTCTACCTTGCGCACCATACAATTATGAAGATGGGTTGGTTGGTAGCTCACCGTTCCAAGCTTGTGCGATTCCCTTGCCCCGGCACTGTAAAACATTGAATTGGTGATAAAATGACCTTTCATCTCCGGATTGGAAAAGAAATCGTGTTTACCCACTCCCAGCGATTGCCAGACAACAACATTCTCAACCCTGTCTTTAATGGTATGAAGCCTGCTTAAAATACCCATGGGCTCAACCCCGCAAAAACCCGCGACAATTTCGTCCCCCGATTTAATCAATGACAGCGCTTGTTCGATTGAAATTTTCTTTGCATTATACTTGTCCTGGTATCGATTAGCCATTGATAACCTCCAATATTCAATCTTCTGTGTAGGTATTTTACATGCAGGCGACTCGATAGTTTCTATAGATATTTGTTGATATAATTCCTTACTATCTAAAATTGCTAATACGCGTTTTATGTTCGTAATGTTGTGTGCTTGCATCCGCACTTGTACTCTCGCACCCTCTTATCTGGTCAACCGAAAGGCCTATTCCCAAATTTCCGGATGCAAGCTTTCACAACAATTATGACTTAAGCCAAGATCGAATCATCCCTAGCAGCCCATCTCTTTTTCCTTGGCGCGTGCCGCGTTGAAATCGGCTACAACATATCTGCTTCCGACAAGATAGAAGAGTATAGCGATCAAACTGACGCCTGCCGCAACATAGAATCCCATCTGAAGATTAGATGCCGCGGAGACAAAGCCTGTCAACATGGGGCCCCACAATCCGCCAAGAACATAGAGGGTAAGTACGTATCCGCCATAAGCCGTTGCCCTGTTATACAGCGGCACGATTTCCTGGGTAAAGGCTACCTGGGCTGAGGGAATACAAAACGTGAAAAACATGGCTAATGCGAGTAGCGGGACACTTAGCATCATCACGCCGGCAACAGTAGTTAGGCAAGCGAGCAGCTGCATAATACCACAGAAGTACATTCTGCCCCGCAAGTCTTTCTCTGACCAACGGTCTGCAAGCCAGCCGCTCAGCGGGTAGGAAATGAAACCACAGAACATCATATATCCGTTAATAGTGCCGGCCTGGGCTGGAGTCATGCCCATAAAACGTACAAATAATGATGACGTCCAATACAGCTGAGTCTGTAATAATACAGCGCCCAGTCCGTAAGCAAAGTACATGCAAACCAGCGACTTGCTCGTCAAAACACCCTTAAATGCGCCGAAAAAGCTGAGTGCAGCCGCATCTTTCTCCCTGGAAACATTCTCATAATCAGGCATAAACCAGGCCATAATACCCAGAATGATTCCCGGAATACCAACCACATAAAAAGCAGTCTGCCAACCGTAATTGGTGGCGATGATCCCGCCAGCCATGAGACCGAATGCCGCCCCAGCAGTCATCGAGGTATTCCATACTCCGATCATCATGGCCCGTTTCGTCCTGCTGAACATAGCGCTTATTAAAGCCGCGCCGCCTGATGAAAAGCCGGCTTCACCGATACCAACAGCCGCCCGCGAAACAAGGATCTGACCAAATGTCGTGCTGAGCCCTGTGCCCACCGACGCTATACTCCAGGCAACAGCCACTATGGATAAGGTTCTTGACCTTCTCCAGCGGTCAATAAACGCCGCCAGGGGCATCGATAAAATACAGACTCCCGCAAGTACAACGCTAGTCAGCATGCCTAATTGCGGATCAGTCAGACCTAAATCCTTTTTTAAATACGGGAACAAGGGGCCAATGACCAAACGGGCGGCATAATCAAAGAAGTAAAGTAAATAAAGGATAGACATGCTATACCATATTTTCCATGATGGCAGTTTGAGAAGAACATCGTCCTCGACGGGTTTCTCAACCAATTTTCCGGCGGATTCCAAATTTGTCTGAGTACTCATAAGCATTCTCCTTATGCCAATTTAATTATTTTTGAAACCGACAGTCCCTGTCCCAGCCTTTAGCAGGACCTTTCTCCCTGTAGAGCCAGTGACAACCTCCCCTCTAAATTGTTGCCTCCGCTATGATCACAGCCCTCCGCTCCTCCGCCTCGGATCAATAGTTTTCAATCAGGATGTCAGCGGTTGGATTCCATCTTGAAAACCCCGGCCGCACCCATGCCTCCGCCAATACACATAGTGATCAGGGCGTATTTTCCTCCAGTGCGCTTTAGTTCGTAAAGAGCCTTGCAGGTCAGCACCGCTCCGGTTGCCCCCATGGGATGCCCCAAAGCCATCGCTCCCCCGTTCGGATTCACCTTCTCCACCGGTAGTTTCAGTTCGCGGATACAGGCCAGAGCTTGTGCTGCAAATGCCTCATTGAGCTCGATAACGTCCATATCGTTCACGCTCATCCCGATTTGCTTCATAACCTTGGGCACTGCCTCAATAGGTCCCAGCCCCATGACCTCAGCCGCCACGCCGCTTACGGCAAAACCCAAAAACTGGGCAACAGGGACAAAGCCCATGACTTCTGCTCTCTCCCGCGACATCAGTACAACAAAGCCTGCCCCGTCCGTCATTTGGGATGAGGTAGCTGCTGTCACTACACCGCCCTCTTTGAAACAGGGATTCAGGGCAGCCAAGCCCTCAAGACTAGTTCCTGGCCGCACTCCCTCATCTGCTGATATGTTTACAGGACCATTCTCTGTCTCAACCGTAATGGGTATAATCTCATCCCTGAATTTACCTGCCGCCTGCGCGGCGGCAGCCTTCCGGTGACTATCCACCGCCATGGCTTCCATTTCGGGCCTGGTAATCCCGTAGCGTGCTGCTACATTTTCAGCAGTAATGCCCATTGACAAATAAGTGCCCGGAATTTGATCCGTCAGCAATGCATCCTGAAATTCTTCAGGGTGCCCCAGGATCATATCAGTCATCCTTTCCACACCACCGGCGACCACCACGTCCATCTGACCGGCCATGATCGCGTTGGCCGCGATAGCGATAGCCTGTAGTCCGGACGAACAAAACCGGTTGATCGTCTGCCCCGGCACCGAGTCAGGCAACCCGGCCCGCTGGGCAATCAGGCGACCTACGTTAAAGCCGGTATGCCGCTCAGGCACAGCGCAGCCTACAATTACGTCATCTATAAGTGCGGGGGCAAGGCTAGGAACCCGCCTTAGCACCCCCACCAGCGCCTGGGCTCCATATTCCACCGGGTGCATTTTCACAAAGGCGCCCTTAAATGCTCTGGCTAGCGGTGTGCGGCCATAGGCCACCACTACGGCATCTCTTGCATGATTCATATATGCTTCCTCCTGTGCGATCAAATCCCATACACCTGCCTAGCGCACCAGTTGCTTGATACCCAGTATCTCTCGGGCTTCGGCGGCAGTGGCTATCTCCTTGCCGAACTCCTTGACAACCCGGACGGCACGTTCCACCAGCATCACATTGGACGCTTTGACACCTTTGGAATACATCACATTATCCTCCAGACCTACCCGGATACCATCTGCACCCAGGGCGAGAGCGGTATACATAATAGGCAAGTGGTCTTTACCGATGCCAAAAGCGGACCATTTGGAACCCTCCGGCATGTGTCTGACCAGGTATTGGAGGTTATCTACGGTGGACTCCATACCGCCCAGAACTCCTAAGACGAACTGGCAGTAAAGCGGCCCGTCCAGAACGCCGGTTTTCAGATAGTGCTTGGCATTGCCCAGCATACCCATATCAAAAATCTCCAGTTCAGTCTTCACAGCGTATTCCTGATAGCACTTTGCCAGCTCCACCAGAAACTGAGGACTGTTTTCAAACACTCCAGCGGTGCCCCAATTAAAAGAGCCAACATCATAGGAACCCATTTCAATCTCCGGAATGGACTTGAAATGGACCATCCGTTCTTCTGAGGTGATAGGGTTTCTGGTTCCCGAAGATGTGCAGCAAATAACCACATCGCAGTCTTTATGGGCACGCAAAAGTTCAATGGTTTTTTTGAACCGGGCCGCCTCCATCGATCCCTTGCCGTTGTCGTCTCTCATATGCAGATGCACGATTGCTGCGCCAGCCTTCCAGCAGTTGTATGCGTCTTGTGCGATTGCCTCAGGCGTCATGGGAATATGCTCATTGATATCCTTGGGGGTAACAGCTCCGGTCAGAGCGGCAGTTACAAAAACCTTATTCGGCATAATCATCATTCCTTTTCAAATTCCAATTCGTGTTGTTAGCGCTCTTTCCTCAGCGCAATCCACCGGTTATCTTGATGCACTGGCCGGTGATGTACGCTGCCTCGTCGCTGGCCAGAAAGGCGGCAAGATTGGCCACCTCCTCCGGCTCACCCACCCGATGCATGGGGATGTTCTTTAGAAATACCTCCATCTGCTTTTCGGGCACAGACTTAATGATGTCGGTGTTAATGAGGCCAGGGGCGACGCAGTTCACAGTGATATTATTCGGCGCCAGTTCCAAGGCCAAGGTCTTTGTCATGCCGATAATACCGGCCTTCGCCGCAGAGTAATTCGCCTGGCCTATATTGCCGCCGGCAGCTAAGGAAGACAAAGAAATGATACGACCCCAACCCCGCTCCCGCATTCCGCCAATCACCTGCTGTACACAGTAAAATGCACCGTTTAGGCTAACCTGTACCACAGGGTCAAACTGCTCCGCCGTCATCTTATGAGACATGGAGTCCCGGGTGATGCCGGCATTATTGATGAGGATATCTACACGGTCGAAGCGCGCTTCGATCTGGCCGAAGGCCTCCTCGACGGACCGGTGATCCGCTACATTACAAAGAACTGCCATGGTGCGCGTTCCGGCAGGGTCAAGCCGGGCGACAGTCGCCTTTAAACCCTCCCGGTTCAGATCCAGCAAGGCAACCCCCACTGCACCATCCTGCAAAAATCGCTGGGCCATGGCAGCACCCAGTCCCTGAGCCGCCCCGGTAACGGCCACAATTCTCCCATTGAAGTCATACATAACATTGATCCTCCTAAAACAGTTTGGACGCTTTTATTGTGCTGTGATAATTACGATGATGGATCAACTTATCGTCGAAATATCGTGGTTGCTCCAGAAAACGGCTCCGCGCAGGCGCACCAAGGAAAAAACGCTCTTATGCGTACGCTAACGCCCCGACCCCTTCAAATCTCGATAGACAGCTAAAATCATTGAGTCTCCCGCTTTTTTCCTCTTCTTTAATCAATTCCACGACTTTGTCATTGTATGGCGTGGGGAATCCGGCTTCACGTCCCTTTTTGCAAACAACGCCGTTAATACAATCAACTTCAGTTTTTCTGCCTTTTTCCAGATCCTGAATCATGCTTCCCTTTTGGGCTCCCTGATTATCCCATAGTTTTCTAAAAAGCTTAATTTTTCGAGGAATATCGGCATCTGTTGTTAACTCGAATTGCTCGAAGCTTTCGCCTAATACTTCAACCATGTGATATCCTTGTGCATGACAGGCTTTAACTGTCTCGTCGGCGATATGGGCGACACACTCCATGGCTTTTGTACTGGCCAAAACATCGCCAAAAGTACAGTTGAGAGCCGCGGACATGCCGCTGAATGTCGCGTTCATAAGCAATTTTGTCCAGCGGACCTCCATCAGATTTGTTATGATTTCTGCTTTGCCGACAGATTCGAGAATCTCTTTTACCTGCTGCATACGCGGTCGCAAGGCCCCGTCCATTTCACCGATTGTGAATGCGAATCTTCGCGTGTTTTCGTAAGGCGAAGCCAATCTGGAAACGCCGGGCTTTTCCCAAGTCGCGCCGAACATCACCGCTCCGCCTATCGTTCTGTCTTTGCCGACATATGCCGCAACAGACTCTTCGGGAATTCCGTTTTGCAAAGTGCAGACAATGCTGTCTTTATGCAGGTGGGGCAGCAATTGTTTTAGTGCTGTATCGTTGTTTGTTTGCTTTGTTAACAACAAAACAAGATCGTAACATCCTTCCAGTTGGTCCGGAGTCAAAGCCCTCACAGGCACGTTCAGCTCCAAAAAGCCAGTTACTGTGGCGCCGTTAGCATTAAGGGCATCAACATTTTCCTTGTAACTGTCAACCAAATCAACCTGATAACCGCCTTTTGTAATCAAAGCACCGATGATAATTCCAAGCGCTCCTGCCCCTAAGACAGCCGTACGCATCGCAGCCACCTCCGAATTATTTTGCATAAAAAGCTCCTCTCTTTCGCGAAATATTACTATGGTAAAGTCGCCCGCAACCCAGTTACCAGTACGACTGTACGTGGTGCAACTATACCTGATGGAAGCAACTCATCTATCCCCCTAAGAATTCTTCAATTGGTTGCACCATTTATATAAGCAATAATTGTGCCAATCTGAAATCACTGAATAATCAGGACTTTGAGGGTTCACAGTGTGATAATTCCCTCACACCTTGTCTCAATACTTGCATGTCACCTGGCCGCGCATCTCTTGCCTGAGGCCAGACAAACAAACGGTGTGATGATATAATCACACCGTTTGTTTATACACGCACCCGATTCCGGGAAATTTTATGTTGTCAAAACACCTACGCCAACAGCAAAATCATGCAATTACGTCTACTTAGCTAAATCCTCGGCCATTTGATCAAGCCGCTGGGCCATCACATTGATATCTTGTACTGTGCCTGCCACACTAGTGACCGCTTGGGCAATCTGAGAAATGACATCATCGATTTGCAATATGCGAGCATGAGTATTTTTACTGTCCCCTTGGATATTATTAACGATTGCGCTGATCTTCTTTATCGATTCAGCACTATTAGCCGCCATTTTACGAATCTCTTCCGCAACTACAGCAAAACCACGTCCCTGTTCACCAACCCGGGCGGCTTCAATCGCAGCATTAAGACCTAATAAATTCGTCTGAGCAGCGACTTCCCTATTCAGATCAATGATCTGATTGGTTTCGCCCATCCGGACTTCGGATTCCTGCACCAATTTAGTTACCGTCTTACTAACAGCGGATACTTCTTGGGTTTGCGCCGATATTTCTTCCGTTGTGCTCGCCAAAATAGAAATAGTGTCTGTCAGCTTAGCCGCCATATCTTTTAACTCATCCTGCCGGTCAGTCGACTCCAGAACACAGGCCGCACCAACTATTTCATTGCTGTCGTTATAAAGCGGAATAGCGGTAGCTATATACGCTATACCATACAGGGCTTTATCAACCTTAACAACTACCCGGCGACCTTCATGCACTGCCCTGTAAACAGCAGTTCCCTTTACAAGCGGCTGCGGCAAACCCTTTTTACCCATAAGCTCAATCTTTTCACCCGGTTTATACAAAAAAACTTTTTCCAAATCAGCTAAAGTTACTGCCACATCACTATTGTATAGTTCATTTAAAAACGGCAAGACTTTCGCAAAACAACGCAAAGTGTCATCTGCAGGCATTTTTTCCGAACATTGTAGCGTATCATCTGTATGCATTTTTATACCCCCCATTAATGATTCATGAAATGATTGAATAAATATCGAACAATGTCGATAGTCCCAATGTTCCGGCAATACCTTTCAGCTCCCGCACTTTCACTATGTATATAAGCAATAATTATGCCAATCTGAATACACCTAATATCACCGACTGCGACAATCCTTAGTGTGATAATTTCCTCACACCTTATTTCGATATTTGCGGGTGCCAAAGCCCTGCAACTCTTTCCTGATACGGCATAAACAAACGGTGTGATGATATCATCACACCGTTTGTTTATACACGCATCCAATTTTTGAATTTGTTAAAGCAAGAGTGTACCGTTTGAAAAGCCTGATTTTCCCCTATTTTATCCATAGAGTTGTCACGATTATTACCGGTACTTGATGCCAAGGCGGCGTATCTTCTGATACAATAATGAACGATCTATATGAAGCATTTCAGCGGCTTTTGTTATGTTTCCTCCGGTTTCGTGCAGTATTTTTAAAATAACATTTCTTTCTGCCGCAGCTTTAGCTTCTTTAATAGGGTCTTGTGTGTTTGTTATTATAAATGGTTTTTGAGTTTTCGGCATTAACCACTCGAAATGGGATAAATCAAGTAGACCAGTGATACATAGACCAACAGCTCTTTCGACGGCATTTTCCAGTTCGCGAATATTGCCCGGCCACCCGAACCCTTGAAGTAGAGACAAGGCTTCAGGAGAAACTTCGACTGGCCCCAAACCTGCCTGTTCCCTATATTTTTCGACAA
>Ga0316228_1001465_pt1 | contig 24233 bp, 22 predicted proteins | sample TBH18021metaG_FD_206005 | JGI IMG/M metagenome (GOLD analysis project Ga0316228, IMG submission 206005) | Freshwater microbial communities from Trout Bog Lake, Wisconsin, USA - TBH18021 | ecosystem: Environmental > Aquatic > Freshwater > Lake > Hypolimnion/Profundal zone | place: USA: Wisconsin... | reverse complement strand
GGCAGCGGCGCGCCTTAGCAAACAGAGTATTCAATTCCTTGCTTGCGCCGGAGAATTCGGGGTGTTTGGCATTCGGCTGGGGCTTGTCGTCACCTTCGTTTTCATCGAGCACAAAGGGCTTGGGTTCTTGTGGCGGCTGATACACCAACACATTTTGGAAAAAGCGGTAAAGTGTAAATACAATATTGCCGGTCAAGGCATCACCTCCTCGGCGCACGCGATTAATATCTCCGGTTTTAGTATTGTTAACCCAATTGGGAGATTGACGCAGCGCTCGTGAGTCAGAAAATGACGAAGCCGCTACGGATTTCCTCGCAGATACTAATGCCACCCGGTATGGCGCGGGCGGCCAAGAAGACAGCTCAAAGCTGGTTTAGGTCGTTTTGTGATGCTATTTGAGTGAATTGGGTTATCACAACATACCAAATAATTAAAGTCGCTAGTCTTGAGAATCGTGGTATAACAAGGTTTAGTCTGTTTATCGGAAGATCAATTCTTTTTGGCACGCTTTATGCAATACAAGAAAATATACTTTGTTTGGCTCAGTCTGGGAGGGGGAGCTTATTGGCTAATATGCACGAGATTGTGGAAGAGTTCCGGTTGCGCAACCAAAAGTTCGATTTGGGAGGTGGACAGCAGCGGATCGATAGGCAGCATAAACAAGGCAAGTTATTTGTCCGGGAGCGCATCGATAAATTGTTCGACCCGGGCACTTTCATCGAACTTGATAAGTTTGTCGAACACCGTTGCACGCTTTTCGGTTATGACAAGGTAGAGGGACCAGGCGACGGCGTAGTTACAGGCTATGGCAAGATCAACGGCCGACAGGTTTTCCTTTATGCCGACGATTTCACCGTATTTGGTGGATCGCTCGGAGAAATGCACGCAAAAAAGATTTGTAAAGTTCTTGATCTGGCTGTTGAGAATGGGGCACCAGTGATTGGGCTTCATGATTCCGGCGGCGGGCGAATCCAGGAAGGGGTCGATGCAAAACACGGTTATGGGGAGATATTTTACAGGAATTCCGTGATGTCTGGCGCCGTACCGCAGATTTCGGCCATCATCGGCCCCTGCGCTGGCGGCGCGGTTTATTCTCCGGCGTTGACCGATTTCATTATAATGGTCGATAAGATTAGTCATATGTTTGTTACCGGCCCTAGTGTCATTAAGGCCGCGCTTAGTGAAGAGGTTACTGAGGAGGAGCTGGGCGGCGCCCGGACCCAGAACGAAAAAAGCGGCGTGGCCCATTTTATGGCCAATTCCGAGGATGACTGTTTTGAACTAATAAAAGCCCTTCTCAGCTATCTTCCGCAAAACGCGCGGGAGAAGGCGCCGCGCAGCGCCGAGTGCGACCGGCCGGACCGGTTGGTGGATAGTTTGCTTGATAGGGTTCCTGTCGAGCCAAACATGGGTTATGACATGAAACAGGTTATTGCCGAAATGGTCGACCAGGGGTCATTCCTCGAGGTTCAGCCGCTGTTTGCCACCAATATAATTATCGGTTTCGCAAGGTTTGACGGCCATTCGGTCGGGATTGTCGCCAGTCAGCCGAGTAATTTAGCGGGCTGCATCGATATAAACGCAGCGGATAAGGCGGCGCGCTTTATCCGCTGCTGCGACGCTTTCAATATCCCGCTTGTGACACTTGTCGATGTGCCGGGCTTCTTGCCAGGTATCAACCAGGAAACGGGTGGCATAATCAGGCACGGCGCAAAAATGCTTTATGCCTATTCTGAAGCGACTGTTCCCAAAATCACGATGGTGATACGCAAGGCTTACGGGGGAGCTCAGAATGCCATGTGTTCCAAGGAACTGAGAGCAGATCAGATGCTGATATGGCCCACCGGGGTGATCGCCGTTATGGGGGCGGAGGGTGCGGCCAGGGTAATTTTCAAAAAGGAAATCGAGGCATCGCCTAACCCTGAGCAAACCCGGCAAGAAAAAATCGAGGAGTACCGCGCCAACTTTTCCAACCCTTATGCCGCGGCGAAACGCGGCTATGTTGATCGCGTGATTGATCCGGCCGATTCGCGGATTGAGATTATCCGGGCGTTGGAGGCGACCAGAAACAAAGAGGTTGTCCGGCCATACAGAAAACACTGCAATTTGCCTTTGTAGGCGGAGATTTTGGAGGGATGAAAATGAAGCCATTAGACGGTGTACGAGTGCTTGATCTGACGAGAATTCTTTCCGGGCCTTTTTCAACGATGATGCTCGCCGATCTAGGCGCCGAAGTGATCAAACTGGAACCGTATCCGGAAGGCGACGACTCCAGGGGCAATCCTCCGTTTGTGAACGGGGAAAGCATGTATTACGTCAGCCTTAACCGTGGCAAGAAGAGTATTGTCGTAAACTTAAAAACTGAAGAGGGCAAAGAGGTTTTTTATCGCCTATTGGCGAAGGCCGACATACTGGTTGAAAACTTCAGACCCGGTACCATGGAGAAATTGGGGCTTGGCTATGAGATTTTAAAACAACGCCAACCCAAGTTGGTTTATTGTGCGATCTCCGGTTTCGGACAGACCGGACCTTATCGCAACCGCGCTGCGTACGACTCGGTTATCCAGGCGATGGGCGGTATAATGAGCGTTACCGGTCAGGCCGGAGGATCACCCACGCGGGTCGGAACATCGATAGGTGATATAACCGCGGGCTTGTTTGCTACAATTGGCATCCTGGGTGCGCTGCGGGTCGTGGAACGAGGCGGGGAAGGCCAATTGATCGACATCAGCATGCTCGACTGTCAGGTGGCTTTGGTAGAAGGGCAAATCGCCCGCTATTTCGGTACAGGCAAAGTACCCCAGCCTGTCGGCAACCGTCACGCGACAGCTACTCCTTTCGATATGTTCAAATCGAAAGACGGACATGTTGTTGTGGCGGTTCAGAAAAACTCGATGTGGGAGAGCTTTTGCAAGGTTACCGGGCTCGAGCACTTGCTTGATGACGTGCGATTTGCGACTAACGCGACGCGCAGTGACAATGAACCGGCGCTGAAGGCTATTATTGAGCCTGTGTTGATGGAGAAGACTACCCAGGAGTGGATCGATATTTTCTCCAAGGCAAACGTGGCCTGCGGTCCGCTCAACAATATCGCGGCGGTTGTTACCGACCCGCATGTCTTATCTCGGGAAATGATCGTGGAAGTCGATGGTCACAAGCAGCTCGGGAAAGTAAAGTATCCCGGCATCCCAATAAAATACTCCCGGACAAAATGCACCGTCGAAACCCCCGCACCCGTTCTGGGACAGCATTCGGAGGAAATTCTCGGCAGCATCGCTTTCACGGGCGAACAGATCGAAGCGCTGAAAAAAGGAGGTGTGATCAAGTAACCCTCGCTTAAACACGCAGTATTAAATAAGAAGAGAGGTGGGTTGAATTTCCCTGCGATGCCATCATTGATAGCTCTAATTATCGCAAGATTCGCAATTTAGCTTTATAAAAGCAGAACAGGATGAATTCTAAGTCCGGCTTACATTTCAAAGGTCCCAGTGAAATAGAAGGCTTTCCCAATTGGACAATTTTTATTCTTGTGTGAAAACTCCTTGCAAAAAGCACCAAATTCTGTGCAGAGGGGAACCCCCCCATCTGCTTAGAAGATTAATGCCGTAGGATTTAAATTGGTATTAAGGGTGGGACTTATGATGATGAAATTTGTTAGATTTTTAGTGCCGGTTTTGGCGGCTGCGATCATCTTGTTGTTGCCTGCGCCCGCAGGGCTATCGCTTGCTGCGTGGCAATTACTTGCCGTGTACGTCGCGGCCATACTAGGCCTCGTGTTGCGGCCAGTATCCGAGCCGATTGTATTGCTGGTGGCTCTCAGTGTTTCAAGTATTTTTTTCAAAAACTTAGACACAATGTTAGCCGGATACGCGGATACAACTGCATGGTTGGTCTTTACAGCGTTTATGCTGGGGCAGGCGTTTATAGAAACCGGGCTGGGGGCGCGAATCGCCTATATATTAATTGGGGCAATGGGGAGAACTGGCTTGGGGCTTGGCTATGCTGCAGCACTGACTGATTTGATTACCAGTCCGGCAATACCTTCCAACGCCGCGCGAACTGGTGGAGTAACTTATCCGATCTTTCGCAGTTTGGCGGTAACTTTAGATTCTAATCCTGGCCCTTCTTCACGTCGAATTGGCGGATATCTTACATTGCTTTGCTATCAAGTCAGCTTAACGACTGCCGCGATGTTTTTAACAGCTCAAGCGGTCAATCCGTTAATGGCGAAATTTGCAAAAAGTATTTTGAATGTTGATGTTACTTGGATGTCATGGGCTGAAGCTTGCTTTTTGCCAGGGATAATCATCCTGGTTGCGGTTCCGTATCTTGTCTATAAAATATATCCGCCGGAATTACAACATATCGAAAATAAAGAGATTGCTCGAAACGGATTGGCTAAAATTGGCGATACAAGCAGGCGCGAAAAGATTTTGATAGTGTTGTTTGTACTGGCGCTTGTTGGTTGGATCACAGGGTCTGTTACTAATATCCATCCGACAGCGGTGGCTATTGGTTTTATCACTGCTTGTCTTGTTACTGGCGTGATTTCTTGGGAAAGTTTGCTTAATGCGAAAGGGGCCTGGAGCACATTCATCTGGTATGGTGGCATCATCAGTTTGGCGAATGGATTGGTATCAGCAAAGTTTTTTACATGGCTTAGTCAATTCTTAGCTCAGCATATCAGTTTCGTTGGCTACAGTAATTTAACTGTATTAATCGGGTTGCTTCTTCTCGCTGTTGTTTCTCGTTATTTTTTCGCGTCGTCGGCGGCATATGTTGCCAGTTTTATCCCTGTGATGTTCTCGCTGGGAGCGGTTGCCAAAGTGTCTCCGGTGGCTTTGACGTACTTGATAAGTACCGCAGCAGCGTATAGTGCTCTACTGACTCATTATGGCAATGCAGCAGCCCCTGTACTATTTGGTACCGGATATGTGGATCAAAAAACGTGGTGGATGGTTGGCGCTGCAGTGGTGGTTCTGAGTATGATCGTCTACACGACGATAGGCCTCCCGTATTGGAAATTGCTTGGCTTGTGGTAGCCGGTTATAAAGACTATTCAAACACCTCATGCTGTGGGGTCTTGCCATTTCATTTGTAGGAACGACGGTCGGCTGGGTACTTTACATCCTGTTGGGTCCTTAGTCGGGACGAGCGTAAGAAGCCGAACGAAAAAAATGGCTTTCGTTTTTGTGGTTTATCGTTAAAATTAGAGTATGAGCTTATGGGGGGGGGGCTATCGTGAATAAGCAAAAGGTCGGGTTTATCGGCCGTACTGAGGCTACCTGCAGCTATATTGAACATCAGCTGGCGGGTTTTTTGGGTCAGTATGTCGGTGTCTTGATATGGTGTCTGAGTCATCAGCAGGTTCCTCCCCCCGACTTTGAAAGCACCGATATTTTTGTCTGTTCAAATCAGACGGTGCTCGACTCGGTTCGTAGCTATCTGCCGCCTGGAAAGCCTGTCTTAAAGGCCAACCGGATTATCAGCACCGTTGCCCTGGATAAATTGTTCGATCTAGAGCCCAACAGGCGGGTGCTGGTTGTCGGCACAACCGGAGAAACGGCCGATAATACTATCGAGATTCTAAACAACCTGGGGTTCAGGCATTTCGAGTATTTTCGTTATTACCCAGGGATGTTGGACGCGTTGCCTGAGGACGTGGAAATTGCTATTACGACAGGACTGGCCTATCTTGTCCCCCGACAGATTAAACGGATTATCGATCTGGGCGGAAAGGGCCTTGATTTATCGACAATCGCCGAGATATTGAAATATCTGGACATGCCCATGACATTGCTGAACGATGTGTCTCACTTTTATCTAGAGGCTATTGTAAACAATACTGTACGGATCCATAACTTCGGCAAGGTTAATGAGGCGCTGAGAAAACGACTGGAAGTTATTCTGGATACTGTGGACGAGGCCATTGTGGCGGTGGAAGCAAGCTGCAATGTTATGGTCTTCAATCCTGCTGCGGAAAAGCTTCTGCGGGTAACGACGGAAGAGGCTGCCGGCCGCAACATAGCCGACATTGTTCCCGGTATAGATTTCCAGGAGTGCCTTAAGACAGGCGTGGGCTTTCGCCATAAGTTGGTGAAGATTGAGGATAATTATTATGTTGTAAACGCTAATGTGATTGCTGGTGCCGACAACGGTGTTTTGGGGGTTGTGGCTATAATCCGGCCCGTCCAGGAAGTCCAGGAACTTGAAACCCAAGTGCGGCGAGAGCTTAGGAAGAAGGGCAATTTCGCGAAATATACGTTCAACAACATAGTGGGGCGGTCGGAAGAGCTTACCAAAGCAGTGTCCCTTGCCAAAAAGTTTGCCCAGACCGACCTTACCGTTTTGCTGGAGGGGGAAAGCGGGACAGGCAAGGAGGTTTTTGCCCAGGCGATCCATAACGAGTCGTCCCGCCGAAAGGGCCCTTTTGTTGCCGTGAATTTCGCCGCTTTGCCGGAGAATTTAGTGGAAAGCGAGTTGTTCGGCTACGAGGACGGCGCGTTCACTGGGGCGAAAAAAGGCGGTAAGCCCGGCCTGTTCGAGGATGCTCACACCGGCACGATGTTTCTTGATGAAATCGGCAGTGCGTCACTTGATGTTCAGAAGCGATTGTTGCGAGTTCTTGAGGAACGCGAGGTAAGGCGGGTCGGCAGCGGTTTCGTGGTTCCGGTGGATGTCAGGATAATTGCCGCCGCCAACCAGAGGCTGGAGGAAATGGTCAGGAAGGGAACTTTTCGTTATGACCTGTTTTATCGGCTTTGCACGTTGCCGGTGAATATTCCGCCGCTTAGGCAGCGTCCGGGGGATATTTTACTGTTGGTAGAATATTTTGCTGAAAAGTACTATAGCCGCCAATTGCAGCTAAGCGGCGAACTGGCGAAATTTCTTGAGAATTACGCATGGCCCGGCAATGTGCGGGAGATTCAAAATACGGTGCGGTATCTCTGCAGTCTCGTTGGTATCGGGCAGGTCGCCCGGAAGGACAATCTACCTCTTTACCTTTTCAGGAATAACGGTATACCTGCCGAGCTTTCGCCTAATCCAACCGAATACCAAATCACTGATCTTCCTGCAACCAGCCTGACGCACATGCTTCTTGCCGAGATATCGGAAGCTACGCTTGCGGGCAAAGGTATCGGCTGGTATGGGTTGCTCAAAAGACTTCAAGGCAGGGCCGACGTTACGGAGAATATCATAAAGCGATGGCTTGTCCGGCTGAAGAATTCGGGCTATACACAGACGGGAACTACACGGCAGGGTACCCGCATTACGCCAAAAGGGTTAGAGTTTTTGGAGAGAGTAAGGTAGCGGAATATTGACTGCACCGAAGGGAAATAAATGCCTAAAAGAGAAGCCCGGGAAGGTAGATGCGGTCTTCCAGAACAATATTCAGACTACAGTTCACAAGAGTTTCAGCGGGCCGCGGCGGCCAAAACCGAAGCTTTGATTTCTGGGAGGTCTGGGAAGGAAGTAGTATTTCTCGGGTGTGATACCATATAAGGAGGTAATTCAAAATGGCATTGCCTGGCGGATATTGGGGCCGATTTCTGAGGGTAGACTTAAGTAATCGGAGCATTGAAAAAGAGAGTTTGGATGACGCGGCGCTTTTGCGGGAATGTGTGGGTGGGACAGGGATTGGCGCTAAAAATTTGCTCGAGAAGGTTCCCGCAGGCACCCATTGGGACGGGGAGGGAAATAGTGTTTCTATTTTCTCGGGACCTTTGGCCGGTGGGCCTGTGGGCGGCGCAGGGCTTTTTTCCGCAGTATTCAAAGGACCGATGACCGATTTGGCGGGCTCGACCCAGGCGAATGGCTTTCTCGGCTCATATCTCAAACTCCAGGGCTATGACGGTATCGTGATCGACGGAAAGGCCGATATCTGGTCGGTGCTTGTGATCACGGAAGGCGAGGCTCGCCTGATAGACGGGGAGAAGTATCTTGGTATGGATACGTTTGCCACACAAGATGCCCTGACTGCCGATCTGGGCTTGAAGCAGGCCAGTGTTTTCAGCATTGGCCCAGCCGGAGAAAAACAAGCCCGCTTTGCCGTTCTTTCTGGTGATAAAGGCCACATTGCCTCGAAGAACGGCCTCGGGGCCGTTTTGGGGGCTAAGAAGCTGAAGGCCATTGTGGTAAGCCGGGGCAACCTCAAACCGAAATATTTTGACGAGCAAAAACTGACAGAACTGGCCCGCGCCCTGATGCAGCACGGTAGAAATTTTAGCAACGGGACACGTGCCGCGTTTGGCACCTCAAACCAACTGGCAAATACATATAAGACCGGCCAACTGCCGATCAAAAACTATGCCACAAACCTATTCGAGCCGCATTATGAAAAGTTCACCGGTCAGCATTTGCGCGAAACCTTTACCCACAGACCCAAAGCGTGCTGGGGGTGTTCCCTGCATAGTGTTTGGATGACGGTGACCGAGGGTCCGCAGGCCGGATTAGAAGCGGAAGAACCTGAATACGAAGCGCTGGCCGCTTTCGGGCCGCAGATCGGCAATCTTGACCCCGGTGGAGCCGTGATGTTAAGTGATTTAACCGACCGGATGGGGCTGGACTGTAACGAAACAGGGTGGGTGCTGGGCTGGACGATGGAATGCGTGGACAAAGGGCTGCTGACGCCTGCCGATCTTGACGGTATAGACCTAAAGTGGGGCGATGTGGCCGCAGCTGCGCAGATGATCAGAAAGATTGCCACTAGGGAAGGGTTTGGCAGCATTCTGGCGGAGGGAGTCATGCGGGCCGCCGGCATCGTTGGCCGCGGGACCGAAAGTCTGGCAGTAGGCACTTTGAAAGGGGCTACGCCGCGTGGGCATGACCACCGGGCCCGCTGGTCCGAACTGATAGACACATGCCTCAGTAATACAAGCACATTGGAGGCCTCAGGCGGAGCAGTGGTAAATATGCAGCAATTCGGATTGCCGCCTGTAAAGGATCGGTTTTCGCCGTCCGAAGTATCCACCGCCAACGCCTTGGTAAATGGCGGGATGCTGTTTTATGATATTGCCGCTATTTGCCGCTTCACAGCAGAAGATTTCCCCTGCCTCATCGAGGCAATCAATGCGGCCACAGGCTGGGATATGACGGTGCAGGAGGCAATGACCGTCGGGCGAAGGACGGTTAACCGCCTCCGGGTATTCAGCCTAAAGCATGGGCTAAAGCCGGAAAAGGAACTTCCCTCGCTTCGGTATAGCTCAGCACCGGTCGATGGGCCAGTGGCAGGTCTCGCCATTCGTGACGTATTCGGCGATATCCGCGCGAACTATTGGCGGAATATGGGCTGGTCTGAAACAGATGGTCGACCATTGCCGGAAACTTTGGCTGCTCTCAATCTGCATGATTTGATCAAAGATACCTGGCCAGAAGATATTAAGTAACAAAGGTGGGGGCGCCTATGAAAGTCCAGGTGCAATTCCTCCCGTGGCTGAGCGGTCTGATCGATGGCGGGACTGACGAAGAGCTGCACTACGAATTCTTTCTTAAACAAGATAGCACGCTGCAGCAATTCCTGGACCAACTGGCGGTGCAGCAGCCTTGTGCGGCATTCGTTGTCTATGATCCAGAGTACAAGGTTATCAGGGAAGTTGCTGTCTTAATGCTGAACAACCGGTCCTTCGAATTGGCGGGAGGCTATGAAGCGGTACTCAAAGACGGCGATGTCCTCACTTTTTTAGCCGCGTATAGCGGTGGGTAGGCAGGCAAACACATGGGAAAGCAAGAGCACTTAGGGCTATTGGAGAATGGGCAAATACCTGAACGTTATAAAGGCAACATTAGTATGATTGGTATTGCCGGGCAGCAACGCCTACTCAGCGCCAGGGTAGCAATCATCGGTGCAGGTGGTCTAGGCGGCAACATTATTGAGTTGCTGGCTCGACAGGGGGTAGGGTATTTGCGGGTGATCGACGGTGATGTCTTTACTGCCCAAAACCTAAACCGGCAGCTCTTTGCAACCGAACTCAATTTAGGCGTAAATAAAGCCGAGGCCGCTGCCAGCCGCATTGCCAGCATTAATTCGGACGTTTGCGCCGAGGCTGTCCCGCTGATGCTCAGCGAGGAAAATGCGCAGAAATTATTGTCTGGAATGGATGTGGCGGTCGACGCCCTGGATAATGTCGGTAGTCGCTTGCTATTGAGCAAAACCGCGCAGCAAATGAGGATACCGCTGGTGCACGGCGCCGTCGCCGGGTTCGCCGGACAGGTAACCACTGTGCTGCCTGATAGCAAGGGACTGGAAACGATCTACCAGACTACAGGTGCTGCCGATTCAAATGTCGAAAAAGCGCTAGGCAATTTAGCAGCGACTCCCGCGATCGTTGCCGCAATCCAGGCCCAGGAAGTGATCAAGCTGCTGACCGGTGTCGGCGAGACGCTCAGCGGCCGGCTGCTGCACATCAATTCGAAACGCAACATTTTTAGGGTTTTCGATATCTAACTCCGGATCACCGCGCCCACTCATCTTTCAAATACACTTGCAAAGAAGGAGGGTATAATGACTTCAGAGGGGCGGACAATGGGAAATATCAAGACGCTAGTTTCAGCTGACAAAGATAAAATCATCGGTGTAAAAGCATTGGCAGACACTTTTCTCGTTTTCTCTAGCCATCTACAAAATGGATGTTGTCGACTTTCCCGCTATTGTGGTAATCGACTGTAAAGGGAATGACTTATATGAAACCGGTCCGCTGAAATAGCGAAAAGAGCGGCAGCAAAGCTAAACTAAAGGAGGGGAATGATCGTGAGCAATTTTGGCGGAGTTTTTCCCTATCTGGTTTCGCCGGTTAATTCGGATGGCACGGTTAAGGAGACTGTACTTAGGGATTTGGTGGAGCATCTGATTCAAAAAGGAGTCCATGGACTGACTCCACTGGGCAGTACAGGCGAGTTTCCTTATTTAACCTGGCTGCAGCGCAAAAAAGTCGTGGAGATTGTGGTAGATGCCGCCAAAGGAAGGGTGCCTGTCATCGCCGGGGTCAGCCATGCTTCGATTGCGGAAGCCGCAAGACAGGCCAGGGAGTTCGAAAAAATCGGGGTTGAAGGTATCCTGGCAGTCCTGGAAACTTATTTCCCCTTAAAAGATGATCAGGTTTACGACTACTTCGCCGGAGTTGCCCGGGCTGTTGAATGTCCGGTTGTTTTGTATACCAATCCCTCTTTCCAGGCAACCGATCTGAGTCTGGGGGTTATTGAAAAACTGGCTGAAATCCCTAATATAGAATATTTCAAGGATGCCTCGGGGAATACGGGTAAGTTATTGACGATAGTGAACAGAGTCGGGGACAAAATCAAGTTGTTCAGCGCCTCAGCCCATGTTCCGCTTTTCGTGATGATGCTCGGAGGAGTCGGCTGGATGGCGGGACCGGCCTGCATTATTCCGGAGCAAAGCATAAAGCTTTATGAACTGGCGCGTGACCGGAAATGGGAGGAAGGGCTGGAATACCAGAAAAAGCTGTGGGATATAAACAGATCCTTCCAAAAATACGGCTTAGCTCCATGTATCAAAGCGGCGCTGGAGATACAGGGGTTCCCGGTCGGCGATCCGATACCGCCGCTGAAGGCTTTAAGTCAGCAAGAGAAAGAAGAGCTAAAAGGAATTTTGCTGTCAGTATTCTGAACTGAATAATCTGCAGATCATCTTGTAAGAGGTCACTAGTTTATATATATTGGGTTGAACTGGTGTTTTCCTTGCACCTTTTAACACTCCTCCATGCACATTGAGTGTGTGGCATTGGTGGAAAGAAACGGCACAGCTAATCAACACTCAAAGTAAAATGTGTTACGAGCCCCGGAATGGCAAACATTCACGGGGTTCTGTGTGTTTAAGGACAAGTAATAACTGGGTCATGATGCCATCCTTGAAACAGTCTTTTTCCATGGTATGACTGCGGTTTTATCCCTTGTTTGTTATAAAGGCAAAAGGACAGAATTGTTTGAATTATCTGGAAGGGTTTTTGATAATAATAGCGAATTGACGTAGCAGACAATGTGTAACAGCTTGCCTTGCAGCAAAACAATAAAATGGTGGGCTCATTTGACACCACCATTTTATTGTTTTGCGGGAACAAGAGATAAATGCTTGTTGGGTCATCACCCTTCTTGTGGATCTATCAAGCGTAGTTGCAGTTTTTCTATGGATAGAGAGAGCTGCAAATTTGCGAACGAAGATCACATATGCGAATGAGGATGCGAAAATGAAAGATTTTAGACTGAATAAATCTGCCGCCCGGTCTGTTGAGATATTAGAGTTCATTGCCAAAGGTGAAAGACCGGTATCGATGGCTGATATTTGCCGGGAGCTAGGCTTTCCCAAGAGCAGTACCTTTGAACTTGTCTATACACTAATTAATAAAGGTTTCTTGGAAGTGGCAGATGAAAAGCTAAAGACATTTAGGCTTGGCTTTAAGTTGTTTCAAGTCGGTGTTGCGTTTTTGGCAAATACCAGCCTCCATAAAGAGGCACGGCCTGTGATGGAGGAATTAATGCTTGTAACTGACCATACAGTGTTAATGGCGGTGGAACACAATGGAAGAATAGTATATCTGGACAAAGTTGAACCCCCTGCCGAAGTAGTAAGAATAGAAGCGAAACTTGGCTCAAGCAACCTGTTGCACTGTACCGGTCTTGGGAAAGCCCTATTAGCGGCGTACAGCCATGAGAAGGTTAAGGAACTAACTGGGGGCGACCGGTTGATCCCGAAAACTCCTTTCAGTATTCAAAGTTATGATGAACTAGTTAAAGAGTTGAAGTGTATCCGAGAAAGAGGATACTCCATTGATAATAAGGAAAGCGAAAGTAATGTGTTCTGTTTTGCTGCGCCCATCTATGATCGTCTTAATCAGCCAGTTGCGGCTATCAGTTTACGCTGTCTTGCAGCAACAATCGATAATGATAAGATTAACAAATTCAGCCAACTGATCACCCAGAGCGCGTTACTTATCTCACATCGATTGGGTTTCCTTGGATCGAAATTATACTTTCGCAAAGCCGATTAGAGATGTATCCCAGAGAGGATGTAGCCAGAGCTGTATGGGTGGGCTTATTCCAAAACCTGTGAACCTTGTTCGCATATGCGGACGATTGGATGGAGTGTAGGCGAATTTATAGCCAATCACAGCAAAAAGCATCAAACGGCTAACGCGGCAAAACGCAAAAAGAAAAGATGGACTAGCGATTCTCTTGCTATCGGTGGATGTCGACCTCGGCAAAAATTAAGAAATTCAACGATGATTATACCAGTTGCGATCCGATAGTTTACATGAAAACTGGGTCTTGCAATATACGAGCTGACAAGGATTGTCCCAAGAGCTGCCGCCTGCAGCGAGCAAATCGAGCCAAGGAGGGGGCGAGAAGGAATAATTCATTTGTGCTATTTCACGCGGAACAAAAAAATGAGGGGGATTATTAGATGAAGTTGCGACAAAACAGGTTGCTTGTGGTGCTGTTTTTAATTCTAGCGGTTCTGTCTTTGGGTATCGTGGGTTGCTCGAGCAAAACGGACAAGGATAAGCCGGCCGCTGTAGAGAAAAAGGTCTACAAGCTGGCACATTCCATGGCAGTTGACCATCCCCGAAATGTGGCGGCGCTGAAATTTGCCGAACTTGTCAAGGAACGGACTGGAGGCAAAGTTGAAATCGTCGTTTACCCCAACAGCCAATTGGGGAGTGAAGTACAAATCGCCGAAGCGGTAAAAATGGGATCTATTGATTTCTCGGCGCTTGGCCCTGCCTTCGCCAACTATGTACCGGAATCCGCTGTGTTTGGTCTGCCGTTCTTATATGGCTCTTATCAGGAGGCCTACGCATCTATCGACGGTCCTCTTGGCAAGAAAATGATTCCCCTTTCCCAGGAAAAAGGATTCTTTCTCCTGTCGATCTGGGATCACGGTTTCCGGCATGTGACGAATAACATCAAACCTATCGAAAAGCCGGAAGATCTCAAGGGACTTAAAGTGCGCACTCCTGAAGAGTTCGTTAATGTTGAGACCTTCAAGACTCTGGGGTGCAGTGTAATGGCAATGCCGTTCGCTGAACTGTACCTGGCCCTGCAACAGAAAGTGGTCGATGGTGAGGAAAATCCATTCGGAAACATCTATTACGGGAAACTTTATGAAGTTCAAAAATATTTGTCCCTGACTTCTCACATTTATACCAGCACGCCCCTTATAGCGAACCTGAATACCTGGAACAAGATCCCCAAGGACGTCCAGGACATTATGCTCCAGGCGGCGGAAGAATCCAAAATCTCGATGCGTAAACTCATTCAAGAGGATGAGAATAAACTGCTAGCTGATTTGAAAGCGAAGGGCATGATCGTCAACACGCCGGACCTCGCGCCTTTCCGCGAGGCCGCAAAACCTGTTTATAAAAATTTGGAAGACCGGATCGGTAAAGACATTATCGCTGAGGCGCTAAAATCCACTGCGAAATAAACCTAATTCAGCTGACTACAATATGGCTGACTATACTCCCCTGGCATTGACGATGGTGCCAGTCTAAGGGGGATAAGCAAGCGATCCGGGAAAGAAATGTGGACGGTTTTCCATCAACCTTGATTTGCAGCCTCAACTACTGGAACAAAAGCAGGTCGCCGGCCAGAAAAATCTACCGGCGGCCGATGCTTTCGAATTTGGCCCTGGGCAGCTGTTCAATGGGTACGGGTCGAGACAGCTGAGTAAAGCAAGTTCTGCCAGCAATTGCTGCTGGCCAACAAGCTTGTCGCAGTATCGGACCGCACACTCAATTGACATAATACCATTGACTGGAGGTTGTCTTATGTCGGAACCGTTACACAGTTCTCACAGTGTTCGCCCCAAGTATGAAAATATGGTAGAGCGGGTTTCCACAGCTCTTCTTGGCACCATTATACTCACGGAATTGGTGGTGCTGTTTGGGAGCATTGTGCTCCGTGCTCTATTTGGTATTTCGTTTCACTGGGCTGAGGAAATCGCCGGAATGGCATTGGTCGCCTTGACTTTTATCGGCGGCGCTATTGCCTATCGACGCGGAGAGCACATGTCGGTCAGGGTGCTTGTGGATAAGATTCCGGAGCGCTGGCATCCGGTTGTTGAGGCGCTGGAGAAATGGCTGATCCTCATTATGGCCATTGTGATATGTGTCCTGTTTGTCTCCATTTTTAAAGGATCGTGGGACGCCAGGACATCTGTTCTTGCGTTGCGGAAATCATGGAATTACATACCTTTGGCGCTGGGAATGATTTTTTTCATGTTCATTGCGGTGGAACGCCTGGTTCGTTTGCCCCGTAAGACATCGGTCCTCACAGGTGTGGCAGTTTTGGCACTTTTGCTGGTTTGGGCGACAATGGTGGAACTGACGGGACCATGGGATGGATACGGCGGACTTTTATTTCTGATATTTGTGCTCTCAACCATAGTGGCCATCGGGGTACCGATCGGCTTTGCCCTGACCATAGTCTCTTTGATGCATGTCCATAGCTCCCAGGTTTCTATCCTGCAAGTCGTGCCGAGCGCGATGCAGGCAGGGGTAGGGAGTTTCGTCATGCTGGCGATTCCGTTTTTTATTCTGGCAGGGTTTATCATGACTGAGGGGGGACTCACCCGGCCCCTGGCAAATTGGGCGGCGTCCCTTGTCGGCCACTTACGGGGCGGGCTGTTACAGGCTGTTATTGTCTGTATATTCATTTTTTCCGGGATCTCCGGATCGAAAATTGCTGATGTTGCCGCTATCGGTACTACCATGAAAGATATGCTGGAAAAAGAGGGCTACGAGCCTGCTGAAACCGCCGCGGTTTTAGACGCAGCTGCTGTAATGGGGGAAACAATTCCGCCAAGTCTCCCGATGCTGGTCTTGGGCTCTATTACCACGATTTCTGTGGGAGCGCTCTTTCTGGCTGGAGTGATACCTGCTTTGGTAATGGCAATTTGCCTGATGCTCCTGATTTATGTAAGGGCAAGGAAGTTTGAATGGAAACCTGGGCGCCGGGCATCTTGGGGTGAGCGCGGCAAAGCAACCATTCTGGCACTCCCGGCCTTGGTTGTACCTTTTCTGCTGGTCGCAGGAATTGCTGGCGGACTTGCCACACCGACGGAGGTCTCTTCGATCGCTGTTATCTATGGTTTATTTCTATCGGCGACATTATATAGAGGATGCATGGATCTCCGCTGTTTCACGAAAGTCCTTACAGACGGAGGGGCGATTTCAGGGATGATCCTGTTCATCATTGCTTCAGGAAGCGCATTTTCTTGGGTCATGACCGCGGCGAATGTGCCGCATGATCTTGCCGCTTTCATCACATCCCTCGGCGAGTCCAACGCGGTCTTCATGGTCGGCACCATCATAGCGTTGTGGATCATGGGCTCATTGTTGGAAGGCCTGCCTGCTATCTTGATCTTTGCGCCCATGTTGATACCCATTGCCGCGCAATTGGGCATTGATCCGCTGCAGTATGGCATTGTGCTGATTTTCGCTATGGGATTGGGTGCTTTTTCGCCTCCGATTGGTGTAGGTTTCTTTGTGTCTTGCGCTGTTGTCGGGGCATCGGTGGAACAGACTTCCAGTCGTGTTTGGCCCTATCTCCTCGTATTGTTCACAGGATTGTTGTTAGTTGCTTTCGTACCGTGGTTTAGTCTGGTCTTGCCTAGAATGCTGCTCAAATGAGGTCAGGTATAAACTGCTTGCTAGTTGAATTTTCTTTACGCTTGTCTCTCAATGCACATTAGTGTGTAGTAGGGTGGAAAAAAAGCGCGATTAGTCCTCGTTTTTTATGCTGGAACTGGGATTGGGACACCATTGGTGTCCCAATCCCATATGTTTTCTGACCTTCTCGCTAATAACTGGAGAGTATTGATAAGCCCACCGCAGCGAGTGATATTAAATAAGTTTTCAAAATAGAAGGGATTTTCTAATAAAGATAAAATATCAATATATAAAATATAATTCCAATATGTGAAATGATTGCGATGCCGTTTTTAAAAAAGCTTGTCATTAGCGGTAAGATTGGGTAGATGAAGCAATAGAATATCGTTAAGGAAAAGGCGGAGGATAAGTATGCTCAAACCTACTGACAATGTTTCTAAGTCCAGCGGGAAGCTGGGAAAGAAGACTAATTACCGCTGGGTGGTAATGGCGCTGCTTTTTGCTGTATGGACTGTTGCCTGTGCCGACAGGGCCAACATGGGGATTGCTTTACCGTATATGAAAAAGGAGTTTGGGATTACTAATACCGAAGCTGGAGCAATTATTAGTTTATTTGGCACTGCTTATGCTATCATGCAAATTCCTGTTGGGTTATTATATAAGCGAGTTGGCAGTACAGCCCGCTCAATCATGTTTCCGGTATTCCTGGCGATTACCTCGTTATGCACTTTTTTTATGGGCACGACCTCATCACCGACAATGCTGAAACTTTTTCGGGTCGGTCTTGGCATTGGCGAAGGACCGCTGGGTATCGGCTGTACAGATATTATCAACCGGTGGTTTCCGCCGCGGGAAAAGGGAACCGCCACCGGTATCTGGATCGCCGCATCCAAGCTTGGTCCGGCGATTGTGCCGATTGTCGGCGCTATTGTTATTCAAATGTATGGCTGGCGTGAAGTCTTTTTCGTATGTGCTATTCCGGGTATATTGTTAGCCCTTGCCTGGCCTTTTTTGGTTAAGAATTCACCGACCGACAGTAAATTCTGTTCGCCAGCCGAGGCAGAATATATCCAAACTGACGTTGTGCCAATCAATGGGGAAAGCGCAAGTGCCGGGGCGGGTAAAAAACGCAATTTAGCCTGGTTGGATAGATTAATTCGGACCCAACCAGTAACAACATTAGCAAGCGTTCGCCAGGTGTTTACTTCCTGGAATCTTATGGGCGCGACTCTGGCGAATCTGTTTGTAAATGGCATAGCCAATACATTTACGTCCTGGATACCACTGTACCTGATCTCGGTGAAAGGGTTTACGGCCATAAAGATGGGGTTTCTTGCATCAGCGCCATTTGTAGGTGCTGTGATAGGGAATCTTTTATGTGGTCTAATTTCAGATCGCATTCTGGATAAGCGGAGAAAACCGATGATGATGCTTGGCTTTATTGGCATCATATTTACTCTTTATGCTCTTGTTTATGCCCCGAATAATCCTATCTACCTGGGAGCCATGCTACTGGTGAATGGAATCTTTATGGGTCTTAGTTATCCGGCGTTCGGCGTATATGCCATGGCCCTGGCCAATAAAGAAACATTTCCGCTTTGCTATGGGGTTATCAATACCGGCGGGCAGCTTGGCACAGTGGTTACTCCGCTGTTGGTTGGTTTTCTTTTAGACAATTATAGTTGGGATAGTGTATTCATGTACTTGTCTTTTACAGGCATCTTATCGGTTGCTATTCTGGCAACCACTGTTGAACCTGCTAATGACGCGCCTTGCGAGATAAAAGGATAAGCATCGGTTGTTAACCGGATGGAGTAGCATTCATTCGGTGATAGACAACATGAATACGATATAGGGTGGTTACATGGGTTTTAACAGCAAAGTTTATGAACTTGTTCGTCAAATTCCGGAAGGAAAGGTCACTTCCTATGGTCAAATTGCTTTTATGACCGGAAGCTGGCGGGCATCTCGCGCGGTAGGCTATGCACTGCACCGCAATCCATACCAAGGTAAAGTTCCTTGTCATCGAGTGGTTTTTAAGGATGGCGGGCTTGCTACTGGATTTGCCTTTGGCGGCAAAGGTGTGCAGCGACAACTGCTTGAAGCAGAGGGAGTTATATTCACCGCCGATGGCCGCGTGGATATGAATCAATGCTGCTGGAACCCACAAAAAGTCACAGACTAGAATGTCTGTGCTGAAAAGTGAGGATAGCTAATGCCGTATTTTGAATATGGGCAAAAAGAAATTGAGCATCTGAAAAAGAAAGATAAAAAACTTGGGGCGGCGATTGATCGTATCGGTTTCATTAAACGCGAAACAAAGCCGGATGTTTTTGGGGCGATTGTTGATAGTATCATCAGCCAACAGATCTCAAGCAAGGCAGCTGACACAGTGCTGGACAGGCTCTGCAAATTGATTGGCGATATTACGCCGGATAATATTGCAGCCGCCGAAATGGATCGGATACAGCAATGTGGAATGACGATGAAAAAAGCCGGCTATATAAAGAACCTTGCGGAAGCGGTCTTAACTCGCACATTAAATTTAGAAGAACTTCGTGTTCTGCCTGATGCCGAAGTTATTAAAAACTTGGTGGGCCTGGACGGCATAGGGGTGTGGACGGCTGAGATGCTGCTTTTGTTTTCTCTGTGCCGCCCTGACGTGGTAAGTTTCGGTGACCTTGCCATCCGGAGAGGGATGATGAATCTTTATGGCTTGAAAGACTTGCCGAAAGCAAAATTTGAATACTATAAAAAACGTTACTCTCCTTACGGCTCAGTTGCGTCGCTATATCTGTGGAAACTGGCTGTGATGTAGGGCTTTTGTCAGGGCTGAAATAGGACAGGGGTTCGGCACGGCTCGCCTCCACCATCCAAATCCGGATTTTTTGACAATTTCGACACGAACCCCTTCTTGCCCACCAAGGCAAGAAGGGGTTTTTGCTGTTTGTGGGACGCGAACCTGACTAGGGAGGCGCGTTCTTCAGGGGGACGAGCATGGACTTCTCCGCTGTCGCTCTCCCACCAATGCCCGAAACCCTTGCGGGTCAACGAAAACGGCAATTCGTGTCTTTGTGTGTGCGCGACATTCGAACTCCGAAGTGACGACGTTGGAACAGCAGTTCCCGACCAGTCCAGGCGATACGACGAAGGAGGACATTCTGGCTGTCGAAGAAGCCCCCTGCCGCTCCCCGCCTCCGAACCTGTGGCAAGGCGGGATGCGGGCGACCGGGAGGGCGCGAAGAAAAGTTGAAACAAATGCCACGACCGACCCGACTGCCGCCGACAGCACTTCGCTTGCCGTTTGCCATCACCACGATCGCCCCCTGCCAGGCGCGGCAGAGAAGGGAGAATGCCGCTTGGCGACAAGCCCCGGCCTTAGTGGTGCGGGGCTTGTTTTTTTTGCTCGCCTGTGCGGTTGCAATCATGTCTTAGCGTCGGGGATGTCTTCAGAATCGGGGTTGAGCTCCGAATCTTCAGCGTATGTATCCAGAATTTCACGCAGTTTACGTTGCACAAAATTTTGCTGGACTTTACCTTTTAATGCGACCAAAACCACGCCATCGCCGGGGATACATCCCAACATGTGATTCGAATATACGTCCCGCAATGAAGTGGACACGCCCTCTTCGTAACCGGGCTGGACTAATAGCGTCAGCCAGCAGACGTTCTTGTCAAGAACCTCATGAATGAAACGGAGGAGATTCTGCTTGTGATACTCGATGGTTTGCAATCGCCGTTTGCTCAGTTTCTTGTTCTCAGACTTCTTCAATCGGAAGTCTTTGAGCTTCAAGTCAAAACTCAACGCGTCCAAATCGCGGGCCACGGTCGCGCGGGAAGGTGCAAGTGTTGGATCGGGATATGCCTTTCGAAGTTTTTCAGTGATTTTGGTAAGGGAAAGGTTCTTTTTCAAATCCGGGTCTGGCAGATACTCCATCAAAAGTTGCTTTAGCAGTGCTCTGCGCTCCTGCACCTCTTTATTGCCACCGCGTTTGTTTGATGCTGAAGAATTTTTTTCCACGACCATTCCTCCAATGTTGTATAGAGCCATGAGCCAACCAAAAGATACAAAATTACCTAAAATGAGACAAGGATTTTTTCAAAGCCGATTACGTCAAGGAAAACCACGTGTCTATCTAATATTGTATCATGATACAGAGAGAAAGCAAGTTGTATTCGTCAGGCAAAGGCTTAGGGATTTGAGACGGAAATGAGATAGTGAATAGATGAAAAAACATAGCAATGACGGGGGTTATTGACGCTTCTTTGCTAGCGGTGTACTATGAGTTTGCGGTTCAAAAAATAGTAGATCGTATCATGAGACGAGAGGGGTGATCTGAAGAATTCGCGCCAAAGTCTCGGGTGGCAGTGGCGGTCGTGGCAGGCGGGGCACCTGGGCAATGTTTTTTGACAAGAAAGGAGATAAAGATCATGGAAAATAGTGGGAAAAAATCTAGTTCCCGAGTGGAGCCGGATGACGTGGGGTTCATCTTCGGCGATGGCCAAGTGGTCGGCCTAAACCCAAGTCCATTTGCCCGATACTTCGCAAAGAGGCTGACGCTTTGCTTCAGTTCGGAAGAACTCTTCTACCGATATAAAGCAGGGGTATTCCTGCTGCTGAAGGAGGCGGCGGTTAAGTCGGAATTGTACAGCGCCATCAACGGCGTTGTTGCAGACTCCTGGCGGCCCTCGTTCGAGAACGGCTGCATGCAGGCGCTGCGCAACCTCACCTACTCGGCGGAGCCGATGAATTCCAGGAAAAACCTAATCAACCTCAATAATTGCATGCTGGACATCAACACACTGGAAACCGTAGCCCACGACCCGAGATTCAGGTCGACGGTTCGAATCCCGCTGACCTACGACCCAGCGGCGGAATGCCCCCGCTTCGAGAAATACCTCGAAGAAGTTTTCGAAGGAGACCACCAGCGGATTGCCATCGCGGAGGAAATCCTGGGATATTGTTTAACGACCCAAACCCGGGCGCAAAAAGCTTTTCTCCTTGTAGGCTCAGGCCTAAATGGCAAAAGTGTCTTCTGCGAGATACTGCGGCAGCTCTGCGGCCAGGAAAATGTCTCTGGCGTTTCGCTCGGCGAAATGAAAAACTCGTTTGCCCGGCTGGATCTGGTCAACAAAACGGTCAACCTCGTCACCGAGACCGAAGTGAGCGGCTCCAGCTTCAATACGGAGTTCTTCAAATCCATCGTAGCCGGGGACGCCATCCGGGTCGAGGTCAAGCACGGACCCAGCTTCACCGTCACGCCGACGGTCAAGATCGTCGCCGCGATGAATGCCTTGCCGTTCGCGAAAGACCAAAGCTACGGACTCATGAGAAGGCTGCTGATTCTTCCCTTTGAACGGCAGTTTACAGGCAAGGAGGTCAACGTGAACCTGGTTGACGAGCTGAAGGGCGAACTGGCCGGGATCTTCAACCTGGCGATCAGGGGCTTGCAGCGACTGCGGGCGCAAGAATACCGCTTCACCCAGTCGAGCAAAGTCGACGCCGCGCTTGCCGAATATCGCGAATCCATCAGCCCCATTTCGACGTTCGTCGATGAGATAATCGAACAAGGCGATGCGCTACACAGGGAACGCAACAGGACTATCTGGCGGCTATTTGAGGCCTGGTGCAAAGATCGGGGCCACAACAAAATAGCGGAGATGACCGAGAACCGGTTCCACGGTCTGCTGAAAAACGCGCTTCGCGATAAAAAAATCGACTTCAGGTCCGAAAAGTCTGGAGGAGAAAGGTTCCTAAGCGGCGTGGCCTTGAGCATCCAGGGAAAAACCGAACTGAGGCTGGTACCGGGATACGGCCCGGCAAAGACGGAAAGAGTTTCGGCGAACGTTGATTTGGAGGCAATGGAATGACGCTTGTACAAGCCTACCTGGTGAACTACAGCATCATCCATGAGTCGCCTGGCGATGAGTTTAGGGACGATTACTTTGTCGTAGAACTGGAATTCCGCACAACGTTGAAAAAAGGAGGAGATACATACAAGGTGATCAGCAAGGGCCAGGACCTTACGGACGTTCTCCGCGAACTCGGCGGCGAACCCCAATGGGGAAGCATTCCATCCCGGCTGCGCTCTTGCCGGAAAAAGCAGGTGCTTTTGGCGGTCAGTCAAGAGGGAAAATGGCCCTGCGTGAAGGCAATCTTGCTCCGGTAGAGCGCAACGACCGTCACGCTCGCCACGGGCACAGTCCGCATGGGACGGCCGGGGCAGTCGTGGCGGCGAATTGAACTTGCAAGCTGGAGGGACCACGCCCACTCAGCGCCCAAAAGCAGTCAGGGCTGATTCCGGCGGGACTCCCTCCCCCCCAAAACAAAAAAAAGAAAGAAGGCGAATCTATATGCCACCCAAAGGACGCAGGCATTATGGTCAAGTATCCCCAGAAACGAAAAATACAGGATTCGAACTACAAGATGACGATCAGGAAAATATCGACAAGCAAGACCTTACGGATGACGGGTATGACGATCTGGATGAAGTTGAGACAGACGATGACGACCAAGACCTCATAGATGAAGGATCGGGTGACGACCTGGAAGAAAATGACTCTGACGATGACCAAGACAGCCCTGACGACACAGACCGTGATTGGGATAGTGACGACGACCTCGAAGGAGGGAAAGGTAATACGGCGGGAGTGAAACCCAAGCGCAACCTTCTCCTGATGCGCCAAGTTCTGCGCGTGCCAAGAATCGACGAGGGCAACTATACGGCGGTTGTAGAAAACGTCAAAGGCGAAGAAAAAACGGGCGAGTACGGGAAGTACACACTAATATCGATCTTCTTCAAGATCAAAAAGGCCGACAAGAGCAGCGTAACGGTTCCTCTTCGAGCCGCCATGAGCCTCACCCCTGAGAGCAGGCTGTTCAAGATCGTGAAGGGCATTCTCGGGCGCGATCCAGAGGAGGGAACCGACCTTATCGAACTGAAAGGCCAGCGGGTCCGTGTACTGATCGAACATTGGGAAGACGCGAAAGGAAACTTGTGGGAGGACATCGTCGAGATCGCCAGGATCGCGTAGGAAAAAAGCTAAGCGGCGGTAAAGCGCTCAACGCTTTGTCCGCCGCAAAAATCATCCAGAAAACACGGTTGCCGGAATGGCTTGCGGAGTCTGTGGCCGCCCACTCTGGCTGCGGGACTCGGAACGACCGCAACGCCTGCCACAACCGCCCGGAGAATCCCGGGTCAGAAGGCCTGGATAAACCGGAGGCAACTCCCCCAAAAAAAAATCAAAATTGAGGTCAAAAATAAGAAAGAAGTGATAGTTGTATGTTAAAAGAACATTTACAAGCGCTCAAAGATAAGGCGAATGAATTGCCGCCTGTAAAAACACGGGTGATAGGCTCTATGGCGATTACCGTGGTGCGTCATAAGTGCGGCAATCGCGTTACGATTACTCCCACTTTATACGAAGCGTTGGGGTCACCCGAAACCGTGCAGTTTTCTATCGTTACTGAAGAACAGGTTCTGTTGATCGGCAAAGAGCTGAACATGAAAAACAGCTATAAAATTAGCACTACCAGGAAACCCACGATTTACAGGGAGAGTTTGACTAAGCAAATTGCCGTTGGCTTCCATTTGGACTTTTCTGAAAAGT